>Ga0207698_10001503_pt1 | contig 13579 bp, 15 predicted proteins | sample KBSCornC22_FD_184298 | JGI IMG/M metagenome (GOLD analysis project Ga0207698, IMG submission 184298) | Corn rhizosphere microbial communities from Kellogg Biological Station, Michigan, USA - KBS Corn C2-2 (SPAdes) (version 2) | ecosystem: Host-associated > Plants > Roots > Rhizosphere > Soil ...
GCGCGCGAAGGCGTCGGCTTCGTAATGCGAGATGTGCGTCACCGGCGCGGCCGGATGGAGCGGATGTAGCCCGTCGAGCGCGAAGGCGAGCCATCCGCCCTCGCCGTCGCGACGCCAGTAAAGCGGCGCCTCCACCCGCTCTCGCTTGACCCAGGTCCAGCCGTCGGACAGCCAATATTCCGGCCGCGCATAGCCGCCATCGTCGATGAACTGGCGCCATTCGGCATTGGTCACCGCGCGGTCGGCGAGCGCGTGCGGTGCCAGCAAGACGCGGTGGCGCGGCCCCTCGCAGTCGAAGCCGAACCCCGCCCCGTCATGTCCGATCTCGACCACGCCTTCCCGACCTTCGATCCAGCCCATTTCGGTCAAAGGCGCGGGTCGGTTACGGGGATGATCCCACACGGCGGGATCGAGCGGGTTGGCGGCGAAGGCGGCGAGCATGTCGGTCAGCATCAATTCCTGATGCTGCTGCTCGTGATGGATGCCGAGCGTGACCAGCTCGCGCGCCTGGGCCGGCAATCGCGGCAGTGCCTCGGCGATCTGTTCGTTCACCGCGGTGCGCCACGCCAGGATCTGGTTGAGCGAGGGCCGGGCCAGCATCCCACGCCGGTCGCGCGCATGACGTGCTCCTTCGGCCTCATAGTAGGAATTGAACAGATAGGCCCAGCGTTCGTCATAGCGGCGATGGCCCGGCACATGATCGCGCAGCACGAAGGTCTCGAAGAACCAGGTCGTGTGCGCAAGATGCCATTTGGCGGGGGAGGCATCGGGATGCGGCTGGATCGTCGCATCCGCGTCAGAGAGCGGGGCGGCGAGCGCGATCGACAGGTCGCGCGTGCGCTGGAAAGCGGATTGCAGGTCGGGCGTGTCGGCAAGCTGCTCGGCGCGTGCGGCCATAGGGGGGAGCCCTTTCACCCAGCGCCGCAGCGGCGCGTCATCCTCGCATAGATCGTTGCGTCAGCGCCTCAATCAAGCCCTGGTTGCACCCGGCACCCACATGATGTCGCCACCTGCTGCCAGATTGACCAGTCGTGCAAGCACGAAGAGATGGTCGGAAAGGCGGTTGAGATAAGCGAGCGCATGCGGATTGAGCGGCATCGAGGCGGCCGCGTCGACCGCCGATCTCTCGGCGCGGCGCGCGGTGGCGCGGGCGAGGTGAAGCTGTGCCGCCGACGGCAACCCACCGGGCAGGATGAAGGAGGTGAGGGGGGCGAGCCCCTCGTTCATCCGGTCGATCTCCTGCTCCAGCCGCTCGACCTGCGAGGGCGTGATCCGCAGCGTCATGTCCGACGGCCTGAAATCCTCGCCCGGCGTGGCGAGATCGGCGCCGAGATCGAACAATTCGTTCTGGATGCGCGCGAGCATCTCGCGCTCGGGCCCCTGGTCGAGCGCGGCAACCGCCACGCCGATCGCGCAATTGGCTTCGTCGACATCGCCGATCACGGCGATGCGCGGATCCGCCTTGCTGACGCGCGATCCGTCGACGAGGCCGGTCTGTCCGGCGTCGCCGGTGCGCGTGTAGATCTTGTTGAGGCGGACCATCAGCCGGCGTGGCCGCGCGCCATCAGCAGCAGGATCACGACCAGCACGATCGCGCCGGCCTGGAACTGGATGCGGCGCCACATCATCCGATTCTGCTGCAGGCCGGATTCGCTCACGCCTTCATTGTTCACACGCTCATGATCGCGCTGGAGCATGGCGATCACGCCGCGCACGATCGAGACGACCGCGCCGATCGCACAGATGATGATGAGGATGCCGAGGAATTTTTGCATGGCGCCTTCTAGGCCTCGCCGGCTGCCGCGCCAATCGGAACTTGGCCCTGGCGGAGGGCGGCGAGCAGCTGGGCTGGGTCGGCGCCCTGCGCACGCAGTTCGGCGAGCGGCCTTGCCCTGTTGCGCTTGGCGAGGCGCTTGCCGTCGGGCCCGATCAGCAAAGGATGGTGGTGATAGCGGGGCGTCGGCAGGCCGAGCAGGGCCTGGAGCAGCCGGTGGATATGCGTCGCCTCGAACAGGTCGACGCCGCGGACCACATCGGTCACGCCCTGGGCTGCGTCGTCGACGGTGACGGCGAGATGGTAGGAGGTTGGGGTTTCCTTGCGGGCGAGCACCACGTCGCCCGCGGCGAGGGGGGCGGCCTGGATCCAGCCGGCTGAAGAGTCATGCCAGGCTAAAAAGCCCTCCCCCTCGAGGGGGGAGGGGGTTCGGTCAGCCGCCACCTCTATCGCCTTCGCCATGTGCAGCCGCCAGCAATGCGGCTCGCCCATCCGCGCCGCGCGCTCCGCTTCGGACAGCCCCCGACACGTCCCGGGATAGACTGGCCCCTCCGGCCCATGTGGCGCGCTTGCGCTGGCGGCGATCTCGGCGCGGGTGCAGAAGCAGGGATAGATCAGCCCCATCGCCTTCAACCGGTCGAGCGCCTCGGCATAGAGGGGCATGCGCTGCGATTGGCGCAGCACCGGCCCGTCCCAGGCGAGGCCGAGCCAGCGCAGATCCTCCTCGATGGCGACCGCGAATTGCTCGCGGCTGCGCGTGCCGTCGATATCCTCGATCCGCAGCAGAAATTGGCCGTCGGCGGTACGGGCCAGGTCGTGCGCGCGCACCGCTGAATAAGCATGGCCGAGATGCAGCCGCCCGGTCGGGCTGGGGGCGAAGCGTGAGACGATCATTCCGCCTCCGCCGATTTTTCTGGACTCGCATAAAAACGGCCCTTGACCGCGAGTCGCGGGAATGTTGTCATGGGGGTGTCACGCCGCTCTGGCAGGCGGCAGGACGACGGAGACGCGGCGGCACGGCCTCGCCTCCCGAGTGCGACGGGACCGAGTGACGATCCCTGGCCGATGCGCTCCGCCGCTGCGGAGGGCCTGGTCGTTCCATGTATCATCCCGATCTGATCCGACACCCCGATAGCTGCCCGGCCTTGGTTCTCAACGCCGATTATACGCCGCTATCTTATTACCCGCTTTCGATCTGGCCGTGGCAGACCGCGGTCAAGGCGGTGTTCCTCGAACGCGTCGACATCGTCTCGCATTATGAGCGCGAGGTGCGAAGCCCGACGCATGCGATCAAATTGCCGTCGGTGATCGCACTTCGCCAATATGTGAAGCCGTCGGCGCATCCCGCCTTCACGCGGTTCAACCTGTTCCTGCGCGACCGCTTCTCCTGCCAATATTGCGGCAGCATGAGCGACCTGACCTTCGATCATGTCATCCCGCGCGCCCAGGGCGGGCGGACGACCTGGGAGAATGTGTCGACCGCCTGCGCGCCCTGCAACCTGCACAAGGGCGGCCGCACGCCGCGCCAGGCGGGGATGAAGCTCGCCGAATGGCCCTATCGCCCGACATCGTGGCAGCTGCAGGAAAATGGGCGGAGCTTTCCGCCAAACTATCTGCACGACTCCTGGCGCGACTGGCTTTACTGGGACATCGAATTGGAGGCTTGATTTCGGTCCGGCCAAAGAACCGTTCGCCCCGAGTAGCCATCGAGCCTGTCGAGATGGCATATCGAGGGGCATTGCTGTCTCGATACGGGTTCTCGACAAGCTCGAACCCTACTCGACACGAACGGTTCGGGCCGGGCGGGTGATCGCGCCTCATCCAATTCGATGGAGCATGATGTGAGCGCCGGAAGCGCATTCCAATGGGACGATCCGCTGTTGCTGGAGGACCAGCTCGGCGAGGAAGAGGTGATGATCCGCGATACGGCGCGGGCTTATGCGCAGGAGAAGCTCGCTCCACGCATTCGCGAGGCTTACGCCAAGGAGCATACCGATCGCGCCATCTTCCACGAAATGGGCCAACTCGGCCTGCTTGGGGCCACCTTGCCGGAGCAATATGGCGGGGTCGGCGCCAATTATGTGAGCTACGGGCTGATCGCGCGCGAGGTCGAGCGGGTGGATTCGGGCTACCGCTCGATGATGAGCGTCCAGTCCAGCCTCGTCATGTATCCGATCCACGCTTATGGCTCGGAGACGCAGCGCGAGCGCTGGCTGCCCGACCTGGCGAGCGGCGACAAGGTCGGCTGCTTCGGCCTGACCGAGCCAGAGGCCGGCTCCGATCCGGGCGGCATGCGCACTCGTGCCGAGAAGATCGACGGCGGCTATCGCCTGACCGGCGAGAAGACCTGGATCACCAATTCGCCGATCGCGGACGTCTTCGTCGTGTGGGCCAAGTCGGATGCGCATGACGGCAAGATCCGCGGCTTCGTGCTTGAGAAGGGCATGAAGGGCCTGTCCGCGCCCAAGATCGAGGAAAAGCTCTCGCTGCGCGCCTCGATCACCGGCGGGATCGTGATGGAAGGCGTCGAGGTTCCGGAAAACCATCTCCTGCCCAATGCGCAGGGCCTGGGCGGACCGTTCGGCTGTCTCAACCGCGCGCGTTACGGCATTGCCTGGGGCGTGATGGGGGCGGCCGAGGATTGTTGGCACCGCGCGCGCCAATATACGCTCGACCGGCGCCAGTTCGGCCGACCGCTCGCCGCGACCCAGCTCGTCCAGAAGAAGCTGGCCGATATGCAGACCGAGATCGCGCTCGGCCTCCAGGCTGCCTTGCGCGTCGGGCGGCTGTTCGACGAAGGCAAGATCGCGCCCGAGATGATCAGCCTGATCAAGCGCAACAATTGCGGCAAGGCGCTGGATATCGCCCGCGTCGCGCGCGACATGCATGGCGGCAACGGCATCACCGGCGAGTATCACGTCATCCGTCACGCGCAGAATCTGGAGACGGTGAACACCTACGAAGGCACGCATGACATCCACGCGCTGATCCTGGGCCGCGCCCAGACCGGCCTGCAGGCATTCAGCTGATGGCGGAGGATCCGCACGCTTTGTTCGACGCCTGGTATGCCGAGGCACGCCAGTCCGAACCCAATGATTCGAACGCGATGGCGCTTGCCACCGTCGGCGCCGACGGCCAGCCGTCGGTGCGCATGGTACTGCTCAAGGGCCATGATGCGCGCGGCTTCGTCTTCTACACCAATCTCAACAGCCGCAAGGCGCGCGAGTTGATCGACCGGCCCAAGGCGGCGTTGCTGTTCCACTGGAAGTCGCTGCGCCGGCAGATCCGGATCGAAGGCCCGGTCGAGGAAGTCTCGCAGGACGAGGCGGACGCTTATTTCGCGACCCGGGCCCGCGATTCCCAACTGGGTGCCTGGGCGTCGGATCAGTCCCAGCCCTTGCCGTCGCGCGCGGTGTTCGAGCAGGGTTTCGAGGAGGTGAGCGCACGCTTCGACGGCATCGACGTGCCCCGGCCGCCGCATTGGTCGGGCTTCCGCGTCGTGCCGCAGCGTATCGAATTTTGGCAGGACCGGCCGCATCGATTGCACGAGCGGCGGCTGTTCACGCGCGACGGCGACGGCTGGAGCGAGGGCCTGCTCTACCCGTGACGGGCTTGGCGTTCTGGCAGGTCGATGCGTTCGCGGATCGGCCCTATACGGGCAATCCGGCAGCCGTGATCCTGCTCGATACATGGCGTGACGAAGCGACGCTGCAGCGGATCGCGGCGGAGCTGAACCTGCCCGCCACCGCCTTCGCGGTGCCGACGGAAGGCGATGCGGACTATGCGATCCGCTGGTTCTCGCCGCGCGGGGAGATCGGCCTGTGCGGGCATGGAACGCTCGCGGCCGGACATGCGCTGATCAGCGCGGGCGATGCGGTCGCTTTGGCCACGCGCACCGCCGGAACGGTGCGGGTTGCGCGCGTCCGGGACATGCTCTGCTTGTCGATGCCGGCGATCGTCGCCGCGCCCAAAGCCCTGCCCGATGCGGTCGAGGTGATCGGCGGCGAGCCGGCGGAGACGCTGTGGCACGACCGCGGCTACGGCATATTGCGTTACGCCGATGAAGCCGCGGTGCGCGCACTCGCGCCGGATTTGGCGCGGCTGGCACGGATGGGCGACGTCCAGTTCAGCGCGACGGCACCGGGGCGCGAGACCGACATCGTCAGTCGCGTCTTCACCTCGCGCGGGGGCGAGGATGCGGTGACCGGATCGGCGCATTCGCTGCTGACGCCTTATTGGGCGGGGAAATTGGGACGAGACTCCTTCACCGCATTCCAGGCGTCGGCGCGGGGCGGGTTCCTTGGTTGCCGGCTGGAGGGAGACCGCGTGGTGTTGAGCGGGCGGTGCGTGACCGTGGTTGAGGGACAGTTCCTGGCCTGACCGTCGCCCCGGCGGAGGCCGGGGCCGTTGAAGGCTCTTGCCGGTCGGTCGTCGCGTTTATCTCCGGCGGCCCCGGCCTGCGGGGTCCCCGCAAAGTCATACTTTGCGGGGTGCCCTGTCGCCGGGGCGACGGGGTTACGCCGCTTCCAGCTCCGCGGCGATCGTCTCCTCGATCCAGCCGCCGCCGAGCATGCGATCGCCGTCATACAAAACCGCCGCCTGGCCGGGCGCGACGCCATATTCCGGAACCAGGAAATGCACGGCCTCGCCGTCGAAGCGTGCGGGTACCGGCTTGGCAAGCGAGCGCACCTTGACCGTCAGTTCGCCATCCAAACGTTCGCCAAGCCAATTGACCTCGCTCAGCCGCGCTGCCCGCACCGCGAGCGCGCGGCGGGGACCCACCACCAGCCTGCGTTCGGCGGCGTCGATCCGCACCACGTAAAGCGGCTCGGGCGCGCCGCCGATCTCGATCCCGCGGCGCTGGCCGACGGTGAAGCCGGATATGCCGCGATGCGCGCCGATCACGCGGCCTTCCAGATCGACGATCTCGCCCGGCGCGGCGGCCTCGGGACGGAGCTTGCGCACCAACGCGCCATAATCGCCGTCGGGGACGAAGCAGATGTCCTGGCTGTCCGGCTTGGCGGCGACGACCAGACCTTGCTCGGTCGCGATCGCGCGCACCTGATCCTTGGGCATGGCGCCAAGCGGGAAGCGCAGGAAATCGAGCTGGTCGCGCGTGGTCGCGAACAGGAAATAGCTCTGGTCGCGTGCGGGATCGTGCGCGCGGTGCAGTTCGGGACCGGCCGGGCCGACGATGCGGCGCACATAATGGCCGGTCGCAAGGCAATCCGCCCCCAATTCGCGCGCGAGGCGAAACAGGTCGGTGAACTTCACCCCCTGGTTGCAGCGCACGCACGGGATGGGGGTGCGGCCGGCGACATAATCGTCGGCGAAGCGATCGATCACGGATGCGCGGAAGGCGCTTTCATAATCGAACACATAATGGGCGATGCCGAGCCGCTCGGCGACCGCGCGCGCGTCTGCAATATCCTTGCCCGCGCAGCAGCTGCCCGCGCGTCCGACCGCGGCGCCATGATCGTAAAGCTGCAGCGTGACGCCGATCGTCTCCGCCCCGCTCGCGGCCGCAAGCGCGGCCACGACCGAGCTGTCGACCCCGCCCGACATGGCGACGACGATGCGGCGGCGCCCGGGCGCGCTTCCAAGCTGAAACCGATCCTGCATGATTTACCGGACCTTAGACTATCCGCGCGTAAATGGGAAATTCGCAGAAGCGTGCCGGGGCCTGCCCGCGGGCCTCTCCGACCAGGCCGAAGGAAGAGGGAGATTTAAGAACCTGGGACACCGCCCGTCAAAGGAACAGGACCAGTGGATTTTGGAGTAAGGCGTGAAGATACATCTGGACATGACGGGCAAGCCGCTCGCCAAGCCGGACTTCGCGATGCTCCGCGCCGGGCTCGCGGCGGCGCAGGCGACCACGCCGACCGCCGCCGCAAGCGACAAGGCCCATTCCCATCTCGATCTTACCGAAGCGCTGACCCGCTTGTTCGGGGACCAGGCGGCGGATGCCAAGGAGGCGGCTGCACTGCACGGGAGCTTCAATCCCGCGTCGGTGCGGGAGGACGAGGCGGAAAAATGACCGGAAGTTTTACCTTTCGGTTTCAAGGTTCCTTCAAGCCGCGCCGGTACGAAGGCTGCACGAGGGGGATCGATGCCCGCTTAGGGCGAGCGCGAGGATGAGAATGATCGAGAACCAGAAAATCAGGCCGGCGCAGGTCGTCGGCCCTCTGGGCGAACCACTGACCATCGAGTCGCTCCCGCCCAAGGGAACGACGCGCTGGGTGGTGCGCCGCAAGGCCGAGGTCGTCGCGGCCGTCAATGGCGGTCTGCTCACCTTCGACGAGGTGTGCGATCGCTACGACATCAGCCTCGAGGAATTCGCCAGCTGGAAGCGGGCGGTCGAGCGTTCGGGCATGCCCGGGCTGCGCGTCACGCGGATCCAGCATTACAAGTCGCTCTACGAGCGCCAGCAGAAATACTGAAGTAAAGGCGGGCTCGCGCCCAGCCGGTCCTTTAGGGGAGCGCGCACCGGGAACAAATTTCGTTCCCGGTGCGTATCTTCGTTTGATCGCCGCGCAGCGTTTTCCGTAGAACGGCGGCGAACAGGAGGACGGATATGAACTTCATTCTCTGGCTGGTTGTCGGCGGTATCGTCGGCTGGCTTGCGAGCATCGTGATGCGCACCGACGCGCAGCAGGGCATCGTCCTGAACGTGGTCGTCGGTATCGTCGGCGCCTTCCTCGCGGGACTTATTTTCTCGGGCGGGTCGATCAACAGCAATGGCCTGTCGATCTACACGTTCCTGACCTCGCTGGTGGGTGCGATTATCCTGCTCGCGATCGTCAATCTGGTTCGCCGCGGCAGCGTCCGCTAGGCGACAGGGTTCGTCACGCAAAAGGCCGCTCCGGGCGACCGGGGCGGCCTTTGTTGTTTGCGTTGACCGGAGCCAAACCATCGTCGCCCCAGGAGGGACCCCAGCAAAGTGGTACTTTGCTGGGAACCCGCACGCTGGGGTCCATCTCCTTACCCGCGAATATTCTCCTCTAGTGAAGGAGATGGATACCAGCTTAGCCCGGGTCCCAGCAAAATATCATTTTGCTGGGTGCCTTCCTGGTAGGACGAGGAAGGAGCTAATTGAGCTCGAACACCACCGACAAATTGACCGTGAGCTCCTGTTCGCCCGCCGCAACGGGCGTGGAATCCTCCATCTTCGCGCGCGCCATCATCGCCATGGGCCGCACGATCGGCGGTACGCCGTCGCTTTCGCTGATCCGCACAATCCGCTTGACCGTCAGCCCCGCCGCCTTGGCATAGAGGTCCGCCCGCGCCCGCGCGGCGGCGAGCGCCTTGGCGCGTGCTTCATCGAGTGCGGTGTCGGGATGCTCGACGATCAGGGTCGGCCCATCGATCTGGTTCGCGCCGGCCGACACCAAAGCGTCGATCACGCCGCCCGCGCCCTGGAGGTCGCGCAGTCTCACCGAGACACGGTTGCTCGCCTGATAGCCGGTCAGCTGCGGCGGCTGGTTGTCGCCGTAGCGATATTGCGGCTGCAGGTTGATCGACTGGGTCTGGATGTCGCGATCCGCCACCCCGGCGCGCTTCAAGGCGGCGATGGTCGCGGTCATCGCTTTCGCATTGGCCGCCATGGCATCGCCCGCCCTGGGCGATTGGGTCACCACACCGGCGCTAATGATCGCCATGTCGGGTTTGCGCGTCGACGTGCCGGTCGCCGAGACGTCCAGCTCGGTGCCGGTGATCGGCGCGGTGGTCACGTCGGCCAAAGCGGGCGCCCCCAGGCAGAATGCGGTCAGCGGCAGCAACAGGGTCTTCATCGCGTCTCTCCTCTGTCCCGACTCATCGATCAGTCGGACTGCACCCGTGATGAATATCTTCGTCACCCTAGCGAAAGCCGGAGTCCATCCCGACCGGCGGGATGCGGCTTCATCGCCGGAGATGGATGCCAGCTTTCGCTGGCGTGAGGCGACGAGATAGACCTAACCCGCGTTCGCGACGATCTTGTTCCATTCGGCTTCGTCGATCACGCGCACGCCCAGTTCCTTCGCCTTCTTTTCCTTGGAGCCCGCGCCGGGCCCGGCGATGACAAGGTCGGTCTTGGCCGAGACGGAGCCGGACACGCGCGCACCGAGCGCTTCGGCCTGGGCCTTGGCCTCGTCGCGGCTCATCGTCTCGAGCGCGCCGGTGAAGACCAGGGTCTTGCCGCTCACTACGGACTCGCGCACCTCCTGCACGAAGGGCTGGGGATGGACCTCGCTCAGCAGATCGTCCCACGCCTCGCGATTATGCGGCTCGGCGAAGAAGTCGACCAGCGCCTCGGCGACGACCGGGCCGATCCCCGACACCGATTCGATCTCCGCACGCGCGGTCGGATCCTCATGCGCGGCGATCGCCACCTCGGCGATGCGCTCGACCGTGCCGAAGGCCTTCAGGAGGTCGCGCGCGGTGATCGCGCCGACATGGCGGATGCCGAGGCCGAACAGGAACCGCACCGGATCGGGCGTGCGCTTCTCGTTGATCGCACCGAGCAGGTTGGCGGCCCACACGTCGCCCTTCTTCTTGCGCGCGAGCAGCTGGTCCTCGCCCAGGCGGAAGATGTCCGCAGGCGAATGGATCAGGCCGTCGTTGAAGAAATCCTCGATCTGCTGGAAACCCAGGCCGCGAATGTCCATCGCGCCGCGCGAGCAGAAATGGATCAGCCGTTCGACCCGCTGTGCCGCGCAGATCAGTCCGCCGGTGCAGCGATAATCGACTTCGCCTTCCTCGCGTTCGGCGGTCGATCCGCAGACGGGGCAATGATCGGGAAAGGTCCAGGGCTCGCGCTGCTCGTCGCGCGTCAGATTGTCGACGATCTGCGGGATCACGTCGCCCGCGCGCTGGAGCACCACCCGGTCGCCGGGCCGTACGCCCAGCCGCTCGATCTCGTCGGCATTGTGGAGCGTGGCATTGGTGACCACGACGCCGCCCACCGTCACCGGCTCGAGCCGCGCGACAGGGGTGAGTTTGCCGGTGCGGCCGACCTGGATGTCGATCGCGCGCAATGTGGTCTGCGCCTGCTGCGCGGGGAATTTGTGCGCGATCGCCCAGCGCGGCGCGCGGCCGACCTGGCCGAGCCGGTCCTGCCAGTCGAGCCGGTCGACCTTATAGACGACGCCATCGATGTCATAATCGAGGTCGGCGCGTTGCTGTTCGATCAGGCGATAGCGGGCCAGCGCGGCGGCGACATCGGGACAGCGCACGCGCAACGGCGTGTTGCCGAATCCCCAGCCGGTGATCGCATCCATCACCTCCGTTTGGGTCTGGCCGGGTAGTGCCGATGTCTCGCCCCAGCCATGGACGATGAAGCGCAGCGGCCGTGTGGCCGTAACGGCAGCGTCCTTCTGACGGAGCGATCCGGCGGCCGCGTTGCGCGGATTGGCGAACTGGCGTGCCTTGCTCTCGTCTCCGGCCGCGCGCGCTTCGTCGAGCAGGCGCTGGTTCAAGGCCGTGAAGTCGGCTTTTGCCATATAGACCTCGCCGCGCACCTCGAGGAGGTCGGGCGCATCAGGCGGAAGCTGCTGGGGGATGCCCTTCACGAAGCCGACATTGGGCGTGACATCCTCGCCGATCGTGCCGTCGCCGCGCGTCGCCGCCTGCACCAGCCGCCGGCCTTCGTAACGCAGCGAGCAGGACAGGCCATCGATCTTGGGTTCGGCGGTCAGCACCACCGGCTCGTTCGCGCCGAGGCGCAGGAAGCGGCGCACACGGTCGACGAAATCGGCGATATCCTCGTCCGAAAAACCATTGTCGAGGCTCAGCATCGGCCGCGCGTGACGGACTTTCGCCAGCGGGCCGCTGGGCGTCGCGCCGACCGCGCGCGACGGACTGTCCTCGCGCACCAGCTGCGGGAAACGCGCCTCGATCGCGGCATTGCGGCGGACGAGCGCATCATAGTCGGCATCCGAAATCTCGGGCGCGTCCTGGTCGTGATAGAGGCGGTTGTGGTGTGCGATCTCGGCGGCAAGGCGCTCGAGTTCGGCGGCGGCTTCGGCTTCTGTCAGCTCGGCGGGGTCGGCCATATCAGTGGCGGTATCGCGGCGCGGGCTCAACTGTCCAGCGCCCAGGGCGCCTTCGCGAAGCGCTTGGCCAGATAATCGATCAGCACGCGCACCCGCGCGGGCCGCAACGTGTTGGGCGGCGTGACCAGGTTCAAGGCGCTCGGGGTGCGCGTCCATTCGGAGAGAATTTCCTCGACCTTCCCCTCGGCAAGCGCGCGCCAGACCATGAAATCGGGAAGCATCGCGATGCCCTGACCGGCGCAGACCGCGGGCAGGAAGGCGTCGCCATTGTTCGATCGGATCCGCCCATGCAGCGGCACCGCATATTCGCCCTGGCTCGGATGATGCAGCCGCCAGATCTCCGGATTGGGCACGCCGGTGTAGATCATGGTGCGATGATCGGCGAGTTCGCGCGGGTGCTCGGGTCGGCCATTTTCCTCCAGATAGGCGGGCGCCGCCACCATCGGCGTGCGCACCGGGCAGAGCCGCCGCGCACGCAGGCTCGAATCGGCGAGGTTGGTGATGCGCAGCGCGATGTCGAAGCCGTCTCCGATCAGGTCGACCATCGCGTCGCTCAGATGCAGATCCAGGTCGACCCCAGGGTAGAGGTCGAGGAATTCGGGCAGAGCGGGCGAGAGATGCTCCATCCCGAACGACATGGGCGCGGCGATGCGGACCAGCCCGCGCGGGGTTTCCGCCTGATCGGAGGCTTCGGCCTCCGCCGCCTCGCCCTCGGCCAGGATCCGCGTGGCCCGGGTGAGCGCGGCCTTGCCCGTCTCGGTCAGCGACAGGCGGCGCGAGGTGCGATGGATGAGCGGCGCCCCCAGCCTCTGCTCGAGCCGCGCTACCGCCTTGGAGACGGTCGGCTTGGACAGGCGCAGCTCGCTCGCGGCACGGGCGAAGGAGCCGGTCTGCGCGATCTTGGCGAAAATGGCCCAGGCGTCGAAATCGGGCAGGCGCATTGATAAAGTTCCGTCACCGGTGGCTTGCTTTCAATTCTATTTTCTTGGCGCTGCAGTCAACTATCTAGGTCTGCGAACGCTGGCTCTAACCGCCAGCCGGAGACAAGAAATGATCGACGTCCGCCCCTTCGACACGCTCGGTGCCGCCAACCATGGCTGGCTCGACGCGCACCACCATTTCTCCTTCGCGGATTATTATGATCCAAAGCGCATGGCATGGGGCAACCTCCGCGTCTGGAACGACGACGCGATCGCGGCCAAGAGCGGTTTTCCGCCGCATCCCCATTCGGACATGGAGATCATCACCTATGTCCGCGAGGGCGCGATCACGCACCAGGATTCCTTGGGTAATCGCGGCCGCACCGAAGCCGGCGACGTCCAGGTCATGTCCGCGGGCAGCGGAATCACGCATGCCGAATATAATCTGGAGGACGAAACGACGCGGCTGTTCCAGATCTGGATCCTGCCGACGCAGCGCGGCGGCAATCCCAGCTGGGGCGCGCGGCCTTTCCCAAAGGGCGATCGTTCGGGCCGCTTCGTGACGCTCGCCTCGGGCTTTGCCGAGGATGGCGATGCCCTGCCGATCCGCACCGATGCCCGCGTGCTCGGCGCGACGCTGAAGGCTGGTGAGACCACCGAATATCCGCTCGGATCGGATCGTCATGCCTATCTGGTGCCCGCTACCGGCCGGATCGAGATCAATGGCGTCACCGCCAATGCCCGTGATGGCGTCGCGATCAGCGATACCGAAACCCTGACGGTCACCGCGCTCGAAGATGCCGAGCTGGTGATGGTCGACGCAGCTTAATCCCCAACCGTTCGTGTCGAGCGAA
>Ga0207698_10001504_pt1 | contig 13572 bp, 10 predicted proteins | sample KBSCornC22_FD_184298 | JGI IMG/M metagenome (GOLD analysis project Ga0207698, IMG submission 184298) | Corn rhizosphere microbial communities from Kellogg Biological Station, Michigan, USA - KBS Corn C2-2 (SPAdes) (version 2) | ecosystem: Host-associated > Plants > Roots > Rhizosphere > Soil ...
CGGCAGGGACACCGAGCCAGCGCGCGGCCGGCGAAGCCTGGACGCCAGCGGCCCAGATCACGGTGTGGGTCGGGATCGCTTGCCGGCCCAACTCGACATGGTCCGCGGCGATTCCGGTCACTGGCATGCCGACGTGCACCGTGACACCCAGTTCCTCGATCGATGCCTTGGCGCGTTCGGCCAGTGATGGCGGAAAAGCAGGCAGGAGGCGGGGTCCCGCCTCGATCAGCAGCACGCGCGAGCAATGCGGGGTGATGGTGCGGAAATCGCGCGAGACCGAACGGCGCGCCAGTTCGGCGATCGCGCCCGCCATCTCGACGCCAGTCGGGCCGCCGCCGATCACCGCGAAGGTCAGCAAGGCCTGGCGCCGCGCGAGGTCGGTCTCGGTCTCGGCGCGCTCGAGCGCGAGCAATACCTTGCGGCGGACCGCGGTGGCATCGTCGATCGTCTTGATGCCCGGGGCATGCACCGCCCAGTCGTCGCGCCCGAAATAGGAATGGCGCGCACCGGTCGCGATGATCAGCCGGTCGAAGCGGAGCGGCGCGCCGCCGGCCAGCATCACGCGCCGCGCCGCGCGGTCAACGCCGATCACTTCGTCGAGTACGACCCGCACGTTGCGCTGCCCGCGCAGGATCGTGCGGATCGGTGCAGCGATATCGGCCGGCGACAAACCGGCCGTTGCGACCTGGTAGAGCAAAGGCTGGAACAGGTGATGGTTGCGCCGGTCGACGAGGGTGACCTCGACCGGCGCATGCGCCAAAGCACGAGCGGCGGTGAGGCCACCGAAGCCGGCGCCGACGATGACGACGTGCGGGCGTGTCATCAGGGTCGGCCGTAGCGGGCGAGCTCAGCCAACACCCCGCGCTGGGGGATGACCGGCCGGGCGGCAGCTGGGGCCGGGCAGCCGACCGCGAAGCAGGCGGCGAGTTCGGGGCGGAGATCGCAGCGCGCGCGGGCCTGGCGATCGGTGGGACGGGCCGCGGTCATTGCGCTACCCATCCGCCGTCGACCGGAAGCGCCGCGCCGTTGATCGACTGGCCGCCGTCGCTGCACAGGAAGACCGCCAGCGCGCCGAGCTCCTCGACCGTGGCGAAGCGCTTGCTCGGCTGCGCGGCCAGCAGGACATTTTCGATCACCTCGTCGCGGCTGAGGCCGCGCGCCTTGGCGGTGTCGGCGATCTGGTTCTCGACCAGGGGCGTCCAGACATAGCCGGGGCAGATGGCGTTGCAGGTCACGCCGAAGCGCGCGCCTTCGAGCGCGACCGTCTTGGTCAGGCCGACGATGCCGTGCTTGGCGGCGACATAGGCGCTCTTGAACGGCGAAGCGACCAGCCCGTGCGCGGAGGCGACGTTGATGATCCGGCCCCAGCCCGCCGCCTTCATCGGCGCGAAGGCGGCGCGGATCGCGTGGAAGGCGGCGGACAGGTTGAGCGCGAGGATCGCATCCCATTTCTCGGGCGGGAAGTCCTCGATCGGGCTGACATGCTGGATACCCGCATTGTTGACCAATATGTCGAGCCCGCCCAAGGACAGCGCGGCGCGTTCGACCATGCCGACCGCGCCGTCGGGCTCCATCAGATTGGCACCGTCATAAAGGACCCGGACCTGGGCATCCGCCTCGAGTTCGGCGCGGGTCTGCTCAATCGCGGCCGGGTCGCCGAGGCCGTTGAGGACGATATCGGCGCCGGCCTGCGCCAGCGCGCGGGCAATGCCAAGGCCGATACCGCTGGTCGATCCGGTCACGATCGCGGCACGGCCGGCGAGCAGCCGGCTGGGGGCCAGCGCGCCCAAGGGCTGAATGTTCATGTCGATCTCCTCGCGATGAATTTGCCTGAGGATGATCGAGCCGGCGCGTCGGCTGAAATGCCCGTTGCGCATGGAAACCATGCGGACAATCGAATGTCCCTCGCGGCGGCACGCGCCTAATTTTCAGGAAGTCACGGGATGCGGGATGCTCCGGCAAATCCCACCCCCTAGTTGGCGCCGGTTGAGCCGCACTTCCCGTGACACGGATTCATTCGAGGAAGGACAATCAATGACGATCAACATTCGCCTGGCGGGTCTTGCCGCCATCGCCGCCGCGATCGGCACAGCTCCCGCCTTCGCCGGCACCTGCCCCGCCGGCCAGAGCGCCGCCAACGCGCTTCCCGGTGCGCCCACCGCGCCCGTGCGCGTCACCGACACCGTCGTCGGCTCGGTCGACCTGGAGAAGGAATTGAACTTCTCGGGCCATGATCTGCGCCTGCGCCGCCTGGTGGTTCAGCCGGGTGGCATCGTGCCGCTCCACAGCCATGCCGGCCGCCCCGCTTTGATCACCGTGGTGACCGGCCAGGCGACCGAATATCGCAGCACCTGCGCGGTCGGGATCGTGCATCATGCGGGCGACGTCGCGCACGAATCCGACGGCATCTCGCACTGGTGGAAGAATGAGGGCCGCACGACCGCGATCCTGCTCTCGGCCGACGTCAAGGGCCGCGAGTGAGTCAAAAAGGCGCGCGGAAAAGTTGGCACCGTTTTTCAACAGAAGCGACGCGACAACAAAGCTATCGAGCCGCGGGTTGTGCCCCCTGACCGCGGCTCCCGGCGCGGCACCGCATATCGCGGTGCCGCGCCCTCCTGTCCTCATGTGAAGAGCGTTCCGTGACCGATCCGTATCGCGTGGGCCTGGATATATTGGCGCAGACCGGCGGCGCCCAGGACAAGCAGCGCAACCGCGTTGCCGAGGTCGCGCCCGATTTCGCCCGATTGGCGGTGGGCTTCACTTATGGCGAGATATTCTCGCGCCCCGGTCTCGATCTCAAGCTGCGCCAATTGGCCGCGATCACCGCCCATGCCGCGCTCCGTTCCGAAGCGGTGCAAATGCGCGCGCACGTCGCCGCCGGCCTCCATCTCGGCTGGACCAAGGCGGACATCATCGAAGTGCTGATCCAGGTCGCAGCCCATGCGGGTGTTCCCGCATCCTTGCAGGCGCTGTCAGCCTGCCATGACCTGCTGGTCGAGATGGACCCTCACTGTGCCTCTTGCAGGACCGAGGAGTCGAGCGGCGGCCAGGTGTGACGCCGCGCCTCGCGCACGAACGCGCCGATCGCCGGCGAATGCGGACGCCCCCTGACCGTGGCAAGATAGACGGTGCGCGAATAGCCGGGATCGACCAGGGGGCGCACCACAAGATCCGGGTCGGTCACTGAATATTCGGGGAAGAAGCCGAAGCCGAGCCCGGCCTTGATCATCTTCTGGACCCAATCGTCGCGCGGCGAGCTGAACACCTTCTTGGTCGCCACGCCGCGTCGCGCGAAATCCTCCGTCACCATCTGGAAGACCTCGCAATTGCTGCGGCCGACATAGGGCTCGCCGTTCAGTTCGGCGACGCGGATCGCATTCTTCTGTTCCCATGGATGGCCGCGCGGGATCACGATCACGAAGCGCTCGCTGAAGATCGGCACCTGGTGCAGCGTGTCGGGTAGTTCCTCGGGGATACCGACGATGCTGATATGCAGATCGCCTTTCTCGAGCGCATCGATCATCGTGCCCGCCTCGCCCTCGAGAACCTGGACCTCGACATCGGGATGTTCGGCTTGGAAGCGGACGATCAGTCCGGCGACGAGCTGGGGCCCGATCGTGCACATCGAGCCCAATGTCAGCGTGATATTCTGGATCTTCTTTGCCGCCTGGGCGGCTTGCCTGGCGGCGTGCGTCGACGCTTCGACGCTCTCCAGATAGGGCAGCATCATCCGCCCGAGCTCGGACAGATGCGTATTGTTGCGTTCGCGATGGAACAGCGGTCCGCCCAGCTCATGCTCCAGCTGCTGGATCGCGCGGGTCAGCGCTGGCTGACTGACATTGCATTGCTCGGCCGCGCGCGTGAAATTGAGCGTTCGGGCCAGCGCTACGAAGTAGCGGACCTGCTGCATTTCCATGGATCAGCTCCCCCCGGGAACGGTTTAACCAATTAGCACCGAACCGGGACTTTCGCCAGCCGGGCACTGGTCGTAATCGCGGCGGCGATGGTCGCGGCCATGATGCCAACGGCGAGCCAGGCATGAGGCTGAAGCAGCGGCAGTCCGACCATGATCAGCCCGTCATTGCTTCCCGGAACGAGCATGCCGCCCAAGCCCATCAGCGCGCCGCCGATCAGGCAGCGCAGCAGATCGGCCGGCCTGACGGGCTCGCGGCGGAGCTTTCCTTCGATTGCCCCACCGAGGATCGCGCCGCCGAGCAAGGCCAGCACCATCGTGCCGCGCAGGCCGAGCCGCGCTTCCTTACTGTGTGCGAGGGCGGCAAGCGCGTCGGTATAAGCCCACAGGCCGACGGTAAGCATCGTCGTTACGAAGGTGATCGCGATCAGCAGGGTCGCGCGGTGCGGATGCCAGAGATAGTCGAGTGGCCGCGGCGCACGCGCCGCCTCGGCGAACCGCCAGCCGGCGAGCAAGGCGAAGGCGAACGCAACTGGAATGGCATGCGCGAAGGGCGCGCTGCTTGCCCTGGCGGCAGGTCCTCCGATGGGGATCAGGCAGCCGAGATAGAAGCCGATCGGGGTGGCGAGATAGGCCCATTGGCCCGAGCCGATCCGCGCGACGGCGCCGAACACGCAGGCGCGATTGATCCACGCACCCAGCCCCAGGAAGACGCCGCCGGCGATGGTGAGCGCACCCACCGGATAATGAGCCCGCGCCATACGCAGGCCGCCAGCGAGCTGTGCGATCGAGACCAGACCCCCGACCCACAGTGCCGCTTCGGCAAGCGCGAGCGCACGCGCGTAACCGCGTTGGACGATCGCTTCGTCGACCGCCGCCACCATGCAGGTGGCGCCACGCTGGATCGCCATTCCCATCAGCGCGGCAGAGAGCAGGGCGACCGGAATGGCGGCCAGCGTGGGGACCGCCATCAGCGGCTCGTCGCGGCGGTCGCGATCGACTGGGCGACCTCGCTCGCCATCTTGAACTGCGCGGCGCGGTCGTCGATCGAATAGCGGTTGGCGATGAAGGCGAAGTCGGTCCAGGCGACCCAGACGCTGCCGTCCGCATCCTCCACCACCAGCATCCGCACCGGCCAGTCGAGCGCGGAATAAGGGTTGGACTGGAGGAATTGCACGCCAAGCGGCGGATTGCCGAACAGGACAAGAGTCGACCGCTTGATCGGTAGGTTGGCGCTCGCGCCGAGCCCCGCCTGATCGATCGCGTCGAAGAAGCGGATGCCCTTGGCGGCGACGTCCGACTTCAGCCGGGCGACGGTCTGGTCGAAATCATTCGCGCTGCGCAGCCGGATGATCCCCGCGGCGCGAGGTGCGGCGGCGGGCATCGACGCAGCATCCGCAGCGAGCGCGGGAATGGCGCTGGCCGCGATGGAGGCGGCGAGCAGGGTGGCGAAGGGTCGAGCGAGCAGGGACATGATAGTGATCCTCGGCAGGAAACAGACGCTTCCTTTTCAAGGATCGCCGCGCGCGGCGGAAATCGGCTTTGCCTATCGTTTCGATGCGGACGGCGTATCGCGATGCCGGCCCACGCCGCTTACCGATGCGGCGGCACCTCGACCGGGAAAAGGTAGATGGTGGTGGAGATGGGCGCGACGCTGAGCATCCGGCCGAGCGCCTTGACCGGCAGATCGTGGATGCTCACGCCGGGGGGCGCGCCAACCTTGTTCTGCGCGTCCAGGGTCGCGCCGGTCAGCCGCCAGGCGTGACCCGGGCCCTTGGCGCGCATCGCCTTGAGGTCGATCGCGAGCGTCTGGGTGGTCGTGGTGGGATTGACCACCGCGATCGTCAGGCTGTGGCGGTCGGGCGCGAGCGCCGCGCTGATGTCGAGGGGATAGGTCGGGCTGCCCGCCTTCACCTTGGGATGGCTGAAGCCCACGGCATATTTTGGATCGGGCTGGGGCGAATTGCCGTCGACCTCGAGCGGGATCATGCCCTCGCCCAGATGCTCGCCATAGAGCTTGAACACCAGGCCGACGGCGTTGAGCGTGGAGGCGGTCGGCGTGATGTCCATCGTGGCGGTGCCGGTGGTGAAGGCCGACATCTTCAGGAAATCCGTGTGCCGCAGCATCTCGTTCATGACCATGCTGTAGGCCAATGTCTTCTTGAGATCGGGCGTGCCGGTGGCGGCATATTCGTCGATCGACAGGAAGATCTTGTTCTTGTCGATGATCGGGAATGCCTGGCGGTAATGCTGCCATTCGATCGCCTTCATCCGCACATGGTTGGACGGCTGGCGCGTGGATTCGATCAGCTCGTCGGCGGCTGAGGCGCCGGGTCGTTTCTCCTCATGGTCGTACCAATGTTCGGTGATGCCCTGGAAGGTGCCGCCGGCCTTGGCAAACAGTCCGCCGGTCCAGTCCTCATCGGTCCCGTACCGCTCTGCCGCGGTCTCCGGCGAGAGGTTCTGCTTCACCTGCGTATTCTTCTCCTGGTCGGGCATCGCGCCCGAGGCGAGGAGGGTGATGGTCGGATCGACCGCCACCATCCGCGCGGCGAAGCGACGATGCTTGAGCGTGTAATAATCCTGCGTGGTGACGCCGATCTGCCAGGCGCCATAAGGTTCGTTGCCGATATTCCAGAACTTGATGCGATAAGGCTCAGGGTGGCCGTTGGCGGCGCGCTTGGCGCCCCATTCGCTGGTGGCGGGGCCGTTCAGATACTCCACCTCCTCCGCAGCCGAATTCTCATCGCCCAGGCCCGCATTGACGGTGACATAGGGTTCGGTCGCCAGAATCCGCGTCAGCGCGATCCATTCGTCCATGCCGAAATCATTGGCCTGCATGGCATGCCAGGCCTCGTCGAACATGGGCGGTCTTTTGTCGCGCGGGCCGATCGCCTCGTGCCAATCCCAATCCGACAGGAAATTGCCGCCCGGCAGGCGCCAGAAACCCGAATGCAGCGACCTGGCGAGCGCGGTCGTGTCCGCGCGCCATCCGCCCACATTGTCGGCGGGCATCAACGAGACGACGCCGACCCGCAGCCTGCCCGATCCGGTGGCAATGATCTCGAACCGCGCGTCGCTCGCATCCGCGGTCGGCGTGAAGCTGAAAGAGGCTTCATGCCAGCCTGCGCCGGGTGCGGGGAGGTCCATCGTCTGACGATCGTCAGGGCCGGATCCCCAGACAAGCACCGCCTGCACGTGCGCCTGCCCATCGCTACTCAGCAGCACATGGCCGCGATATTGTTTGCCCTTCGTGACGCCCAGCCCGGCTTGCGAGATACCGTGGGGCGCCGACGCGTCGAGCGCCACCGCCACCGCCTGCTTGCCGACATAGGGATCGCTCATGTCCATGGTGACGGCATCGCCGCCTACCGGCCGCCATTTGCGCAAGGCGCGGCTCGGCCGTCCGGGCTGCACGGGAGGGCTCGGCGGATCGCGGTCCGCCGATTGGACCGGAAAATAGAATTTGCGGTCGTCGAGCATCTCGGCCCATAGCGAGCGGGCGACCAGCGGCCCGATCGGCTCGATGAACATGCCATATTGATAGCGGCTGATCGGATCGTGCGTTCGCGTCGCATCGATCGTCGCCACCAAAGTTGGTGCGGCCATGGCAACGGGCGTGGTTGCCGCGAGAGCGGCTAACGTTGCGGCTCGGGTCATCCCCTTAGTAAGGTTGTTACCGCGCCCCATTGTCATTCTCCCCGGCCTTTAAGTTATATCCTATATGATATGGATTTTCGCTCCTCCATCAACATCTTGTCTGAGTCTATGCAGTTCGCGCGGCGCAGGGCAGAAGCGCCCGCGCAGCTTCCTGCCGCTGTCAAAGCGCGCTAACATCGTATTGCCGGGAACATTCGGCCGGGGACATTCCTCCCCCGGTTGACGGCGGCGGAGATCCAGGTGCGGCGCTCGATCGGTCTGCTCATCATCTCCGGCTTGCTTCCGACGGTCGCGTTGGGCGGGGCGTTCGGCGTGCTGACCTTGCGGGCGCAGCACGATGCGGTGCGCGGCGGGGCGGAAACCGCAGCCCGTTTCACCGCCGCGCTCGCATCGGCGAAGTTGCGCGACGGTATGGCGGCGGTCGACATGATCACGCAATCGCCCGCGTTCGACGGCACGCTGGATGTCCTCCGCTTCCAGATGCTCGCGTCCAGGATCCGCACCAGCCAGTCAGCCTGGCATATCCTTTCGGTTGCCGACCCGGCGGGACATCGTCTGGTCGACGTTCCCGTACCGATCGGCGGCATGCCGGGAGGCCCGGTGGTCGACAGGACCAGTCTCGACCAAGCGGTTGCCACCCGCCGCCCGGTCGTGGGTAATGTCGTGCGCGGTCCGCGCGGCGGCTTCGCCTTCGCGATACGCGCGCCCGTGATCCGGACGGGCCGGGTAAGATATGTCGTCTCGGCGGTCGTGACGACCGACACCGTATCGCCCTTGCTGCGCTTCCGGGCGTTGCCGCCCGGTTGGCGCGTGGCGGTGGTCGACGGCGCCGGCAATGTCGTCGCGAGTTCCGCCGCCAACTCGGTCGCGATCGGACAAAGGGTCAGCGAGTCCGGGCTCCAGTCGCGGCGTGGCAAAGGTCCGCGCTTCTACAACTTCCAGCGTCATGACGGGACTTATGCGGTCGGCACCTGGGCGCCGATCGAAGGCACGAACTGGTCCGCCAACGTCTCGGCGCCGGCCAGCGCCTTTTCGGGGCCGGTGCGGCAAGCGCTGATGCTGTTGACGGTGGCGGGCATCGCCTGCCTGTTGCTGATGGCGCTGCTCGTCAAACTGCTCTGGCGCGAGCTGGCGCAATATCGCGCGCGCGAAATCGCCGAGATTCAAGGCCAGCGGATGGAAGCACTCGGCCGGCTGACTGGCGGTGTGGCGCATGATTTCAACAATCTGCTCACGCCCATCCTGGGCGGACTCGATCTCGTCCGCCGCCGTGTTGGCGACGATCCGCGCCTGCTCCGCCAGATCGACGCGGCGATCGCAAGCGCGGAGCGGGCGCGGGCCCTGGTGTCGCGGCTGCTCTCCTTCGCGCGGCGCCAGACGCTGTCGCAGACCGATATCGACCTCGCGCAGATGCTGGACGACTTGCGCGAGCTGCTTGCCCAGGCTGCAGGGACCACCAACCGGATCGACATCCAGGTGTCACCGGGCGTGCCGATCATCCATGCGGATCGCACCCAATTGGAGCTGGCGATCCTCAATCTGGCGATCAATGCGCGCGACGCCATGCCCGAGGGCGGAAGCATCCGGGTGACGGCGAGCGCGCTGGCGGTGGACGAGGGGCAGGAATTGCCCCCCGGCCGCTATGCGGCGATCGCGGTCGCGGATGAGGGTTATGGCATGGACAAGGAGACGCTGCGGCGCGCGATCGATCCCTTCTTCACGACCAAGGCGGCCGACAAGGGAACCGGGCTCGGCCTGTCGATGGTCCATGGCTTTGCCGCGCAATCGGGCGGCATGCTGCGCATCGAAAGCAAGCCGGGCGAAGGGACGGTCGCGACCATCCTGCTGCCGGCCGGTACGGGCGCGGTCCCGAAGCAAGAGCATGAATCCGCGGCGGCGGGCACGGGAGCCGGAGGGCTGTTGCTGGTCGACGACGAAGAGGCGGTCCGGTCCGCGACCGCGGCCATGCTGACCGAAGCTGGCTATAAGCTGATGGAGGCATCGTCGGCCGATGAAGCGCTGCTAATCCTGAAGCAGGAGGAGGTGGACGCGGTGCTCACCGATTATGTCATGCCGGGCAGAAGCGGCGCCGACCTCATCCGTGAGCTGAGGCGCACCCGGCCCGGCATGCCGATCCTGCTCATCACCGGTTATGCCGATGCCGCTCAGGACGTGCCTTCGGATGTTGCGCGCTTGGCCAAGCCTTATCGCAGCGCCGAGCTGGTCGAGGCGGTCAATCGGCTGCGCCCCCGGGCCTGATCCCGGTCCGGATCAGGTCATCCCGCCTTCGCAGGGGCCGGTTCCGGCTGAACCTGCGCGCGTTCGCGCACACAGACGGTGCGACCCATACCCGATGGCTTGCCGGACTCGGCGCGGACGATCAGCGACAGGGTTCGCGGTCCGCTGCCCGGCCCAAACGGCGCCTCGAGCGCGCCAGGCTCGGGCGTCTCCTTGCGAGCCAGTAACTTGCCGTCCATCCACACCTCGGCCTGGCCGACCACTTGCGCGAAGGCGATCACGCCCCCTTCGATCCCCACCCGGCGGCGCGGGGTGAAGACGGTGCGGTACATCGACCAGGGCGCGTCGGCAGCAGGTCCTTCGAGCCGGCCCGGGCGGCCATGGTCGAGGCTGTTCATGTCGTTGGAGGCGAAGACCTGATTTGGGTCGGGGCGACTGGCGGAGAAAGCCGTGCGCCGCCAGTCGGACAGCAAAGCGACCGGACGGGTACGCGGCATGGCGGGGCGCGGCGCTACCGCAATGCGGTCGATCCGGAGGGTGGCGGGGCGCAATCCCGGCGCGGATGCGATCAGGCTGAGCGATCCGCGGCCGTCGCCGGCGCGGACGATCAGCTGGGCTAGCCCTGCGAACAATTTGCGGGCGTCACCCTGTTCGGGATCATGATCGTTGGGATCGCCGTTGCCGAGGCCGATGATCGTGCCGCCTTGGATCGCGAATTTGACCTGGTCGGCCGCGATCGGCACATGACGCCCGGATCCATCCACGACGTCGACCGTGATCGGTTGCGCATCCTTGCCGTCGCCCCTCATCACGCGCCGATCGGGCGTGAGGCGCAGCGCCACGCTTTTGCCGGCCGTTTCCAGCATCGTGCGGATCACTTCGCGACCGCCGCGATAGCCGATCGCCTCGAGCCGGCCGGGCGCATAGGGCACCTGCCATTCGGGCATGGTCAGGCGATCGACCGCGCGCGCGCCGAGGTCGCGGCCATTGAGGCGCAACGCCACCCGATCGACATTGGTCAGCGCAAGCATCGTGATCGTCTGGCCCTCGCGGCCGGGCCAGGTCCAATGCGGCGCCAGTTCGAGCACAGGCGTGTCGTCGATCCACTGCGCACGGTGGAGATGATAGGCCATCTTGGGGAAGCCGCAGATGTCCATGATCCCGAAGAAGCTGCTGGTCGACGGCCATTCCAGCGGCGTCGGTTCGCCATGATAATCAAAGCCCGTCCAGACGAACCCGCCGGCGATGAAGGGCCGCGTCGCGATCGCGCGCCAGCCGTCATGATGCGTGGCACCCCAATCCGCGGCATCCTTGTCGTAGGAGCCGAAGACGTTGTGCGCACGATCCGTCGCCCAGGCGCCGCGCGTCGAAAAGGCGCTCGTATCCTCCGAACTGGTCAGCGGCTTGTCGGGATGGAGCGCGTGGAACCGGTCGTAGCGCTGCGTCTGGTAATTGAAGCCGACGACATCCACCGCCTGCGACACGTTGACGGGCGAGAACATGCCGTCATTCATGGCCGCCGTCACCGGGCGCGTCGTATCGAGCCGTTTCACCGCCGCCGCCATGCGGCGGACCATCTCATAGCCCTGCTCGGTCCCTTGCATCGGCTCTTCGTTGAACACCGACCACATGAACACGCTCGGCCGGTTGCGGTCGCGCCGCACCAGCCATTCCAATTGCTCGAGATAATCGTGGCTGGGGTTGAAGTTGCGATTCTCGTCCATGACGAGCAGGCCGTGGCGATCGCAGGCATCGAGCAATTCGGGCGTCGGCGCATGGTGCGAGCTGCGCAATGCATTGCAGCCCAGCGCCTTCAGCCGGCGCACGCGCCAGTCGATCAGCGCATCCGGTACCGCGACCCCGACGCCGGCATGATCCTGATGGATGCAGACACCCTTGATCTTGGTCGGGTGCCCATTGAGGAAGAAGCCCTTCTCCGCATCGAAATGGAAGAAGCGGAAGCCGACCCGCGTCTCGCGCACATCGACGACCTGACCCTCGCGCAGCAGGCGCGTGACCAGACGGTAGAGTGTCGGCGTATCGGGTGACCAGAGATGTGGATCGGTCACCGCCAGGGTCAGGCTGGCCGTCGCGGGCTGGAGCGGGGTGGCGGTCGCCTCGGCGCTTCCCGACACCAGCAGCCCGTCGTCGGGATCGAACAGCTTCGCTTCGACTGTCACCGCGGCGGGCGCATTCCCGATATTGGCGAGTTCGACCTCGACCGGGATCGACCAGCCGCCCGCGTCCGACCGCACCGGATTGGCATGCACGCCATCGGTCGAGATGCTGACGGGGGCGCGCACGGCGAGCCAGGCATGGCGATAGATGCCCGCGCCTTCATACCACCAGCCTTCCATCGCATCGGCATCGACCCGGATCGCGATCGTGTTCAGCTCATCGCCGAAGCGGGCATAAGGCGTGATGTCGATGTTGATCGCGGCATAGCCGCTGAAGCTGTGCGCGACTTCGATCCCGTTGAACCAGATGGTCGCGCGGGTGGCGATGCCGCTCAATTGCAGCTCCAGATAGCGACCGCGCCAGGCGGGATCGAGCTCGAGCGGACGGCGATACCAGCCAATCCCGCGACGCCTGTATCCCTGTGCGACATTGGCGGCCGGGTCGACCGGTGCCTCCATCGCCCAATCGTGCGGCAGGTCGAGCGTGCGCCAGTCGCTGTCGTCATAGCTGACCGCGGCGGCGCCCTGCGCCACCCCGGCCTTGGCATTCTGGTAGGATTCCTCATGCCCGATCACCGGCGGGGACACGATGTCGCCCAGATGGAACAGCCAACCGTCGTCGAGCGAGCGCAGGCTGGGATCGCTGATCGGGAAGGGGTGCCAATCGCCGGCGAGGGGCGGCGGGATGTCGCTCGGCAAAACCAGGGAGGCCGGACGGACGCTGGCGGCGGTTTCCCGCGCCACGAGCGCGGCAGCCCCGGCGCCGGCCAGCCAGGCGCGACGATTGATCATGTCCCAGCGGGTCATCGACTGCTTTCTCCGACGGTCCTCAGACCTTGATGATGATGCCCTTGCGGTCGAGCAGCCACCCGACGCTCCAGCAGAACAAAGCATAAGCCAATGCGCAGAGGAGCGAGCCGATCGCTCCCGGGGCGATGCCCTGGAACAGCGTGATGCCGACCCAGTCATAGCCATTGTCATGGCCGCCGACCGGAAACAGATTCTGGGCGCTGATGAACAATTCCGAGAAGAGATAGATGGCGAGCGGATTGCGTCCCATCACCAGCCAGAAATCCTGGCCAAGCCGCCAGCCGCGCCTGTCGCTCAACTCCATCAGCAGGCACAGCAAAACGATATCGATTCCCACAGTCAGCAGCACGTAGGAGCTGCTCCACAATTTCTTGGCGATGGGGAAGAAAGGCGACCAGGCAAGTCCCGCCGCGATCAGCGTGAAGCCCAAGGGCAAGAGACGGCGGATCAGGCGGCCTTCGTCCGGCGACCGCTGAATCGCCCGGCCGACCAGATAGCCGGCAAGCGCGTTCACGATCGCGGGCAAAGTGCCAAGCAACCCCTCGGGATCGAAGCCATGATCCTTCTTGTAGAGATGGTCGGGACCGATCAGCTTAAGATCGAGCAAGGTGCCTGCATTGCCGAACTTGGCATAGGCTTGGCCCGGCGCGCTGAATCCCAGCAGCAGAGCCCAATAGCCGAGCAAGAGAAGGGCGCAGAGGCCCAGGATCGCACGCCAGTCCTTGAGCCAGCGGATCGCGATCGCCGCCGCCAGATAGCAGAGCGCGATCCGCT
>Ga0207698_10001509_pt1 | contig 13549 bp, 10 predicted proteins | sample KBSCornC22_FD_184298 | JGI IMG/M metagenome (GOLD analysis project Ga0207698, IMG submission 184298) | Corn rhizosphere microbial communities from Kellogg Biological Station, Michigan, USA - KBS Corn C2-2 (SPAdes) (version 2) | ecosystem: Host-associated > Plants > Roots > Rhizosphere > Soil ...
CCGCCTTCGCCCGCGTTTCGAGGGAACTCGGCAAAGCCTATCCGGAGCTTGGCGACGAGTTCGGCCTGACCGCGATCGAGCTGGGCTTTCTCAATGAGCGCCGTCAGGCCTTCGAGAACCTCGCCCAGCGCGTCGACCTCGAGGCGGTTCGTGGCGTCGTCACAACCATGATCCAGACTGAGAAATACGGTACTCCGCTCGCTTCGGCGCTGCGCGTCCTCTCGGCCGAGTTCCGCCATGAGCGAATGATGCGCGCCGAGGAAAAGGCCGCGCGTCTTCCCGCGATCATGACCGTGCCGCTGATCCTGTTCATCTTGCCGACCCTGTTCGTCGTGATCCTTGGGCCGGCGAGCTGTTCGATCCACGATCAGCTGCTCAAGACCTAAAGACGAGCACCCGGGCTGATGGGAACGCGGCGGCGCGCTGAAGCGTAGTCGCCGCAAAGGGTTCCCGCGAAACTATTACTTTCGTGGGGCCCAATCCGGTTGACGTTGGGGAGCCGCAATGAACATCACCACCGACCCGAACCTCTGGGCGATCTGCGCGCTGGTCTTCCTTCTCGGCCTTTTGATTGGCGTGTTTCTTACCGCCGGCGGCCGCCGCAAATGGAAGACGCGCTATCGGAGCGAAGTCGACCGTCGCGAGCAGCTCGAGCGGGAGCATGCCGATCGCGAAAAGGAATGGCGCGAGCGCGACAGTCTCCGGAATGCGGCCGCCAAGGATCGCGACCGGGACGACCGGCCGCTCTAGCCTTCGATCTTCGAGAAATCCGCCACCCGGTTCACGGCGTCCCTGAACCGCATCAACAGGTTGAGCCGCCGCTCCCGCTTGGCGGGATCGGGATCGTTGACCGTCACATGATCGAAGAAGGCGTCGATCGGCCCGCGCAATGAGGCGAGCGCAGCCATAGCGGCAGTGAAGTCCTCTTTCTGGATCGCTGCAGACGCCTTGGACTCAGCAGAATCGAGCGCGGCCATCAGCGCCTGCTCCTCCGGCTCGACGTCAGAACGGCTGCCCGCACCGGCGGTCGCTTCCCATTTCTCCTTTTTGAGGATGTTCGCGGCGCGCTTGTACGCGACGAGAAGGTTCCTCCCGTCCTCCGTCTCCACGAAGCTTTGGAGGGCCGCAACCCGCGCCAACAATCGGACCAGATCGTCCTCGCCTCCAAGCGAGAACACCGCATCGATCAGATCGTGGCGAACGCCTGCTTCGCGCTGCTGGACTTTCAGTCGGTCAGCGAAAAATTCGAGAATCTCGGGAGCAATGCGGTCGAGCTTGTGCGCTGCTTCGGTGGTTTTGGTCTGCGCCGCGCGGTTGGCGAGGGCGCCGCGGATCGCCGCGGTCAGCGGCAACCTCAGGCGCGATGAGACGATCATCTCGATCGAGCTTATCGCCGCGCGGCGAAGGGCGAATGGGTCTTTCGAACCCGTTGGCCTCAGACCGACGCCGAAGAAGGCGCAGATCGTATCGAGCTTGTCGGCCAGCGCGACCGCGACGGAAACAGGCTCTCGAGGCGTTCCATATTGGTCGCGAATCGCATCGGCGACCGCCCTCGCCTCCCCTTGCGCTTCGGCCAGATAGCCGCCGATTACGCCCTGAAGCTCAGCGAATTCGCCGACCATTCCGGTGACGAGGTCCGCCTTCGCCAGTCGCGCGGCGCGTTCGACCACGTTCGGGTCAGCCTTGATTACGGCGCTGTCAACCAGCCATCGGGCGAGCTTCGCAATGCGGTCGACCTTGTCGGCAACCGTTCCGAGCTTCTCGTGGAACACGATTCCGCCGAGCTTCTTCGCCTGCTCTTCGAGCGGCACCTTGAGGTCCTGCTCCCAGAAGAAGCGAGCGTCGGCGAGGCGCGCCGCTAGCACTCGGCGGTTCCCTTCGACGATCGCTGCACCGCCGTCTTCGGCAGCGATATTGGCGACGCAAACAAAGGCCGGCGCCAACCCGCCGTCCGACGCGGTGCAGGCGAAATACTTCTGGTTCGTGCGCATGGTGAGCACGATCGCTTCGCGCGGGACGTCGAGGAAATCGCCGTCGAACTCACCGAAGAGCGGGACCGGCCATTCGGTCAGCCCCGCATTTTCAACCACCAGCCCCTCATCGGGAAGCAGCGCCAGTCGAGCTTTTTTCGCTGCAGCCTCCGCCCCCTCGCGGATGATCCGCTCACGCTCTTCCTGGTCGACGATCACATGGCAGGCGCGGAGCTTCTCGACGTAATCCAAAGCGCCGCCGACGGTGATCGGACCCGGATGATGGAAGCGGTGTCCAACCGTGGTCGCGCCGGAAGAGATTCCGTCGATCTCGAGCGGGACGATGTCTTCGCCGAGCATCGCGACGATTCCGTGCAGCGGTCGAACCCAGCGAAACGACCCGGATCCCCAGCGCATGGATTTCGGCCATGGGAAGTCCGTGACGATCCGCTTCACGGTCTTACCGAGGACGTCGAGGGCGGACTTCCCCGGCCGATCCACGATCGCGAAGTAGATTCCGTCCCGCTCCTCCAGCTGCTCGCGTGACAGACCGGTCTTGCGAAGGAAACCGTCCAGCGCCTGTTGCGGCGCGGAGGTGCGCGGTCCCTTAATCTCCTCACTGGTGGCTTCGGTCCCTTCGGCGACGTCACGCGCGATGAGTACAAGCCGCCTCGGCGTCGAATGAACGTCGATCGCCCCGGCAGCGAGGCCCGCCTCGCTGGTGCACTCGGCGAAAAGCCGCGCCAGCTCATTGCGAGCGGCCGCCTGCATCCGCGCGGGAATTTCCTCCGACAGCAATTCCAGCAGGAAGTCGGCCATCAGGTAGCGCGCTCCAGCCAAGCGCCGCACGCCGCTTTCGCGAGGTCGCGGACGCGGCCGATGTACGCCTGGCGCTCGGCAACGCTGATGACACCGCGCGCCTGGAGCATGTTGAACAGGTGGCTCGCCTTGATCGCCTGCTCGTAGGCGGGGATAGGCAGCTTCGCTTCGAGGCACCGCTCACACTCCGCGGCCGCCTTTCGAAACAGGTCGAATAGCGCGCCGGTATCAGCGACCTCGAAATTGTAGGCCGACATCTCGCGTTCGTTCTCGAGGAACACGTCGCCGTACGTCACGCCTTCATTGTTGAAGCGAAGGTCAAAGACATTGTCGACGCCCTGGATGTACATCGCGAGCCGCTCGAGCCCGTAGGTCAGCTCGCCGGTCACCGGCTTGCACTCGAAGCCGCCAACCTGCTGGAAGTAGGTGAATTGCGTCACCTCCATCCCGTCGCACCAGACTTCCCAGCCGAGCCCCCAGGCGCCGAGGGTCGGGCTCTCCCAATCGTCCTCGACGAAGCGAATGTCGTGCTTGAGCGGATCGATGCCGATCTCGATCAGGTTTCCGAGATAAAGCTGTTGGAGGTCGTGGGGGCTGGGCTTCAGGACCACCTGGTACTGGTAATAATGGCCGAGCCGGTTGGGATTTTCGCCGTAGCGGCCATCGGTCGGTCGTCGGCACGGCTGGACGTAGGCTGCTTTCCACGGCTCGGGCCCAAGCGAGCGAAGAACCGTCGCGGGGTGGAATGTGCCCGCGCCCATCTCCATGTCGTACGGCTGGAGGATGAGACAGCCGTGCGCACCCCAATAACGGTGGAGCGTTAGGATCAGGTCCTGGAAGCTCAGGCTCAAGCGGAGTGCCCCGTTGCACGAATGAATGGCTCCGCGCTTTGGCTGATGGTGTGCAATGGGGCAAGTGGACGTTCAGATTGCAACAATTAGGCGGACTGAAAGGCTGTTGAATTCATGCTGAAATCCATCTTCCGGCGGGTTGCTTCCGCGCTTGGCCTTGCCGGCCTTCTGATCGCGACCCCGTCGCTCGCGAAGGCGCCGCAAGTCGCCCATCCGGCGCTTTGGGAAGTCTCCGACGCCGATACGACAATCTACCTGTTCGGGACGATTCACCTGCTTCCGGCGAACTATCAATGGCGGAGTGCCAAGTTCAACGATGCGGTGGAGAGTTCACAGCAGCTGATGGTCGAAGTCATCGTCGATCTCGACCATCCGGAGACGTTGGCGGGCACCTTCGCCCAGATGGCCGTGTCGCCAACGCCATTGCCGCCTATTCTCGACCGCGTATCTCCTTCCAAGCGACCGGCGCTGCAGGCGGCTCTCGCCAAGATCGGAGCGAACCCTGCCCAGCTCGGCCGGGTGAAGACCTGGGCGGTCGCTTTCCAATTGCTCGGGCTTCAGTTCACCCAGATTGGACTGGTCGGAAAGGAAGGACCGGAGACGGTTCTGCGGAAGCAATTCACGGCGGAGCACAAGCAGATCGGCCAGCTTGAGACCATCGGCCAGCAATTGAGCTTCTTCGATACGCTTCCGGAAAGCGCCCAGCAGGCTTTACTCGAGGGAACGCTCGAGGATCCCCACGCCATGGAGGTCGAGTTCGGGGGAATGCTCAGAGCGTGGGCGAAGGGCGACGTCAAAGGGATCGCGAATAGCTTCGATAAGGATCTTGCCGGCTCGCCGGAACTTCAGCGCAATCTGATTCTCAAGCGCAATGCCAATTGGAGCAAGTGGATCGAGCAGCGAATGGCGCAGCCCGGCAAGATCATGATTGCCGTCGGCGCGGGTCATCTGGCAGGCAAGGACTCGGTTATCGCACAGCTTCAGAGGGACGGATTCCGGGTCCGGCGGGTTCAATAGCTGGAGCTCGCCCGTCTAACGCTTCAACTCGTCGAGAAATCTTCACTACTCACGGAATTCGCTAGACTTTTCTTAACGACTCGATGACCATAGTTCACGGTATCGGGCTGGGGGGTCTGATGCGCGAAGTCGGTGAAACGCGGGGATTTTCTTCGCGAAGCCGCCGCGCAACTATTCCACCAGTTCCGTCCACCTTGGAGGGTGATGGATGGTCAACTTGCTTGCAGCTGCCGCGCTTGCCGCCGCGATGCCGAGTGCGACCCCTCCTCCACAACCCGAACCCGCGATGTTCGTCGTCCGCGACGCCGACACGACCGTCTATCTTTTCGGGACTTTCCACGCGCTCGACGGCGATCCGCACTGGTTCGGCAACGGAGTGAGAGACGCGTTCGAGCAGTCCAACGAATTGGTGCTCGAGACTTTGCTGCCCGAAGGACCGGATGCGCCGCAGCAGCTTCGCGCGGCGCTCGCGCGGCCCTCGGTGAAGCCGTCGCCCGCCTTCATCGCGACGACCCGAATGGCGATGAACGCCAGCCGGGCGCAAGGGATGCAGGTCGACAATGGCGCGGACATGATCCTTCGCCACGTCGCCGAAGCCGAAGGAAAGCCGGTCGAGCAACTGGAAACGCTCCAGTTCCAGCTGAACATGTTTAATCACTTGTCCGCCGGAGCTGCGGCTACGCCGGCAGACGCGAAAGCAGGCCAGCCTGTTAATGCGCAAGGAGGTGACCTCGTCCACACGATGGCCGAGATGCAATCGGCCTGGAAGCGGGGCGACCAAAGCGTATTCGTCCACATGCTGGGCCAGCTGGAGGCGGGATCGCCCGAGACCTATCGGCTGATGTTCACCGACCGCAACGCCCGCTGGGCCGACTGGATCGCCGCTCGACTGCAGACGCCCGGCACCGTCTTCGTCGCCGTCGGCGCGGGACATCTTGCTGGCAAGGACAGCGTGCTCGTCCGCCTCGCCCAAAAGGGTATCGAGTCCCAGCGGGTCTACTGACCTCTGGCAAACTTGCGTTTGGCGGCGTCCTGAACTAGGGCGCGCGCTCCCGGCCATGGTCATCCCTGGAGGTGTGGACCGGGTATTTAGCAATCGGAGTATAGCGAAATGAGCGAACAGCTGACGCTGCCCGCCGAAGCGCGCGACCGGGCTGGCAAGGGAGCCTCCCGAGCATTGCGCCGCGATGGACGGGTTCCCGCCGTGGTCTACGGCGAAAAGAAAGAGGCCCTCTCGATCCATGTCGAGGAGAAGCTTCTGTCGAAAATGCTTTCGACCGGTCACTTCATGAACTCGGTCGTGATGATCGATTACAAGGGCAAGCCGCACCGCACCCTTCCTAAGGCGGTCGACTTCCATCCGGTTACCAGCCGGCCGATCCATGTCGACTTCCTGCGCATCGGCGAGCACACCAAGGTGCACGTGGCGGTCCCCATGCGCTTCGACAATGAGGATGATTCGCCGGGTCTCAAGCGTGGCGGCGTTCTGAACGTCGTGGTGCACGAGCTCGAGCTGGTCTGCGATGCCGCCAACATTCCGAACGAGATTCACGTCTCGCTCGAAGGTCTCGAGATCGGCGATTCACTCCACATCAGCAATGTCAGCCTGCCTGATGGCGTTGTCCCGTCCAACCAGGACGAGGACTTCACCGTCGCCACCATCGTCGCTCCGTCGGCGATGAAGGCCGAAGAGGAAGAGGCCGCGCCTGCCGGCGAGGTTCCGACCGTCGAGGGCGAGGAAGGCGAAACCGAAGGCGGCGAAGCCGCTTCGGAAGGCAGAGAAGGCGGCGAGTAGCCCCTTCCCTTGTTTTGCTTTCCAGAGAGCCGCTCAGCCGAAAGGTTGGGCGGTTTCTTTTTGCCCGGAGCTCACGCTAGGGAGCGGGCATGCAACTCTGGGTCGGTCTCGGCAATCCGGGCGCGCAATATGCGCTCCAGCGACACAATGTCGGTTTCATGGCCGTCGACGTTATCGCCGAGGTGCACGATTTCGGTCCGTGGCAGAAGAAATTCCGCAGCCTGATCGCGGAAGGCCGATTGGGCCGCGACAAGATCCTTTTACTAAAGCCGCAGACGTTCATGAACGACAGCGGCGATGCGGTTCAGCAGGCCCTGAAATTCTACAAGCTCGACCTCGACGCGCTGACCGTCTTCCATGATGAGCTCGATCTCGCACCATTCAAGGTGAAGGTCCGCGTCGGGGGCGGCCTCGCCGGGCACAACGGTCTGCGCTCCATCGATGCGGCGCTAGGCCCTGAATTTCGACGTGTGCGCATCGGGATCGGTCATCCGGGGCCAGGCCGGAAAGATCTCGTCACGCCGCATGTGCTTGGGAATTACTCAAAGGCCGAGAGAGAGCCTTTGTCCGACCTGCTCGCCGCCATCGCCGGGGAGGCCGAATGGCTCGCCGACGGCGAAGATGCGCGGTTCATGAGCGAAGTGGCTTTGAGGTTGCAGCAGCCCGAATGACTTCGAGCCCTTTCAATCCAACTCGCTCCTGCGCTGAAGTGAGCATTCGCTGAAATCGCGGATCGTCGCGAAGGGAATCCAGGTTCCGGTCCGCCGCGGCGAGGCTGACCAAGGTTCGGCCACCTTTTTCAAGCGCAGGCTTCAGCAGCTCTAGCGCCCATTCTTTGTCTTCAAAGAACGTGAGCACCGGCCACGCGATATTGTAGCGCATGTACATGTTGTCGGGATCGAGCAGGAGCGCCCGGTCGATCCATTCGCGCGCGCGATCCAAATTGCCGACCGCTGCGAAGCTCAGCACGCCATAAGCCAGCGCAGCACCATTGTCCGGATTTCGAGCGAGCGCAGTCTCGACCGGCTCAATCACCTTTGCGGCGCAGGCCCGCGCGGCATCGATGTCGCCTCTCGCCAAATACAATGCGGACAGCATTCCACGACTATGGAAGTCGCTTTCGGCGAGCGACGTCGCCTTCTCGAGATAGAGGGTCGCATCTTCGAGCCGCCCTTGCCGGTAATAGACGCGGGCAGCCTCCTTATTGACCTCCCACGATTCCGGGTTGAGCTGAAGCGCCATTTCGATTTCCGAATGCGCCTCCCTGTCGCGACCGAGCATGGCTAAGTGCCACGCTCGCGGCAGGTGCGCTTCGGCGATCGTTGCATTGAGCTCCAGCGCACGGTTCGCCGCCGCGAGGCCATCATCCTCTTCCTCGTGCCCGGTGTAAGCGTAACGCAAGTTGGCCTGGGCGAGACCCATCAGCGCCCACGCTTGCGCATAATCGGGATCGATCTTGGTCGCACGGTCGCAGATCCGGATCACGCGGCGTTCGCGGCCGCTTTCGCCGAAGTCGCCGTCGATCCAATATTGGCGGGCCATCAGGAAGAGGTTGTAAGCGTCGGCATTCGCCGTGCCTCGGTTCTCGATCGCTTTCTTTTCGGCCGGCAGCAGCTTGACCTTCAGCGCTGCAACGATGGCCTGTGAGATCTCGTCCTGGATAGCGAAGATGTCGGTGAGGTCGCGATCGTAACGGTCCGCCCAGATGTGCCCACCGCCTACCCCGTCGATTAGCTGAGCGGTTACTCGAACGCGGTTCGCCGCCTTCCTGACGCTTCCTTCGAGAACATGGCTCACCCGTAGCTTGCGCGCGACCTCGCACACGTCCACCGCCTGGCCTTTGAACTGGAAGGCGGTGTTGCGGGCGATCACTTCGAGCGCTGACACTTTCGACAAGTCGGTCGTGATGTCCTCGCTGATGCCATCGCTGAAATATTCCTGCTCGGCATCGCCGCTCATGTTCTGAAACGGCAATACGCAGATTCCGATGGCGGCTCGATTGGCAATCCGGCGGTCGTCGACTTCCACAGCGACACCAAGCGCATTGATGCTGGCGATCAGCTTGTGCCAACCGGGTGCGTCGCAGTCCCCTTCCCAGTCTTTCAGATCCGCGCACTGAATCTGGTTGAAGGGCATCGGCGGCATCGTGCCGTCGAGGATGACCTGGACGATCGTGTGCGCGGTTCGGGCGGCATCCGCTTCGGCGCGGACCCACTCCGACTTCGCTGCCCCAGCTGACCACAGGACGACGACCGCCTTGGCGGACTTCAGCCGCTCCTCGATCACCTCTGAATAGGGCCGGTGCGCGGGCAATTCATCGTCGCGCCAAACGCGATAGCCGAAGGCGCGCAGCGCTTCAGCGACGCGCTTCGCCTGCGGTTCGTCCGACCGCGCATACGAGACGAAGACATCCGACATCGAGTCGGTCCTGTTGGGTATCAGGAGTCAGATGGGAAATAAAAGTCCGACGGACCGGAGCCCATCAAAGATCGACCGTCATATAGCCCTGGAAAAGGCGGCCTGCGGGTTGGCTGTAAATTCCCGGCCCGCTGAAACCGTACCCGGCATTGTCGAAGATATTGGTAACCTGCAGCCTCAGCGTCGCACTCCGCTGCGCAACCCGGAAGCTGTAATGACCTCCAAGATCGACACGGGCGCGCGGCGGGATGTACACCATATTGTCGGTCGTGGCCGGCGTTCGTCCGCGATGAACGACCGCCGCATCCAGCTGCAGATGCCTGTCGAAGGGCGTTTTCCAGTTGAGGTTCAGGCTGAGCAGATGGGTCGACAGACCCGCTGGCCGCCGACCGATGTTGCCTTGCGCTGTCGGATCGGCCGTGACTCGCGGGTCAAGCAACACGCCGCCCGCCACGATGTCGAGCTGCGGCGTGAGGCTGCCCGAGACCGAGAATTCGGCGCCCCTGCTCCTGGTCGTACCGATCTGCCTGAACACGTTCGCGGAATCGAAGCCGAAATCGGGCCGTCTCAGATCGAAGACTCCGGCAACGGCTCGAACCGATGCTCCAAGAGCAATCCGCACACCGGCGTCCTTTTGCTCCGTAATCACTGCGGACAATGGCTGATTGCGATTGGCTGCGTTGGGCGGAGCGACGCCGCTTTCCTCCAATCCTCGCGCATAGCCGGCATACACCGTGATCGTCCTGGTGAGATTGGCGGCTGCGGTGCCGTTGTAAAGCCAGGGCTCGGACCGCGTGATCGCATCCGACGAGCCGGGAATGGCCGTGTCCTTGCGGAATCGCGCCTTTGAAAGGCTGAAGCTCACTTCACCGACATTCTTCCAGCGGCCGTCATAGGCGATGCCGAGCGTGGTTTGCTTGACGCGGTCCTCGCTGAGCTCGCCGAAGTCGAACTCCGGTTCGGGCGCATCGATCTTCTCGCGGACCGTTCCCGGCCCAAAGTCGACCTCCGCCGACCCGCCGAATTGGCGCCGTGCATTGCGGTAGCGCAGGCTCAAATGCACGAGATGAAGGCGCGGCCCCTCGGCGATACTGTGGCTCAGTCGAAGCTCGCCGCTCGTGGATGCCTGCCTGTTCGGCGGATCGGCAAACAGCACCCGATCGCCCGTTCCGTCGGGCTGCTCATCCATCAACAGATTGGTGAAGGCGTGTTTCTGGTCGTTGATCGATCGAAACGCGCCCAACCTGAGTTCCCAATCGCGGGCCAGAGCGGCGCTCGCCAACAGGCCGGCGTTGGTCTGCCTGAACTGGAAATCGGACCAGTCGGGTCCCTCGTAGTGGCGTGGCCCCGGAAGCACCGGAAGGAAGTTTCCGGCCGGAATGAAAAAGACACCGGCCTCGTCGTTGTAATCGTTCCACAACGACCAGAAGGGCATCAGAACAATGCCCCTCGCCGGGCGCCAACGAGCGATCAACGTCTCGTTGTGATTGAAATTGTTCGTGCCGTCTGGGAACTCGATGTGGCTCGCATTGACCCCGTAACCGAGAGACAAGGTCGAGCTGACCGGCGTCGAGCCGTCGATCTCGAAGCCCATGGTTCCGTAGCTGTCGCCGTTCGCCACAATGGAAGCGCCGGCCTTATCCGCGGGTACGCGCAAGCTATAGTCGGCAATCCCGCTGGGCGCCGCGAACGGGTAGCCCTGAGCCGAAAGTCCGACCTTGATGCTGGTGGAGCCGATCAGCGTGCCCTGCAGGTTCGCAACCTGGTCGAAATAAAGCCCGTCGATGCGCAAATTACCCGCCGCCGTGGGTGAGAAGCCGCGAGCGCTTCCGGCGCTGTAGATGCCGAGTGTTTCGCGGCCGACGCTGAAGCCGAACGCATCCTCGGCCTGGGTGATCGCATTCTCGTCCGATCGGGACTGGCCAGCCGCGACGCTGGGCACGCAAGCGAGCGCAGCGGCGACGATTCCGCAGGATTGGCGCGACAACGAAGCCATCAGCCCCCCGTTCGACACGAGCGGATGCCCCTATTCGCACCACTATCCAAGCGCGCTTCTGCGAGGTGCAGCAACGCGTCGACCATCTGCCGAAAGAACGGCCTTGGGTTAGAGCGCCTCGTCCGTGCCGATCGGCATTCCGGGGGGCACCTGCGGGAAGCGGGCCGGGTCGGCGAGCGTCTTGTCGAGCGACTGACGGTCCTTAAGAAGCGCGGCGAGCCCGTGAGCCCAATCCTCCTCCCCCACCTGCCCGCGCTTCCGCTGGAGCTCATCAGCCAGTCGATCGAGTCGGCCAGCAAGCTCCATCGATACGGTCGGTGACAGGTTCGCATCGTGCTGAACTCGGGCGAGCGCCAGGATGCTCATCGTGGCGATGCGGCGTCCGACTTCCGTCCCGCTTTGCGTGAGCGTGCGAGTGAGGAGCAAGTCGACCAGCTGCGAAGGTGCAGGGACGCTTGCATCGGCGGCGTGCTGCCCTTCGAGCCGGTTGAGGCGCTCCGGCGCCAGCAGCGCATCGAGCGTTTGGACCGCGCCCACTTCGGTCGCCTTCAGTGGATCGAACACCGGGCCCCCTGCAGTCGGAATGATCTCGATATCGCTCTGTCGGTCGCTATCCCCGCCAAAGCCGCTCGAAAGGAGCGGATTGAGGCGGGCAGGGACCGTCAGCTCCGCGGGCGATAGTGTGTCGAGAAGCGCGTATAGCGCCGCCCACTGCGCTGTTCCCGGCACCACCCGCGCCACCGCGTTCTCGCCATTGACCACGTAGGGGAAGTCCACACCTCCAACCGACTTGGCTGCCGCTTCAACCTGGTATCGATCGATCAGCCAGACCGGAACGAAGGCGCGCCTGAGCTCGGAAAGCGATTCGCCTGCCGGGAGCGCTCCAGTCCCGAACCTTGCGAGCGCCGCGCTACGAACGGCCATGACACGCCGCAGCTCGGAGATCGGATCGGGGCCGTCATCCCAGAGCGAGCCGAGCGGCTGTCCAGCGCTGACTGGCCGCGCATCATTGTCTGCGACGAACCGGAGGCCTTCCGCTCGCGCCTGCGCGAGGATCGGCCGCGCCTCGGCGTCGGTCTTGGCGTAGAGCCATCTGATCATGAACTTGTCCCACGGCCCGACACCTGCGCCATAGGCATCACGCAGCGACGGCGCCCCGTTCGCGTCGAGGGTCACGCGTGGCCCCGGATAATCCATGACGGAATAACGCCCTTGCGTACTGGCCGCGAAATTGTGCGCGAGGCCGAGCGCATGGCCGACTTCGTGAGCGCCAAGCTGCCGGATTCGAGCGAGCGCGGCGGTGATTGGGTCGTTCGGATCGCCCGTGCCGGTCAGCCCTGCGCCGACCAATGCCTGGAAGATGATCAGGTCCTGCCGGGTGCGGAGCGAGCCGAGAAGGACCGAACCCTTGATGATCTCGCCAGTCCTCGGATCGGCGATGGGCTGACCGTATGACCAACCGCGCGTCGCCCGGTCGACCCAGTTCACGACATTGTAGCGGACGTCGAGCGGATCGGCGCCGGCAGGGAGGACTTCGACCTTGAAGGCGTTCTGGAAGCCGGCGGCGGTAAAGGCGTCATTCCACCAGCTGACCCCTTCCCTGAGTGCGGTGCGGACAGGCTCGGGCGCGCTCCGGTCGATGTAGAAGACGATCGGCTTCCTGACGGGCGAGCGTGCCGCCGACGGGTCGACCTTCTCCAGCCGGAAGCGGCGAGCGAGATCGGTCACGATCGGAGCGCCTAGTGGCGCCGAGAAGTCCACCTTCTGAAGCCCGATCGTATAACCGTAGGGATCCGTGCGCTGGACATAACCCGGATCGGGCAGCGCGATCAGCGAATGGCGGAGCACGAGGGTGATCGTATTGCCGTTCACGATGTTCGTGACTTCGGGCTTCGGCTCGTCGGAGCGGAATGTCAGCTTCGCGGCGAACTCGGCATTCTTCGGGAAGGCCTTCACGAAGTTGGGATCGGCCGCGCTGAGCTCCGGAACGAACTTGAAGTCTCCCCCGCCGCCGCGCTTGATTGCCTGCGCGTAGCTGCCGTCGTCGCGCGCCAGGAAGGACGATAGGTCCACGGTGTACGACCCGTCCTTCGCCGTGTTGATGACGTCGCCCATCCACAGCGTCGAGGTGGCGAACGATGTGTCGACGGCATGCTGCTCGTCGGGATCCCCACTCGATGCGACGAACTTGCTGTTCTCGACCTCTGCGGCGACTTTCTTGCCGATGCGGCGGAAGACGAGGATTCGCGTATCGCTCGCCGACGCTCGGTCCAGACCGATGGGCGCCGATCCGAGGCCGGTACCGAGCTGGGTAAGATAGATGTAGCGGGCCGAAACTCCTTTCGCGTCGGGCTTGGGAAAGGTGGCGATGATCTTGCCGGTCAGCGGATCGGCCTTAACCTCGAGCAGGGGCTTTTCGGCGGGAGCAGTCGTCGTTGCCGCCCCGGACGGCGCCGCGCGCGCCGGCGCTGCTAGCGAAAACACAAGCGCGAGCGAAAGCGATGACGCGAACAAGTGGCGGCGCATTGAATACCCTCCCGAGATAAGCCGACGCTAGAGCCATGAACCCTCGCCTGTCCACGGCCTTGCATCGGACACGGCCGCGCCGCACAGCATCTCCAATGACGGTGCGCTCGCTCTTCGCAACGAACCTCTACGAAGCTGAGCTGAACGACGAAGCGCT
>Ga0207698_10001510_pt1 | contig 13547 bp, 14 predicted proteins | sample KBSCornC22_FD_184298 | JGI IMG/M metagenome (GOLD analysis project Ga0207698, IMG submission 184298) | Corn rhizosphere microbial communities from Kellogg Biological Station, Michigan, USA - KBS Corn C2-2 (SPAdes) (version 2) | ecosystem: Host-associated > Plants > Roots > Rhizosphere > Soil ...
GGTTGACATAATTGTGCGTTAGTGATGCTGAACTGAGTTCAGGAAGAACATAGATAGTACGAAGTCGGAGACTTCGTACAGCGGAAGTTTAATTATAGTTGACATGCTTGTACGTTAGTGATGCTGAACTGAGTTCAGGAAGAACATAGATAGTACGAAGCCGGAGACTTCGTACAGCGGATTTCGTACAGCGGTCTTGGTACAGCACTGATTTGGACGACGGCTATTTTTTCCTGGCCATATATTTCAGGAAAAAGTCATGGCTGTTGAGCACTTCAAGGGATGCGAAATAAAAGTCGCCGGTGTCTTCTGTTATGATGCATTGGCAACCGCTTTCAACTACTGCATAATATTCCAGCCCATCTTCAAAATCTTTTGTGGCCGGATTTTCCAAACTTTTTTTAATGGCTGCAGTGTTTGTTTCAGCAATTTTTATATGTTGGCAGAGTAATGCAATCTTTTGTCTGGCCACAGCCTGTTTGTATTTTTTCTCTGCAAAATAAAACGCAATTGCCAGGCAAATGGGTGATGTGAAAAGGGTAAAGTTCCTGGTTCCTGCCAGGCTTAGAATGCGTGCAGAATAAGTAAACAGGGGGTATTCCTTGTTTATTACAGCTATCAGTATATTGGCATCAATAAAGACAATCATTTCCTGCTATTAAAATAAGCTGCTTTTGAAGATTTCCTTGTCTTTGCCTTTGTTTTGTATTCAGCTTCGCCTTCGGCCACCTGGCTTACCCAGTCTGCAATGGGATAGTCTTCCAGGGAATGATAGTTTGAGGTGGTGATTTTCTTTAGCAGGAACTCTATGAGACGTGAAAGGCTGATATTATTGGCTGCAGCATATTTCTTTGCCTTAATATATTGGCGCAGGTTGCAGGTGAAAACGACAATGGCGGGAATGATCAGCCAGGTCAGTTGTTGGTGAAAAACAACAACAACTGACGTCAAACACCAACGACTGCGTCAACACCGTCGAAAACCCGCCTATCGGACGGGCAGGCAAGAATTTTCAATCAGATTACGCCAGTAAAGTCAATAAAAAAGCCCCGGAAACCCGGGGCTTGTATTAAACAGGTAGTTTTATTTTTTATTAATTACTTCGGCCATTTTTTTGCCAATATCTGCCGGACTTTGTACTACATGGATGCCGCATTCTGCCATGATCTTCATTTTTGCGGCGGCTGTATCATCTGCACCGCCAATAATAGCACCTGCATGCCCCATTCTTCTGCCGGGAGGGGCGGTTTGACCGGCAATAAAACCAACCACCGGCTTGGTACCATTGGCCTTTACCCAGTAAGCGGCTTCGGCTTCCATACTGCCACCAATTTCGCCAATCATGATAATGCCATCCGTTTCGGGGTCATTCATTAACAACTCAACCGCTTCTTTGGTAGGCGTTCCAATAATGGGGTCGCCACCAATACCAATAGCGGTAGAAATGCCCAGACCGGCTTTGGCAACCTGGTCGGCGGCTTCGTAGGTTAATGTACCGCTTTTGGAAACCACACCAATACGGCCTGGCTTAAAAACAAAGCCGGGCATGATGCCCACTTTGCATTCACCGGCGGTAATAACACCGGGGCAATTCGGTCCTATCAGCCTTGTATTTTTTCCTACCAGGTAGTTTTTTGCTTTTACCATATCCTGCACGGGAATGCCTTCGGTAATACAAACTACCAGGGCAATGCCCGCTTCGGCAGCCTCCATAATGGCATCGGCGGCAAATGCGGGCGGTACAAAAATGATGCTTACATTGGCGCCAGTTGCTTTCACGGCATCTGATACGGTGTTAAAAACTGGTTTATCCAGGTGCATGCTTCCACCTTTACCGGGTGTAACGCCCCCTACCAGGTTTGTACCATATTCTATCATTTGAGTGGCATGAAAACTGCCTTCTGTACCCGTAAAACCCTGAACAATTATTTTAGAACTTTTATTAACTAAAACTGCCATGCTTGATAAATTAGATTGTGGGCAAAAATAGGGGAAAATGTCTGATGTCTGATTTGATAATCGCTGATTTCTTTGGGCCAACAAATCTCTGCTTTTTTGGCTTAGTGGTTATAAGGATTGAATATATATGCTTGGATTGATGGTAGGTTTGATCCGCTTAGGAAATGTCTGATGTCTGATTTGGAGATGTCTGATTTCCCGGCGATGGTAGTTCTTCAGCTTTTTGGAATGGCGGCTATAAGGCCCTGTGTATATATTTCTTTGGGTTGATAGTAGATTTGATCTGCATTACCTGTTTCTGCTATCCTTCCTTTTTGCATTACCATAATGCGATCACTGATATAGTGTACTACCGACAGATCGTGCGAAATAAAAATAATGGTAAACCGGAATTCTTTTTTAAGATCATTCAACAGGTTCAGCACCTGGGCCTGTACACTTACATCCAGTGCGCTTACACTTTCGTCGCAAACAATAAAAGAAGGATTCAGGGCCAGGGCCCTGGCAATAACAATGCGTTGCCGCTGACCACCACTAAACTCATGGGGGTACCGGTAAAAATGTTCAGGCTGCAGGCTTACTTTGTCCAGCAGTTCCATTACCCTATCTTTTCGCTGCCGTGCCGTGGGCTGTATATTATGTACCTGCAGCACTTCCTGTATGGAATTGCCAATGGTTATAGATGGATTAAGCGCAGAGTAGGGATCCTGGAAAATGATTTGTATGTCTTTTCTCAGATTGCGCAGCGCCGCAGGTTTGTATTGCAACAGGTCATTTCCTTTAAATAGTATTTGTCCGCTGGTTGGTTCCAGCAAACGCAGCAATGTTCTGCCGAGTGTTGTTTTGCCGCAACCGGATTCACCTACCAAGCCAAGCGTTTCGCCCGTAAAAACATCAAAACTTACGTCATCTACCGCTTTTGTATAATCCGCCACCTTACCCAGAAAGCTTTTTTTACCGGGATACCATACTTTAAGTTCTTTTACTTCAATTAATTTTTCGCGTTTGTCCGCAGGCTGGTTATTGTCATTCGCGTCTTTTAATGATTGCGACGCTGTTTTTTCCGCCACCTTAAATGCCGTTTTCTTATTGTGTGTTCCGGTGTTGCCGTTTACCGGTTCTCCGTTCCCGGTTTCCAGAAAGTCACTTACTACCGGTAATCTCTCTCCTTTTGTGTGCAATACCGGTCTGCAGGCCAGCAAGCCTTTTGTATAAGGATGTTTCGGATGTTGCATTACCTGTTGCACGGGTCCTGTTTCAACAATATTGCCTTTGTACATTACCACTACTTTGTCTGCAATTTCTGCCACTATGCCAAGATCGTGTGTAATAAAAATAACACCCATGTTTGTTGCCAGTTGCAGTTCCTTGATTAACTGCAAAATGGTTTTTTGAACGGTTACATCCAGTGCAGTGGTGGGCTCATCGCAGATCAACAATGATGGATTGCTGCTCATGGCCATGGCAATCATGACCCTTTGTTTTTGGCCGCCGCTCAATTGGTGGGGATAGCGATCAAAGATGGCCGCCGGATTGGGCAACTGCACTTTTTTAAATAAAGCAATGGTTTGTTCTTTAGCAGCCGTTGTAGTAATTTTTTTGTGCAGTAACAAAGCCTCCATTACCTGGTTGCCGCAGGTAAAAACGGGGTTAAGCGATGTCATGGGCTCCTGGAAGATCATCGCAATAGCATTGCCCCTTAATTTCCGCAGGTCCCTGCCTTTTATATGCAGCAGGTTTATGGGAGGTTGGGCATCCTCAGTGAAAAGTATACTGCCATTGGTGTAGCGGACTGTTTTTGCAGGCAGCAATTGCAGTATTGAAAGGGCGGTAACTGATTTTCCCGAACCGGATTCGCCAACAATAGCTACCACTTCCCCGCGGTTAACATCCAGTGAAATATCATGCACGGCTGTATGTATGCCCTGTTCCGTTTCAAAATCAACCCGGAGGTTTTTTATTTCCAGCATTGGAATGATCTTTTGTCAATTGCCGATAACCTGTAAAGTTTTATGCAGGAAAGCTTTTAGTCTTTTAGCTGCTTTTTTTGTAAACGGCTAAAGACTGCGCAGTAATGGGCTGCCTTAAAAGCGCAGGTGCCTTACCGTAAGTCCGCCGTTGATCAATTGTTTTAATGAATCGATGCCTATTTTGATATGATTTTCGACAAAATTCCCGGTTACTTTTCTATCGCTTTCTTCAGTTTTTACACCTTCGGGCACCATGGGCGAGTCGCTGACAAGCAATAATGCGCCTGTAGGTATTTTATTAAAAAAGCCTACAGAGAAAATAGTAGCAGTTTCCATGTCAATGGCGTAGGCCCTTATTTTTTGCAGGTATTCCTTAAATACTTCATCGTGTTCCCAAACACGGCGGTTGGTAGTGTAAACGGTGCCGGTCCAGTAATCTACCTGGTAATCCCTGATGGTGGTGGAAATGGCTTTTTGCAGCGCAAATGCAGGCAGCGCGGGTACTTCGGGCGGGAAATAGTCATTGGAAGTACCTTCTCCGCGGATGGCGGCAATGGGCAAGATGAGGTCGCCAATTTTATTTCGCTTTTTTAATCCGCCGCATTTGCCCAGGAACAACACGGCTTGCGGACTGATGGCTGTAAGCAAATCCATAACCGTGGCGGCCGTTGGACTGCCCATGCCAAAATTAATAATACTGATATCTCCTGCAGTTGCACATTGCATTGGTCTATCTTTGCCTACTATTTCAACATTGTGCCATTCTGCAAACAAGGTCACATAGTTGCTGAAATTGGTAAGCAGTATATATTTTCCGAATTCTTCCAATTTTTGTCCGGTGTATCTTGGCAGCCAGTTTTGTACAATTTCCTCTTTAGATTTCATGATTTAAAATTTCTCTTTTGTATTTTGCAATCAGCTAAGATACTAAATTGCCATGGCAGAAAGATTAGTCAATTATGATATTCATTAACTATCCCCCGCACCAGTATAAGATTCGCGAGCCGGTACTAAAAAAAGAGGAGATTTGGGATGATACCAGGCGTCAGTGGGTAAGTTTGACCCCTGAAGAATGGGTAAGACAAAATTTTGTACAGTACATGGTGCAGGTATGCAATTACCCGGCTCCCTATATTGCACTGGAGAAGAAAATCCAGCTGGGAGATGTAAAGAAAAGGTTTGACATACTGGTCTACAATAAAGCCGCCAGGCCCTGGTTAATGGTGGAATGCAAAGCAAAAGAAGTACAGATAAATAAGAAGGTGCTGAACCAGGTATTGAACTATAATATGGCGGTACCTGTACCTTATCTGATTATTACCAACGGACATTATTGTTATGGTTATCACCGGGATGGTATTGATATAAAAGAACTAATTGCCTTGCCGGCCTATGAGTAGGGAGCGCAGAGAAGAATTGCTGCATAACAGCCGGGAAAGATACCATAACACAGTGATGAATCATGCACTGTCTGCGTTGCATAAACACCTGCTTTCTATAATCACAATTGCCACCAATGAGAAACCGGGTAAGATGTTCCCAATATTACCGGTTCGCCGATCATGGGTGTAGTAAGGGGAAGTGCTGATTCGGCAGCTTTTTTTACTACTCTTTTAACAGGGTCATCCCATGGATGCAAAGCCAGTGTAAACTTAGCCCAGTGAACGGGCAGCAATCTTTTAGCGCCCAGGTCAATGGCAGCCTGTACTGTTTCTTCCGGCATCATGTGTATATGCGGCCAGTGCGCATTGTATTGTCCGCATTCAAGCAATACTATATCAAAAGGGCCATATTTACTGCCAATTTCTTTGAAATGGGTATCGTAACCGGAATCGCCACCCAGGTAAATTGAATAAGTGGGTGTTTGCAGCACAAATCCGGCCCAAAGTGTTTTTCCGCGTTTGAGGCCCCGGCCCGAAAAATGGCGTCCAGGCGCCGCCGTTAGTTGTATGCCGGTGGGCAGGCTGGTTGTTTCCCACCAGTCCAGTTCGGTAATAACAGCGGGGTCGTATCCCCAATATTCAAAATGTGCGCCAGTGCCCAGGGTGGTTATTACCTGTTTTACTTTGGGCTGCAGCGCCATTACCGAAATAAAATCCAGGTGGTCGTAATGGTCGTGGGTTTGAATCAATATATCAATGCCGGGCATATCTTCAACAGAATAGGCGTCCGCACCCGGGTAGGCTTTTACCATAAATGAAAATGGCGATGCATGATTGCTGAACACAGGATCTACTAAAATAGTAAGGCCATGGATACGAAGAAGATAGGAAGAATGGCCAAACCAAACTATCACCGGTGCATCATCTTCCAGTTTCGACAGATCTGTTTTTATAAAAGGCAAAGGTGACGGCGGCCTGGTATCTTTTGGTTTGTTTAAATAGGATTTCAGTGTTTTCCAGAAGGAGCTGTCTTCGGCCATTACCGGGGTAGGGCTGATATTCTGAAAAGCGCCATTTTTATAATTGGGCGATTGTTGTATTTTTTTCAGCCTTTTTCCTATGGGTAATTTGCCAAATACTTTCTGGAGCATGTTTTTCTCTTTTACAAGCTACAAGTTCGGCAGCTCCGGCATGTAAAACAAATTTTTAGGGGCAATTAAAAACATACGCTTATTTTTAAGCAGGATCGGCTCCTGAAAAACAACCATTAATTGAAGAAGAAAATAACTGTTTATACTGCTTCGGCCATTGTGGTAGCCAATATGATTGGCACCGGTGTATTTACCAGTCTTGGTTTCCAATTGTCTTCGGTGCAAAATACCGTCACCATTATGCTGCTCTGGCTGGCCGGGGGCATACTGTCTTTATTTGGTGCATTTGCCTACGCTGAACTGGGTACACATTTTAAAGAATCCGGTGGTGACTATATTTACCTTTCCCGGATATTTCACCCGGTTCTTGGCTACTTATCCGCATGGTCGGGTCTAATTGTTGGTTTTTCTGCACCGGTGGCGCTGGCTGCCATGGCATTTACAAAATACCTGGCGCCATTTGGGTTGCAAAACAACGTGTGGTTAGCCATTGCCGTTATAGTGTTAATAGGGCTTATGCACAGTTTTACCATTAAACACAGCAGCAGGTTACAAAATATTTCTACCCTGGTGAAGGTGCTTTTTATCGTTACCCTTATTTGTGTTGGCCTGTTCATGAACGGCAATGGTGTCAATGCATTCAATTACAGCAATAGCTGGCGCCACGAAGTGGTTACGCCTGGTTTTGCCGTGTCTATGATATATGTTGGTTTTGCCTATATCGGCTGGAATGCCGCCGCTTATGTTGTAGAAGAAATTAATAATCCGGCAAAAAATCTGCCGGTGGCACTTATTGGAAGTACGCTGTTTGTTGCCATCTGCTATATTCTATTTCAGTTTGTGTTGCTGAAGCACGCATCTGCAGCGTCACTTGCAGGCAAAGAAGAGGTCACCTTCATTGCTTTTGACAATTTGCTCGGCCGTGCCGGCGGCAAATGGGTAAGTGTTTTTATAGCCATACAACTGGTAGCCACGATTAGTTCTTATTTGTGGGTGGGCCCAAGGGTAACATATGCCATGGCAAAGGAATACAGGTTATGGAGGCCGATGTCGAAAACCAATGCACATGGTATACCGGTGGCTGCATTGTGGTTGCACGTATTTATAAGTATACTGCTGGCACTTACCGGTTCTTTTGAAAGAATATTATTGTATGCAGGATTTGTGTTGCAATTAATGGCTTCTTTAACAGTAGCTACCAGTCTTTTTATACGCGATAAAAAAAACACATCATTTACCAGTCCTTTTAAACCACTGCTTCAAATCATATTCCTGTTGTTTAATACATGGGTGCTGATCTTTACCGCAGCAGACAGGCCCGTAGAAAGTCTGATAGGTATAGGTATTTTACTGGCGGGCGGTTGTATTTATTATTTTGATAAACCGGAAGAGAAACGGCTGCAATAGAGCTGCGTTAACTGGTAAGGGGTAGTATCAGCCGACTATAAATTCCTGTGGTAAGCAGTTACCACCATACCAGCGTAAAGTCTTGTCTTTATATCCTTTTATTTTTCAGGAAATTCATTACCGGTTTAGGGTATTGTTACAAGCCAATGGTGCATATACCTTTGTATTCATACCGGAACAGTACTTCCGAATGGAATTTTTCCCCTGTCAGACAGGAATTTCCAGCAGGCCGATCATTAGCAGCATTCCCTCAACCTTAGGCAAACCCAACCGTAGTTAGCAGCATTATTAACAAGGCCAAATCTGTTTGGTGCAATTTATTGGATCTGTCATGCAGTAATTGTTTACCGTTGGCATGGTTGTATGCCGGCTATTCACAACAGATGCGTTCCGGCTGGCTTTTAATAAAGCCGGCGTGAATGTTTTGTTGCTGAGACAGCCTGCCAGGGTATTCATTTATGTGCACGGACAGATATATGTTGCCGGTGGCAAGAATGCTGCGCTGAAGGAAGATGCTGAAAATCCTTTTTAAAAGAGTAAGCACCCGGAAACCGAAAAGGGTAAAGAGTAGGTAAAATCTAAGCGATCGTATAGTCGCTTTTAAAACAAAAATTATGGAAACAAAAGTTCAGTCAGAAACCAAGTTTAAGGCAACCGACAACATTCTTGAAGAGCTGGTAAACGCGCGCCGGAAAGAAGTAGAGGGTTTGCAGAAATCGCAGGCTGCCCAGCTGGAGGCTATTGAAAAAAAAGGACAGGCCAGTATTAAGGCATTGCGGAAAAGCCTGCCAAAAGAAATGGTTGCAGCATTGGAAGAACAGGAAAAAATGAATGATGCCGCAAGTGCCGCCACCGTTGAATTTGCAGAAGCCGCAAAAGCAAAACTCAGATCGGTGGTTCCTTCAACTGATGACGGGTTAGCTAAAAAGGCTGATATCGCTTCACCCAAGGCCATCGGTTTTTTCAGGCCGTATTATGGTACACTACATGGCTCGGACGGAAAAATTTCCTGGCAGGGTTATAACCCGGGAAACATAGACCTGTCTGATTTTGCAAACGGCGCCGGTTCAGGATTGTTTGGAACAGGTGCAGGATCTTTTACAGTATATATGGATTGGTGGTTTACTTTCAGGGCGCCTGAAAACCGCAATTATGCGCATACTATATATGTGCCGCTTCACGGTTTTTATATCCTGAATGCAGATGACGGATTCTGGGATTCCAAAGAAGCCCATGCCCGTATCGACCTTTCCGCGGTTGGCTACCAGTACAATTACAAGGCAACAGCCTCTACCAACATTTTTGATATAGACAGTCAGAATATAAATGTAAACGATCGTATAGATGCCACACGCGTAATGTATTATTCCGATTTGCTTGGTGCAGACACGGCTTACCTGAGGGTAACCGCATCATTTTATGTATATGCACGCGGCGGCGGATCTACAGCGCAATTGAATTTCAGCAGCGGCGCTGCCAACTATGTGGGTGTTCCCTCGGTATATATTGTTTAGTGCCTGCCTTTATAAATAAATCTTTTATTAATGAGTGACGTTATCCGTCACTCATTTTTTTTGAGGATAAACCAGGGAAGGGAATAGCGCGATGGTTATCTTGTTTACAACTTGTTTTATTAATTTACCACTTTAGGGTATTGCTGCAGTGGTAATGCATTTCTAACTTGCAGCAGTGTTTTTTATTTACTTCATAATTTCTTCTGATTAGATCTTCACGGTTAAGCGCCCCGGTTATAACAGTTACGCCACTTACTGCTTTTCGATTGGGTGTTTTTAGCAGCCCTGCAACCCGGTAATACCGGCAACAGCATTTGTACAGATACTTATTATAGCGTGCCGGTTAATAACCCGGCCTGTGTTTATCTTTTATTTTTTAACTATTAAACCTTGTTGTCATGGCAAAAAATGATCAGAAAAAAGATCTGGAGCATGTGAATCTCCGCCCCGTATTTAAAGTATTACAGTTGTCGAACGAAAATTATTTTGGCAATCTGAAAGACAGTAAACAAAAACCGATAGAACTGATTGCAGGTAATACATTTTATGAAGAAGTAAAATGTGTAAGCTATAACCCGGTTACGCAAATACTAAATGCTGCCATTGTTATAAAACAGAATGGTGGTTATTCAGGCGGCCCCTGCACCAATGGCAGTTTTGAATATGTCCGGTTTTATGTTGATTACCTGCGCAACGGTGTATGGATTGATGAAGGTGTTGTTAGTACCAATGTGCATGACCTGGATTTCCAGGAAAACATTTGTTATAATGTGCGTTTAAAAATCGATCCCAAAAAAACAGCTTGTTGCGATGATGCTGCCATATTGCCCAGGGTAAGGGCCATCTTATCATGGAACAGTGCTCCACCGGCCAACTCACCCGCATGGATACCTGTTTGGGGAAATACCCTGGAAACCAATATACAGATTGCACCCAACAAAAGTATCTGGTGCCTTATAAAGAAAGGTGTTATACTGGATGAGACAACAAAAAAGCAGCTCATCGGCAATATTGATAAACTTCAGATTGCGGTACCACCTGTGCCACAGCCCGACCCTGTTGTTTCTGCCCGGTATTTGAAGAAAATTTACAAGGAAGAGGTGGAAGATTCCAGGATTGTATTGAAATACATTTCTGAATTATCGGGCTTCACTGCGTTGTCTTCCTTCACCGGGAAAATTGTATCTGACTATTTTAACTGGCCCGATATCATTGGTAAAATAAGCCTGCTGAAGTTTAATACTGCTTATGAAGAAGTAACCTGCGTGGCGCTGAACCGTGAATTTAATAGCATTCATGCGAGTGTAGTTGTTAAAAGACCAAACGGCTACCTGGGCGATTTGTGCAGTGCGGGCAGTAAAGAATATGTTGCTTTTTATATGGATTTTGGCGCAGGCTACCAATATATGGGTACCTCTTCTGCAAACGTTCATGATATCGGCAGTATTCCCAAAGACGGGCTATGGTATAATATTTCGTTGCCCATCAACCTGCAGCCACACCAGAAAGAATGGTGCCTTGCCGGTAAGGCAAAATTAAAAGCTATCCTTTCCTGGAATGTTGCGCCACCAACAAATAATCCCAACTACGTAGCGGCCTATGGCGACTGGGAAGAGTGTGCAGTAGAAATTAAATCATTGCCCGGCGGCGTAACACCCGGCAACCAAACTGTGATACTGGAAAAAGTGGGTGGTATGGTAGTGGCCGATATAAATGATGCAAACGGTTTGGCAACCACCAACCTTGCTGGTTCATTGGGTGGCGCACTAAACAGTCCTTTCTATGGCACCATGGAATTAATTGGCAATATTTTCTATGCCACGCCGGGCATGAGTTACCGTTTCCTGGTAACTAAACCCGGCGGTATTGAATTGCCATTGACCGATACACAGGTAATAACAACCGATTCGGGCATATTTACCGACCATACATTTAATCCCGGGGCAGATGGATGGATACCCTACCTGGAAACAAGTTCCGTAAATATTGTAGGTGGTTTGCTGGGCAGGTATCAGGCAACCATGGAAGGCAAGCATGTTATCCGTATCCAGGCCAGGGATATCTTTAATAATATCTATAACGATCCGAATGGCGCCGTTACCATTCTTGTAGACGCCCATGCGCCCGATGTACATATACATATCGATCCTGCTATTGGTGGCGATTGTGCCGACTTTACGACTGGCACAGATATAACAGGTACATACAGTATGCTGGATGCACATGCCGGCTCGTTCACCATTTCGGTTACACCCGATAATGGCGCTGTGGTTGACGTAGATGGCACTGGCAGCAACACGCTCAGTTATGTTGCAGGCACCCTGGCCAACGGCGGACAATCCGGCGCATTTGTTATTCACACTGCCAATGTTCCAAAGTGCGGCTACAATGTTCGTATTGATGCATGGGACAGAACCATTGTAAGCTCTCATGTAATTGGTCTTTACAATTATGATATACAGGGGTTCTGCCTGCGTAATCCGGGAGAATAGTGCAGGGGGTATTTTTTATTAGTCAAAGAAGCAGGGGCAGGTTTCCATTAGCCTGTCCCCTGCTTTACCATTTTAATATTTTAAAAATGAAAAAGAGAATAGTAATTTTAATATGCCTGTATGGTGCGGCTTTCACGGTATTTACCTTCAGCAGATGTAAGCCGGCCGGCAGTATTACAGCTACAGGCAGCAAGACATTTTATTTTAGTCCCATCCCTTCTATTGGCGTTGGCCCCAATGGTTTGCCAACAAAGAAAATCAATGTTAATCCATTCTGCTGTCCCAGTGACGCCATTGAAATAACAGCAGCGGGTATTGTAACCGAAGATGATCTTCAGTGGGTAAACATACCATTGAGTTTGCCGGCAGATACTATTCAATCGGTCAGGATTTGCTACAGCAGCACCGGTAACGCGTATATATCACAAACGCGTTTGGCCAATATGACAACGCCCGATCATGCAACCGTAGTGCTAGACGATGCCACGAACCAGGTGAGTGCTGCTGCAACATGTTATACAGTGCCCGCCCATGTAAAGGTTGATGGTACCATTACCCTGGCGTTGAAACTGGTGATTCCGCAAAATGGTTCAGTAAGAATAGGCAGTATTTCGGTTTCATTGAAATAAATAGCAGCATGAATACAATTTACCTGGTACTATCTGTGCTGGCCGTATGGCGGATAACCCATTTGTTATCCAAAGAAGACGGCCCCTTTGATATAATATATGCCATCAGAAAAAAAGCAGGAGCGGGTTTCTTTGGGAGCCTGCTCGATTGCTTTTACTGTACCAGTGTTTGGGTTTCACTGCCATTTGGATTATGGACGGGCATCGGCTGGCCCGAAAAATTGCTGTACTGGGCTGCACTTTCGGGAGCGGCCTGCCTGCTTGAACAGGCAACCACTTCTAAAAATACTGACCGGTATGATGCCCATGATACACCAGACTACAAGGAAGATTAATAAAGCTTAAATAAATAAATTATGTGCAACTGCGACAATAAGAGGAGTGAACTGACAACTGCATTGTCCGGCAACCAGCAGCCCGCAACAATACCCGGGCAGAAAGCTGGTCCCGGTATTGGTTTTATTTATACTGGCAAGTCAGCACTCACTGTAACAGGAAATGTAACCGGTAAGCAATATCGTTTTAGTGCACCCGGAGACAGCCAAATGATAGACTATAAGGATGCCTCGTATATGATTATGGTGCCGGTGCTGAAAAGAATAGGGTAGAGAGTACTTAGTATTTAGTACTTAGTACGGAGACTACGACGATAGTATTAAGTATTAAGTATTAAGTATTGAGACTACGGCGATAATATGTATTACCTGGTATGTAGCATTGAGACTAAAGCGATGGTATTAAGCGTACAGCGCGTTGAATAATAAATTACTGGTGATCATTGTCTCTGTGCCCGGGCCTCTGTATGCGGGTCTTAATGCTAATTGAGACTACAGCGATAGTATTGAGCATACAGCGCATTGAATAATATATTACTGGTAGTCATTGTCTCCGTTCCCGGGTCTTAATACTTAGTACTTAATACTCAGTACTATTGTCTATTCAATTTGTCTTCCTGTAATTCCAGATTGCCCAGCCGTTCAGGCCAACAGCAAATAAGGCAATGTATAGCAACTCGGTTTTTACATCTGCAAAACCACTTCCTT
>Ga0207698_10001513_pt1 | contig 13543 bp, 14 predicted proteins | sample KBSCornC22_FD_184298 | JGI IMG/M metagenome (GOLD analysis project Ga0207698, IMG submission 184298) | Corn rhizosphere microbial communities from Kellogg Biological Station, Michigan, USA - KBS Corn C2-2 (SPAdes) (version 2) | ecosystem: Host-associated > Plants > Roots > Rhizosphere > Soil ...
CCGCTGTTTGACCTGTCCGCATCATCGCGCGACATAGAGGCTGTGCCGCAACCGCGCCAGCAGGAGGGGTGAATGGCGATCGAGGCGTTGAGCGAGGCGGAGCGCGCCGATGCGCTCGATGAGCTGCCCGACTGGGATTATGACGAGGCGCGCGACGCGATCACGCGGCGCTTCGTCTTCGCCGACTTCGCCGAGGCGTTCGGCTTCATGGCGCGCGTCGCCCTGGTGGCGGAGAAAATGGATCATCATCCCGAATGGTCGAACGTCTGGAACCGCGTCGACATCCTGCTGACCACGCACGATTGTGGGGGGCTGTCGATGCGCGACGTCACGCTCGCGCAGGCGATCGATGCGTTTGTGGATTGAGGCGGGGGTGAGTCGCGCCCGTCACGGTGGTGCTGGTGTCGAAAAAGGGCACAGGCACAGGCCCGCTTGGCGGAAAGGAGATCCTCCCCACGATTTCGTGGGGAGGTGGCAGCCCGCAGGGCTGTCGGAGGGGCCCCTCCACCGCACTTCGTGCGGTCCCCCTCCCCGCGAACTCGCGGGGAGGAGACTGTATGCCTGACGGTCCGGCTCTTGCCTATGAACAGGTATCGCGGCGCTATGCGGGCGTATCGGCCGTCGATCGCGTGTCGCTGTCGATCGCGCGCGGCAGCTTCGTCGCTCTGGTCGGCAAGTCGGGATCGGGCAAATCCACCCTGCTGCGGCTCGCCAACCGGCTCGACGCGCCGGACGAGGGCCGCGTGCTGGTCGACGGGCAGGATGTCGCGCATAGCGATCCGATCCGGCTCCGGCGCAGCATCGGCTATGTCTTCCAGAATATCGGCCTGTTCCCGCATTTGAGCGTGGCCGAGAATATCGGCATCATCCCCAGGCTCGACGGCCGCCCGCCGGTGGACGTCGCCGCCGCGCTCGAACGGGTCGGCCTTTCGCCCGATCTGGCGAGCCGCCTGCCGGCGCAGCTGTCGGGTGGGCAGCAGCAGCGCGTCGGCATCGCGCGGGCGCTCGCGGGGGAGGGCAAATTGCTGCTGATGGACGAGCCGTTCGCCGCACTCGATCCGGTCACGCGCGACACGCTGGGGCGCACCATACGCTGGCTGCACGACGCGCTCGGCCTCACCACCATCCTGGTCACGCACGACATGGCCGAGGCTTTGCTGCTCGCAGAGCGGATCGTGGTGATGGCGCAGGGCCGGATCGTGGCCGATGCCACACCGGCGCAGATGCTTGGCGGGCAGGCCGGCCCGGATGCCGACGCCTTGGTCGCGATCCCGCGCGCGCAGGCCAAACGGCTGAGCGAGCTTGCGCGATGAGCGAGGCGTTCGCCCAACTGCCGCCGCTGATCGCGAGCCATGTGCTACTGGCTGCCGCGGCGCTGGCGCTGGCGCTGATCGTCGGCCTGCCGCTCGGCCTTGCCGCGTCGCGCCGGCCGCGGCTGGCGGCGATCGCGGTCGGATCGGCGGGGCTGGTGCAGACCATCCCCGGCCTGGCTTTGCTCGCGCTTTTCTATCCCTTGCTGCTCGCATTGTCGGCGCTGGTCGGCGGAGGCCTGCCCGCGCTCGGCTTCCTGCCCGCCTTGCTCGCGCTCAGCCTCTACGCGCTGCTGCCGATCCTGCGGAACGTGATCGCCGGGCTCAAGGGCATCGATCCCGCCGTGCTGCAGGCCGCCGACGCGGTCGGCATGACGCCGCGCCAGAAACTCCGCCTGGTCGAGGCCCCGCTGGCGGCGCCGGTGGCGATGGCGGGCATCCGTACCGCGGCGGTGTGGACGATCGGCGCGGCGACGCTCGCCACCACGGTCGGCTATCCCTCGCTCGGCAACCCGATCTTCGCCGGGCTGCAGATCGAGCGGTGGGACCTGGTGCTGGCGGGCTGCATCGCCGCCGCCGCGCTCGCGCTCGCCACCGATGCTTTGTTGGGCCTGATCGAACGCGGGATCGGTGCGCGTGACCGTCGGCGCATCCTGGCCGGCTCGATCCTGCTGCTGCTCGGCCTCGCGCTCGCCTGCCTGCCGCTGTTCGCCATGCCCGAACGCAAGGTGACGGTCGGCGCCAAGAATTTCTCCGAACAATTTATCCTCGCACGGCTGATCGGCGGCCGGCTGGAACGCGCGGGCTACCGCGTCTCCTATCGCGAGGGGCTCGGCTCGGCGGTCGCATTCCGCGCGCTGCAGAGCGGCGATATCGACGTCTATGTCGATTATTCGGGCACGCTCTGGACCGGCGCGATGGGGCGCACGGACACGGCCTCGCGCGCGGCGATGCTCGACGGGATCGGCCGCTGGATGGCGGCGGGGCCGCACACCGGCCTGGTCGGGCCGCTCGGCTTCGAAAATGCCTATGCGCTGGCGGTGCGGCCGGGAAGCAGTCTGGCCTCGATCGCCGATCTCGCCGCGCGCGCGCCACGGCTGACGCTCGGCGCCGATCTCGAATTCCTCGATCGTCCCGAATGGCGCGCGATCCGCGCCGCTTATGGGCTGCGCTTCGCTGCCACCCGCGCCTACAGCCCGACCTTCATGTACCGCGCGCTGCAATCGGGGCAGGCCAACGTCATTTCGGCTTTCTCCTCCGACGGACGGATCGCCGCCGATCGTTTGACGATCCTGACCGACCCCAAGGAGGCGATGCCGCATTATGACGCGCTTTTGCTCGTCTCCCCCGCCCGCGCGCACGACGCGCATTTCCTGTCCGTGCTGCGCCCGCTCACCAATGCCATTCGGGTCGAGGATATGCGCACCGCCAATTATTCGGTCGATCGCGACCGCGCCAAGGCATCTCCCGACCAGGCGGCGGCCTGGCTGGACCGCCGGACGCATCGCTGAACCGGTTCGCCGCACCGCAGCATCGCTTCGTCGCCACTTCATTGTGCATTCAGCTTGCCTGCGCCAGCGCATGATACATCATATCATCGAAGGTACTTCTGGGTGCGCACACTGATTGGGGTTTCATTGCTGGCGATGATGGCGGGTGCCGCGAGCGCCGAGCCGACCGACGCGCCGCCGACGCCGAACGAGGCGTCGAGCACCACCCCCGACGTCTCCGCCGCGCATCCCAAGGACATCATCGTCACCGCGCGCCGGCTGAACGAGGCGCGCGCGGCGATCCAGCCGAGCCTGGGCGCGACCTCCTACGGCGTCACCAACGAGACGATCCAGGCCTTGCCCGGCGGCGACAATCAGCAGTTCAACCAGATCGTGCTGCAGCTGCCGGGCGTGGTGCAGGACGGCTTCGGTCAGTTCCACGTCCGCGACGACCATAATGGCCTGCAATATCGCATCAACGGCACGATCCTGCCCGAAGGCATCGCCGTGTTCGGCCAGACGCTCTCGCCGCGCCTGATCGACCATTTCGCGCTGCTGACCGGTGCGCTCCCCGCCCAATATGGCCTGCGCACCGCGGGCATCATCGACATCACCACCAAGTCGGGCTTCAAGGATGGCGGCCAGATCTCGCTCTATGGCGGCAGCCACGGCACGATCGAGCCGTCGATCGAATATGGCGGATCGTCGGGCGCGACCAATTTCTTCGTCTCGGGCGATTTCCGGCGCACCGACCTCGGCATCGAGAGCGTCGACGGATCGTCCACCCCGCTCCACGACCGCAGCAACCAGGGCACCGCGTTCGGTTATGTCGACCATCTGATCGGCACCGACGATCGCGTGTCGCTGATCGGCGGCTATTCGGACCAGCGCTTCCAGATCCCCAATCCGCGCGATCTGCATCCCGATCTGGGCTTCTCGGTCGGCGGCCAGACCGATTTCCTGAGCGACGACCTCGACGAGCGGCAGCATGAGCGCACCGCCTTCACCCAAGCGTCCTATCTCCACCATGGCGCGCAGCTGACGCTGCAGGCGAGCCTGTTCGCGCGCTATTCCAGCCTGGTCTATACGCCCGACGTCACCGGCGAATTGCTGTTCAACGGCCAGGCGCAGGATGCGGTGAAGCATGATGTTGCCGTGGGCGGCCAGCTGGAGGCGGCCTACAAGCTCTCGCCCGCGCATACATTGCGTGGCGGCATCATCGTCTCGCGCGACCGCAGCACCAGCCGCACGCTGACCCATGTCTTCCCGGTCGACGATTCGGGCGCGCAGACCGGCGAGCCGATTGCAATTCCCGATTCGGGCGCGGCCACCGAGATGACCTATTCGGCCTATCTGCAGGACGAATGGAAGCTCGCGCCCGGCTTCACCGTCAATTTCGGCGGGCGGTTCGACCGCTATGAGGCCTATCGCAGCGAGCAGCAATTCTCGCCGCGCATCAACGCCGTGTGGCAGGCGACGCCCTGCACGACGGTCCATGTCGGCTATGCGCGCTATTTCTCGCCGCCGCCGTTCGAACTGGTCGCGAGCACCAGCATCGGCAAGCTCGAAGGCTCCAGCGCGGCCGCGCCCAAGGGTGCCGCCAACACCACGCCCTTTGCCGAGCGGCAGAATTATTTCGACGTCGGCGTGCAGCAAAAGCTGGCCGAGGGGCTGAGCCTCAGCCTCGACGGCTATTATCGCCGCTCGCGCGATCTGATCGACGAAGGCCAGTTCGGCGCGCCGATCATCCTGACCCCGTTCAACTACCGGCTCGGCACGATCAAGGGGATCGAGGCCAACCTGACCTATCAGCGCGGGCCGTGGCTGGCTTATGCCAATTTCGCGGCGGCGAGCGCCAAGGGCAAGGACATCGTCTCCAGCCAGTTCGCCTTCGATCCCGCCGACCTGGCCTATATCCAGGATCATTATATCCACCTGGACCACGACCAGAAATATACGGGCTCGGCGGGCGTCTCCTACGCGCTGCGCGAAGGTGCGCTGACGAGCACCAAGTTCGGCATCGACATGATCTACGGATCGGGGCTGCGCACCGACGGCGACACCCCCAATGGCGGCGTGCTGCCGAGCTACACGCAGTGGAATTTGTCGGTCAGCCACCGCTTCCTGCGGCAGGGGCTGGAACTGCGCTTCGACGTCGTGAACCTGGCCGACAACAAATATCTGATCCGCGACGGATCGGGTGTGGGCGTCGGCGCGCCGCAATGGGGCCCGCGCCGCGGCTTCTTCGTCGGCATCACCAAGGACCTTTGAGCCAATGTGACGGGGCGCTAAGCCCCTGCCATGTTCAACGAGCGCGCCCGCTTTCGCCTCCACCATCCGGTTCGGACCGTTCCCGCTTTGGCGGAGGCAGCGCCCGGAGCGCCCCGCCCGGACCTTGCTGCGCGCGCCATTGCGGCCTTTGCCCGCAGCGCGCCGGTCGCCGCCGGCCCGATATGGGACGGCTTGCTCGCGGGGCCGCAGCGCGAGCTGACCCGCTGGCTCACGCGTGGCGAGGCCGAACCCCTCGCACAGGACCTAGCCGCACTCGGCCGATCGGAGGCAGCCCAAGGCTTCTTCGGCGGTGCGGCCCAGCATCGCCGCTGCGCGGACGACCCCGCCTTCGCGCAGCTGCTCGCCGCTTGGACACACGATAAGGCGCTGTCCTTGGCCGAAGCGGTCGGTGCGGCGCGGCTGGAACTGCCCGAAAACGGCAGCTGGGCGGAAAGCATCGCGACGCCCACCGCCGACCTGTTCGCCGCGATCGAGGCCACGCTGGGGCTGGACCTGACTCCACCCGATCATGTCGGCGCCTATCTCGGCGTCGATGCGGGCGGCCGCATCGTTCAGATGCGCGTGCTGGAGGCGATCTACGCCGCCTGGCGCCTCAAGCAGGTCGCCGACGCTTATGGCCTTCGCCGCGTGTGCGAGATCGGGGCGGGAGCAGGGCTCACCGCTTATTATGCGACGCTGTTCGGCATCGATGATTATCTGATCATCGACCTCCCGACGATGAATGCAGTGCAGGCCTATATGCTTCTGGGATCGCGGATCGGCGAGCGCGTCGCGCTTCATGGCGAGGATCGCCCCGCCTCCATCCGCATCCTTCCGCCCGAGACTTTTGCAGGGCTGGCGCGGGGATCGATGGATCTGCTCTACAATCAGGACTCGCTGCCGGAGATCGAACCGCATGCCGCGCGGGCCTATCTGCGCGATGCGGCGCGGATCGGCGCAAGCCTGTTTCTCAGCATCAACCAGGAAGCGCATCTCACGGTCGATTGCGGTCGGCAGGCGAGCGTGCCCGAGCTCGTCGGCGAAGTCGGCGGTTTCGCTCTGCGTAGCCGGCACCGGCACTGGCTGCGCCAAGGCTATGTCGAAGAGCTTTTCGCGGTTGTGCGCGCATGATCGGCCGGAGCTGCAACATCTGCGGGGGCACGACCCTCGTCCCCCGCGGCAACCGCGGCAACATGATCTGCGCGGATTGCCGGTCGGACGGGCGCAGCCGGCTGACCTGGCTGATCCTGCAATCGCGCAATCTGCTCCGACCCGGGCTGCGCTGCCTTCATCTGGCACCGGAAATGGCGCTGGCGCCGCGGCTGCGGACGCTGCTGGGCGATGGCTATGATCCGGTCGACATCGCGCCCGAGCTTTTTCCGCACGCGCCCGGCATCCGCCGCTTCGACCTGGTCCGCGACGCGCCGTCATTGCCGACGGAGGGCTACGACCTGATCCTCCACAGCCATGTGATGGAACATGTGCGCGGCAACGTGACCGCGATCCTCTATCATCTCCATCGCGCGGTCGGGGCCGAGGGGCACCAGGTCTGCTGCATCCCCTTCGTGCGCGATCGCCACTATGCCGAGGATTTCGGCCCGCTGTCGCCGGAGGAGGCGACTATGCGCTTCGGCCAGGACGATCATGTCCGCGTCTTCGGCGCGCGCGATGTGGCGGCGACGATCGGCATGATCTTCCGCCTTCCCGATCATTATGATCTGATCGAGCCCTATGGCGCGGAGCTGCTCGCGCGGCATGCGATTCCCGAGCCGGCCTGGTCGGGCTGGTCGGCCAATTCGGTGCTCGTGCTGGGCAAGGACGATCTGCTGTTGAAAGGGGCGTGAGATGACGACCAGCATCACCGGCGGCTGCCTGTGCGGCGCGCTCCGTTACGAGGCGAGTGCCGAGCCGATCTATGCCGGCCTCTGCTATTGCCGGGATTGCCGTAAAGCCTCGGGATCGGCCTTCATCCCCTTCATGGGCTTTGCTGCCGCGCATCTCGCCATCAGCGGTCCCACCCGCCAATCGCACGCCACCGCGATCCACGGCGGCATCGCGACGCGCAACCATTGCGCGGCATGCGGCAGCCTGGTGTTCGGCGGGGTAGCGGGCGAAAGCGACGAACATACCATCTATGCCGGATCGCTCGACGACCCGTCACGCTTCGAGCCGAAGATCGCCTTGTTCGTGCGCGACCGGCCGGCGTGGGTGGAGGTCAGGGCAGGATTGGTCGAATACCAGACGATGCCGGAATGAATCCGCATATCGCAGCCGCGAAGTCGGCTCGCGGAACGAGCCGGCCGGCGTAGCGCGGTGGAGGGAATCCGCCTCATAATGGCGGTGATACCCCTCCACCACGCCGCTGCGGGCCGCGGTCCCCCTCCGGGGCCGGGTTATCGCATATGGCCTTTGCGACGAGGCGGATCTTGCTCCTGGGCTCGAAGCCGTTCGTGCTGAGCTTGTCGAAGCACCGTTCTTTTCTTTCTCGCGAACGGGCGTTCAAGAAAAGGAGAACAGCCCTTCGACAAGCTCAGGGCGAACGGAGCCATATGCGATAGCCCTGCCCCCGGGTGAGGGAGCATGGACCGGGCTTCCTCGATCTGCCAATCGCCTGCCCGCCCCCCTCGCAAGTCAAGATAAGCAATGTGCACAGATAAATAGCCGCCAGATCGGTTCGAATTCCTGACTTGTCGTCCGCTCGACAAAAAGCAACATAATGCCGGGACAGGGGAGGACCACTTTTGACCGACGCAACCGAGGGGGCGGTGGCGGAGGACGCGTTTGCGTTCACCGGCACCTGGCGCGAATATCTTCCGATCGCGGCATCCAATTTCTTTCTCACGATCCTGACGCTCGGCATCTTCCGATCCTGGGCAAAGGCGCGCGAGCGGCGCTATCTGTGGAGCCACACCATCTTCATCGACGACCGGCTGGAATGGACCGGCACGGGCAAGGAGATGTTCATCGGGCTGCTGTTCGCGATGCTGGTCGCCGCTTTGCCCCTGTTCCTGCTCAACCTGCTCGCGCAATCGCTCGCCTTGCACGGGCAACCCCTGCTCGCCGGGTTGATCACGTTTGGCATCTATCTGTTCGCGATGCTGCTGTTCGGCTTCGCCCGCTTTCGGGCGCTGCGCTACCGGCTGAGCCGTACCTGGTGGCACGGCATCAGGGGCGGCAGCGACGTCAAGGGCGGCCATTATGCCTGGTCGTCCCTGTGGAAGACCGCGGTCGGCTTTTTCGCCGCGAGTTTCCTGATGCCCTGGGCGCTGACCAGCCTCTGGAACGAGCGCTGGAATGCGATGAGCTTCGGCCCCCACCGCTTCGATGCGGCCGCCAATACCGACGGGCTGATGGCGCGCTGGGCCTTGTTCGTGATCGCACCGGCGGTCATCGCCTTCGCCGGGATAGCGATGGCCATCTCGTCCGGCCCGGCGCTGCTCTTCATCCCCTTCCTGCTGGCCTATGCCGGCTATTTCGTCGGCGGCCTGGTCTTCTACGCCGCTTATTTCCGCAAGGTGATCGGAACGCTGCAGCTCGGCGAGATCGGCTTCGTGTTCGAGGCATCCGACTGGGATCTGGCCAAGCTGATCCTGGGCGATATCGCCCTGGTCATCTGCACGATCGGCCTGGGATCGATGTTCCTCAGCTATCGGCACTGGTCGTTCCTGATCCGCCATCTCGGCGCGACCGGGCTGGTCGATCTGGAGAATTTCACCCAATCCACCGCCCGCGTCCCGCGCGAGGCGGAGGGTTTCGCGGACGCCCTGGATATCGGCGCCTTCTGACCCGCATGTCCGACGGCGTCGCTGCCTGGCATTATGACGGCCGGTCGGCGGTGCGCCGGCACGTGCATCTGTCGATTGAGGATGGCGCGCTGCATATCGCCGAAACCGGCGACATGGTGCCGCTCGATCGATTGCGCGCGGCCGGCGAAGGCAAGATCGAACGCTTCGGCCTGGCCGATCAACCGGGCTGGCGGATCGAGCTGATCGGCGATGTCGATCCGGCCTGGCGGGCATTGCTGCCGCGGCAGGAGAAGCATGGCCGGCTGATGGACCGGTTCGGCGTCTGGCCGGTCCTGATCCTGTGCGGAGCGCTCGCGGTCGTGGCGATCATGCTGTTCGGCATGGGCACGCGCGTCGCCGCGCGCGCCGTCCCGCTCAGCTGGGAGATGTCGCTGGGTGAAATGGCCTCGGGCCGGCTGGACGAGAGCAGTTGCGCCGGGCCGGCCGGACGCGATGCACTGGCGCGGCTCGTGGCGCGCCTTCATCCCGACGGGCCGCCGATCCGGGTCTCCGTCGCCGATCTGCCGATCGTCAATGCGGTGACTTTGCCCGGGCGCCAGGTGATCCTGTTCCGCGGCCTGATCGACCAGGCACGATCGCCGGACGAGGTGGCGGGCGTGCTCGCGCACGAATTCGGCCATGTCGAGCATCGCGACGCGATGGTGGCGCTGCTGCGCGGCTATGGGCTCAGCCTGCTGCTCGGCGGGGTGGATGGCGGCGCGATTACGCAGACCCTGATCAGCAACCGCTATAGCCGCAGCGATGAAAGCGCGGCCGACGCCGCCGGACTGGAGATGCTGCAGCATGCGCACATCTCCCCGCGCGGGATCGCGACCTTGTTCGACCGGCTCGGGCGGATGGAGCCGACCGGCGGCGCCACCGCCCGGCTGTTCGCGCTCCTGTCCACGCACCCCTTGTCCGCGGACCGCCGCCGCATGTTTCTCGAGGCGCCCGCCGCCGCGGCCAGCCCCGCATTGTCGCCCGCCGATTGGGAGGCGCTCAAGGCGAGTTGCAGGAAGTGAGGAATAGCTGCTTACGCCGGTAAGGGCGCCCGGCTTTCTTTCGGCCTTCTCTGGACCTTAATCACACGGAGAGGCGGAGGGCGCCTCGGCACCCTCCGCACCCTCTCCCCTGCTGCTTCGCAGCAGGTCCCTCTCCCCCGGGGGGAGAGGGATTCAAGCGAAGCGGATCGCCAGCCGCCGCCGGCGCATCGTGCCGCCGACCAGGCAGAAGCCGCCGAGCATCATCGCCCAGCTTGCCGGTTCGGGCACGCCGCCGATCGCGCCGGGCTTGAACAGGTCGGACAGGTCCGTCGCATTGGCCGCGTCGCCCAGCGGCGTGCCCGTCAGCCCGAAAATTTCCTGCATCGTCAGCAGGTCCGACGAATGGTTCAGGGAAATGGTGCTGTTATAGGCATTGCCCTTGGCGAGCGGCGAGATCACGATCTCCGCGCCCGAGAACAGGCTGTCGGTGCCGGCATTGTCGCCTTCATCCTCGTCGTTCCAGATGACGATCGCGCCATTGTCCTGATAGGCCTGGCTGGCCATGATCATCGGCACGATCTGCGACAGGAAATTGTCGCCCTGCGCGATCTCCGCCTGGTCGCCGGTATAGTGCACGCCGTGGTAATCGAAGCCATTCTTCAGCGCGGTGTGCATGTCGTTGAACTGATCCGGCGTGATCCAATTGTAATCGGCGACATTGTTGCCGCTCAGGTCCGCCTGGAGCTGCTGCAGCGGGGCATAATTATGCGCCTGCGGGTTGCTGGGCGAGCTGTCATTGCCGCCGTTGGTGGCGGTGAAGAAGACCTGCGGATTGTGCTTGGCGGCATAATTATACTGATGGCTGCCATTATAAGCGTTGGTGTAGTCCGACGACGTGCCCGAGAAGCTGGTGAGCGGCACCGTCCACTGGGACGGGTTGAGCACCGTGTTGGTGAGGCCGCCGGTGCCGTTCTTGGCCTGATCGATATCCTCCTGATAGGATTTCCAGGTCTGGCCCGACGCGGCGATCAGCGCGCTCAGGCTCGGCCCGCTGACGATATTGTTGGGATAGGGATCCTTGTCGTTGAGCGGTCCCGGCTTGCCCGCTTCGGCCCAGACATAATTGGGTTCGGACGGGTGCACGGTCGAGCCGTTGAAGATCACGTTGTTGTAATGGCTGGCGTAGGAGACCTGCGCCGCATTGGCGTTGCCGGGCGTGACCAGGCTGTTGATGTAGGGCGCGGCGGCATTGCCATAGAGCTGCCCGGTCGCATTATAGCTGCCGGGCTGCGTGAAATTGTGATTCTCGAGCGCGATCACGAAGACATGCTTGACCTGCGGCGCACCGGCCTGCGCCTGGGCGGCGGCGAACAAGGCGCCGGCCGTCATCAACAGCTGCTTTTTCATATGGTTTGATCCGTCCCTGGATGTGCCGCCGTGGATGGCGGCGCAGGCGCGCTAGGGACGGATCGTGACGCCGCTGTTAACCTTATATTTCAGCGCATTCGCCGGCGACGAAACGGGGCGGGCAAACGACGAAACGTGGCCGATCCCGCCCGCCGCTGCCCGGTCGCTCGGACGTGCCCGCGCGGTGCCGCGATCAGGGCTGAGCCCAGCCCATCAGCGCGCCAATCTGGCGCGCGAACAAGGCGATCAGCCCACCGGCCGCCATCAGCGACGCGCCGGAGACGATGTTGCGGCCATTGGCCACGCGATGATTGTCGCCGCTGATGCCGACCAGGATCAGGCCCGCAAGCAGGATGAAGAAACCGATGCCGCGCACGATGAGCATGGGCTGGTCAGACGCCCGCCGCCTTGGCCTTTTCATGCGCGGCGCGCAGCGCGTCGGTCCGCTCGCCGCGTTCGGCCATTTCGATCCAGGCGGCCGCCGCGCGCAGGCAGCGGTCGCGGACATTCTGCAATGTGGCCTGCGCGGCCTGCGCCTGGCATTCCTGGGCACGGGCGCGGTAAAGTGGGGCCTCACTCATGGGCTCTCCTCGCGAAATACAGGGGAGGGAAGCACCGGGCGCCGCCATGCGCCGCCCGGAACGGCAATGATCAATCCGCGGGCTGCAGGTTGACCGCGCTGATGCGGCCGTTGCGCCCGGTCTCGAGCTCATAGCCGAGCCGCTGGTTCTGCGTGAGCGTGTCCATACCCGCACGCTGCACGGCGGTGATGTGAACGAACGCGTCGCTGCCGCCGTCTTCCGGGGCGATGAAGCCATAGCCCTTGTCGTCGTTGAAGAATTTGACGGTGCCGATCGGCATTGGGGGGTTCCTTCTGATGCGCCGGCCCGCGAATCGGGCGGCCTGATGTGCGCCAAGGGGCAGGGAAAGAAGGAAAAAGGGCCGCAAAGCGCCAAAAACCATCGATTTGCGACTGGTAGCCGTACTGCCATAGTCGCCTCGGCGGGAAAAGCATAGCGCCGGGGACGGGTGCGGCCCGGATCGTGGCGAAACGAACCAGGTATCGGGCGACACCGGTGGCGGGTGCGTGCTAGGCTGGCCCCAGGCCGATCCGGCCCGCGCGACAAGGCCGCGCCTCGGAGAAATATCCCATGTCACGCGCGCTGAACCTCGACGCCTCGCAAGAGGACGTGCTCGCCATCTGTGAGCGAAACAAGGCGCCGATCACGCAGATCGAGATATTGGCGTCGGGCGGCACGCGCGTCGTGTTGAAGAGCCCCGACGATGCCGCGATCATCGGCCGGCATTACAAGGGCCGCGTCATCGACGGGCCGGTCCAGCGGATTCCGGGACGGCTCAGCCACCAGGGCTGAGCCGACAGGGCGGCGACCCCGCGAGCGGGTCGCGTGGGGCCGGGCCATCGTCCCACCCGGCTCAAACCTCATCGAGGACGGGATGCTCCGCAGCGCGTGGCGTTTGCGGGGCAGCCCCGTCATGCCGCTCGGCCGCGCCCTGCAAGGCCGCGGCAAGGTCCGCCAGGCCGAAGGGCTTGTTGAGCCGGGGCAGGCCTTCGATCGGGTCGGCAGCGCCGGTATAGCCCGAAATCAGCAGGATCGGCAGGTCGCCCCGGACTTCCCGCACGCGCGCGGCGAATTCCGCGCCGTCCATCCGCGGCATCTTATAGTCGGTCACGACCGCATCGATGTCCGGCGTGTTGCCCACGATCGCCAGCGCCTCGGCACCGCCTTCGGCCTCGATCACGCGGTGACCGAGCGCGCGCAGCATCTCGCCGATGCCGCGGCGGACGAGTTCTTCGTCATCGACCACCAGGACCAGCAAGGGGCGCCCCGGCAAGAGGTCGGCCGCGCCGGCCGACGGGGCGACGTCGGGCAAAGCATCCGTCGCCGGCAGATAGAGGTCGGCGCGCGTGCCCTCGCCCGGGACGCTGGAGAGCATGAACGCCCCGCCCAGCTGGGCGGTAAGCCCATGCACCATGGACAGGCCCAGCCCCGTGCCGCGGCCCACCTCCTTGGTCGAAAAGAAGGGTTCGACCGCGTGCGCCAGCGTCCGGCTATCCATTCCCGTACCGGTGTCGATCACCGACAGGCGGACGTACCGGCCGGCGGGCAGCCGCGGATCCGAACCGGGCGTGAGCAGGATCGGCTCGACCGCGATCGTCAGCAGCCCGCCATCCGGCATCGCGTCGCGCGCGTTGACGCAGAGATTGAGGATGGCGAGTTCGAGCTGATTGGGGTCGGCCAGTGCGGGGGGCAAATCCTCGGCGCAGGTCAATTGGA
>Ga0207698_10001519_pt1 | contig 13519 bp, 9 predicted proteins | sample KBSCornC22_FD_184298 | JGI IMG/M metagenome (GOLD analysis project Ga0207698, IMG submission 184298) | Corn rhizosphere microbial communities from Kellogg Biological Station, Michigan, USA - KBS Corn C2-2 (SPAdes) (version 2) | ecosystem: Host-associated > Plants > Roots > Rhizosphere > Soil ...
AGGCGGCGCGGTGCCGATCGGCGGCGGTACCGCCGCGACGGGAGCGAGCCTAGGCACGGGCGGCGGATCCGGTACGATCAGCCAGGCGCCCGCCGGCGTGCGCTCGGCATGAAATCCGGTGCCGCGTAGCAGACGCGCCAGCGCCTGTTCGGGCGGCAGCATGCCGCGCAAGCCGCGCCCCTTGCGGCCGCGCATCTTTTCGGGCGCGAACAGCAATTGCTGCCGGCTCTGTTGCGCGAAACTGGTAAGTTCGTCCGCCAGTGGGCCGGGCGGGATGGCGAAGGTAGGCGGGGCGGCAATCGACCGACCCGGCCACATCGCCGTGGCCATCAGCGCCACGATCATGATGTGTCGAGCAAGCTCGCGCCATCCCAAATCCCTCCTCCCTCGTTCCGTCTGGAGCGGAACCTTCAGGGGATAAGACGCAGGCTGCGCCGAAGTCCGAACCACGCGCCGCATTTTTTCTTCAGAAACGTCATGCGCCCACCGGGTCAACGGGACGCGATGACCAATCCGGCATCCTTTTTGTCGATCAACCGAACGGGAAAACCACGCTGGAGCGCGTCGGTAAAGGCCGGCGTCTCGGCGGTTCGGAACGAACCGCTGATGCGAAGCGCGCCGGCCTGGGCGTCCGCCAGGCCGATCGGCCGGCGACGATAGCGATTGAGCTCGCTGACCGCCGCGGCGAGCGGCACATCATCGAACAGAAGCATGCCGTCGCGCCAGCCGGTCAGGGTCTCGGGCTTGTCCATCCGCCGGATCGTGGCCTCGTCGCCTTTGACCGTGAGCAGCTTGCCGTCACCAAGTGCGATCGACGAGGAGCCTGCGGCGAGCGACAGCGTGCCGCTGCCGGCATAAGCACGGATCAGTCCCGGGTCGATGCGGACGTCGAAGCTGCCCGCATCCGCGGTGAGCTCGCGATCGGCGGCGCGGATCACGAAGGGCCGGTCGGCGGCCTTGACCTCGAACCAGGCCTGGCCGTCCAGTAGCACGCGCCGCTCGCGGCCCGTGAAGGAAATTCGCAGCCGGCTGTTCGTGTCGAGCCGCGCGGTGGAACCGTCGGGCAGCGTCACATCGGCCTGCTGTCCGATCCCGGTTCGGAACGTCTCCTCGACCGTGGCCGCGCTTCGCCGCGGGAACCAATGCTGAAGGCTCCACGCCGCAAGGGGGGCGGTGGCGAACAGAAGCATTGCAGCCGCCAGCGATCCCTTGCCGAAGCGGCGGCGCGTGGGGGTCAGCCTCGCCCGCGACAGCGCTTCGCCGCGCAGCGCCATGATCGAGGGTTCGCGCGCGAGCATTTCGGCCTGTTCGCGGGCGGTGCGGACGGTCTCATAGGCGCGCGCATGCGCTTCATTTTGCGTAAGCCACGCGTCGAAGCTGCGGCGCGTGCCGGCATCGGGGGCATGCTGCATCCGCTCGTGCCACGCGGCGGCCTGGTCGAGGAGAGGCAGCTCAGTGATGGCGCCAATCCTCCAGCACGCACGCGACATGCGCCAGCGCCTTGGCCTGATGCTTCTCCGCGGCACGCGTCGAGATCGAGAAAGTACGCGCCACGTCGGCCATCTTCATCCCTTCGAACACACGCAGCACGAAGATGTCGCGCGTCCGCTCGGGTAGGTCCCGCAGCGCCCTCGCCAGAAATTCGGCCGCCTGTTTGCTCTCCAAGACGCGATCGGGTGGAAAATCCGAACCTTCCGCCATCGGAATCAGCGTCTCGTCGCCCGCGGCACGGCGCTGCGCCATGTCGCGCCGCGCGCGGTCGCGCAGCACGTTGGCGGCGGTGACGAACAGGAAATGCTCGGGCTTCTCGATCGCCGCCGGATCGTCCATCCGGCTCAGGCGCAGAAACACTTCCTGCACCAGATCTGGTACGTCGGCCTTGCTCGGCACGCGCCGTTCGAAGAATCGCCCGAGGGCGCGGTCATAGGTCCGCGCCAGGCGCGAAAGCACCTTGTTCCGACCGGCGAGTTCCGGATTCTCCCCGGCCTTTTCCGGAGTGATTTTCATGGCTCCTGATCCTCCCAAAAGGGAAGCAACGCAAGAGCAGGCACGGTGCCGGTCCGCGCAGCAGACCCGCAAGGAAGGTCAATAATCCTTGGAAATGCGCAGGTTGGTGCTTTCGCGGCCGATGGTGGAGATGGTCCCGAGCACGGACAGCCAGCGCGTGATGCGGAACTCTATGCTGGTGGCCGAATAGCCGGCACCGTCGGTGATCAGCTCGACATAAGTCCGTCGCCCGATATTCTTGCCCGCCGCGACTGCGGTGCGCATGCCGGTGGTGGGATCGGCGGGCAGGATACGCAGCCGGTCGAGATGAACCGCGCGGCGCACCGCATTGATCGGGTCCAGGTTGAAGCCGCCGCCACTGCCGCCGCGCAGGCTCGCGACCGCCGCCGCCAGCTGCAGCGCCTCGGGCGCGGACAGATTGGTGATCGACGTGCCGAACAGCAGGCGCGAGAGCAGTTCGTCCTCGGGCAGGGCCGGCGTGCTTTGGAAATTGATGTCCGGGTGCAGCCCCGTGCCGGTGACACGGATCGTCGCGCTCAGTCCCTGGATGTCGGCCAGCGCGGTGATGTCGAGCACCGGATCAGGCGGCGCCTCGCCGGTGAAACGGATCATGCCGCGGTCGAGATTGAAGCGACGGCCGGCGAACTGATAGCCGCCTCGCACCAGATCGGCACGTCCGCTGATCGCCGGATTGTCGACCGCGCCCTTGATGACCAGGTCGGCGCGCCATTCGCTGTCGAGCCCGAGGCCCGTCACCATCAGCCGGCTCGACGCGCGCGCCTTGATGTCGAGCGTCCAGGGTATGAGCGGCGCGAAATCGTCATCCGCATCCTCGGGTCGATTGAGTTCGACCACCTTCAGACGCGGCACCTGCGCCGCGGCGGCCGAACCCAGACGGAAGCGGCCGCGCTCGATCCGAAGGTCGCCCGCGATCGTGCCGCCGCGTCCGTCCGACTTGAGCGTGAGCGGCCCGTCGACCGTGGCGCCGATATCGTCGCGATTGAGCAGCACCGCATTCTGGGCCTGGACCGCGAGGTCGATGCCCAATCCCTTGCCCGCGCCGAAGGTGAAGGTGCCGCGTCCGGTGACGCTCCCGCCCGCACCCGCGCGCCCGCTCATCTGGTCAATCACCAGCTGCGATCCGTTGAAGCTGCCGCGCGCCTTGATCGCGTCGATCACCGTGCCCGTGACCGCGCTTTCGATCCGCGCCCCGTCGCTGGAGAGGCGTCCGGAGATCTGCGGATTTTCGGGCGTACCGCCAATGTCGGCCGCAACCGAGAGCGGCCCCGACAGGTCGATCGTCTCGACCCCGATCAGCCGCCACAGCGTATCGGCGGGCCCGGCATAACGCAGCTGCGCGAACAGGGGCGCCTTGACGAGGCGCGAGATAATGTCGTCGCCCGGCGCGAGCGGCGCCAGCCTGGCTTGCGCGCGGCCGATGATATTGCCGTTGCTCACCACCACCGCGCGCCCTGCCGCGCCATTGGCGGTGAGCACCGCCGCGAGGCCCAGGTCGACCGGCTGCGAGCTCAGCACCAGCCCGGACCGGGTGAGTCCGCGCACGGCCACATCGATCCGCCCGGTCGGGGGCGTGCCGACGATGTGATGGAAATTGAACTTGCCGCTCGCATAGCCGCCCAGCCCGAGCTTGGCATTGAAGATGTCGAGCAAGGTGAGCGGGACATGGTCGAGACCCGCGTCGATATTCACCACGCCGCGCGCGAACCGGCCCGACACGGTCGCATTGCCGTCGGCATAATCGATCCGCGTCGGCGACAAAGCCCATTCGGAATCGGTCATGGTGAGTTCGACCGGCCCGGAGAGCCGGAGCGGCTTGCCCTCGATATTGCCCCCGCCGGTGATCGTCATGTGACCCGGCGACAGGCCGATATTGGCCTGGATGTCGAAGGCGCGGCGCGCGGCGCCGGCGGCAGTGAGTGCCACCGTCCCCTTGCCCGCCTTGAGATGTGCCTCGGCACCCAACCGAGCGAGCGTCATGGCGCCATGCGACAGGCCGAAGGCGCGGACCGTGCCGTCGATGGTCGTGCCCGCGGGATCGAGCAGGATCGCGCCATCGATGCGGCCGCGGCGCACCCCCAAGGGCTGCATGGTCGCGATCGTCGCGTTGGCCAGCGCCAGATGCGGCTCGATCCGCTGGATCGTGCCCTGCGGGGCGAAGCCGATGAAGCCGTTGATCCCACCGCCGGCAAGGTCGAGCCGGCCGGTGAAACCGCCGGCCCCCGAGACGAGCCGCCCCTTGCCGTGGGTGCCGGTCACGGAGATGTCGGCGACCTCGATCGCGGTCGGCTGGCCAGGCGCGGTCCGGATCAGGCCATTGGCCTGGAACGGTCCGGCGGCCGATCCGCCGCTGGCGCGGAACTGGAATCCTTGCACGACGGGATCGAGGTTGAGCGCGACCTGCGTCAATCCGAGCGCCTGCACCGGATGGTCGAGCAGCAACTGCACCTTGGGATGGTCGATCTGCCCGTCGAGCGCGAGGCGGAAGGGGCCATAGCTGCTTTGCGTGCCCGTGCCCTGGAACTGGAAGGTGCCGTCGCGCCGACGGATGCCCGCACCGGTAATGCGGATCGCCGGGGCGGTCAGCACCAGATTGGAGAAATGCATGATGCCGTCGGGCGTGCGCGTCAGGCGCGTATCCAGGCGCGGATTGCCGCCCGCCAGGCTGGCCAGGAAGCCATTGTCGAACCGGCGCACGACCGCCTGGCCGGTGCCGGCGATGACCGTGCCGACGCCGTTCGGCCCGGGCAGCACGGTCACCTTGGTCAGCACGTCGACGATGCCGAGTCCCGGGATCAGGTAACGCGCGAGCCCCCCCGCGATCGCGACGTCGAACCGGCCGCTGACGAGGTCGATGCGGAGCTGGAGCTTGCCCTTGAGCTTGTCGGAATTGAGCGCCAGATCCTGCCCGACCAAAGACTTGGCATCGACGCGCAGCACGCCCGCGACCGACAAATTGTGCAGGATTCCGCCGGCGACCGTGCCGACGCCGGTGACCTGCTGCGCCTGGAGCCGGATCGGAAGCGCGATCGGCGCATGGCTCCAACGGCCCTCGCCGGTCGCGCGGACATTGTCGAAGCCGGTTTGGTCGAAGGCGATATGCGGGCTCGTGAGCGCATAGCGAAAGGCGAAGCGGCCATAGGGGCCGTCGAGGTGCGCGTGCAGATGGACATCGCGCCCGGTCATGTTGGGGAACAAGGCCGGCGGTTTGAGCAGCCTCGCGTCAAGCGCGAGATCGGAGAAGGCGCCCTGGCCCAGATCGACCGTTCCGGCGGCAGCGAATTGCAATGCGGGCGAGGCAAGGTTGAGGTGGCCGGTCAGCCGGCGATCGGCGAGTGTGCCTTCGCCCAGCACCTTGATGCGCGGCGCGGTCAGGCGCTGGAGCTTGCCGTGGAGCAGCTCGGACGGCGCGAGGGCACCGCCAAGGCTATAGCGGCCATCGCGCACGCCGAGCCCCAAGTCGACGATCCTATGCCCACCGAGCGATCCCTGGGCGCTGCCGTCCCACACATGCCAGGTGCCATGTCCACCCACCCGCAGCGCGATCGCGTCGTGCAGCCCGGCAAGGCCCGCGACCACGCCATTCTTCGGGCCGTCCAGCGTGGCGGCGAGCTTGAAGCGGTTGCCGTCGGGCTCCGCGTCAAGATCGAGCACCAGGCGATCGCGCGCGGTCGAGACGGCACGGAGCCCGATCATTGCGCGTCGACCGCGTATGTCGGTCTTGGCGGCCAGCCGGACCATCTCGGCATGGCCGGCGATCGCCTGGCCGAGCTTCAGCCGATCAATCTGCAGCGCGCCGATGTGGATGTCGAAGCCGGGAAGGATCGGTCCGCCAGGCTTGCTCTTCAGCTTGGGCAGCCGGTCGAGGATCAGCAGCGGCGCCGACACGCGATTGATGTTGAGCAGATTATGCGCCCAATCGAACGGATGCCAGTCGAGCTGGATTTCGGGCGCCTCGAAGAACTGCCCCTTCAGGTCGTAAAGCCGCACGTCGCGCAATGTCGCGCGGCGCCAGATCGATCCTTCGATCCGCCCGATCCTGATGCGAAGCCCGCTCGACGGGCGCATCTTGCCGATATGGTCGGCGATCAGCCGGTGGCCAGGCTGGGTGTCGATGCTCCACAAGGCGACCAGGAACAGGCCGATCAGGCCGAGCAGCGCGATGCCGATACCGCGCAGCACGCGCCACCCCCAGGAAGGGCGCCCCGGCGGGATATCCGCGATCTCGGTTTCGTCCGCCATCAGAAGGCCTGGCCCAGCGAGACATAGACTGCGACGCGCGATTCACCCTTGCGACGGTTGATCGGGGTGCCGACGTCGACGCGGATCGGGCCGAAGCTCGAATAATAACGCGCGCCCAGGCCCGCGCCGTAACGGAGTCCGCTGAACTTGGGCAGGCTGGACGTGTAGAGATTGCCGCCGTCGAGGAAGGGCACGATCCCGAAATTGCCGAACCGCACGCGCGCCTCGGCTGAGAATTCGGTCAAGGCCTTGCCGCCGAGCGGATCGCCATTCTGATCGACCGGGCCGATCTTCTGATAGCCATAGCCGCGGATCGACCCGCCGCCGCCCGCATAGAAGCGCCGCGATGGCGCGATGCTGTCGCGCGCGACGCCGTCGATCGAGCCGAAGCGCAGCCGCCCGGCGAGCACCACGCGTGGCGTGACCGGCTGATAGGCCGACGCGTCGAGCTGGATCTTCACATAAGCATGCGTACCCGCCTGCAGCGAGAATTCGGGCGACACGCGGCCCGACAGGCGGAAGCCGCGCGTCGGGTTGAGCAGATCGTCAGTGCCGTCATAGGCCAGGCTCGTCGGCGCCGCCGCGACCAGATAGGTCTTGCGCGTCGGATCGCCCGTATGGCGTTCGTCGGTCGCGACGAATTCGGTGCCGAGCGACCAGATCCAGGTCTTCTGCCAGATGATGTTGGTCTGCCGCTCGAGGCTGCCGCCGATGGTGAAGGTGTGCGCGTCATAGGCGTCGAATTTGGTGTGGCTGGCCACCACCTGCGCGGTCAGGACTCGGTCGCGCGCATGGAAATTGGCCATGCGCAAGGTCGCGCCGAGCGATTGTTCGCGCGTGCCGGCCACGCCGCGGAAGGTGACCGCGCCTTCGGGTGCGATCAGATTGCGATGCGTCCACGACGCCTCGACACGCACGCCTTCGCCTGTGCTGTAGCCAAGCTCGCCGGCGATGGTGCGCGGCGGCGCGCGATCGATATGGACATCGATATCGACCACGCCCGGATCCGCAGTCTGCACAGGCGTGAGCGTCACTGTCGAGACCAGTCCGGTCGCGATCAAAGCGCGGCGGAAATCGTCCAGCCGCGCGGCATCATATTGCTGGCCGGGACGGAAGCGCGCGATCGTCTGCAGATGCTTGGTCGAAAAAAGCGGGCGCTGCCCCGTCGAGACGATCCGGCCGAAGCGCGCACGCTCGCCGGGCGTCACGGGCAGCGTCAGCACCGCCATATTCGCCTGATGATCGATCGCGACCTCGGGCTCGCCGACCTTGGCAAAGGGGTAGCCTTGGCGCCCCAGCTCGACCTTGAAGCTGGTGACCGCAGCCTGGACCGCATCGGCATCGACCGGATCGCCGGCCTTGACGCCGAATCCCTTCGCCAGCTTCGGGGCTTCCTTGCCGGCGGCATCCAGGCCCTGCAGCTCGACCGTGCGGAACTTGTAAGCGTCTCCCGGTGTGACCTGGACATGGACGATTGTTTCGCCGCTCTGCGGATTCGAATTGACCGTGGCGACGACGCGTCCGTCATAATGACCTTGCGCGGCGAGCAATTGCCGCACCACATCCTCGTCATCGCGCGCACGCCGATTGATCTGCGCGGCATTGGCGGGTTTGCTTTGATTGGTGACGAGCGCGGACAATTGATCGAAGCGGGTGCGGAAGGTAGCGCCGAGTGCGTCGGCGCCCTCCAGCACCACCCGGTAATGCTGCAATTTGTCGGCCGCGATCCCCTTGACCTCGGTCGGGCCGGTCGCGGCGGGCGCCGCATCGATCTTCGCCGGATCGGGCCAGTCGACACCAAGGTCGGGCATGGCTGCGAGATCGGACATCGGAATGGCGGGTTCGGCCGCGGGCGTGGCGGGCTGCGCCGCGGCGGGCACGGAAGGCGCCGCCGGCGCGGACTGGGCCCGCACGGCAGAGGTTGGCAGCAGAGCGACCGCGACGGTCAGCAACATAGAATGTCGCGGCGAAACCCGGACCATCAGCCGTTCCTAGAGGGTGATCCCCGTCGCCGCCAGCGCCCTGCGATTAATTTTGTTTCATGTCCGTCGCGAGCCGGTGGCGGAAAAGCGGCGAAACTGGCAGGAAAGCCACATGACCGGACCTTCCCAAAGCCGTGGCGGCGGCATTTTCATCGTGCTCGGCATTGCAGTCGGCGTGTCGATCGGTGCCGCGCGAGGCCAACCTTCGGCAGGGCTGCTGATCGGCCTGGCTGCAGGGTCCGCCGTCGCGCTCGCGCTTTGGCTGCGCGACCGCGGACGGGAGAGTCAGTAAGAATATTCCTTCTGCCCGCCGGTGAGGGGCAGGGGCTTAGCCTTTCTCCCGCCCAAGGAACGAACGCAGCCGGGATCACGTTCAGCGGGCATGCCCTCGGTCAGGTTGCGTCATGTCGACGACAAGATTCCCGGAATCACCCGCAAGCGTGCCGGCCATGGCTGGGCCTATTTCCGTCCCTCGGGCGAGCGTATCACCGATCGCGGCGAGATCGACCGGCTGAACGCGATCGCGCTGCCTCCCGCTTACACCGATGCCTGGTTCTGCCCCTTTCCCAACGGCCACATCCTCGCCACCGGCATCGACGCGCGCGGGCGCAAGCAATATCGCTACCATCCCGATTTTCGCGCGCAGCAGGAAGCCGACAAATATGAGCGCTGCGCCCAGTTCGGGCGCGCCTTGCCCAAGCTCCGCGCGAAGGTGGAAGCGGATCTGGCCGGGCGCAAGCTGGCGCGCGAGACGGTGATCGCCGCTGTCGTCAGGCTGCTCGACCGCGGCCATATCCGCGTCGGCAATGAAGCTTATGCCAAGGAGAATAAGAGCTTCGGCGCGACCACCTTGCGCAACCGCCACGTCAAGGTCGAGGGCGCGAGGCTCCGGCTCGAATATGTCGGCAAGTCGGGCAAGAAGCAGCGGCTGACGATCCAGGACCGCCGGCTGGCCATGATCGTGCGGCGGACGCAGGATCTGCCCGGCCAGCATCTGTTCGAATATCTCGACGATGAAGGCGAACCGCGACCGATCACGTCGGAAGATGTGAACGACTATATCCGCAAGGGGACCGGGGGCGATTTCACGGCCAAGCATTTCCGGACCTGGGGCGCGAGCCTGCTTGCCTTCGAACATATCCTGGGCACCGCCAAAGAGGGGAAGCTCAGCTTGAAACCGATGCTCGAAGCCGTCGCGGCTGCGCTCGGCAACACGCCCGCGATCAGCCGCAAATCCTACATCCATCCCGCCTTGATCGAGCTCTGCCGGACCGAAAATGCGAACGGTCTGTGCGAATTGAAGATGCCGCGCGCGACGCGGTGGCTTACATCGCACGAGCGCGCGCTGATCGGCTTCCTTGACGAGATCGCCGACGCTGCGCACAGCCACGCCAAGGCAGCTTGAGAGAGACGAGTTGAACAGCTCCACTGCGGCACCCCTGCGCCTGTCCAAGAGCACGATCCGGCTGCTCTGGGACGAGAGCACCAATTGGATCCTGAGCCATTATCTTCAGATCTCGATCGCGCTGGCGTTCGGCGCGGCGATCTGCGTCCTGCTCTACGGCATCCGCGCGCTCGGCCAGCACATGTGCCGCCAGCGCGAAAGCGGGGTCACGCATTGGCCGCAGACGATCGGCCGCGTCTTCGCGGCGACCCGGCCCTGGTTCATCATTCTGTTCGCCGCCCGACTGGTGGATGGTTACGCCGATCCGCCGCCTCTGGTCGAACAGACCATCCTGGTGCTCTTCACCATCGCCTCCTCGCTTCAGGGGGCCTTGTGGGTGCGCGAACTGATCCTGGGTGTGATCGAACATCGTGCGGGCGGTGCGGAGTCAAGCGCCTTGGGGTCGGCGGTCGGCATCATCCGGCTGCTGGTGACGATCTCCCTGTTCGCGATCGCGATCGTGCAGATCCTCGGCAATCTCGGTGTGAACGTCACCGGGCTGATCGCAGGCCTCGGCATTGGCGGCATCGCGATCGGCCTCGCCGCGAAGGGCATTTTCGACGATCTCTTCTCGGCACTTTCGATCATCTTCGACCGTCCGTTCCAGCGCGGGGATTCGATCAAGTGGGACAAGACCAGCGGCACGGTCGAACAGATCGGGCTCAAGACGACGCGCGTGCGCGCGACGACCGGCGAGGAGGTGGTGGTCTCCAACACCAATCTGCTCAACAAGGAAATCCACAACATGGCTCGGCTGGCGCGACGCCGGGTCGAGTTCGTGCTCCACGTCGCCTATCAGACTCCGACCGACCTGTTGCGCGCGGTCCAGGACGACATCAAGCGCGTCGTGGAGAGTGTCGAGAAGTGCAAGCTGGTCCGCTGCGGCATCGTCGATTTCGCCGCGCCGACGATCGAGCTGAAGGTCGAGTTCGACGTGCAGAGCCGCGACTGGGACAGGGTCTTCCAGGCGCGCCACGAGGTTGCGATCGCCTTGCTCACCAGCTTCGAGGAAGCGGGGATTGAATTTGCCGGCCCCGACGGCAAGTCGATCACCCCGCCCGCCGTTCCGCCGCCGCCAGGCGCGGCGGGTGGGCCGAAGCTTGAGGAGAGCGGGTGAGCTGGGTGGAAGCCGATCGAGCTGAGCGGTTCAGTGAATGGATGAACCTCACCCTGAACTTGTTTCAGGGTCCGTCACGTCACAAGCGGCGTCGGAATGGTTGATGGGTGGATGCTGAACCGGTTCAGCATGACGGTCTACGGCTATCCCCACAACTCAGGGCTGGGCGGCTCGAGTAGACCATTCCCTGCGTGCATTGCTGCCGGCCGATCCTCGGCGAGCAGCAGTGCCCCATCGAGATCCACCCACCGGGCCTGGCCGCCGACCAGGAAAGCCGGCGCGATGCCGAGCGAGGTGGCGAGCATGCAGCCGACCATGACCTCCAGGCCCTGCGCTTTCGCCTCGGCGGCGAGTGCCAGCGCCTCGGTCAGCCCGCCGGCCTTGTCGAGCTTGATGTTGATCGCCCGATAGCGGCCGAGACAGCGGGCGAGATCGGATCGGTCCTGGCAGCTTTCATCGGCGGCGAAAGGGATCGGACTGTCGATACGATCGAGCAGGGCGTCCTGACCGGCCTTGACCGGTTGTTCGATCAGCTCGACCCCATAAGCGGCGAGGGTGGCTGCTTCGGCGGCGATGTCGCGCCCGGTCCAGGCTTCGTTGGCATCGACGATCAGCCGTGCCCCGGGTGCGCCCCGACGAACCGCGGCGACGCGTTCCTCGTCGCCGTCGCCCGCCAGCTTGAGCTTGAGCAGCGGCAGATGGGCAGAGGCGTACGCATCGGCTTCCATCCTGGCGGGATCGGCAAGCGAGATGGTGAAGGCCGTCTCCAGCGGCTGCGGCTGGCCGAGCCCAGCCAGCCTCCAGGCCGGAACACCTTTCTTCTTCGCTTCGAGATCCCACAGCGCGCAGTCGATCGCGTTGCGCGCGGCACCGCGCGGCATGCGCTGCAGCAGCTCGCGCCGGCTCAAGCCCTTTTCAATCGCGGCGCGCTCGGCCAGGACCTGGGCCAGCACGCTCTCGGCGCTTTCGCCATGATAATAGATGGCGGTGCCTTCGCCGCGTCCGACATGATCGCCATCGGCAATCTCCGCCACCACCACGTCGACATGGGTTTTGGCCCCCCGCGAGATGGTGAAGGCGCCCGCGACAGGCCACCGCTCGATCCGAGTGTGGAGTTTCACGGCCGTCCGATCGTCTGTTCGTCACCCCAGCGGAAGCTGGGGTCCATCTCCCGGAGGCTCAACCGGGCGGGGCGCTGAGGAGATGGATGCCAGCTTTCGCTGGCATGACGGTAAGGATCACCCATTATGCGTGGCGATGAACTCTTCCAGCACCGGCGCGATCTCGTTGCGCCAGCGGCGGCCGTTGAAGATGCCGTAATGGCCGACATTCTTCGCCAGCAGATATTTCTTCTGATCGTCGGCCAGATTGGGCGTGATCTTGAGCGCCGCCTTGGTCTGGCCGATGCCGGAAATATCGTCGCGCTCACCTTCGATCGCGAGCAACGGGACATCCGTGATCGCGGCCGGATCGACCTTCTGCCCGCGGTGCATCATCTTGCCGTCAGGCAAAAGGTGGCGCTGGAAGACCGCGTCGATCGTCTCGAGATAGAATTCTGCGGTCATGTCGCAGACCGAACGATATTCGTCGTAAAAGGCCTTGGTCGACTCGGCGCTCTCCTGGTCGCCTTCGACCAGGTGGCGGAACATCTGCCAATGGCTGACGAGGTGGTTGCCCCAGTTCATCGCCATGAAGCCGGTCAGTTGCAGGAAGCCCGGATACACTTTCCGTCCGCCGCCCGGATAATAAAAGGGCACGGTCGCGATCACGTTCTGCTCGAACCAGCTATAGGGGCGCTGGGTGGCGACGGTATTGACCTCGGTCGGTGCCTCGCGCGTGTCGATCGGTCCGCCCATCATGGACAAAGTCCTGGGGCGCGCCGGGTTCTTTGCCGCCGACATCAGGCAGGCGGCGGCGAATGCGGGCACCGCCGGCTGGCAGACCGCCAGCACATGCGTGTTGGGGCCGATATGCTCGAGCCAGGAGATCAGATAGTCGATATAATCGTCGAGGTGGAACGCGCCCTCCGACAGCGGCACCAGCCGCGCGTCGCGCCAGTCGGTGATCCAGATGTCGTGTCCGGGCAGCATCCGCTCGACCGTGCCGCGCAAAAGCGTCGCATAGTGGCCCGACATGGGCGCAACGATCAACAATTTGGGCTGGCCCTTGGGCGCCTTCGGCCGGGTGAAATGGACTAATTGGCCGAACGGCTTGCGCGCCTCGATCGTCTCGACGACCGCGACTTCCTTGCCCTTGATGATCGTGACGGGAAGCTTGAACTCGGGCTTGCCGTGGGGGGCGGAGGCGTGGGCGAACACGTCCAGCCCCGATGCCATCATCGATCCCAATTGCGTCCGGGCGAAGGGGTTGGCGGGATGCGCCATCCATTCGGATCCCAGCTCGGCCATCGCGCTTGCACCTGCAAGCAGGCTCCGCTGCATCTCATACGCTTCGTATAGCACTCGTGTTACGCCTCCCCGGAAGGGAATAGATGGCGGGGATAACGCCGCAATGCAACAAACGGATGATTGCGTATTTGGTTGAGGCCGATGTGATTGCTATCTGGCGGTCATGGCCAGCGCCCGTGACCCCCTTCCGCCCCGCGGCGAACGCCGCCCGATCGGTGAACTCCGTCTCGTCTGGGGGCTGGCCGCGCGCTATCCGGGGCGGATCGCCGCCGCTTTGACCGCCTTGGTGGTGGCGTCGGCG
>Ga0207698_10001520_pt1 | contig 13515 bp, 11 predicted proteins | sample KBSCornC22_FD_184298 | JGI IMG/M metagenome (GOLD analysis project Ga0207698, IMG submission 184298) | Corn rhizosphere microbial communities from Kellogg Biological Station, Michigan, USA - KBS Corn C2-2 (SPAdes) (version 2) | ecosystem: Host-associated > Plants > Roots > Rhizosphere > Soil ...
CGAGCACTCGATCACGATGCGCGGCACCTTCTTCGCGCCGTCGAGCATCCGCGTGACGACCTCCTTCACGTCGTCCCACGTGGACACCATGCAGAAGACGATGTCGCGCGCCGCGAGCTCGGGGAGGTTGTCGGCGATCCTCGCGCCGTACTTCTGCAGCGGCTCGGCCTTGGCCTTCGTGCGGTTCCACGCGAGGACGTCGGCGCCGCCCTTCGCGAGGTGGGCGGCCATCTCGATGCCCATGCGGCCGGTGCCGATCCAGCCGATGGAGTCGGACAGGTGATTGGGCCCCGTGCCATTGCCGCCTTGCGGCGCACGGGGTGACGAATCAGTACGGGTTGGCAATCGGAAGCTCCTGTGCGGGATAAAGCGAGATGATCCTGGCGCCCCCGGGAGTGAGGACGACCTCTTCCTCGATGCGCGCGGCCGACACGCCGTCCTTCGCCGGGCAGAAGGTCTCCACCGCGAATACCATCCCGGCGCGCAGCTCGTAGGGCTCGATGAACGAATTGAGGCGCGAGATGAGCGGGCGCTCGTGCAGGCCGAGGCCGAGGCCGTGGCAGAAATTGAGCCCGAACGCCGCCATCTCGGTCTCGAAGCCGATCTCGGTGGACTTGGGGAACATCTTGGCCACCTTGTCCGTGGAAACCCCGGGCTTGAGCATCGAGATCGCGCCATCCATCCAGTCGCGTGCGCGCTTGTACGCCTCCTGCTGCGCGGCGGTGGCCTTGCCGACCGAGAACGTGCGGTAGTAGCACGTGCGGTAGCCCATGAACGAATGGATGATGTCGAAGTAGGCCTGGTCGCCGGGACGGATCAGGCGGTCGGTGAAGTTGTGCGGGTGCGGGCTGCAGCGCTCGCCGGCGATCGCGTTGATCGCCTCGACGCAGTCGGAGCCGCGGTCGTACAGGCCCTTGGTGGCGATCCCCACGACCTGGCTTTCCTTGATGCCCGGCTGGAGCGCGGCGGCGATGTCCTGGTAGACGCCGTCGACCATCGCGGAGGCGGTGTTGAGCAGCGTGATCTCGTCGTGGCTCTTCACCTCGCGCGCGGCGAGCATGAGCTGCTGGCCGTCGCGCACCTCGATGCCCTGTTCCTGCAGCGCGAACAGCATGCCGGGCTCGCACACGTCGAGGCCCATGGGCATCTTCCCGACGCCTTCCTTCACGAGGATGTCCTTGATCTCCTTCGCCGCCGCCTGGAAGAGGCCCACCGCCGGCCCGATGGCGCCGCGCATGCCCGGGTTGCCCGCATGGATGTGGTCCTCGTGGAGCCACGGGCAGTAGAGCTTGTGGTGGCGCGCGGCGCTGCCGAAATCCCAGACCCACGGATCGCCGTTGCCGGTGAGGAGGCAATAGCGGATCAGCTTGTCGCGCGCCCATTCGCCGATGACGGTGCTCGAGACGTAGCGGATGTTGTGCTGGTCGAAGCAGAGCATCGCGCCGAAGCCGGAGGCGGCGAGCGACTGGCGCGTGCGCGCGAGCCGGTAGCGGTGCAGGCGCCGGAAGTCGACGCGCTCCTCGAAGTCGACCTGCGTGATGCCGGGCGCCTGGAGCGGCCGGCTCCAGCGGTGGCCGGGGTCGAGGTCGGCTTCGTCGACCGGAACGAAGCGGGGCTCCTTGCCTTTCTTCGCCATGCGCGCATTCCCATCGAAGGGTGGAGCGCGATTATAGTGTGCGACTCGAGATTCCGGAGAGGACAACATGCGCTGCCCGATCGTCGCCTGCCTCGTGGTTTTCGCCGCACCGTATTGCCTCGCGCAGCCCTCGGGCTCCGCGGAGAAGAACAACATGGAGCTCGTCGGCTACAGCGACCTGCAGGGCCGAAGCGCCTACCAGCCCATCGTGCACCGTCAGCGCGACCGCTGGATCGCCTACGTGGGCCACCATGGCGGCAAGTCGATGAACCCGATCACGGGCAAGGTCGAGGACAACGGCACCTCGATCGTCGACGTGACCGACCCGAGGCAGCCGCGCATGCTCGCGCACATCCCGGGGGAGCCCGGCGACGGCGAAACGGGTGGCGCACAGATGGTGCGCGTGTGCGACGGTGCGACGCTCCCCCGCGCGGACAAGTCGAAGTCCTATCTCCTGCGCACCTTCGGCAACCTCGCGCACGAGGTCTGGGACGTGACCGATCCCGCGAAGCCCGCGCTCGTCACCACCATCACGAAGGTGAAGGGCACGCACAAGAACTGGTGGGAGTGCGATACCGGCATCGCGTACCTGGTCTCCGGGCTCGAGGGCTGGCGCGTGCGCCGCATGACGCAGGTCTACGACCTCTCCGATCCGGCGCATCCGCGGTTCATCCGCAACTTCGGCCTCGCCGGCCAGCAACCGGGCGCACAGGGCGAGGCGCCCGAGGAGCTGCACGGCCCGATCTCCACCGGCCCGCAGGGCAACCGGGTGTACTTCGGCTACGGCACCAACAAGCGCGGCGTCCTGCAGATCGTCGACCGCAGGAAGCTCCTCGAAGGGCCGGCCGACGTGAACGACGCGAACCTCGATTACCCGGAAATCTCGCGCATGTACCTGCCGCCCACCAACGGCGCCCACACGGTCTTCCCGGTGCTGGGCGTGGACGTGCCCGAGTTCGCGAAGGACAAGGGCGGCGGCAAGCGCGACATCGTCGTGATCGTCGACGAATCGCTCGTGAACGAGTGCCAGGAGCCGCGGCAGATGGTGTGGATCGCCGACATCACCGCCGAGAAGCGGCCGTTCAACATCTCGAGCTGGACCGTGCCGGAGGCGAGCGGCAACTTCTGCGCGCGTGGCGGCCGCTTCGGCTCGCACTCCTCGAACGAGAACATGACGCCGATCTACTACAGGCGCATGGTCTTCGTGGCGTTCTTCAATGCCGGCGTGCGGGCGCTCGACATCCGCGATCCCTACCACCCGAAGGAGGTCGGCTATTACATCCCGGCGGTGACCGACAGGACCGACAAGCGCTGCGTGGGCGAGCGTTGCAAGGTCGCGATCCAGACCAACAACGTGGACGTCGACGATCGCGGCTACGTCTACATCGTCGATCGCGCCAACACCGGCATGCACATCCTCGAGCTCTCCGGCGAAGCACGGCGCGCGGCGAACTTCTAGCAGGTCCGTTCGGACTCCAACCGCGCGGAATCGGCGCGCCCGGGCCGGGTCCAACGAGGTCCCGCACGAAGGAGGATCCATGAACATCCGCGAAGTCATGACGCCGAATCCCCGGTGCGTCGCGCCGGCCGAAACCATCCAGAATGCCGCGCGCATCATGCGCGAGGAGGACACCGGCGCGGTGCCGGTCGTCGAGAACGGCAAGGTGCTCGGGATGATCACGGACCGGGACATCGTGATCCGTGTCGTGGCCGAGGGCGCCCGGCTCGACCAGCCGGTGCGCGACGTCGTCACCCGGGACGTGGTCTGCGCCACTCCCGAAATGTCGACGCGCCAGGCGAGCGAGCTCATGAGCGAGCACCAGGTGCGCCGCCTGCCGGTGGTCGAGAACGACCGGCTGGTCGGCATCGTGTCCCTCGGCGACATCGCCGTGAAGGAGGGGCGCGACAGCCGCACGGGCGAGACGCTGGAGAACATCTCCGAAGGCGTGAAGCGCGCCCATTGAGCGGCTGCCCGGCCTCCGGCCCGGAAAGGAGGGCTTTCCGGGCCGTTGTTTTTGCGTCACGCATGGGGACGTTCTGTTAACATGTGTGAAACGCGTCCGACGGCCCGGATCGGCCGGACGCCCAGAAAACGACAAGGCCACGCATTGCGCAGACTCGGATTACTCGGCTATGCCGCGAGCGCCGTGCTCGTGGTGCTGATGGGCTGGGCGCTGTACGGCACCACCAGCCGTGCCATCGACGCCGCGAACGACGTCGACCACACGCTCCAGGTCCTGGCCCGCATCGGCGGTGTCATCGAATCGCATTCGCGCGCGGAATCCGCGCAACGCGGCTACCTCCTGTACGGCGAGCAGCGCTTCGTCGAGGAGCGCGATGCCGAGATGAACAATGCGCGCCTGAACGCCCAGGCCGTCGGCGCGCTGTCGGCGGGAAGTCCCCTGCAGCGCGAACGCGCGCGGGCGGTCGTGACGCTCATCGAGGAGCGCTTCGCGCGCATGAAGGAGAGCTCGGAGGCGCGGCGGGCGCGCGGCACCCCGCCCGTGCAGCCCGGGAGCGGCGCCGGGAAGAACTATCGCGACCGCATCTACCGCCTCACGGCGGACCTTCGCGACGAGGAAATGCGGCTGCTGTCCGAAGGCAAGGCCCAGCAGGCGCTGGTCTTCGCCTATACGCGTTATGCGCTGGTGGGCTCGCTCTTCCTGTTCCTCGCCATCGTCATCCCGGGCTACATGGTGTACGCACGGGAGTCGGCGGCGCGCGCGCGTGCCGAGCGCACGATGATGGACCTGGCCGAGAGCCTGCCCGGGGCGGTGTTCCAGTACCGGCGCTACTCGGACGGCCGCGGGCATTACGAGCTGCTGAGCTCGGCGGTCGAGAAATTGCGCGGGATCGACCGCCAGGCGGCGCTGCGCAACGCCAACGTCCTCCTGGACACGATCGTCGATCCCGACAAGCGCCATTTCTTCAAGGCGCTCAACGAGCACGAGGAAAAGCTCGAGCCGCTGGTGTTCGACTATCGGGCGCGCGTGGGTGGCGAGGTGCGCTGGATCCGTTCGGTGTCCGCGCCGCGGCGCGATCCGGACGGCAGCACCCTCTGGAGCGGCCACTGGGACGACGTGACGCTGCAGCGCGAGCTGGAGAACGAGATCCTGCGCTCCAAGGAGGCGGCGGACGCGGCCAACCGCGCCAAGAGCACGTTCCTCGCGACGATGAGCCACGAGATCCGCACGCCCATGAACGGCGTGCTCGGCATGCTCGACCTGCTCGCGCTCTCGAAGCTCGACCCGGAGCAGCGCAACACGCTCGCGATCGTGCGCGAGTCGGCGCGCTCGCTGCTGCGCATCATCGACGACATCCTCGACTTCTCCAAGATCGAGGCGGGCAAGCTCGAGCTGCGTTCGGAGCCCACGTCCGTCGCCGACATCGTCGAGCGGGTCTGGAACATGTATGCGGGCACCGCGAGCCGCAAGGGCCTGCTGCTCACGCGCAGCATCGACCGGCGCATCAGTCCCGTGGTGCTGGCCGATCCGGTCCGCCTGCAGCAGGTGCTCGGCAACTTCACCAGCAACGCGATCAAGTTCACCGAGTCGGGCGAGGTCTCGATCCGTGCGGTGCTTACCGACCGTCGCGAGGGCGAGGACTACGTGCGCTTCGATGTCGAGGACACGGGCATCGGCATCTCCGCCGAGCAGCAGGCGCGGCTCTTCCAGCCGTTCGTGCAGGCCGAGGATGGCCTGTCCCGGCCGACCGGCGGCACCGGCCTGGGACTCTCGATATGCCGGCGCCTCGCCGAGCTCATGCAGGGCGCGATCGAGCTGCACAGCGCGCCGGGCCGCGGCACGCGCATGTCGTTCACCGTCGCCTTGCCCGTGGCGCACGGTGTCGAGCTGCCCCGCCCCGACGCGGGCGCCGCAAGCCTCGCGCACGTGGTGCCGCGTACCGCGCCGCCCATCGAGCAGGCGGAGCGCGAGGGCAAGCTCGTGCTCGTGGTCGACGACCATCCGGTGAATCGTGTGGTGCTCGAGCGCCAGGTGAATACGCTCGGCTACGCCACCGAGAGCGCGGAGAACGGCCTCGACGCGATGGAAAAATGGAGCACCGGGCGCTTCGGCGCGGTGATCACCGATTGCCACATGCCGGGCATGAGCGGCTACCAGCTCGCGCGCGACATACGCGCCTGCGAGGAGCGCAACGGCCACGCGCGCACGCCCATCATCGCGTGCACCGCGAACGTGCTCGGCGGCGAGGCCGAGAAATGCTACGCCGCCGGCATGGACGACTACCTCGCCAAGCCGGTGCAGATCGGCTCGCTCGCGCACAAGCTCGCGCGCTGGCTGGGCTCCCCGGGACCCATGCCGAAGGAGGCGACGGTGGCCGCCAACGACGAGGAAAACGTGCCCATCGACGGCACGATGCTGGAGGACATCTCCGGCGGCGACGACCGGCTCGCGCGCGACATCCTCGAGCGCTTCCTGCGCCACAACGCGGAGGACGCGCGCATGCTGCTGGCGGGGGCGAGCGCCGCGGACACGGACCAGGTTACGCTGTACTCGCATCGCATCAAGGGAGCGGCCCGCACCATCGGCGCGAACCAGCTCGCATCGGTGTGCGAGCGGCTGGAGCGCGCCGCGCGCGCGCAGGACATCGTTTCCATCCGTTCCGACATCGCCGCGTTCAACGAGCAGGTCGCGCGACTCGATGCCTACATCCGCCGCCGTGCGAGCGCCTGAGCCGGGGCCCATGACGCTCACGCCTGCGCAGGTCGGGGAGCTGCGCTTCCTCGTGGTCGAGGACCAGGGCTTCCAGCGCTGGGCCGTGGGCCGCATGCTCGAGACCCTCGGCGCGACACGGATCTTCTCCGCCGGCGACGGCCAGGCGGCGCTCGAGATCTTCAAGAGCCTCGAGCCGCCGATCGACGTGATCGTGACGGACCTGAACATGCCGGGCATGGATGGCATCGAGTTCATCCGCCACCTGGGCGAGCTCGGCGTGCCGGTGGCGCTCATCGTCGCGAGCGAGCAGGATCGCGCGCTCATCGCGTCCGTGGGCACCATGGCGCGCACCTATGGCGTGGACGTGCTGGATGCGATCGAGAAGCCGGTGACGGGCAGGAAGCTCGCGGCCGCGCTCGGGCATTTCGTGCGCCCGCCGGCTGCCCCCGAGCGCCATGGCCTGCCCGATTTTCGCGTGGACGAGATCCTGGCGGGGCTCGCGCGGGACGAGTTCGAGCCGTACTTCCAGGCGAAGGTGGAGGTGGAGAGCGGGCGCGTGCGCGGCGCCGAGGCGCTGGCGCGCTGGAAGCATCCGCAGCACGGCATCGTCCCGCCGGCAGCGTTCATCCCGGCGCTGGAGCGCGCCGGCGAGATGGGGGCGATCACGGTGCCGATGCTTTCCAAGGCGGTGAGCGCCTGCCGCTCATGGCGTGACGCAGGCCACGACCTCAGCGTCGCCGTGAACCTCTCGCTCACGTCGCTCGCGGACACGGCGCTCGCCGACAGCGTGCTCGCGATCGTGGTCGCACAGGGCCTGGAGCCGAGGCACGTCGTGCTCGAGGTGACCGAGACCGCCGCGGCGAGCCACCTGGGCAAGGTGCTGGAGAACCTCTCGCGGCTGCGCATGCGGGGCTTCGGGCTTTCGATCGACGATTACGGCACCGGTTACTCGTCGATGCAGCAGCTCGTGCACATCCCGTTCTCCGAGCTCAAGATCGACCAGTCCTTCGTGCGCAACGCGTCCGCGCAGGCGTCGTGCCGCGCGATCCTCGAATCGAGCCTCGAGGTCGCGGGCAAGCTGGGCATGTCCGCCGTCGCCGAGGGCGTGGAGACGAAGCCGGAGTGCAAGCTGCTGCACGAGCTGGGGTGTCCGCTCGCGCAGGGCTACTACTTCGCGCGTCCGATGGCGGCCGAGGCTTTCATGGCGTGGCTGCACGATTCGCAGCGCGGCGGCGCGATCACCGCCTGAGGCCGCCGCGGCCGGCACGCAGGCGCTCCAGGAATGCGCGGTTGAGCCCGGCCCACAGCAGCACCGGCACGATGGGCGGCAGGATGAGCGAGCCGAGCTGGTAGCCGAGCACGATCGCCTCCCGCTCCCAGCCGCCGATCCGCGCCTGCGCGCCGACATCGGGGCCGAGGCGCACACCGACCTGCACCAGCAGGTCGAACGCGATGCCCCACGCCTGGAACGGCAGCAGCGCCAGCGCGCCGGCCACGATCGGCCAGAAGCGCGGCCGCGCGGCGAGCATCAGCGCGAGGAAGAACGCGAGGCCGTACGTGTAGACGAGCGGATTCACGTCCGGCACCAGCACGCCCGTTTCCCCGCCCGCGGTGGCGGTGGTGAGCCGCGTCACGAACTCGAGCTCGCGGCCCTGCAGCTCCACGCCCGTCACCAGCCCGGGGCTGAAAGCGCCGGCGAGGGGGGCTGCGAGCCAGCCTGCGACCAGGCCGTGGAAACCCGCCACGAGATACCACGCGGCGAGGCAAGGCGGCAGCCACAGGAAAGTGCGCAGCACGAACGCGCCCACGCCCTCACGCGGCATGGGGTTGCGGCGCAGGTGCGGTGGGCGGCAGACGGCGCAGCCACACGAGCCACACGATGAGCGCGTCCAGCATGATGAGCGCCTGCCAGACGTAGAGATGCGCCCACTCGAACGCGGCGAGGCTCCACTGGCCCAGGTAGAAGAGGCTCACGACGCGGACGAGATTGAGCGCCTGCACGGCGACCAGCCCCGCGGCGATGCCGGCGATGCGATGCCGCCACGGCGCCGGGAACGCGACGATCGCGGCGATGAGGATCAGCGACGCCTCGATGCCGTTGCAGCCGGCCTCGATCGAGACGCCGAATCCGTTGCGCGTGCTTCGCAGCACCTTGCCGGTCGCGACGACTTGCGGATCGAAGAGCATGACCAGGTCCGCGCTGAGGCGCGCGAGCTCGTTGGTCCAGGGAGCGACGAGCATCCGCTGGACCGGGGGCGTGAGCTCCGCGGCGAAGAGCGCGACGGTAACCACGATGAAGACGACGACGAACCGGATCATGGTGCGCCGGAACGGGAAGCTGGTCGATGTTAACACCGGCCCCGGGATAATCCCGCGCAGCGTCGCTGGAAGCAAAAAGCATTCGACGCAGATGCACACAGATGAACACGGATGAAAGTCATTCGGGGGTGCCGTGCTCGTTGAACCCGCCCGGCTCAAACGAATTCATTCATCCGTGTTCATCTGTGTCCCCAGCTTTTACGGGGGCTATTCGACCTTTTCGAGCCGATAGCCGTGCTGGTAGACGGAGACGACGCGCCAGCCGTGCCGCCCGTCGAGCTCGAGCGCGCCGCGCAGGCGGCTCACGAACGTATCCACCGTGCGCGACTCGAGCTCGCGCGTGTATCCCCAGACGCGCTTGAAGATCTCCGCGCGGCTCACGATCTCGCCCCTGCGCTCGAAGAGCACGAACGCGAGGTCGGTCATGCGTGCCGACATGCGCACCGGGTTTCCCTGCAGGAGCACGGTGCGCGTGGCGCGGTCGAGCTGGTAGGGCGCGAGCTCCTCGGCCTTCGGCGGCGCCGAGGGCGTCCCGCGCCGCAGCAGCGCTCCCACGCGCGCGAGGAACTCCATGCGGCGCAACGGCTTGGTGAGGTAGTCGTCCGCGCCGAGGTCGAGGATGTGCACGATCTCCTCCTCGTCCTCATTGGAAGTCGCGAACATAACCGGCACCTTCTGGTCGCGCTCGCGGATCCAGCGCAGCACTTCCTCGCCCGACATGCCGGGAACCATCCAGTCGAGGATGACGAGGTCGAAGGGGCCCGCGTCCCGCATCGCCGCGATCGCCGCGGCGCCGGTGGTGACGCTCACGATCTCGTGCCCATGGGGCTCGAGCCACGCGCGTGCGAGGTCGAGCTGGAGCGGGTGGTCGTCGAGGTGGAGGATGCGCATGGCAGGCGGCATTGTCCGTATAAACGCTCGTTAGCGCCAGCTAAAATTTCACGTGCAACAGCGTTAAGTCGCTTTCGACCGGAGGCTCAAGTAGCATCCGCCGCATGGCCACGCAATCTCCTGCCGGCGGCGCGGAGCCGCTCGACCTCCGGCCCAGGGCGGTGCGCGCATGGCTCGACGCGTTGCCGCCGACGCGCCCCGTCGACGCGGCGGCAAGCCTGTTCGAGCGCATCCATCGCGTGAACCGCGAGCGCATCGAGGGCGACGAGCGCCTCGAGTTCGTCACGGCGTGCAGCGCCATGGCGCGTGCGGTCGAGGAGGAGCTGCGGCACCTGTACATGCGCAGCCCCTTGCCCCTGGGCGACAAGCCGCGGCTGGCGCTCGCCGCCGGGCGCGCGCTCGCGACGGAGCTCGCGCTCGCGTATCGCAACGCCGCTGCGGACAAGGCCGGCCGCCGCCTCGCTTTCGGTGCGAAGCGCAGGGTGCCCGCGTTGCTGCTGGAATCGGTCGACTGGGGCGCGCGCGTGATCGCGGCGAGCTACCGGGCGTATGCGCTGGCCCCGCCCGGCACGTGGCAGCAGTTGCACGAGGCTTATGCCGCCGCCGTGCAGCAGGAATGCGCGGACGAGCCGGTCGCGGAGGCCGACGGCCGCACCGTCACGCAGGCTTACTGCCGCACGCTGCTGTTGTCGCTGAGCGATCCGTACCGCCTGCGCTCGGGCGACAGCGATCGCATCGCCGAGGTCGCGGGCTTCGCGATGGACGCGGCGACACTTACGCGCGAGGCGCCGTCCACACCCGCGCGTGCCCACTTCGTCGTCGCATGCGATGGCGACTCGCCGCCGCGGCCCGCGGCCGCGAGCGCGGACAGCGCGGGCGCCAACGTCTTCTTCCTCGACCTGAACAATGTCGTCGGGCGCCTGAGCGCACGGCGCGCGGCGGCGCGTGGCGGCACGCCGGGACGCGGCATGCCCCCGGAGGAGATGGCCCTTCTCGACAAGCTGATCTCGCTGTGGGACGACCCTCCGCGCCGCGCCTTCCGCCGCGATGCTTCCGAGATGACGGTCGCGGTCTGCGCCGGTCTCGAGGCGGTGCGCCATTACGTCGACAGCGAAGGGCGCCCCGACGCGACCGAGGCGGCCGCCATCCGCAGCGGCATCACCATGCCGTTGCTGCCGTTCACCGACGAGGCGGAGACCACGCAGCCGCCGGTCGTGGAATGGGACGTGGTGAACGAGAGCGCCGGTGGCCTCAGGCTGCGCCGCTCGGTCGCGCGCCAGGCGATCCCGGTGGGCGAGGTGCTGGGCATCCGCATGATGGGCCGGCCGCGGTGGATCGTGGGACTGGTGCGCTGGATCACCGCCGGCGACGGTGGTGCGTTCGAGTTCGGCGTGCAGTTCCTGGCACCCGGCGCGCGCGCGGTGTGGGTGCGGCCCACCATCAGCGCTTCGCCGCAGGCGCGCCCCGGCCTCTTGCTCGAGCGCGCGCTTCGCGACCCGTCGGCGGAGGCGCTCCTTGCGCCGCCGGGACTCTTCTCCGAGATGCGCGAGCTCGAGGTGGACGAAGCGGGGGAGTCGCGCATCGTGCGTGCGACCGAGGCCGTGGAGTGCACGGCCAGGGCCGAGGTCTTCGCGTTCACGGCGACGCGCTGAGCCGATCGGACCCCCGCAGGGCACCGTTGTCGCGATCGGACAACTGGGGACGCGATTTGCGAAGCAGGATCGATAGGGATGATTCACCCTGACGGGGTCCTCCCCCCACCGTCCTTGCGCCATGCGTTCCGTAATGCCGTTCCTGATAGCGATCACGCTGGCCACGATCGGCGCGATGCTTCCCGAGGCTTACCTGCCATGGCTGGTGCTGTTCACCATGATCCTCACGATCATGGCGCTGTGGATGTTTCCGCCCGACGCGCGCAACCACACGCTCGAATGCCCCGTGTGCGGATTCCGCAAGCAGGTAAAGGCGCCCGCGGGGAGCTGTCCGATCCTGCACGATTGTCCCTACTGCGGCGCGCATTCGGTGCCGCATCCGGACGACCCCTGTGCCGTCGTGATGTCGCCCCCGCGCAAGCTGCGCCGGCCGGGGCGCGATTGAGCCGGCCCCATCCCACCCGACGAGATTCGCCCATGAACCCTGTATTGCCTTTCCTCGCCGCGATCGCGCTGGCCGTGCCCGGCGCCTTCGTACCGATCGCCCTGCTGCCCCTGGTCATCCTCGCCCAGATGGCCGTCACCGTGTGGGCCGTCCTGCGGTTCCCGCCGGGCCTCGAGCGCTTCGCGCTCGCTTGCGGTGTCTGCGGCTTCCGGCAGGAGCTGGAAACCGCGCCTGCCGGGGGCGGGATGGTGGTGCACCGCTGCTGCGGTTCCGCGAAACACCTCTCCTGATCCCGGCTTGGCAGGCTCACGTAGTGAGCTACCACCCCCCGTACAGTACGGGTTGTATGATTCGGGGGAACCATGGAACTCGTCATCGCCTTGCTCGTTGGCCTCGGCGTGGGTGGCGCCGCAGCCTGGATTCACTTCCGCCACCGCCTCGCTTCCGAAGTCCTGCTGACGCGCACCAGCGCGGAAGCCGAGCGCGCCACCGCGCATGAAAGGCTCGTCGCCTCCCGCGCGGAGGCGGAGCGCCTCGCCGAGCGGCTGGTAGCGCTGGAGCGCATCGAGCACGCGGGTCGCGAAGCCCTGCGGGCGGAGGCCGAGCGCCGCGCCACCGCCGGGCAGCTTGCCCGCGCGTCCCGCAGCTGGAGCAGGAGCTGGCCCACGCGCGTTCCGCCTTGCGGGAATACGAGCACGCGAGCGCCGGGCACCGGGCGGAGAGCGCGCGCCTCGCGGCCGAGCTGGCGAGCGAGAAGACGATGCTGGGCGAGAAGGTGGCCCTCCTCACCGATGCGCGCAAGCAGCTGGAGAGCGCGTTCCAGGCGCTTTCCGCGCAGGCGCTCCAGGCCAACAACCAGTCGTTCCTCGATCTCGCCGCGCAGGCCCTCGGCCGCTTCCAGCAGGGCGCGCAAGGGGAGCTCGAAAAGCGCCAGCAGGCCATCCAGGAGCTGGTGGGGCCGGTGCGCCAGTCCCTCGAGAAGCTCGACGGCCGCATCCACGAGATCGAGAAGACGCGCGAGGGCGCCTACCAGGCGCTCACCAGCCAGGTGCGCGCGCTCGCCGAAGGGCAGAGCGAGCTGCGCCGCGAAACCGGCAACCTCGTGAAGGCATTGCGCCAGCCCGCCGCGCGCGGCCGCTGGGGCGAGCTGCAGTTGCGCCGCGTGGTGGAGATGGCGGGAATGCTCGACCACTGCGATTTCGTCGAGCAGGTGAGCGTCGAGGGCGAGGAGGGGCGGCTGCGCCCGGACGTGATCGTGCGCCTGCCGGGCGGCCGCAACATCGTGGTCGATGCCAAGACGCCGCTTTCGGCTTATCTCGAAGCGGTGGAGACGCAGGACGATGCCGCGCGCAAGCAGTTCCTGGTGGATCACGCGCGCCAGGTGCGCGACCACATGACCAAGCTCGGCCGCAAGTCGTACCAGGACCAGTTCGATTCCACGCCCGAGCTGGTGGTCCTCTTCCTGCCCGGCGAGATGTTCTTCTCCGCGGCGCTGGAGCAGGATCCGGAGCTGATCGAGTTCGGCGTCGGCGAAAAGGTGCTGCCCGCCACGCCCACCACGCTCATCGCCATGCTGCGCGCCATCGCCTACGGCTGGAAGCAGGAGGCGCTCGCGCGCAACGCGCAGCAGATCAGCGAGCTCGGGCGCGACCTGCACGAGCGCGTCGCGGTGATGGCCGGGCACTGGTCGAGGGTCGGCAAGAACCTGCACGAGGCCGTGGGCGCGTACAACAAGGCGGTCGCCTCCCTCGAGACGCGCGTCCTGGTCTCGACGCGCAAGTTCAAGGAGCTGAAGGCGGTGCCCGATGGCCGCGAGATCGCGGAGCTGGAGCCGGTGGATCTCGTGCCGCGTGCGATGCAGGCGCCGGAGCTGGCCGGCCCGGTGATCGCCCCGCT
>Ga0207698_10001522_pt1 | contig 13500 bp, 14 predicted proteins | sample KBSCornC22_FD_184298 | JGI IMG/M metagenome (GOLD analysis project Ga0207698, IMG submission 184298) | Corn rhizosphere microbial communities from Kellogg Biological Station, Michigan, USA - KBS Corn C2-2 (SPAdes) (version 2) | ecosystem: Host-associated > Plants > Roots > Rhizosphere > Soil ...
ACGGCTCGCGAAAGCGACGAGGCGAAGAAGGACGATGCCGACAAGAAGAAGGACAAGGCGCCCGATCCGCTCGCGTCGCGCCTCAAGCTCGAGATCCTCGACGCGGCAGGCAACGTGATCGCCACCGTGCCGGAGCCGGAGCCGAAGGAGCAGGGCATGCCCGCTCCCGCGCGCCCACGCCCCAACGCCCCGGCGAAGGCCGTGCCCGGCGAGCAGGAGCAGGCCGCGGCCGAGGAGGAAGAGGACGAAGGGCCGCCCAAGCCCAAACTCACCCACTATGCCGGGCTCAACAGCTTCGTCTGGGACATGCGCTATCCGAGCGCGACCGCGATCCCGCATTCGCCCTTGTGGGGCGGGAGCGTCGAGGGACCGCGCGTGCTTCCCGGTAATTACCAGGTGCGGCTGACGGTCGACGGCGTGAGCCAGACGCGGCCGTTGGTGATCGAGCCCGATCCGCGCGGCACCGCCACGCCCGAGGCGCTCCGCGCGCAATTCGAGCTTCACCGCCTGATCAACGCCGAGCTCGACGCGGTCGACAAGGCGGTCCTCGACATCCGCGTCCAGCGCGACCGGCTCAACGCGCTCAAGGCGGCAAAGCCCGCGCTTGCGCCGCGGATTGACCCGGTGGTGGCGCGGATGACCGCGATCGAGGAAGTGCTTGTCCAGCCGCGCGCGCATGCCTCGGAGGACGCGCTCAACTATCCGATCCAGCTCAACAACATGATCGCCGCGCTGGGCTCGCTGGTCGACGACGGCGATTATCCGCCGACGGTCCAGGACAGCCAGGAGTTCGTCCAGCTCAAGGGCGAGGCCGACCGGCAGCTGGCGGCGTGGAGCGCGCTCAAGAGCGGGGAGGTGAAGGCGCTGCTCGGCCGCTAGGAGCGCTTGCCGCTCCTGGGCACCGTCGCTATCGCGCGCCCATGCCCGTATCCACAGAACAGGTGCGCCACATCGCCAAGCTCGCGCGCATCGCGATGAGCGACGCGGAGATCGAGCGGCTGGCGCCCGAGCTCAACAACATCCTCGGCTGGGTCGAGCAGCTCGCCGAGGTGAGCACCGACGGAGTCGAGCCGCTGACCGCCGTCATCGACCAGAAGCTCCGGCTCCGCGACGACGTCGTGACCGAAGGCAATATCCGCGACGAGATCCTCGCCAACGCGCCCGAGGCGCAGCACGGCTTCTTTGCGGTGCCGAAGGTGATCGAGTGACCGAGCTCACTGCAAAGACCATTGCCGAGCTGCGCGACGGGTTCCGTGCGCGCGAGTTCACCGCGCGCGAGATCGCCGAAAGCTTCAACGCGGCGGTGGCGGCGGCGAAGACGCTGAACGCTTATACGGTCGAAACGCCCGACGATGCGTTGGCGGCCGCGGAAGCGGCTGATTCTGGCAAGTCGACCGGGTCGCTCGCCGGCATCCCGCTCGGAATCAAGGATTTGTTCGCGACCAAGGGCGTCGACACGACCGCAGGCAGCCGAATCCTCAAGGGGTTTAGGCCGCCCTATGAAAGCACCGTCAGCGCGAACCTACGCAAGGCGGGCGCCGGAATGCTCGGCAAGCTGAACATGGACGAGTTCGCGATGGGCTCGTCGAACGAGACCAGCGCCTATGGCCCGGTGATCAGCCCGTGGCGGAGGAAGGGCAGCAACGTCGGCCTGACCCCCGGCGGCTCCTCGGGCGGCTCGGCGGCGGCGGTCGCGGCGGATATCGCGCCGGGTGCGACCGGGACGGACACCGGCGGCTCGATCCGCCAGCCGGCGGCCTTCGCCGGCATTTGCGGGATCAAGCCGACCTACGGCCGCTGCTCGCGCTGGGGGATCGTGTCGTTCGCAAGCTCGCTCGACCAGGCCGGGCCGATGGCCAAGACCGTCCGTGACTGCGCGATCCTGCTCGAGGCGATGTGCGGCTTCGATCCCAAGGATTCGACCTCGCTCGACGTCCCCGTGCCGCAGTGGGAAGCGAACCTGTCGAGCAATCTCAGCGGCAAGCGCGTCGGCATCCCCAGGGAATATCGGATCGACGGGGTCCCGGGCGAAATCAACGCGCTGTGGGACCAGGGGATCGAGTGGCTCAAGGACGCCGGCGCGACTCCGGTCGAGATCAGCCTTCCGCACACCAAATACGCGCTTCCGACCTATTACATCATCGCCCCGGCCGAGGCCTCGTCCAACCTCGCCCGCTACGACGGCGTCCGCTACGGCCTCCGCGTGGAGGGCGTGAAGTCGCTCGACGACATGTACTCGGCGACGCGCGCGGAAGGCTTCGGCGCCGAGGTCAAGCGCCGGATCATGATCGGTACCTATGTGCTCTCGGCAGGCTTCTACGACGCTTACTTCACCAAGGCGCAGAAGGTCCGCGCGCTGATCAAGGAGGACTTCCGCAAGGCGTTCGAGCAGTGCGACGTGATCCTGACCCCGACCGCGCCGTCCGCCGCGTTCGGGATCGGCGAGACCACCGACCCGCTGGCGATGTACCTCAACGACGTGTTCGCGGTGCCCGCGAGCCTCGCCGGCCTTCCGGCGATGAGCGTTCCCGGCGGCCTCGATGGGCAGGGCCTTCCGCTCGGCCTGCACCTGATCGGCAACGAGCTCGACGAGCAGACGGTGCTCAACGCCGGCCTCGCGATCGAGGAGCGGGCGGGCTTCACTGCGAGACCGGAGAAGTGGTGGTGAGCGATTATCGCATCCAGGGCGAAACCGGCGAGTGGGAGGTCGTGGTCGGCCTCGAAGTCCACGCGCAGGTCGTCTCCAACGCCAAGCTCTTCTCAGGCGCGTCGACGACGTTCGGCGCGGAGCCGAACACGCAGGTGAGCCTGGTCGACGCGGCGATGCCGGGGATGCTCCCGGTGCCCAACCGCGAATGCATCCGCCAGGCGGTGCGCACCGGAATGGCGCTCGGAGCGCAGATCAACAAATGGTCGCGGTTCGACCGGAAGAATTATTTCTACGCCGACCTTCCGCAGGGCTACCAGATCAGCCAGCTCTACCATCCTTTGGTTGGCGAAGGCGCGCTCGAGGTGCTGGTCGACGAGAAGGACGACGCCTCGGCCAAGACCATCGGGATCGAGCGAATCCACGTCGAGCAGGACGCGGGCAAGCTGATGCACGACCAGCATGCGACGATGAGCTACGTCGACCTCAACCGTTGCGGCGTCGCGCTGATGGAGATCGTCTCGCGCCCCGACATGCGTTCCCCCGCCGAAGCCGGGGCTTACCTCCGCAAGCTGCGGTCGATCCTTCGCTATGTCGGGTCGTGCGATGGCAATATGGAAGAAGGCTCGATGCGGGCCGACGTCAACGTCAGCGTGCGCAAGCCCGGCGACGAGTTCGGCACCCGGACCGAGACCAAGAACGTCAATTCGGTCCGCTTCGTCATGGCGGTGGTCGAGCATGAGGCGAAGCGGCAGGTCGAGGTGCTCGAGAGCGGCGGGCAGATCGTCCAGGAAACCCGGCTCTACGACCCCGACAAGAACGTCACGCGGTCGCTCCGGTCGAAGGAAGACGCGCACGACTACCGCTACTTCCCCGACCCGGACCTGCTTCCGCTTGATCTCGACGACGCGTTTCTCGAGCAGTGCCGGGCGACTCTTCCCGAGCTGCCCGGCGCCAAGCGCAAGCGCTACGAAGGGCTCGGAATCACGCCCTACAACGCGAGCGTCCTGACCGCCGAGGTCGAGACCGCGCGCTGGTTCGACTCGTTGCTGGACGCCGGCGCGGAGCCGAAACAGGCCGCCAACTGGGTCGTCGCCGAGCTGTTCGGAGCGCTCAACCGCCGTGGCGAAAGCATCGAGGCGAGCCCGGTGTCGCCGCAGCAGGCGGCCGAGCTGCTCGGGCTCGTCGCCGACGGGACCATCTCGGGCACGATCGCCAAGCAGGTGTTCGAGATCATGCTCGAGACCGGGCAGGGCGCCGGGGTCATCGTCGAGGAGCGCGGGCTCAAGCAGACCAGCGACACCGGCGCGATCGACTCCGAGGTCGACAAGGTGCTCGCGGCCAACGCGGACAAGGTCGCCGAGTACAAGAGCGGCAAGCCGCAGCTGTTCGGCTTCTTCGTCGGGCAGGTGATGAAGGCGATGGCCGGAAAGGCGAACCCGAAGCTGGTCAACGAACGGCTGCGGGCGAAGCTGGATTGATCCGCCGCCTGGTTCTCCTCGCCGCGGCGGCCGGTCTCGCTTGCCCTGCGGCGGCGCAGCAACCTTCGCCTCCCAAGCTGCTCGTCGTCATTTCGGTCGATGGGCTCTCGACGGCCCTGTTCGACGAATATCGCGGGCAGTCGAGCGGCGGCTTTGCCGAGCTCGCGTCCGGAACCGAGTTCCGCGACGTCGCTCCGCCGGCAGGGGCGGGGCAGGCGCTCGGCGACGCGATCAAGGCGCAGTGGCCGGCGAGCCGCGACGTCGCGGTCGCGGGCGCGCGCGGCGCGATGCCGCGCTTCAGCGGCGCCGGGGCCGACCAGCGCTGGTTCTGGACCGGCACCCGCTTCGAGACCGACCGGCCGTCAGCACGGGTGCCGAAGGTCGTTCCGAAGGTGAACGCCGCGGTGGCCGAAGCGCTGGCGCGGCCGCGGCCGCCGCTCGAGCCGACGCCCTTCTGCGAGTCGAAGGGCGCCGCGGGCGCTCCCGGCCAGCTCGCGCGGCGCGGCGGCGATGCTGCGGCGTTCGATGCGTCTCCCGAGCTCGACGGCGACACGCTCGGCCTCGCCGCCGGCCTCGTCGATGAAATGCAACTGGGCCGGGGCGCGGTGCCCGACATGCTCGCGATCGGGCTTTCCGCGACCGGGAATGTCGCGCACGCCTATGGCGCGCAAAGCGAGCAGATGTGCCTGCAATTGACGGAGCTCGACCGCGAGATCGGCGACTTCCTCGCTTTGCTCGACAATCGGCGCATCGACTATGCCGTCGCGCTTACTGGACGCGGGGAGGGGCAGGTGCCGGTGGTCATGTGGCGTCCGGGCTTCCGCGGCGCGGCGGTCGATGCGCCCGTCACTCCGGCCGACCTTCAAAAGACCCTGGCCGTCCTCATCGGAATCCCCGCGGGAATCGAAGGACGCTGCCTCGAAGGCACGCCGGCCTTCTGCTCCTAGGCTAGCCGACCGGGGAGATCGGCCCCGTCGGCGTGGTTCCCGGCGACGGCGGCGAGGGCACGTCGACATCGGGAGCGTGCGTGGGAATGCCGGGCGGCGGCTCGGTCGGCTGGCCGGGCTGCGACGGCTCGGGCATCGGCGGCGACGGCTTCGTCGGCGGCTCGTTGGGTTCGGGTTGTTGCATCAGGCGCTCTCCAGGACCCTCGAACGCGCCTGAGAACAGACAGTTGCCGTTCGTTCGCCTTGCCCAACCGGCTCCGCCTGTTATAGGCCGCGCCACCTACGGCGTCCGCGCGCGTGGCGGAATTGGTAGACGCGGCAGGTTTAGGTCCTGTTGTCGAAAGATGTGGGGGTTCGAGTCCCTCCGCGCGCACCATTTCCGCGCACAGGCAATCCGGAAGATTGCCGAGCACGGAAATCCGCGCACAGCCTGTCCGCCGGACAGGTCGGGCACGGAAATCTGCGCGGCCGCCAATAACGATCGGGATTTTAGCAACGTGAGCATCAAGACCGTCGAGACGCAGAACGAGGGCCTCAAGCGCGCCTTCATGCTGACCATCCCCGCCGAGGACATCGAGGCGCGGGTGGAGAAGGAAGTGAAGCGCATCGCGCCGCAGGTGCGGATGCCCGGCTTCCGGCCCGGAAAGGTGCCGCCGAACCTGATCAGGAAGATGCACGGCGAATCCCTGCGCGGCGAAGCGCTCAACGGCGCGGTGCAGGAGGGCGTCCAGCAGCTCCTCTCGGAGCAGAACATCCGCCCCGCGCTCCAGCCGCAGGTCGAGCTCAACGACGACTACGAGCCCGGCAAGGACGCCGAGGTCAAGGTCAGCCTCGAGGCGCTTCCCGAAGTGCCGGCCGCGCAGATCGACGGCCTTGCGCTCGAGCGGCTGACGGTCGCTCCGGACGAGAGCGCGGTTCAGCAGCAGCTCGAGCAGATCGCGAGCCAGAGCAAGCGCTGGGACGACGCGCCGAAGAAGCATGCGGCCGCCAACGGCGATCTCGTCGTCATGGACTTCGAAGGCAAGGTCGGCGGCAAGCCGTTCGACGGCGGCAAGGGCGAGGACATGCAGGTCGAGCTCGGCACGGGCCGGCTGATCCCCGGCTTCGAGGACCAGCTGATCGGCGCCAAGACCGGCGACACCCGCGAGCTCAAGGTGACCTTCCCGGACGACTATCCGGTCGAGAATCTCAAGGGCAAGGACGCGGTCTTCTCGGTGACGGTCAAGGCGGTGAAGATCGCCGGCGACAGCGAGATCGACGACGAGTTCGCCAAGACGCTGGGCCTGAACGACCTCGAGCAGCTCAAGGGCCTCATCCGCGGCCAGCTGGAGCAGGAGCTCAACGGGCTCACCCGGACGCACATGAAGCGGCAGCTTCTCGACACGCTCGCCGAGCGCCACGACTTCCAGGTGCCGGAGTCGATGGTCGAGGCGGAATATCAGAACATCCTCAACCAGCTGCGGCACGAGGCGAGCCACGAGGCCGATCCCGACGCTGCGCTTGCCGAGATCGAGAAGGAAGCGGACGACTACCGCCGGATCGCCGAGCGCCGCGTGCGCCTCGGCCTGCTTCTGTCGGAGATCGGCACGGCGAACGGGATCGAGGTCACCGACAAGGAGATGCGCACCCTGATCGCCCAGGCCGCCTCGCAATATCAGGGACAGGACCGCGAGCGGTTCCTCCAGCTCGTCCAGCAGGAGCCGATGTTCGCCGCACAGCTGCGCGCCCCGCTCTACGAGGACAAGGTCGTCGATTTCCTCTTCGGCAAGGCGGACATCACCGACCGGAACGCGACCCGCGAGCAGCTCGAGGCCGACCTCGAGAGCGAGGAAGGCCATGTCCACGGCCCCGGCTGCGGCCACGACCATCATGAGAAGCCCAAGGCCAGGAAGTCCGCGCCGAAGAAGGCCGCTGCCAAGGGCAGCGACGTGCCGGCGCAGGATTCTCCCGGCGAGGGCTCAGCCACCAAGTCGGGCAAGGCGCCGAAGAAGGTCAAGCTGACCGACGAGCCCAAGGCCGAAGTCAAGCCCGCCAAGCCGCTCAAGAGTGAGCCCGCGAACAAGGCCGCCGCCAAGGCCGTGGAGAAGGGCAAGGCGAAGAGCCCGGCCAAGCCGGCTGCCAAGGCGAAGAAGCCGGCGAAGAGTTGAGCCAGCGCGAGATCGTCTGCGAAGACCTGGGCGCCGGGCTCGATGAGCTTCGCGCGCAGGGTTTCCGGCTCGATCTTATCTATCCTGCCGACGATCCGCACACCGCCGTTCTCAGCAATGCCGACGAAGCGGTCCGCCTGACCCGCAGGCCGGGGGCGGCCGAGCCCTCCGACCGCCTGCCGCCGTTCGCGCCCGAGTTCGTCCTGACGCGCGCCGGAGCCTCGCCCGGGCAGGGCAGGGCGGGCATGCTCTACCGCGACCTGACCCCGAGCCGCCTCGGCGGCCGCTACATCGCCTCGCACATCTCGATTCCGGACGGCGGGCCGGTCAGCGACTGGGTTCATTTCCACAATATCGCGCTTCAGATGATCGCTGTCCGGCGCGGCTGGGTGCGGGTTGTCTACGAAGGCGGCGGGGAGCCGTTCGTGATGGCCGAGGGCGACCTGGTGATCCAGCCGCCGGCGATCCGCCACCGCGTGCTCGAAAGCTCGCCCGGCCTCGAAGTGGTCGAGATCAGCGCGCCCGCGCTCCACGCCACCTACGCCGACCATCGCCTGGAGCTTCCGAGCGGCAGCAACCCGGGACGGATATTCGGCGGCCAGCGCTTCCTCCGCCACGTCGCGGCGGACACGCCGTGGACTCCGGCCAACGGCGGCGAGGCGCAGGAGACCGAGGTGGAACCGGCGACGAGCGGGCGCGCGGAGGTGCGGACGCTCCGCCCGCGCAATGGCGAAACCCTCTCGTTCGGCGGTCACCACGGCGAGCTGACGTTCGGCTTCGTCCTCGACGGATCGGCGATGCTCGACTGCCGCGGCATGCATGAGCTCGGTCCGGCCGACGCCTTCGCGATCCCGCCCGGGCAGCCGTGGCAGCTCACCCATCCGTCCGACGACTTTCGCCTGCTCCATGTGACGACGGCGGCCCTCGACTAGGCTGGTGTCCGTTCGTCCTGAGCTCGTTCTCACGCATGTCCCTCGGACATCCGTTCGTCCCGAGCTTGTCGAAGGACTGATTTTCTTCCTACACGCTGTCGAGAAGGGCAGGCCTTCGACAAGCCCAGGCCGAACGGGGATTCAGTGCCAGCAATCGCATCGCCGACCATCGCCGTGTTGCTGCCGTGCTTCAACGAGGAAGCGGCGATCGCCGCGACCATCGCGGGCTTCAAGGCCGCGCTGCCCGGCGCAGCCATCTACGTCTACGACAACAACAGCCGCGACCGGACGCGCGAGATTGCGGCCGAGGCGGGGGCGGTGGTCCGTTCGGAAAAGCAGCAGGGCAAGGGCAACGTCGTCCGCCGCATGTTCGCCGACGTCGACGCCGACGTCTACGTCATGGCCGACGGCGACCTCACCTACGATCCCGCCGCGGCGCCGGCGATGGTCGACCTCCTGCTTGCCGAGCAGCTCGACATGGTCGTTGGCACGCGCCGCCACCAGCACAAGCACGCCTATCGCGGCGGCCATGTCATCGGGAACAGGCTGTTCACCGGGCTTCTGTCAGGGCTGTTCGGCCGCACCTTCAGCGACATCTTCTCCGGCTACCGCGTCTTCTCGCGCCGCTTCGTGAAGAGCTTCCCGGTGCTTTCCGCGGGCTTCGAGATCGAGACCGAGATCAGCGTCCACGCGCTGGAGCTGAGGATGCCGGTCGGCGAGATCGAAACCGTCTATGCCGCGCGGCCCGAGGGCTCCCATTCGAAGCTCTCGACCTACGGCGACGGCTGGCGAATCCTCAAGACGATCGTCAACCTCTACCGGGTCGAGCGGCCGGTGCTGTTCTACGGCGGCATCGGCGAGCTGCTGCTGCTCGCCGCCTTCCTGCTCGCGATCCCGCTCATCCGGACCTATCTCCAGACCGGGCTCGTGCCCCGCTTCCCGACCGCGATCCTGGTCACCGGAATGGTGATCGTCGCGATGCTGTGCGTGTTCGCGGGACTGATCCTCGACACCGTCACCCGCGGCCGCCGCGAGGTCCGGCGGCTTGCTTATCTATCGCTCAGCGCACCGGGCAGCGCCGTCTAGCCCTCCCCCACGAGGCGGAGGCTTTCAATGCTTGAACCTTCGAGCCATCCGCCCGATGTAGGCGCCACCACAAAAAGGACCCATCACCCGTGATCGACCACAACGACATCGCTTCGCAGCTCGTCCCCATCGTCATCGAGCAATCCAACCGGGGCGAGCGCAGCTTCGACATCTATTCACGGCTGCTGCGCGAGCGCATCGTCTTCATCACGGGAGCGATCGAGGACCATATGGCGAGCCTCGTCACCGCCCAGCTGCTCTTCCTCGAGTCCGAGAACCCGAAGAAGGATATCTTCATGTACATCAACTCGCCGGGCGGCGTGGTGACGGCCGGCCTCGCGATCCACGACACGATGCAATATATCCGGCCGAAGATCAGCACCGTGTGCATCGGCCAGGCCGCTTCGATGGGCAGCTTCCTTTTGGCCGCCGGCGAACCCGGGATGCGCGTGGCGCTGACCAACAGCCGGATCATGATCCACCAGCCCTCGGGCGGCGCCCAGGGCATGGCCGCGGACATCGAAATCCAGGCGCGCGAGATCCTGCGCATGCGCCAGCGCCTGAACGAGCTCTACGCCAAGTACACCGGCCAGGCGCTCCCCGAGATCGAGAAGGCGATGGACCGCGACAAGTTCCTCGAGGCGGATGAGGCGAAAGCGTTCGGCCTGATCGACGAGGTCTTCGACAAGCGCCCCGAGCCGGGCGAGGACGGCGCGACCGGCGCCGCCGACGTCACCCCCGCCTAGCCCTCTCCCATTCGAGAGAGGGCGACTCGCCGAAGGCGAGCGGGGTGAGGGCGATGCTCTAAGTCATCCCGGCCTCGAGCCGGGACCTGGCTACCTCGCCCTGCTGCTAGTGGCAGCTTTCGACCCAACGCTGCCATTAGCTCAGCGGCGCGATTGCCGCAGGGACAGCATCTGTTAGCCTCCGCCCGTCGGGGGGCCACTTCGCATGCATTTCCACCTTCCAAAACCGCTGCACGGCTGGCGAGCTTTCGTCGGTGAGGTAGGGATTATCGTCGTCGGCGTGCTGATCGCCCTTGGCGCGGAACAGGCCGTCGAACGGCTGCATTGGCACGATCAGGTAGCCGCAGGCCGCGAAGAACTTCGCCAAGACTACATTACAATCCTGGCCCTCGCAGGGGAACGCGAAGGCGAAGACAAATGCATTCGCTCTCGCCTTCTGACCCTTCGCGATCTTCTCAACTCACATGGAGACCATTTACCGGCGATCGGCCACGTCGGCAGTCCCCCAGCACGGTCCTGGTATCCCGCGAGTTGGGACAGCCTCGTAGCATCTGACGTGTCGACGCACATGAGCCACCAGGACCTGCTCGCGTTTGGAGGCGTCGCACAGCAAGCTCGCCAAGCCGAAGAGACCGCCAATCGCGAGATCGAGGATTGGGCAACCATTTATACGATGGTTGGACCCGCGCGGCAGCTCGAACAGGGCGAGGCAGCGCAACTTCGCAGGGCCATCGCCGACGCCGCCTACCAGTTGAACGTGATGCGGCTGGTCGCACCACAGGTCACCCGGTCGATTATAGAGACGGGTCTTCTCACTTCGGCTGACCGGTTGCAGGCTGACACCCAGGTGTCGCAGACACTCCAGGGGCCGAACGCGCGGCACATCTGCGGTCCAATCATGGCCGCCGATCCCACTCGAGTGGATGCTCCGTACGACCCGGCGGTCCAGGCAGACCCGTTGGGAAACCCGGCCGCCATTCAGCGCTAATCGGTTGCCGTGATGCATCTAATGGCAGCTTTCGACCCAGAGCTGCCGCTCGAAAAAGCTGTCCTACAGCCTCATCGATCAGGGCCGCTCTCACGCGCGCGCCTCCGCGCCCATGTCGCTGCCAACTTCGGCAACTTTGGCCCGCAAGCCGCCGGGCGCCATCAGCGCGCGCCGGTTCACATTTCAGGCGTTCGGGAGGCTCGCGCAGCCTCGGGCGGACTTATTTCTTCTTGGCCGAGCTGCTCTTGCTCGAGCTCGACTTGCTCGCGGTGGTCTTGGCGCTGGAGCTCGACTTCTTCGAGCCGCTGGAGCTTCCGGACTTGGTCGGCATGGCACTCTCCTTCCGGCGCGCACAACCGCCAGCGGAAATAACGGTTCCAACGCGGGGGCTTACCCGCATTACGATATGGCGTCGTTCCCCTCTTGTTCTCGCAGAACAAATCAGATACGAACAAATTTGGAGGCGGTGCTCGGCCGCCGGTGATTGGTGCTTGAACGGAGGCAGGGGACATGGCAGCGCAGTTGAAAGTCATCGGCAGCGGAGTGGAAGTGGCAGGCATGGACCGGCAGAAGGCGCTCGAAGCGGCGCTCGCCCAGATCGATCGCGCGTTCGGCAAGGGCTCGGCGATGAAGCTCGGCAGCCGCGAGAAGATCGAGATCGAGACGATTTCGACCGGCTCGCTCGGCCTCGACATCGCGCTTGGAGTCGGCGGCCTTCCGCGCGGCCGGGTGATCGAGATTTACGGGCCGGAAAGTTCGGGCAAGACGACCCTCGCGCTCCACGCCATCGCCGAAGCGCAGAAGAACGGCGGGACCGCGGCGTTCGTCGACGCCGAGCATGCGCTCGACCCTGGCTATGCGAAGAAGCTCGGAGTCGACATCGACGAGCTGATCGTGTCGCAGCCCGACACCGGCGAGCAAGCGCTCGAGATCGTCGATACGCTGGTGCGGTCGAACGCGATCGACGTCCTGGTGGTCGACTCGGTCGCGGCGCTGGTCCCGCGGGCCGAGATCGAGGGCGAGATGGGCGACAGCCACGTCGGCCTCCAGGCGCGGCTGATGAGCCAGGCGCTGCGCAAGCTCACCGGCTCGATCAGCCGCTCACAAACTACCGTCATCTTCATCAACCAGGTGCGGATGAAGATCGGCGTTATGTACGGAAACCCCGAGACGACGACCGGCGGCAATGCGCTCAAATTCTACGCCTCGGTGCGCCTCGACATCCGCCGCACCGGGCAGATCAAGGACCGCGACGAGATCGTCGGCAACACGACCCGCGTGAAGGTCGTCAAGAACAAGGTCGCGCCGCCGTTCAAGCAGGTCGAGTTCGACATCATGTACGGCGAAGGCGTGTCGAAGGTTGGCGAGATCCTCGACCTCGGAGTCAAGGCGGGCCTAGTCGAAAAATCGGGCGCATGGTTCAGCTACGACAGCGTGCGCATCGGCCAGGGCCGCGAGAACGCCAAGGTCTATCTCAAAGAGAACCCCGAGGTCGCGCAGCGGATCGAGAATGCGATCCGCGGGCGCACCGAGGAGGTTGGCGAAGCGCTGATGGTCGGCGCCGGGCCCGACGACGGAGACGTCGCGGCCGAATAGTCTCCGGCGCGAGGCCGGACGCCTGTCGCTTTAGTGCTGCGTCGGCAGGGTCTGCAGGTCGTCGACCGTGCGGCCCTGCACGCGGGCGTCCCATTCCTCCTGGGTGAGGCAGGTGTGCTTCACCATGCGCGAGCCAGTGTCGTCGTCGGACGCCTTGCAGATGAGCTTCGGCTTCTTCGGCTTGGCGGCCGGCGCGGTGGCCGGCGGAGGCGCGACTGGGGCGGGAGCCGGCTGGACGGCCGGATTGGCGGAAGCAAGGATCGCGAGAAGCAGAACAGACATCGAGGGACTCCGGGAGGCAGCAACTTCAGATGCTTGCAGCCGGACCGGAAGCGGTCAAGACGGATCGAGCCGGCGCTTGCCTGCGCCGGCAGTTCGGCTGCCGCCGCAACAGCGCTCATCCGTGCCGCTTTAGCAGGAGCTCAATGCGGCTTCTGGTCCTTCGGTTTCCGCGGGAGCATGCATTCGGGCTCCCATCCCTTGATCCGCTCCTCTTCGGCGCGCTGCAGCTGTTCGGGGTTTGCGCAGTCCGGGACGCGGGCCGGGATCATGAACTTGTCGGAGACCGGCATCGGCCCCTGTTGCGGGTCCCTCAGGATCATTCGGTTCTCGCCGATCGAGGTCCCGGGCGCTGCGAGCATCAGTGCAAGAAGAAGATGTACCATCGTCATCTCCCATCGTTCCAAGGCCTTGATAATGCGCCTCGACGTGCTGCTTATCAATTGAAAAGAGGGTTCAGCTCCGGTGGCGAGGCGGGTTGACCAGCGCCCGGATGATCCCGCGCACCGCCTTCACTTCGCGCGACGACCAGCCGGTCTTGGTGAAGATGGTGCGGATCGTGTTGCGGGTCGCCTGCGTCCGCGACGGCGGATGGAAATAGCCCTTCGCCTCGAGCTCCGCGTCGAGCTGGGTGATCATCCCGTCGAGCTC
>Ga0207698_10001523_pt1 | contig 13498 bp, 12 predicted proteins | sample KBSCornC22_FD_184298 | JGI IMG/M metagenome (GOLD analysis project Ga0207698, IMG submission 184298) | Corn rhizosphere microbial communities from Kellogg Biological Station, Michigan, USA - KBS Corn C2-2 (SPAdes) (version 2) | ecosystem: Host-associated > Plants > Roots > Rhizosphere > Soil ...
CGTGGCCCGGCACGCCCTCGCCGTCGACGGACCCATCCGCGAGTACTACCTCGTCGGGCAGCGCGACACCCCGGACAGCACACAGTGGCGAACCGAGGTCGCGTGGCCGGTGTTCATCACCGCACCGGCGCACCCGGCGACCGCGGAGGGCGGACCAGCCGCGAAGCCCTGACCGGTGCCGCCGTTCTTTGCTACTTCAACTCATCGACAGGCGTGGCGTGTGCTTGTGCCAATCGCGCGACGCAGCGCGTCACGCAACGGCAACCGATTCCTCAGCCCGCAGCTGGTCACGGAGCTGCTCGAACACACCGGACGTCTGATTGAGGCGATGTGGGGCGCTGCCGATCTCGACGCTGTGAGTGAGGGCGTGTGGAGGGCCGGGATCGACCCGGCCCCGACCTGACTAGATCTCGCCCGCCATTACAGCGAGGAGTGGACTCATCGACAGCACATCCGCGATGCGACCCGCCGCCCGGGCCTAACCGATGCGGTGTTTATCGACGCGGCTTTAGAGACGTTCGCTCGTGCTTTGCCACATGTATATCGCGAGGCTTCCTTCGTCGCTGAGGCGAGCGTTCTCGTCGTCGCTGTCCATGAGGACGGCCGGGACCAGAGCTGGGGGTTGTTGTGCGAGCCGACGGGCTGGACGCTCGTTCACACCCGTCCCCCGGCTCCGACCGCGTCGATCGCGTTGCCAGCGGACGTGTTCTGGCGCCTCGCCACCGGCGGCATCGCACCCGGACAGGCCCGGAAGATGGCCCGCGTTCAGGGAGATCCCGACCTCGCGGAACCTGGGCTACACATCGTGGCCGTCGTCCGCTACGCGGGTGCGTCCCTGGCCAAGCGGACTCATCGTCGGCGCGACGGCGGATAGTGGAGGCATGACCAGTGCGCTTCCGCTCGCGAACCTGATCACTCTCGGCGCCCGCGACTTTGGGGCTCTTCGAGACTTCTACCGCCGGGTGGGTTGGCCGCAGGTGATGGACGACGGCGAGTTCACGGTCTTCGAACTGCGGGGCATCCTGCTCGCCCTGTTTCCGCTCGCCAAGCTCGCGCGCGACGGGAACACCGAGCCCGAGCCGAGCAGCGGTGGCATCCGCTTCACCATCGGCGTGCAGGTCGACAGTGCCGAGGAGGTGGACCGGCTCACTGCGCACATGCGCGCGGCCGGGGCTCGGGTAACGAAGGAGCCCGTCGACGCGGAGTTCTTCACCGGTCGCTCGGCTTACCTGTGCGACCCCGAGGGCAACTACTTCGAGATCGTCTGGGCCGACATGCCCAACAATCCCGTCGTCATCGCAGCTCGCCGAGCCGCCGGCCGGTAACCGCAAGCGAATCCGCCGAGCGGTCGAGTTACTCAGTCGTTGCGCGGGCCTTGTTGACCTGCATCGTGCTGCAGGGTTGGGCGTGAGCCTGCAGCAAGCTCGCCAGGCCCCTTGAGTCGCTCGATCACGAAGCCCTGGTCGCTCTGGGGTCTGGGGTCTGGCGCTGATGCTCCCGCTGCGTATGCGGGCCGTGCCGAAGAAGCCGAGGATCAGAGACATCGCGCAAAAGGATCGCCTCCGCATGGCGCCCGCGGCAAAGAAAGTGCTTGAGCAAGCGGCTAAGCCCAACCGCCGGAAGCTCCAGATCACGGCCCCCCAGGTGCTCGCGCAGATCCTCACTCTCGAACCACCCGATCCTGCGGCGACGCTGCTGGGCACTCTCGGGGTGAACACGTCAGAGGTTCAGCGCCGGTTGGATGCGGCCACACCCGACAGCTGAGTCCCCGGCGCCATTCACGACTTCGAGATCTGCGCGGGCGCGTCGGTCGCCCAGACGATGCAGGTGAATCCGCCAGAGCCAACCGGATCGAGATGAGGTGCATTCGCCGTGCCGTGGCGTGACAGGTGATGAGATCAGCGCATACAGACATGGTTGGGTCTGCCCGTGTCGACGCGGCTCGCGGACGCCGATCTGGTGAACCGCAGATAGCGGCGTGCCGAAGGGTCGGTGCGCTCAGGACAGGCTGCGGCATGTCCGCTGCGCCGGTGCACACTGATCAAGAGCTTTCCGCCAATTGGAAGCGCCGCGTCATCAAGGGTGGCGGGCGTCAGGCTGAGACTGGATTGGGTGGTTGGACGGTGAGTAGCGGCGTGCGGCAAGGACCAGCCCTGATGGTTGAGCACCTGTCCAAACGCTTCGGTGACCGTGTCGCCTACCAGGACGTCAGCTTCGAGGTGGGCCATGGTGAGGTGTTCGGATTCCTCGGTCCGAACGGGGCGGGCAAGACCACCACGGTGCGAACCCTGGGCACGTTGATCGCACCGAGTGCGGGCACGGCCACGGTCGCTGGCCTGAGACTGACTCCGGACAACGGTCACGCGATTCGGGAGCGGATCTCGGTGATGCCCGAAGCTCCCGGGTTGTACTTGCGGTTGACGGTTTTTGAGAATCTGGCCTGCTTCGCCGGGCTGTATCAGTTGAGTGACCAGGCTGAACGGATCGCGGCCGCGTTGAAGGCGGTCAACCTCACTGACCGGGCAGATGATCTTTGTCGGAACCTGTCCAAAGGCCTGCGGCAGCGGGTCGGGCTGGCTAGGACGCTGCTCAACGATCCGATCGTGTTGTTCCTCGACGAGCCCACCTCGGGGCTGGACCCGGTCGCTGCCCGGGAGGTTCATGAGCTCATCGACGACCTACGTCAGCGTGGGGTGACGATCTTTCTCACTACTCATCACCTCGCCGAGGCCGAACGGCTCTGCGACCGGGTAGCCATCCTCAACACCACGGTGCTCTCGATCGGTCGTCCGGCCGAGCTCCGTGATCGGCTGTTCAAGCGAACACTCACCGTCCGCACCAGGACCCCGCTCACCGACCCCGATCACGTCTTCGCCGGACACCCGGGCGTGGAGGCATGGCAGATCGAACAGCCCGGTGCGTACGTGCTGACCGTCACCGACGCCGAAATCGCCGCACCGGACATCGTGCGCGCCCTAGTCGCTGCCGGCGCGGACGTACTCACGATCGCCGAATCACAGCATTCCCTAGAAGACGTCTACCTGGAAATGATCGATTCCGACGTCGAGGCCAGCACACGATGACGATCAGCGCGACCCGGATAGCTGCGATCACGCGCAAGGAGCTACGCGACTACCGCCGCAACCGCTTCGTCATTGTCACGATGTCGGTCGTGCCAATCATCTTCATCATCGCGCCGATGATCCAGATCCTCACCATCTCGGCCACGGTGACGAGCGCGCGCCTCGATGAGCGCATCGGCATCTCGCTGCTGTACATGCTGCTGATCCCAGCGATGGTGCCAGCGGCGCTGGCCGCGTACTCCGTGGTCGGCGAACGCGAACAGGGCACCCTAGAACCGGTCTTGATCACCCCGATCCGCAGCGAGGAGTTCCTGCTCGGCAAAGCGCTGGCCGTGTTGCTGCCGACCCTGGGCATCGCCTACGCCATCTTCGGGGTGTTCCTCGCCTGCACAGCCTTGTTCGCCCACGCCGCAGTCGTCTCCGCCGTGTTCGAGGGCCCACATCTGCTCACCCAGCTACTGTTCACGCCGCCGCTGGCTGGCTGGTCGATCTGGGTCGGTATCGCCATCTCGACCCGCTCCAGCGACGTGCGAGTCGCCCAACAGCTCGGCACCCTCGCGAGCCTGCCCCCACTGGGCATCGCTGCCCTGATGTCCTTCAACGTCCTTACCCCGTCGCTGTGGCTCGCCTTCGCCGTCGCTGCGGGCCTACTGCTCGTCGACGGACTGGGCTGGCGGGCAGTCGCGGTGATGTTCGACCGCGAACGCCTCATCACCGGACGTCGGCCCGACCGAGCCACATCGCTGCCTGACCCTGCCAGAGCTTCACAAGACGAGCCAGCTAAGGGAGACCCGGAAATGTCGGCAACACTGATCGTCACGCGCCAACCCAACTCAGGGATCGAGCTGCGACGGGGCCGATTCGACATCACCGTCGACGGCACCAGCGTCGGAGCGCTCGACAACCACGAAACCGTCCAAACCAACCTTGAACCCGGACACCACACCCTACGAATCAACGCAGGCCGATACACAAGCCGAACCCGACCATTCGATGTCGCCGACGGCGAAACCGTCAACTTTCGCTGCCACGGGGCCAGCATCTGGCCGACCTACCTCGCCTCGATCGTCAAACCGGACCTGGCAATCTCACTCAAACGCGGGTAGGCCTCGCCAACCGCTGGACGGAAGCATCGCCACTCCCGCGAACATCGCGCAGCCCGAACACACCTGCACGGTGGTTGACCGGCGATATGTGGCCGATAAGCCCAGCGTCCCCGGCCCGTCGGTCACGGTCTGGCCGTTAGGTCGTGGGTGTTGCCTGCGCCCGTACGGTTCGGACATGGCCTCCGATGTGGTGAGCGTGCACGACCACATCGCTCAAGGGCTCAAAGACCATCCCGCGAAGAAGGGAATGCGCTTCAACATTCTCGTCACGGTGGTTGAGATCGGCGGCAGCATCGCGCTGTTCCAGCTCGCCCACCGGATGGGCGCGAGCAATGTCGTCAGCTATCTCGCAGGCAGTATCGGGCCGGTCGTGGGCGGTGGGGCGATCTGGGTGAGAGCCCGCAAGTTCAGTGGAGCCTCGGCCTCGATCTTCGCCTTCACCGCTGTGTCCGCGATCATCGCCCTGATCGCCAGCACCACCCCGAAGGTGCTTCTCTACAAGGACTGCGCGACCACCGCTCTGATCGGGCTGATCTTCCTGGGCTCAACCGTCGTGACCCGCAAGCCGCTGGTGTTCTACTTCGCGCAGCGCTACGGCACTGACGGCACCCACGACGGGATGGTGATCTTCGACCTCATGTGGGACACCTACCGCGACTTTCGCGCCGGAATGCGTGTCACCAGCTACCTGTGGGCGGCGTTGTTTCTTCTTCAGTCCGGAGGGACCGCGCTGATCATCGACCACTCGAGCTACTCAACCGCCTACAACTACAACCAGATCCTCCCCCTGGTCGCGACCGCCCTCGGCATCCTCGGGTCGATCGTGATCGGGCGCTACTTCACCAGCAAAGGCAAAGCCCGAGGCGCCGCCAGCAGTGCACACATCGACCCCGCCTGATCCTCCGGCAGGGACTCGCTCGCTCAGATTGAGCCGGCCGCTGACGGCGTCAGCGCAAGGCCGACGGCCACCCGACGGGCAGACCCACGCCCTGATCGTCATGAAGCGCCGTCAGCACGACTGCGCCTGCGAGAACGAGAAACAGAAGCCGGGTTTCGGGTCACTGAGCGCGCCACGTGACTCAGGTCGGCGATCGCGATGACCGCCGAATCGCCGGCCACGACCGACACCGCGGCAGCCGCCTGACCGCTGCGAGTGAGCAACTGACTCGGCTGGCTCACCCCCTCGGACGTGATCGGCGGTGCGCAGACGCCGTCCGCGAGACGACGTGGTTCGCCTCGCTGGCAACCGTGATCCCATTTTTGGGCCGGAGCACGTGGCCGCTCGGCATGAATCGAACCCTTCACCTCATCACATTTTTTCAGGCGATGAAGGCAACCTCCCGAAGTCCCCGATTTTCCGGAATTCTTGGCGGCAAGCGATTCGCCTGCCGGGGGTCAAATGAGGGTCAAATGATCTTGGGCAGGCAGAGAGACTCATGGAGGCCCCATAAATACTGGGGCATGTGTGGAGCTGAGGGGATTCGAACCCCTGACCCCCTCGATGCGAAGGGTCATTTCACGTCAGTACGTGTTGTCTCGTCCTCGCTGGTGCCGCCCTGTTTCCCCTACACAGCAAGGGTTCAGTCGTTCCGTGTCACGTCGTGGCATCTCGTGATGGCCGGGGTCGAGGCGTCCGGTCGGGGTCAAATGAGGGTCAACGTGCAAGGGCTAACCGCCCACGATCGACGATCCGGCGCGCCATAATCGTCCTGTCCGCGGTCTTCCTACCGCGCTGGATGCGCGGTGGGGGGTGCGAGCACGTCTCTCGTCTCGTCGGCGATTTGCAAGTCTTCTCGGGCAGTGATGACGAAGGTTCGCACCTGCGCACCGTCGGCGGTGATCTCTGCGTCGGGCTTGGCCGCGACATTTCGCTCGTCGTCGACTGCGACACCAAGATAGGGCAGCCGGTCGGCTGCCCGTCGCCGAACCTCGGTTGAACGCTCGCCGACGCCGCCGGTGAAGACCAGGACATCGATACCGTTGGTCGCCGCAGTCATCGCCGCGATGCCGGCGACCAGGCGGTGGGTGTACACGTCCAGGGCGAGTTGCGCGTCCGGTCCGTCGCGGGCGGTGGCTACTTCGATTTCTCGCATGTCTGCGGTGCCGGCTAGCGCGAGCAGACCCGAGCGTTCTTCCAGCGCCGTGGCGATGTCGCGCGGTGTGAGATGTTCATGCTCTTCGAGCCAGAGCAGAAGGCCGGGATCGACGCTGCCGGACCGGGTCGCCATCACCAAGCCCTCGAGTGGGGTGAAGCCCATCGTGGTGTCGACACTGCGCCCGTCCACGACTGCGGCCAAAGAGGCACCGGCTCCGAGATGACACGTGACCATTCGCAGACCTGCCAGTGGTCGCCCGAGGAGCGCAGCCGCTCGGCGGGAGCAGTACGCGTGGGAGAGCCCGTGGAATCCGTAGCGGCGAATGCCGTACTTTTCCCGCCACTCGCGCGGGATGGCGTAGGTCGCCGCCGCCGCTGGCAACGTGGCGTGGAAGGCGGTGTCGAAGCAGGCGACGGCCGGAACGGAAGAAAGGACGGCGGTGACTGCGTCAAGTGCGGCCAGTGATTTGGGTTGGTGTAACGGCGCAAGATCGACGAGGTCTTCCAGTTGCTTCCGCACGGCATCGTCGACGACTACAGGGCCGGTGAAGTGGTTGCCACCGTGGACGACGCGGTGACCGACGGCGTCGGGGCGCGTCCAGTCCGCGATGGCATGTTCGAGTGCCGCTGTGTCGAGCCCGGACGGACCGGCGGGCAGGTCTGCGCTCTGCTCGAGGACGTCGTTGTCATCGAGCAGGCGCAGCTTGAGGCTGGAGGATCCAGCGTTGACCACGAGCACCCGCACCGGTTACTCGCTTCGCGGTTCTGCGGGCCAGGTCCATCCCGAGATAGCCGGGTCGTCCTCGCCGTGTTCGCGGGTGTAGGCGCGGGCGGCCAGTCGGGCATCGGACATCTGCTGGCGCAGACTCGCGGCGTGACTACCGAGGGAGGGGACGCGGTCGATGACGTCCATGACCAGGTGGAAGCGGTCGAGGTCGTTGAGCGTGACCATGTCGAACGGCGTGGTGGTGGTGCCCTCCTCCTTGTAGCCGCGGACGTGCAGGTTGTCGTGGTTGTGGCGTCGGTAGGTGAGGCGGTGAATGACGGAGGGGTAACCGTGGAAGGCGAAGATCACCGGCTTGTCCGGGGTGAACAGGGCGTCGAAGTCGCGGTCGGAGAGCCCGTGTGGGTGCTCGGTGTCAGGTTCCAGGCGCATCAGATCCACGACATTGATGACGCGGACTTTCAAGTCCGGCAGGTGGGTGCGCAGCAGGTCGGCGGCGGCGAGCGTCTCCAGAGTGGGGATGTCGCCGGCGCAGGCGAGCACGACGTCGGGGTCCTCGGTGCCGTCGGCTGAGTCGGTGCTGGCCCAGGGCCAGATGCCCAGTCCTCGGGTGCAGTGCGCGATGGCCTCGTCGATGCTCAGGTAGGTGAGTGCGGGTTGTTTGCCGGCGACGATGAGGTTGACGTAGTTGCGGCTGCGCAGGCAGTGGTCGGCGACCGACAGGAGCGTGTTGGCATCCGGGGGCAGGTAGACGCGCACGATGTCGGATTTCTTGTTGATGACGTGGTCGATGAAGCCGGGGTCCTGGTGGGAGAAGCCGTTGTTGTCCTGGCGCCAGACGTGGGAGGACAGCAGGTAGTTCAGCGAGGCGATCGGCGCGCGCCACGGGATGTGTCGAGTGGTCTTGAGCCACTTGGCGTGCTGGTTGAACATCGAGTCGATGATGTGGATGAACGCCTCGTAGCAGTTGAACAAGCCGTGCCGGCCGGTGAGGAGGTAGCCCTCCAGCCAGCCCTGGCACAGATGTTCCGACAGCACCTCCATGACTCGGCCGTCGACGCCGAGGTGATCGTCGCCGGGCCGCGTCTCGGCGTCCCAGGCGCGGTCGGTCTGCTCGAAGACCGGAGTGAGCCGATTGGAGACCGTCTCGTCCGGGCCCATGAGCCGGAACGAGTCAGGATTGCCGGCGATGACGTCGCGCAGGAACGTGCCGAGTACGCGGGTGGCTTCGGCCGAGCCGGTCGCCGGGTGCGCGACCGCCACCGCGTAGTCGCGGAAGTCGGGCATGACCAGATCGCGCAGCAGCAGTCCGCCGTTGGCGTGCGGGTTGGCGCTCATCCGTCGCTCCCCCGCAGGAGCGAGGGCCTGCAGTTCGGGGATCAGCTGGCCGGTGGCGTCGAACAGCTCCTCGGGACGGTAGCTGCGCATCCACTGCTCGAGCTGAGCGCGGTGTTCGGCGTTGGCGTGGGTGTCGGCGAGCGGAACTTGGTGGGCGCGCCACGTGCCCTCGACGGGCAACCCGTCGACGATCTTGGGGCCGGTCCAGCCCTTTGGGGTACGCAGCACGATCATCGGCCAGGCAGGCCGTTCGGTGTTCGGCGCTGTGCGGGCGTCGTGCTGGATGCGGGCGATGTCGTCCAGCACCGCGTCGAGGGTTGCCGCCAGCTGCTCGTGCACCGCGGTCGGGTCGTCCCCGCTGACGAAATACGGGTCGTATCCGTAGCCGCGCATCAGCTCGGCCAGCTCGGCCTCGGGGATGCGGGCCAGCACGGTGGGGTTAGCGATCTTGTACCCGTTGAGGTGCAGCACCGGCAGCACGGCGCCGTCGCGGGCCGGGTTTAGGAATTTGTTGGAGTGCCAGCTGGCGGCGAGCGGGCCGGTTTCGGCTTCTCCGTCGCCGATCACGCACAGCGCGAGCAGGTCAGGGTTGTCGAAGACGGCGCCGTAGGCGTGGACGAGGGCGTAGCCGAGTTCGCCACCTTCGTGGATGGAGCCCGGCGTCTCGGGTGCGACGTGACTGGGGATGCCGCCGGGGAAGGAGAACTGCCGGAACAGCGCCCGCATGCCGTCCTCGTCCTGGCCGATCGCGGAGTACACCTCGCTGTAGGTGCCGTCGAGGTAGGCGTTCGCTACCAAGCCCGGGCCGCCGTGGCCGGGCCCGGTCACGTACAGCACATTGAGGTCGCGCTCGTTGATCGCGCGGTTCATGTGTGCGTACAGCAGGTTCAGTCCGGGCGTGGTCCCCCAGTGCCCGAGCAGGCGCGGCTTCACGTGCTCGGCCAGCAAAGGCTCTCGGAGCAACGGATTGTCGAGCAGATAGATCTGACCGACGGACAGATAGTTCGCGGCCCGCCAGTAGGCATCCAGCAACCCCATCGCGTGAGCGTCATAGCTTCGTCGAGGTTGAGGCGTGCGGTCAGCGTGGGAGTCGACGTCGGCGGTCGGGTCCGGGCCGGCCGAGGTACTGACGGGGGCGGCGGCGCGGCTGCGGCCGTTCTCGATGATGGCGACCTGCTCAGCGTTTGCGGAATCGGTCATGTGCGGTCTCCTGAGACGGGTTGCGCCGGCAGGTGCGGCGGTAGGGCGGACGCGATCGGATGGTTCACGCGGATCTGGTTGGTGCTGAAGCGGGCGGCACGGCGGCGCAGGGCGCGGACCCTGTCGTAGCGGCGTCGTGGCCGGGGGTGGGTTGCGGCGGAGCGGTAGAAGATATGTTTCCCGACCTCGATGAGGACGAGGTAGCCGAGAACCATTCCCACCAGTGCTGCGAAGAATGCCGCGGGCAGCGGGCTGAAACCGAGGGTGTGGGCGAGAGGCGTCGAGGGCAGGACCGAGCCCACAATCACGACGCTTGCCGCGGCCAGGACGAGCGGCAGGCTGGGGTGGCTGCGGAAGAACGGGATGCGGCGGGTGCGGATAGCGAAGATCACCAGGGTTTGGGTTGCCAAGGATTCGACGAACCAGCCGGAACGGAACTCCGCTGCTCCTGCGTGGAAGATCCACAGCATGACGCCGAAGGTGACGAAGTCGAACACCGAACTGAGCGGGCCGAAGAAGACCATGAAACGGCGGATGAAGGCGATGTCCCAGTGCGAGGGCTGTCGTAGCTGTTCCTCATCGACGTGGTCGGTCGGGATCGCGAGCTGGCTCGAGTCGTAGAGCAGGTTGTTGAGCAGAATCTGGCTGGGCAGCATCGGCAGGAACGACAAGAACAGTGACGCCCCGGCTGCGGAGAACATGTTCCCGAAATTGCTCGACGTCCCCATCAGCACGTACTTGATCGTGTTGGCGAAGATGCGACGCCCTTCGGCGACGCCGTCGGCGAGTACGTCGAGGTCCTTCTCCAAGAGGATGACGTCGGCCGCGTCTTTGGCGACGTCGGTTGCTGAGTCGACGGAGATGCCGACGTCGGCCGCGTGCAGGGCGAGAGCGTCGTTGACGCCGTCACCGAGGAACGCGACGCCGCCGCCGCTCTTGCGTTGGACGCGGACGATCCGTGCCTTGTCCTCTGGGCTGACGCGGGCGAACACCGTGGTACCGGCGATGGCTCTTGCTAGGTCGTCGTCGTCGAGGGCGGCGACTTGGGTGCCGGTCATTGACGCCCCGTCGGTCAGGCCGAGGTCGTGACAGACCTTGATGGCGACGGCGGGGTTGTCTCCGGTGATGACTTTGACGGCAATCCCGAGCCCGGCCAGCCGCTGCAGGGCTCGGGCGGCGTCGGGTTTCGGTGGGTCGAGGAAGACCAGGAATCCGATCAGGTGCAGGTTGTGCTCGTCGCCCGCTGTGGGCGCGTGTTCGGTGGTGACGGCGCGGGTGGCGACGGCGACAACGCGGTTGCCGGCGGCGAACTCCGTTGCCAAGGCGTCCCGGGCGGCTTGGGGCACGTCGCGGCACCGGTCCAACACGGTCTCCGGTGCGCCTTTCGTGACCAGTGTCAGCTGTTGTTGGCCGTCTTTGACCAGGACGGAGACCATGTTGCGTTCATGGTCGAAAGGCAGCACGCCCAGCCGCGTGCAGGCCGTGACCGCCGCACGTTGTGCGGCGACGTCTGGCGCTTTCCACAGGGCCACGTCCAGCGGATTCCCGCCCCCGCCGTCGGCTGCCGTGTTCTCGGTCGCGACCAGCCCCCACCGCAACACCGCATCGGCGCCGCTGCCGGTCGACGCGCCGTTGGCTGCGACCGAGCGGGTGTAGTCGATCCGGCCGGCGGTGAGGGTGCCGGTCTTGTCCGTGAACAGCACGTCGACGTTGCCCAGGTCCTCGATGCAGACCAAGCGCTTGACAAGCACCTTGCGCTTGCTCATCCGCCGCGATCCGGCGGCCAAGCTGCTGGACACGACCGCCGGCAGCAGCTGCGGTGTGATTCCAACCGCGATCGCCAAGGAGAACAGCAGGGCGTCCATGATCGGTTTATGCAGCACGACATTGAGCACAAAGATCGACGTGGTCAGCGCTCCGGCGACGTAGACCAGCAGCATCGAGAATTTCCGTAGCCCGACCTGGAACTCGGTGTCGAGCTGATGGGTGGATAGTCCGGCGGCGATCTTGCCGAACTCGGTCCGTGGCCCGGTGGACACGACGATCCCGCGACCGCTGCCGGCGTTGACGACGGTGCCCATCAGCGCGCAACCGGTCAGCTCGGCCAGCGCGGTGTCGGCGGGGACCGGCTCGGTGTTCTTATCTACCGGCAGCGACTCACCGGTGAGCACTGACTCGTCACAACCCAGGCTCGCCACCGAGATCAGGCGTACATCGGCCGGGACGATGTCACCGAGCCGCAGGTCCACCAGGTCCCCCGGGACCAGGTCGGCCACATCGACCGTGCTGGGTTTCCCGTCACGGGTGACGACGGTTTCGTGATGGATCTGGTCGTGCAACGCCTCGGCGGCCTTCTCGGCCCGGTATTCGTTGACGAAACCGAGGCCCACCGACAAAGCGACGATCACGCCGATGATGAGCGCGTCGCTCTTCTCTCCGACGAAGTAGGAGGCCAACGCCGCCGCGAGCAACAAAGCGAGCAACGGCGAACGCAGCTGATGCCACAACACCGGCCAGAACCTGGCTTTGTGGGAGGACACCGCGTTCGGCCCCCACAGGGCTCGGCGACGCAAGACCTCCGCGACGGACAGGCCGAGCCGCTCGCTCACCCCGAGCGCGCTCAGCGCATCGGTCGAAGTGAACTGAGCGGCGAGCGCGATGCCGACCGGTACCTGCGGGCCGTCGCCGCGCACCGTCGTGGTGACTGTCACGCGCGGCGTTCCGCCCGGTGATCGGGGCCGAATGTCACAACATCATTCACTGGACGCCGCGCGGTCAGCGGTGCCGCGGCAGTATCCGGTTTCTGACCCACCCGAACCATCATTTGGGGATAGCCGATCCACGACATCACCGTTCGCAGCTGGCTTCGGAAGAACAGCAGATCGACCGCTTGGCTCAGCGCGCACGTCGCCAGCCCCTCGAGTTCGGCCTGGATCATCAGCCGCATCATCGATCCGCCCGCACGCAGCCGCTCCAACGGGCTGTCACCGTCGGTGAAGATCACTCCGATGAGCGGCCGCTCATCGATGCCGGCGCTGATGAGTTGGGTCCCGGGTATACCGAGCTCGAAGTCGCGCAGCGGGATGTCGGTGTGACGGGGTCGGCCTACCGGTACGGCCGGGATGACCGATGTCGGCACACCGTCGGGACGGTCGGGATCGCGCCGGACCCACTGCGCCATTTCCGCCGCGTAGGCCGGATCGTCTCGTTCGGAGCGGTCGGCCCGCGAGATCGCCACGGCCAGCTCGAGATTCTCGTCCGCCCGCGACGGGAAGTTCGCATACACCGCGGAGGCTTGTGCCGCCTCGCGCAGCCGCTCGCTCTCCTCCGGCGACACCGATCGCGGGCCGAACACCCGGCGCTCGCTGCGGCGCCGGCCAGCAGCCTCCGTCCGCTGCGCCGCCTCGTCGTTTCGCTTCCCGTAAGACGTCGGATGGAAGCGGGCCAGCAGGTCCGGATCGCCCGGGTCGGGCAGCAGCGCCGCGTCCACCATCCACCCTTGAGCGGTGAGGGCCAGTTGGGTCAGCTCGGCGGCTGCGCCGCAACTGATCAGAAGAGAGTGCCCGTCAGGGTCCGCGACGCGCAGTTGGCGAGAACGATCAGCGCGCAGGTCGAGCACACCGTCCTGCAAGTGCCACTGCCACGGCTGGGTGTTGTGCAACGAAGGCGCACGGCACGCGAGCGCCACCACAGCCTCCACGGCACCTCGATCCAAGGTCGAGCCCGCGGTGACGGGCATCAGTGTGCGCCGACTGGAATGGGCTCGATCGCAGGAGAATCAGTCGAGCCGACATGCGCGTCAGGGTCACGGCGGCTGTGCCACAGTCCGAGCGCGGACAACATCAGCATGACCAATGCGCCGATGAAGGCGCCGATCGCGGCGATACCGGCGATGGTGCCCACGGTGCCGAAGGCGTAGGCGTTGAGCAGCAGTCCGCGCAGCGTCTCGCCC
>Ga0207698_10001528_pt1 | contig 13482 bp, 7 predicted proteins | sample KBSCornC22_FD_184298 | JGI IMG/M metagenome (GOLD analysis project Ga0207698, IMG submission 184298) | Corn rhizosphere microbial communities from Kellogg Biological Station, Michigan, USA - KBS Corn C2-2 (SPAdes) (version 2) | ecosystem: Host-associated > Plants > Roots > Rhizosphere > Soil ...
GCGTCGGCCGCATCGAGATGCTGCAGGTTCTGCGCGATCACATCGGCCATCTTGCCGTAGGCCGCATGGCCGTCGACGGACGCGCCGCGCAGGTACCGCGCCAGATCACCGGGTGCGTAGCGCGCCAGCGTCTGCGCATTCAGTGCGGGGGCGTACCAGCCCGAAACGCGGTTGCCGTCGAGGCGCGCGCCGTTGGCCAGCGAAGAGAACGTGCCGCGCGTGCCGTGGCAGACCGCGCAATGGCCGATGCCGTTGACGAGCGCTGCGCCGCGTTGAAGTGCTGTGGTCGTCGTCGTGGAGGCAGGCCGCGGGGCAGGGCGGTAGTACAGCAGCCGCCACGCGGTCATCGCGCCGGGCAGATTGGCCGGGAATTCGAGACGGTCTTTGACGGGCGCCTGTGCCGCGGCTGGCAGCGCCGCGAGGAAGGCGAACAGCGCGTCCAGATCCGCATCGTCCAATAGTGCAAAGTTTGCATACGGGAATACCGGCGCCTGCACGCCGTTGCGGCTGACGCCGTGGCGCATCGCGTGGCGGAATTCGTCCAGCGACCACGCGCCGATGCCGTGCTGAACATCGGGCGTGAGATTGCTGCTGTGGATCGTGCCGTACGGTGTGACGAAGGCGCGTCCGCCCGCATACGGCACGCCGCCATGTGCCGTGTGGCAGCCGCCGCAGTTGCCGATCTGCGCAAGCCGGCGGCCGCGTTCGATCGACGCTGGGTCGGCCGGCACCACGCGCGCGACGCCGGCCGGCACGCGGAACGGCGCCATGCCGCCCTGCTGCAGGAACATCAGCCCTATCCAGCCGGCGGCCAGCACGACCAGCGGCAGCAGCACGATCGTCGCGAACAGCAGGCGGCGGCGCAGCGTCATGGCTGGACCTCCGCATGCGGCAGATCGGCACAGGCGAGCGGCGGCAGGAAACTGCTTGAGGCTGCGGGCCGCTGCGGTTCGTCATGGGCCTGCACTGACAGCCAGGCCGCGATCGCGCGGATCTCGCCAGGCTCGAGCGCACGCGCGATGCCGGCCATGCAATCCGGCGCCTGCGCCGTGCGCACGCCCGTGCGCCAGCCGCCGAATTGCGCGACCACGTATTCCTCGGGCAGTCCGATCAGACCCGGGATGGCGGGTTCGAGTCCGGCCAGATCGCTCCCGTGGCAGGCCGCGCACGCCGGTATGCCGCGTGCCGTGTCGCCGTGTTCGATCAGTTGCCGCGCGCGCTGCGCGAGCGCCGCGTCGATGGTCTTGCGCGGTTCGCCCGGAGCGCGCGTACGTGGCGGCATCGCGGCGAAATGCTGCGCGATGGCCTGCAGATACGCATCGTCCATGTTGCGCATGAGCCAGCCCATCTGCGGATAGGTGCGCCCGCCGTCGCGGAACGCGCGCAGCTGGCGGAACAGGTACTGCGCCGGTTTGCCGGCCAGATGCGGGTAGTAGACCGAACCCGTCATGCCCTCGCCCTTGGCGCCGTGGCAGGCGTTGCAGGCGGCGAGGCGCTTGTTCAGGTAGGCGGATTCCGGCGGCGCGGCGTGTACCGCGGAACCGATCCACAGCAACAGCGGCAACAGATAGCGACGATGTCTCATGGCGCTATCGTGACCGGATCAGTCGGGACCGAACAGCGCCAGTTGCGCGGGTGTTTCACCGTATCAGTTGGGCCGTGCCGATGGCGCTGCGGGCCAGGCCCGTGCAGCGCGGGCGAGGTTTCACGCGAACGGGGGGTTCAATAGCGCAGTGTCGTCGCGGCCATGTCAGCGATAGCGCCGGCGTCCCGACGACGCCAGCGCCGATCACCGCCGCGACGCTGGCGTCTAATGCTCGCCTTCGCCCGAATCCGTCGTGCGTGTCGCAGCGCCGCGGCGTCCCTTCACCGCGTTGCGTTTGCGCAGGCCCGATTCGATGTTCTGCACGATCTCGTCGATGTTGGCCGGCTTGCCGAAGTGCGCGTCGAAGCCGGCGGACAAGGCTTCGTCGCGCTCGCCGAGCGAGGAGAACCCGGTCAGCGCCACGACGTACAGGCGTGGTGCGTGCGTCTGTGCTTCGCGCTGGCGCAGCTCGCGCACGAGCTGGTAGCCGTCCATGCGCGGCATGGCGATGTCGGCAATCATGACGTCGAAAGTTCCGCGCTGCAGGTGTTCGAGCGCCTCGAATGCGTCGCTCGCCGTCGTGACCGTGGCTTCCAGTGCCGTGAACAGCATGCCGAGCGCATCGCGTCCGGATGCTTCATCGTCGACCACGAGTACGCGCACGTCCGCGAGCGAGACGGCCGGCGCCGATGAGGTCTGGCTGCTGCCACGGGTTTCCTCAAGCGTGAGCGGCGTCAGCGGCAGGCGCACGACGAAGCGCGCACCGCGGTCAAGCCCCGGGCTGCTCGCGATGACCGTGCCGCCGTGCGCGTCGGTCAGGTTGCGCACGATGGACAGGCCGAGTCCCAGGCCGCCGAACTCGCGCGTCTTGCTGATGTCGCGCTGGCTGAAGCGGTCGAAGATGCGCGGCAGTTCGTCGTCGGCGATGCCCATGCCGGTGTCGGTGACGCTGAGTTCCACATAGTTGCCGACGCGCGCGAGCGTCACGTCGACATGTCCGCCGGCCGGTGTGAACTTGACCGCGTTCTCGAGCAGGTTGCCGACGATCTGCTGCAGCCGCCGGATATCGCCGGTGACCATGACCGGCAGGGAAAGTCCCGATGTGGAAACGGTCTTGCCGGCTTCGGCCGCGCGCGGCGCGAGGGTGTCCGTGAGTGCGCGCACCACCGCGGCGATGTCGGTCGGACGCAGGTCGAGCACGAGACTGCCGCTCGTGATGCGCGAGATGTCGAGCAGGTCGTTGATGAGCTGCGCCTGGGTCTTGCAGCTGCGATCGATTGCATCCACGCCGAGCGCGACCTTCGGGTCGGCATTCGTGACGCCGATGACGCGCAGCACCTGCAGCCAGTTCGCGATGACGTTGAGCGGCGCGCGCAGTTCATGGCTGACGAGGGCAAGGAAATCGTTCTTCGCCGCATTCGCGCGCTCGGATTCGGCGCGTGCCCGGTTGGCCACGTCGAGCGCGATCTTCAGGTGATGGATGTCCTGGAACGCGAGCACGGCACCTTCGATGCGGCTTTCGCTGGTCTGGTACGCGCGCGCCCAGAGGATGAACCAGCTGCCGTTCGCGTCCTGCACTTCGCGTTCGACCGGCCGCAATTCCTGCAGCGCTTCGTTGAAAGCGGAATCGAGCACAGCACTGGAGAATGCGACAGGGGCCAGATGCTTGCCCGTGCTGGCCTCGGTCAGGCCGAACAGTTCGGCCGCCGCCGGCGAGAAATGACGCACGTTCTGCTCGCGGTCGAGCATGAGCACCGGCACCGGGATGCCGCGGATCAGGTTGCTCAGATCGTCGTTGAGCGCGACCAGCCGTTCGTTGCCCTGGCGCAGTTCCTCGTTGAGCGTCGTCAGGTGCGTATTCGCCTGCTCGAGGTCGCGCTTGGCTTCCTTGAGTTCCTCGTTGGCGCTCTGCAGCTCTTCGTTGGCCGAGAGGATTTCCTCATTGGCGGTACGCAGCTCCTCGCTGGTCGCGTCGTATTCGGCGACCACGTTGCGCAGCTGCGCGCGCGTCTGTTCCAGTTCGTCGCCGAGCACGCGCACGTAGCGTTCGAGGTCCTCGCTGCGCGCATCGGAGTTCGATGCGGGCGGCGGCTCCGCGTCGCGCGCCGCGCACTGCTGTACCGACACGAGGAAATAGCGCTCGGTGCCGCCGGCCGGGATCGGCACGACTTCCAGCGAGCAGTGCTGGTCGCCGAGACGCACGCGTTCGCGCCGCACCGGCAGCTTGCTGCGTACGGCTTCCATCAGTGCCGCGCGCACATCGACCTGCAGTTCCGCGCGCACCAGCCGCGCGAGCGACAGCGCGGCATCGCCGCTGGTCGGCTGCAGCAGATGCGCGGTGTCGCCGCGGAACTGCACGACGCGGCCGTTCGCATCGACGACGAAACCCGGCGGCGCATAGCGCGCGAGCGCGAGTCGGTCGACGAGGCTTTCGAGCGAGGTCTGCGTGACCTCGGTCTGCGCGGCGACCGCGGTCGTCGGCAGCTCGGTGAATGAGAAGCCGCGAACCGGCGGCCGTGTGATCTGGCGGCGCCGGTAGAGACTCAATGCCGGCTGGCGGTCTTCGAACAGTTCCGTATCGGCCGTTTCGGACGGTCCCAGCAGCAGATGTCCGCCGCGGCGCAGTGCGTAGAAAAACACTTCGAACGCCTGGCGCTTGGCCGACTTGCGCAGATAGATGAGGAAATTACGCGCCGAAACCAGGTCGACGTTGGAGAAGGGCGCATTCGTGAACACGTTGTGCGCCGCGAACACGCACATCTCGCGCACCGGCTTGGCGATGCGCCAGTCCTTGTCGTCGCGAACGAAATAGCGCGAACGCAGGTATTCCGGCACCGATGCGAGGGCCGCCGCATCGTAGCGGCCGGCGCGCGCGTGCTGGATCGCACGTTCGTTGATATCGCTGCCGAAAATCTGCACTTTGCGAGAAATACCGGCGACCTGCAGCGTGTGATGCAGCAGTATCGCGATCGAATACGCTTCCTCGCCGGTGGAGCAGGCCGGCACCCAGATGCGGATCGCGTCGGCCGTGCGGTCGATCAGGTCCGGGAAGATGTGCTGCTCCAGCGCGACGACGAACTCCTGGTCGCGGAAGAACGCGGTGACGCCGATGAGCAGATCGTCGCGGAACGTGGCCAGCTCGGCGGCGTTGTCGCGCAGCACGCCGAGATAGGCCGACAGGTCGCCGCGCGATTGCAGAAAGGCGCGGCGCAGCAGGCGCCGGCGCAGGTTGACGTCCTTGTAGTAGCGCAGGTCCAGGCCGAACTGCTTGTGCACGAGCGCGAGCGCTTCGGCGATATGCGAGGCTTCGTCCTGCGGAGCATCGTTAACGGTGCCCGGCCCGAAGAAGCGTTCCAGCACCGCGCCGATCGCCTCGGGTTCGAGGATTTCGTCAGCCAGTCCTTCTTCGATCAGCGCCTGCGGCATGCCGTCGTATTCGGCGCTCTGCGGCTGCTGGGCGATGACCAGGCCACCGTCGCGTTTGACCGCCGCGGCACCGGCGACGCCATCGCTGCCGATGCCCGACAGCACCACGGCGGCAACGCAGACATCCTCTTCGGCCGCGGCGGATTCGAGGAACCGGTCGATCGCATGGTTGGCGCCGGGCGGACGCTCCGCAATCTGTACGCGGCGTTCGCGCACACCGGCCACTTCGCCGGGGCTGAGTACATAGATGGTCGCGTCCTCGAGCCGTTCGCCGTGAACCAGCGCGCGCAGTGGCAGCGGCGTCGCCTTCTGCAGGATTTCGGTCAGGATGCTGTCGTGCGTCGGGTCGAGGTGCGAGATCACCACGGTGACGAAGCCCGGACGTTCCGGCAGCCCGGTGATCGTGCGCGTCAGCGCATCCATGCCGCCGGCGGAGGCGCCGAGTACAGCGATGCTCCACGAGGAGGCGGACGCCTCGTCCTCGGCAATGCCGGCGCGGTCTTCACTCATGATGGGTCACTTCGACTGGCCAGGGGATCGGACCGGCCACCGCCCCCGCGGCAGCAACAGGTCCGCTGCGATTCTAAGGCCGCGGGCCTGGCGAGCGCGGGATTGCCCCGCGATCCGATGAGTCTGCTTGTAGCCAGGACGCTGTCGAAGCCGTGTGATGTGCGTCGATATGCCGGAGCACGCGCGGCGCGCGGCGAAGTGACGGCGCAACGGCGGCACAAGGCGCGCCGTTGCGCCGAAGCGCTCAGCGCACCGGCGCGTAGTTCACCGGCACCCAGCGATAGGCCGTTCCTTCGGCATTGATGTAGCCGATGCCCGGGAACGACAGATGCGCCGCTGCGATCAGGCGGCCGTCCTTCGCGGCGGCGTCGAATGCCTTGCGGCGGTCGGCGGAGGCGGTCTTGCTGTCGCTGTCGAATGCGATCACGACTTCCGGATGTGGAAACTGCACCGCGCCGACGTGGATCAGGTCACCGATCACTTCGAGCTTCTGATCTCCGCTTTCGATCAGATAGCTGTTGTGACCCGGCGTGTGGCCGTGCTGCGCGACGCTGCGGATGCCCGGCGTCAGTTCGGTGTCGCCCTCGAACGGCTTGAACTTGCCGGCCTTCGCGTACGGGCCGATCGCGTCCTGCGCCATCTTGAAGAACGGCTTGCTGCCTTCCGGCGCCGCGGCCATCGTGGCTTCGTCGAGCCAGAAGCCCGCATCGGCCTTGTCGACGCGAACGATCGCGTTGGGGAAGTTGCGCTTGCCGTCAGTGGACAGGTTGCCGACATGATCGCCGTGCAGGTGGGTGATGTAGATCTCGTCGACCTGCGCCGGCGTATAGCCCGCGTTCTTGAGGCTCTGCATCAGCTTGCCGCCGTCGGTGCCCATGCTGCCGGCGCCGCCCGTGTCGATCAGCACGAGCTTGGTGCCGGTGTTGATGAGAAACGCATTCATCGACGTGGCCACCGGTTCTTTGACATGCGATGCGGCGAGGTCCTGCGTGATCTGCTCCACGCTGCGACCCTGCAGCAGCTTCGTGGGTTCGAGGTTGAGCCACCCGTCCGACAGCGCGGTGACTTCAAACGTGCCGACAGCAACGCGGTAGTAGCCCGGTTGCGATTTCACGGCTGGTGCGGCGGCGAACGCGGGGAAGGCGAGGGCGGCGAGAACGGCAGCGGAAAGGAGCAGCGTCACAGGTGTGCGGCGAGCGGACGGCATGGTGTTCTCCGGAGAATCGGGTCGTTGACAGGGGAGCGGGTGACGACGGGCAAATCTCGATGATCGGCGGCAAGCGTAATCGGCTGTCTCGCGATGCGGAAGGTGGAAAACCGACGGGCTGGTGGCGTTGCGACTTGCGTGTGACCGCAATACGTCGGAGTCGGGTCGCTGCCGAGTGCGATCAGCGCGCACGTGAAACAGCCTGGGTCGGCGGCAAACACCATCCTAACCTTGAAGGGCAGGGAGCCTCCCTGCATTTCGGACTCTAACGAGTGTGATCGCCGCTGGAATTGAGCCCTCCCCTTCAAGGGGCTGGACTGTAAGCCCTCCCCTTCAAGGGGAGGGTTGGGTGGAGGTGGTGTATTTTTCGCCGCAAGAGGGCGTGAACGAAACCCGGCAAAAAGTAGGGTATTCAGACCAGTTCCGGCTCGCGTCCCGCGTCGATTCCATCCGGTGCCGTAGGTGTCGCGTTGACCGCTTTCGCAATGCCGGCCAGCGTGGTTTTTGCCGTCTCGCGCGCCTGCTTGGCCTGCTCGCATTCGCGCCGCTTGTCGGGGCAGAGCATCTGCATGTAGTCGGCGTCGTAGTCGAAGCGCTCGACGAGGAAATCGACGAACGCGCGTACCTTCGGGGACTGCACGCGGCCGCGCGGGAATACCGCATTGAGTTCGTATTCCGGGCCGGTCCAGCCCGGCAGTACGCGGCGCAGATAGCCGGCCTCGACGTAGGGCTTGACCATCACGTCGTTGGCCAGCATCAGGCCTTCGCCGCAGACCAGCGCGCCGCGCAGACCGGCCGGATCGTTGGCGACGAACACGGGATCGATGCGGTATTCGATGAGTCCGTTGCCGTCGTCGAGCGGCCAGTAGAAGCTGCCGTTGCGGCGCTGCTTGTTCATGGCCAGCGCGCGGTGGTGCTGCAGATCGTCCGGATGCAGCGGTTCGCCGTGCTTTTTCAAATACTCCACACTGGCAAAAATCTGCGTACGCAGCGTGGCGAGCTTGCGCGCGACGAGGTTGGAATCGGGCAGCTGGCCGACGCGCAGCGCGATGTCGATTTCCTTGTCGATGATGTCGAGCGGCTCGTTCGTCAGCAGCATCTCCACGCGGACTTCCGGATGACGCCCGTGGAATTCGCCGAGCAGCGGCGCGATGCGTTCGATGCCGAACGAGTACGGCGCGGTGATGCGCAGCCAGCCGCGCGGTCCGCCCTGCAACTGGCCGACGGCGCTTTCAGCCTCGGCGAGTTCGCGCGCGATGCGCTGGCAGTGTTCGAAGTAGATGTTGCCGGCCTCGGTGAGGCCGAGCTTGCGTGTGGTGCGGTGCAGCAGCTGCGCGCCGAGGCGCGTCTCGAGCTCCTGCACCTTGCGGCTCACGGTGGTCTTGGGCAGGCGCAGCGTCTTGGCCGCGGCGATGAAGCTGCCGTGCTCGACCACTTTGACGAAGATCAGGGTGTCGTTGAGATCGCGGGACATGGCGGTACCTCGGATCGGAGGGGGGTGGGCCATTGGCCCACTGCGGGGACAATTATTCCCCGAATTGGCGGCTAATCAAGCGATCGTCGAAGGACTACCGTGTCACCCGCCGTCATCAGCGAGTCCTGCAATGCCTTTCGCCACCCTCCGCCGCCTGCTGTTCGCACTCGCCGCCGCCATCGTGCTGGCTGGTTGGATGCTGCGCTCGACAGCCCCTCGCCTGGTCGCGATTCCTGAGGCTGCAGCTCGTTTTGCGCTGTTCTTCGGACTGCTGGGGCTGACCATACTGTCGGCCACTGCGGGCCGTGCGCGCAACGCAGTCCAGGGCCGCCGACCATACGCCATCGTCCCGTTTGCGGGAGAAAAAATCCCATGAGCGGGATAATGTTTTCGCCGCTGGTTGTGCTCGACGCAGCTGGCCCCATCGGTGGCGGCGTCGTGGCCGCGGCAGTCGCGGCGCATCGGCCGATCGTCGCGGTCGATCCCGATCCGGCCGCACTGCGCGCGCTGGCGGCGACCTATCCACAGGCCGCGCTGACCTTGCTGCAAGGTTCGGCGCGCGAAGAAGGCGCTGCGGCCAAACTTTCTGCTGCACTGCGGTCGCTCGACCTGCCGCTGGCCGGCGTCATTGCGGCGGTTGATGGCGAACTGCTGCGCGGGCGCCTGCTCGACCTGCCCGTGGACGCGAGCTGCCGCCGCTTCGAGGCAGCGCTGTCGCCGCAACTGGCCGCGGCGCGTCATCTGCTGCCGCTGCTCGCCGACGGCGGCCGTGGCGCCGGTTACGTGTTGATCGGCGGCCCCGGCGGCGTACATCCCTGGGCTGGCTACGGTCACCCGTCCGTGACGGAGGCTGCGCTGCGCATGCTCGCGCGCGTGCTCCACGGCGAAGCGCGTCCGCTCGGCGTGCGTGTGCAACTGCTGTCGCTCGATACACCGGCCTGGGGCGTGCACGCAGGAATGCCGCGCGCGGACTGGCCCAGTGCGCTCGATATCGGCCGCCACGCGCTCGATCTATTCAACCCCGGCGCGCCGACCGACGCCATCGTCGAGTTCAGCGCGAAGCGCACGTCCGACGCGCGCCCCGACATCTCTCTTCCCGGCAGCGAAACGCGCGACGCGCGCACGCAGCCCGACACCGTTTCGAACACGTCACATCACGAGGTTTCGCCATGACTGCGCCTACCCATTCCAATCCGAAACACCTGTCGCGCGTCGCCACGCGCGTATCGCTGATCGCGCTTGCGCTCGTGGCGGCGATGGCCCTCAACCTGACCGGCTGTACCAGCACCGCCGCCCCCGCGGCACCGCCGCCGCCGGAGGTCAGCGTCGCGGCCGTGGTCGCCAAGCCCGTGCGGCAGTGGGACGATTTCACCGGCCGCATCGCCGCCGTGGAAATGGTCGACCTGCGCGCCCGCGTCAGCGGCTATGTGCAGCGCGTCGCGTATGAGGAAGGTCAGGAGGTCAAGAAAGGCGACCTGCTATTCGTGATCGATCCGCGGCCATACCGGGCGGTGCTCGATCGTGCGCTGGCCGATCTCGACCGTGCGCGGGCCGAAGCACGTCTGGCGCAGGCGCAGGATGCGCGTGCGCAGTCGCTGATCGAAGCCAAGGCGATCTCGCGTGAGGAATACGAGACACGCAAAGCGGCCACCGCACAGGGCGGTGCCGGCGTTCGCGCGGCCGAAGCCGCGGTCGCTGCCGCGCAGCTCGATCTGACCTTCACCGAAGTGCGCTCGCCGATCGACGGCCGCGCCGGTCGCGCCGCGATCACGCAGGGCAATCTGGCCCAGGCCGATGCGACCTCGCTCACGACGGTCGTGTCGCAGGATCCGGTCTACGTCAACTTCGAGAGCGACGAGCAGGCCTATCTGCGTTACCTCGAACTCGCGCGCAAGGGCGAACGCAACGGCAGCCACAATCCGGTGCGCGTGGGCCTGGCCAATGAATCCGGCTATCCGCACGAAGGCACGGTCGACTTCGTCGACAACCAGGTCGACGCCGCCACCGGCACGATCCGCGCGCGCGCCGTCCTGCGCAATCCCGATCGCGCCTTCACGCCGGGCATGTTCGCGCGCGTACAGCTCGAAGGCAGCGCGGAATTCGAGGCGCTGCTGATCGACGACAAGGCCGTGCTGACCGACCAGGACCGCAAGTACGTCTACGTGCTCGGCGCGGAGAACAAGGCCGTGCGCAAGGACGTGGTGCTCGGCCGCACGGTCGGGGGTCTGCGCGTGGTGCAGTCGGGTCTCCAGGCGCAGGAAAAAGTCATCGTGCACGGCGTGCAGAAAGTGTTCTTCCCGGGCATGCCGGTCACGCCGACGGTGATCGAGATGGGCGCTGCCGCACCGCCGCAGCAGGTTGCCGCGCACTGAGTTGACCCGGCCGGGTCGGATGCGCCGGATTCCGGCGGCATCCGTCCCGGCGGCCGGAAGCGGCGTGTGCCGCTGCCCTGATCATTTCGCCGACGCGTCGCCGCCAGCGCCGTGAAGGCTCCGTATTGCAAGGATTCCACTCATGGATTTCTCCCGCTTTTTCATCGACAGGCCGATATTCGCGGCCGTGCTGTCGATCGTCATTTTCGCCGCCGGGCTGATTGCGATACCGCTGCTGCCGATCGGCGAATATCCCGAAGTCGTTCCGCCGTCCGTCGTCGTGCGCACCGTGTATCCGGGTGCCAATCCCAAGGTCATCGCCGAGACCGTCGCCACGCCGCTGGAGGAATCCATCCGCGGCGTCGAGGGCCTCATGTACGTGAAGTCGGTCGCCAGCTCCGACGGCGTGCTCCAGATCACGGTGACCTTCCGCGCCGAAGTCGATGCCGACGAGGCGACCGTGCGCGTGCAGAACCGCGTGAACCAGGCGCTCGCGCGATTGCCTGAGGACGTGCGGCGCCAGGGCGTGACCACGCAGAAGCAGTCGCCCGTGTTCCTCATGGTCGTGCACCTGGTCTCGCCGACCGGCAAGTACGACACGCTGTACCTGCGCAACTACATGCGCATGAACGTGAAGGACCAGATCGCGAGCATCCCCGGCGTCGGCGAGGCACAGCCGTTCGGCGGCGGCGACTACGCGATGCGCCTGTGGCTGGATCCCGACAAGGTCGCCTCGCGCGGCCTGACCGCCGGCGACGTGGTGCGCGCCGTGCGCGAGCAGAACATCCAGGTTTCGGCAGGCCAGCTCGGCGCCGAGCCCATGGCCAACGGCAGCGAGTTCCTGACCCTGATCAATGCGAAAGGCCGTCTCAGCACCACCGAGGAATTCGGCAACATCGTGCTCAAGAGCGGCGACGGCGGCGAGATCGTGCGCCTGGCCGACGTCGCGCGCATCGAACTCGCTGCGGGCGATTACTCCATGCGTGCGCGCCTCGATGGCATGAACGCTGCGGCGATCGGTGTGTTCCAGGCGCCCGGCGCGAACGCGCTGCAGATCCGCGACGAAGTGATCCGGCGCATGGACGAGATGTCCAAGCGCTTCCCGCCGGGCATCGAGTACAAATCGATCTACGACACCACGATGTTCGTGCGCGATTCGATCAAGTCGGTCATCACGACGCTGTTCGAAGCGACGCTGCTCGTCGTGCTCGTCGTGATCCTGTTCCTGCAGACCTGGCGTGCCTCGATCATTCCGCTGCTGGCCGTGCCGGTGTCGGTGGTGGGCACCTTCGCTGCGCTGTATCTGCTTGGATTCTCGATCAACACGCTGACGTTGTTCGGACTCGTGCTCGCGATCGGCATCGTCGTCGACGACGCGATCGTCGTCGTCGAGAACGTCGAGCGCCACATCGAAAAGGGCGCAGCACCGCTGCATGCGGCGCACCTCGCGATGCGGGAAGTCTCCGGTCCGATCATCGCGATCGCACTCGTACTCTGCGCGGTGTTCGTGCCGATGGCTTTCCTCAGCGGCGTCACGGGCCAGTTCTACAAGCAGTTCGCTGTGACGATCGCGATCTCGACGGTGATCTCGGCGATCAACTCGCTGACGCTGTCGCCGGCGCTCGCCGCGCGTCTGCTCAAGCCGCATGGCGCAGCGAAGGATGCGCCGACGCGACTGATCGACCGTGCATTCGGCTGGCTGTTCCGTCCGTTCAACCGCTTCTTCAACACCAGTTCGGCGCGCTACGAAAAAGGCGTTTCGCGCGTGCTCGGCCGGCGCGGCCTCGTCTTCGCCGTCTATGCGGTGCTGCTGCTCTCGACCGGTCTGATGTTCCAGATCGTGCCGCGCGGCTTCATTCCGGTGCAGGACAAGTCCTACATCATCGCCGGCGTGAAGATGCCGGAAGGCTCGTCGATCGAACGCACGGACGCGGCACTGAAGAAGATCGCCGACCTCGCGATGAAGATCGACGGCGTCGCCAACGAAGTCGCGTTCCCGGGTCTGAACCCGCTGCAGTTCAGCAATACGCCGAACATCGGCGTGACGTTCTTCAACCTGAAGCCCTTCAGTGAACGCAGCCGTAGCGCGGCGGAGATCAACGCGGAACTGAGCATGAAGATCGCCGGCATCCAGGAAGGCCTCGCGTTCTCGCTGCTGCCGCCGCCGATCCAGGGACTCGGAAACGGTTCGGGCTATTCGCTCTACGTCGAAGACCGCACCAGCCTCGGCTACGGCGCGCTGCAAAGCACGGTGCAGGCGTTCCAGGGCGCGGCGATGCAGACGCCGGGCCTCGGCTTCGTCAACAGCAGCTACCAGGCCAACGTGCCGCAGCTCGATGCCGAGGTCGACCGCGTCAAGGCGAAAGCGCAGGGCGTGCCGCTGAACGAACTGTTCGACACGCTGCAGACGTATCTGGGTTCGGCCTACGTCAACGACTTCAACCTGTTCGGCCGCACCTGGCAGGTGATTGCGCAGGCCGATGGCCAGTTCCGCGACAGCGTCGAGGACATCGCCAACCTGCGCACGCGCAACGTCAACGGCGAAATGGTGCCGATCGGCAGCATGGTCAAAGTGCAGCAGACTTTCGGTCCCGACCCGGTCATCCGCTACAACGGCCATCCCGCCGCCGACCTCATGGGCGAAGCCGATCCGACCTTGCTTTCCTCGGCGCAGGCGATGGAGAAACTCGAGGAACTCGCCAAGCAGGTGCTGCCCAACGGTATGGCGATCGAGTGGACCGACCTGAGCTACCAGCAGGCCTCGCAGGGCAATGCGGCACTCGTCGTGTTCCCGCTTGCGGTGCTGCTCGCGTTCCTCGTGCTGGCCGCGCTGTACGAAAGCTGGACGCTGCCACTCGCGGTGATCCTGATCGTGCCGATGTGCATGCTGTCCGCGCTGCTCGGCGTC
>Ga0207698_10001529_pt1 | contig 13480 bp, 12 predicted proteins | sample KBSCornC22_FD_184298 | JGI IMG/M metagenome (GOLD analysis project Ga0207698, IMG submission 184298) | Corn rhizosphere microbial communities from Kellogg Biological Station, Michigan, USA - KBS Corn C2-2 (SPAdes) (version 2) | ecosystem: Host-associated > Plants > Roots > Rhizosphere > Soil ...
TAATGGAAAAAGTGATACGCACTTATTTTAAAACTGCTCCGGCCATACAGCAAACAGACGGAAATATATTTATGACTGCAGATTATGGCAATGCTGTATATGGTGGCTGGAATCCGCAGGCCGATGCTGCCACCCGCAAACGGAATTTATGGCAAGGCGCCCTCGCGGCGGGCATAGTAGCAACGGGAATTATCTTACTAAAAACAAGAAGACAGTAAGTACGTAACTTAATAAAGAGAAGTAACTACTAATTCTTACAGCGCTTTCATACCGTAGGCTGAAGCACGGACAACCATAACAAATTTGGATCTTTTATGAAGGTTGAAATTTAATCAATTGGCTTATCATATAAAACCTGTTCATCAGTGTAATATGTTTTCAACATGCCTTTGTCAACTATTTTAATGGGCTTGCCTGTTGGGCTTTTTTCTTTCTTTTTTGTATGGATTTTAAGAAAATCTCTCACTTCACCCTGTATCTTGCCGGGATAATTCTTCTTAATATAAGCAGTAGCGTTCTTAAAAACTTTCCTTATATTTTTAGCCAGCTCTTTTATTTTCTCGTCAGGGATTGCGTTGCCCTTTGAGAAAGGTGAGATTTTAGTTTCCCATAATATTTCATCAGAATACGCATTACCAATACCGCGGATGGCATTTTGGTCCAGTAAAATGTTTTTGATGTTGGCCTTTCTATCCAAAATTTTTTTCAAGGATTTATAATTGACTTCTAATGCATCTATCCCATCTTTATCTTCAGGGTTTAGTTTCACATTTGCATTTTTCATCCTGTCAGTAAGCGCAATTCCTTTTTCATTATTAAAATATATTTCGATAATTGTGGAATGGTGTTCATTTTTCTTTTCAAATACAAACACATCGCCTGTAAGCATTAGATGCATTCCCAATAGTGTACCATCGTTGAATTTATAGCGCATTTCTTTACCCGACCTGTAAACTTCTGTTAGCGTTTTACCTTGCAGGTTACTTGTAAGTTCTTTAGGTTTATCTTTTAGCTTGCTGCCGTTAACAACTTTTACTTTGTCAATTTTTTTGCCGGCAAATATTTTATTCAGGTTAGAAGTGAATACTTCTATATCAGGTAATTCAGGCATTTTTCAACTATTAATATTTATAAAATTGGTATTAAAGTTCTATTATTTTATCGGAATATAGAAACCTTAGCACTATAAAGATTGAAGACCAAGTTTGTCAATCTTTCCAGCTTCCAGATGCGTTTCCACCTTATCAGACCCTTTATAACGAAGCTAAAAGAAGGCCACGCCTTGGCCTTTGAGGTTTAAATGAGTAATACCTGCATAACAGAATGAAAGCTATGAGGCTTTTTGAGTACTTTTCTGGTGACTGGATTATGAACTAGGTTTTCATTGTATATTCAATAAAAACTTTGATATGAAAATAATTTACCAAGTTCTTTTTATTGGCTTTTTTTCACTTTGCTTTCTTATTTCTAAGGAGCAAACGATTATAAAAACTAAAGGCAGCGCTGATCCATCAATAGATTACAAAAATCTTTCAAATATTGATACCCTTATCAACGGCTACATTCAGCGTGGTTGGGTTAATGGCGTTGTGACGCTGGTTATAAAAGATGGAAATGTTATCCGGAACAAAGGTTATGGATACAGCGATCTTGCAGAAAAGAAAATAATGCAGCCTGATAATATTTTCAGAATTGCATCGCAAACAAAAGCAATAGTAAGCACGGGCATTTTGATATTATATGATGAAGGGAAAATTTCTCTTTCAGATCCGGTTTCAAAATACATCCCAGGCTTTGCAAATGCAAAAGTGCTTGATAAATTTAATGCCGCCGATACAACTTATACAACGGTTCCTGCAAAAAGAAATATTACTATTAAAGACCTGCTCACACATTCTTCCGGCATTGACTACCCTGGAATAGGCACAGACCAAATGAAGGCTATTTATGCAAAGGAAAATATTCCTTCCGGGCTTGGTGTGGTAAATCAAAACCTGGTTGAAACAATGAATAAATTAGGCACGTTACTACTTTCCTTTCAGCCCGGCACGCAGTGGCGCTACGGGTTAAGTGTAGATGTATTAGGTGCTGTTATTGAAGTAGTGAGCGGCATGAGCCTTGAAGATTTTTTACGAAAAAATATATTAACGCCCCTTAACATGAATGACACATGGTTTAATCTTCCTGCGAATAAGGCAGGCAGGCTAACATCTGTTTATACTGAAGATTCTTTACATCAAATTGTTCTCTGGAACAAAGAACTTTCGCATATTGACCCGACTTATCCTTTAATCAATAAACATTATTTTTCCGGTGGTGCAGGCCTTTCTTCAACTGCCATGGACTATGCGATTTTTTTACAAATGATAATGAATGGAGGCAGCTATAATGGCAAACGAATTCTTTCAAAAAGAATTGTTGAAATGGTGCTGCACAATCAATTGAATTTCCCTTTTAATGGAATAAATTATTTCGGATTAGGATTTGAAATTGTAAGTGACAAAGGGAGTGCAGACCAACCACGCAATGAAGGTAGTTTTGATTGGGGTGGTTTTTTCGGGACTACTTATTGGGCAGATCCTAAAGAACATTTGATTGTTTTATTCATGACCCAACAAACGCCGAATTCTCATGGAGAACTCGAACAAAAATTTGAACAAATATTTATATGCCAGCCTAAAATAATTGAGGATTTATTTAACAAATAGTTGCGCATTAGACTCCTGTGTTTGCAGTAGTTATTATTAGTTGAACCAAACTGCATAGCCTTGCCTTCTTAAATCTAAGGCGAGTTTCTTTTCCATTAGCAACGCTTCTTGCCTGGTCATCGTTTTCAGGTTTATATGGTCGTATAGGCTCGGACGTAAATATGTTCCGTATTTGTGAACAATATTCGCAGATAGGTTGTAACCTTTCTTGCTTACATACCCGGTTTTATGTTGCTTAAATCGTTCGGCTGGAGTTTTGCTGGTCATGCCTACATACAGGCATTGAAGCACTCCGTTAAATTGCGGATTAGCAGACCGGAACCTGATGTTTTCTGTAAAGACCCGTTTTGATAGCTCTACAACGTAAACCTGATACCTCATCTGAATTAAAAATAAATGTCTTCTTGCATATAATTTAAACATACTATCAATAGCTGGGAATTTACAAAAGTTCAATCATTTTTTTCAGGAACGCCAGCCTGCATAAAGTGCCTCGAGTTTTGTCACTAAGGCCATTTAATTTAATAGATGATTCTTTTAAGCTATTCAAGAACTCAGTGGAGATAATTAACTTGCCCCAAGTGATAATTTAAATGCAGTAGCAACTGAATCAATACATAACTATTTGTCGCCCCTTCCTTGTCAAAAAATCAAGGATAAGGTGATTTCATTTGCTCAGGCGTCAATGGATTTGCTGTTTTGTTTATCATCGCAGCAAGCTCCTCCATTTGTTCCACAATTATCCTTCTTTCTATCCCTTCGTTAGCAAATTCTTGATCCTGTTTTCGGACATATCCTGTATGAGAAAGAGTTGTTATAGCATGGTTACCGTCTTTCTATAATTATAAAAGTTGCCCTGCCTCTTTGTGCTTCTTTACTCATTGCATTTAAGAGCCATTCTTTTCTGCTTTCAACCCGATTTATCACTGGTGGAATATTTATCTCCGCTCATACCAGAAAGCCAACTAAATAATTTGATTATTTAGTTCCCGTTACAAACGATGACTAGCTGGGGGAATCGATATCCGGTAAACTTCTCGCTTTATAGCCAAGACAGTTTACTTTCCGATTTGCATTTCGCTACTCTTGACACTTTACCCGGAAATAAATTTCAATATAACAGTAGTGCAATGGAACTTTTAGAAGTATTGCTTGAAAGAATTTATAAAAAATCTTATGAACAAATAGTAACAGAGTTTTTAAAGCTCACTTAAACATGTTCTATACAAAACCTTTTCCAACAGAAGCTGAAATTAAAAATGCTGTTCAAGGCTACAATGGTAGCGACAAGCCTCGGCAATTTTTTAATTTAAAGGGTTATTTTTTGGACCCACGATGAACTCTACTATAAATGATATGCTCAAATATATAAAAGCAAATCTTTTAAATAATGACAAATCAATTAGCATGACACATCAACTTACTTATGGAAAAGAAATGGTTTTAAATTAGGCTTAGGCTGGATGATGGATAATGATAGTACCGGTGAAAGATATATCTATCACGATGGCAATACAAAAATTGGATATAATACACTTTGTATTTTTTATCCAGATGAAGGATTAGAATTTATCATAATCGCTAATGACACAACAAGCCAGGAAAATGTTGGACAGATAGAAAATAACATGAAAAAGATATTAAGCAAAGAATGAAGAAAAGCAGCAGGCAGCATTGTATTGGCAACAGGGCAGGGTGACGAATATCTATTCAGCTTTTGTTTGCTTATCAGCTTCGGTTCAGCAGGCGAATAGTGCCGAGCGCAGAATAAACAATGAGCTTTTGTATCTTTAATCAGCAGTCGGGCGGGAAGGGACACAATACCACCACGTTGCAAGGCCGCGAAACGTTATTTGCAACCCTAACAAACACTTCATGACAAACAATGATGTAGCCACAAAAATAAATTTGCCATTTTATGGTGATATTTCTGAAATAAAAGGCACATATCTATAAATGCAAAGCTTATGACCATTGCAGAAGTTTCATTCGATCTCAAAGACCCGCAGCAGCGTGAGAAAAACTTTGAACAATTATACGAGGAAGTATTTCCTGTGGTCGCTGATATCGTCAGCAAACAAGGAGGCTCATTTCAAGATGCGAAAGACATCTTCCAGGATGCATTGATAATCTTTTATGAAAAAAGTGTAGAAGGCGAGTTAGATATAAAACTTTCAAATGAAGCCTATATCGTGGGCATTGCCAAACATTTATGGATTAAAAAGTTTAAATCCAAATATCGATTATTATCACTTAACGCTTTGGAAAAACAGATTACACTTTCCGGGGATTACTTTGAACCAGAAACAATAAAAACAAACCGGTTGCTTCGTTTACTGGAAGTGGCAGGAAAGAAATGCATAGAGCTGCTTCGCTCCATTTATTACGACAAGCTATCTATGAATGAAGTCTCGCAGGTACATGGATTTTCAAACCCCCACTCTGCCTCGGTACAGAAATACAAGTGTATTGAGAAAATAAAAGTTATGGTAGAACAAAAATCATTAAACTATGAAGATTTCATGGAATGATACCCGTCGTATCGAGCGGTACCTGGATAATGAGCTTTCCAAAGAAGAAAAGATACTATTTGAAGCACAGCTTGTGCTCGATTCGCATTTTAAATTACATGTACGATTACAAAAACAAATTCATTCTCTCATCAAGCTTTACGGGCGCAGGAAGATGAAGGCAGAGATTGGAAAAATACATCACAAACTCTTTCACAACCCGGAGCATATAATATTTCAGCAACGAATACAAAAGCTTTTTAAAGACAATTAAATTATGATTCATTCCAGTATTATCCCCATGGTCATTGATGACAGTGGCGGACGGGGAGAGCGTGCTTATGATATTTATAGCCTGCTGTTAAAAGAACGCATTGTTTTCTTAGGCACCCAGATTGAAGCCCAAATGGCAAACGTCATTGTTGCCCAATTACTTTACCTGAATAGCGTGGATAAGAAACAGCCGATTCATCTTTATATTAATAGCCCCGGTGGTCATGTGTATGCAGGTCTTGCCATTCACGACACCATGCAAATGATCCAGGCACCTGTTTATACCTATGCGATGGGCTTCACTGCCAGCATGGGCACGGCTTTACTTTGCACGGGTGAAAAAGGACATCGCTATGCCTTACCGCATGCTACCATCCACATGCACCCCACAGGCGGCGGAACACAAGGTTATACAGAAGATGTGCGTATTGCAACCCGCGAACAGGAACGATTGCAGGCGCAGCTATTTCATTTGATGGGCAGGCACACCGGGCATTCATGGAAAGAGCTCGAAGACTATTTCTTACGCGATCGCTTTCTGAATGCGGAAGAAGCAAAAGCGTACGGATTAGTGGATGAAATTTTAGGAGATTCAAGTGATGTGGTTCATCTTGATTATTCTGAATTAATTATAAGCACCCGTGGACAATTACAAATTTGACGTACTCTCATGGTGAAAGTAGTGAAACAGCTTCCTAAACATTTGTATAAAAAGGCAGCAAATAAAACATGGGTTTTTAAAAGGTAGTTCCATAACCGCATTTTTAATTGCAATAGGCTGTGTGGCAACAGGTTTTTATATGGATGAAAATAACAGAAAATATTACTATATCGGGTTTGTTGCTGGCTTTATTTACACTGTATTTTTATTTAGAAGTTTAAAACGATAATCACGGGAAATACCGGATGTGGTTTTTCAATCGCCTGACGTTTGGGCGAGACGTTCATTGAATATTAGCCCACCGCCAAGCCTTAAACGTTGCTTGGACGTCGGCCTCAGAATAACATAAAGAGTTCTATTAGATTTTCGCTACCTTACTTCACTGGAGCTATTTAGCTATCTGTTCATTAGTATTCAAATATAAGATAAATGCAAAAACGAGTCTTTTTTAATCCAGCAATTAATGATACGGCAACATTTATAGAGACCTCCGAAGAATCTAATGGAGAATACTCTTTGATAAAAATTGAACTAAATAAAAGCGATGGTCCTCCACTTCATTATCACAATGCTTTTTCTGAAAAATTTGAAGTCACTCAAGGAATTCTTTATCTGCAAGTAGGGAAAGAAAAAAAGATTTTGCAAGCTGGTCAATCAGTAACTGTTCCAAAATGTACCCCCCATAAATTCTACAATCTTACTGATGATAAGGTAACGTTTGACATTACATTACGACCAGGCCACGTTGGGATGGAGAATTTTATCAAAATTATTTATAGTCTTGCAGAAGATGGACTTACGGATAAAAAGGGAAAACCAAAAGACTTTTCACATCTCGCCACGATTCTGGTAATGTCGGATACAAATGCGTCAGGCATGATGTCATTACTCTCACCTATCATTCACATGGTGGCCAGAAAAGCAAAAAGAAATGGAACCGAAAAGTGGTTACTGGATAAATATTGCAGTTAGCAAAAAAAGTTTTTTGAGCATTCCTTTAAAACAGACAACAATGCATTCCGCAATTGTAGGCTTGTTGTTATAAAGTCAACTACAATTTGCTATCAGCTTTGAGTTGAAGCTTAACTCGTTCTAAGAATCATTTCGATAACTTTATAATCATTCCTTTATTTAGCATTGCTGCCGGGCAGAAGGTTTTTGAAACTTACACCTCCGTAAACGCAAACGTAAAATCAACCCTTTTTAGCAATCACTGTATACCCCCCTGAAATTTTTCCATTTATTCGTTGTATGATGCGAATTATATCACATTCACCGGGCCTTAAATCTTCTATGTGCAGGTATAAAAACGTTTCTTTTTCATTACATTCTCTTTCATATTCCAGTGATTGATGAAGCAAGCGTTTTACCGCTTCCGGAGAAACGCCCTGGAATGAAATGTTTTGTTTGGAAATACCTATAGGCGGCATTATGCCCATAACACTTTTCTGCATAGCCCCCTGTTTATAACCGTGATCTTTTTTGCCTCTTAAAATAGACAACCAGAAAGCATCAGCTATTGGCACCCGCTCAATGGAAATTTGCGCATTGCCCTGTGGCGCTGTACAGCCTGTTTTTATTTTTAATTCCAAATGCGCAGGTGACTGTGCCTCTACCACCGCAATATTTCTTTGGCCGGTATGCCTGTCTTTCGACACTTCCCAAACGCTGTTAGATACCGGATCTAATAAAGGTTCAAAAACCCTTACCACCAGGCATTCGTGCCCGTTATTTTCAAAAGTGGGCACCCATGTTTGCGGGCATTTTACAATCTGGCTTGCATTTTTTGAAAAGCGGTTGCCAAGATCTACGTAGGCGGCGCCAATGAAATTTGCATTTACAGAATTAATGCCCAGGCTTGGGTTGCACCAATAAAATTCCACCCGTACGTTCACACCGGGTGCAAGTCCAAGATTCCATACCCTTGCCCAAAGTGTATTGGGTTTTCCTGCCACAGCCAGGCCACCAAGTGTGGGCGGTTTTGGTGGTGCGGTGGCGGCATCCATATTGGGCGCAACAAAAATATCCGGGCTTTCCCAAAAAACGCCTGAGAAAGGCCTGTTGCCATGATCTCCCGGAGCTGCCCTGATGACCAGAAAAGGTAAAAAGGAATCTTTCCTTGGTGGCATTTTTACTCCTTTGGGCCTTCCGGAATCTTTTACGATTCCAAATACAGCATCCAAAAAAGCCGTTTTGGTATCACCGGTGGAGCGGCCAGGTTGTGCCGGAGACACAAAGGGGTCGGTTGTATTCGTTTTAGGAGGCTCAGGATACTTTGGCCTGTTCGGTGGTATAGGGTCGCCGCAACAATATTCCTTTTCGCCTTTGAGACAGTCAATTAATTCTTTACAGCAATCCTGGAGCTTTTGATCTTCGTGGCATGTGCATTTGCAATCTTTATGACAACCACATTTTTTTCTATCTGAAGAATTAGAATACATTTTAATTTTTTTAAAGGATGATAATGTTGCCGTTGGGATCATAGCATGTTACATCAATATCACAATTGCCGATTTCGTTTTGCATAGTGCCATCTAAATATACAACCTTCAAGGGCGGCAGTTCTCTGTTAAAATAATCGGAGTTAGGGCCCTCTCCAAGAATGTCACCACTTCCATATTTTTGAGGTAAAAGACTGCATGGCACACAAAAATCATGGCCTTCATAGTCTTTTTTAATATTCTTTTCATTCCGGTTCCAATCCCAGCTTCTAAAGCCATATCCCCTGTCTGAATCCATGTTCCACTCCGTAATGCTTTTTTCAGTGTTTTCATCATCATTGGTTCTTGCTAATTGCCAGATAAGGAACGTGCAGAAATTTACAGGATCACCAAGATTGCTGGCTGCATCCACATTTTCGTAGCAAAACTGCACGGTATCGTTGGGTGTTTCACAATTAGACAAACGTGTGATGATGTCCGTGTTGGCTGCTATAGCATTAGTTACCAGGTATTCCGCATCGGTTCCCCTTTCAAAGGGGCCTGGGTATGTAACGCAGTTTTCGGAAGGGCTTAAAGGATATCGATACGGATGCTGATATTCTACAAATTCGTTTGCCTTCGGGTCGTAAGGCGATGATCTTGGAAATTTCTTATCAGGCACTTCGTAAGTATTAGATGCTAATTCCGATTCAATATCATAAGCTAGGTCTGCAGGGTCCACTAGTATATCATCCATAGCATTCAGCAAAATTGAAATAAAATCTTTATGCTCCACGCCAATTTTTATCATGGCATCATCTATTTCATCATTCATGGGGCGAAAGTATCCTGCCTCTATGCAAACTTGCCTGAACGCCTTTACCATATAATATAATGGCAACTCAAATAAATAGTAGGCCAACAGGCGCGGGCCGTAAGTGGCTAAATCCAAAATGGCGCCCGGCAATACTGTTGCCAGCCATAACGCAACTTCTGCCAGCCATTCCAAAAGAGCAAGTATAGATAATATGATATCCAGCCAGTTTGAGTCAGAATCTTCATCCGGCGCTACATCCTGCAAAGGATCTGACATAGAGGGAAAATCCAGGTTGGGAAATACATCAGGAGGCGATGGCTTTTCGTGTGCAAACCCATCCAGACTGGCATGTTTGTAATACCGGAACAAAATATGAAAAGCGGATTGCACATCCACCACCTCAGGCCTGCCATCCGGTGTGCTTAGGATGTCCGGAGAAGTACGGCGGGTGTCATGGCTGTTCGCCTGCTCTTGTGTTTTGAAAACATCCTCAAAAGCTTCAAGTAATAAATTGATTACTTCTTCCGGCATATCCGAATCGAGGTCTAATTGCCTTCTTCTCTTATACCTTCCGCGAAGGGTGTCGTCGCCGGGGTCATAATTGGGCCTGTCCCTGGCCGGGCTGCCATCATCTTTAAAAGCGAAACGATAATGAAATGCGGATTTGGTGAAATCATTATACAGTGTATCGCTGCCATGTTTTACAAAATACGTACGGGTATCTATATGCGACTCCACTAAATGATGCCGCTGCCAGTGCAGCCTGAAAGGGCCGCCGGCTTTGGCATTAATAAAAGCGTGGCCCGTGGTATCAGTACCTACATGCGTCATGTACCCAAGCGCATATGCTTTTAGCCTGTCCTTCCAAATAGGATCAGCTTCTGCTTCAGCATTTTTCCATAGTGTATGCGCATACGTTGCTGTTTTGCGGTAATGAAGCATATCGGCCCAGAAAAAATCTTTGTTATCTATGCCCGCATTATGACCAAGTGATGTAAATTTCCACCAGTCTTCGGAATTCGCAATATAATTAATGATTAACTGGGTAAAAATTGATCCTATGGAGCCAATAATATCTCCCACTACAGAAGAAAGATCGCCGGTGAGCCTGCTGATCAATTCTTCAAAATCTTCACTTACAGGTCCCATATATTTTTCCCATTTTGATAGAAACCAATCGTCCAATTTAGCATAGGCCTCATCCAGAAAATTAATGAGCTCTGTTAGTTCCTTAGAGTATTTTCTAAAATCGCCCATAAAATAAAAAAGATCGGGGCCTATGGCGCCGAGCGCAGCATAATGTGTGTTTCCGTTTAGTATCCTGTGTATTTCTGCAGGGCTGTTTTCATTAGTGTTGAGGCCTTCAAATTGGAATGGCCAGCTTTCCATTTCCTGTAATTTTTTTGTAATCTCTTCTGCGATGAGAATATGAGTGGATGGGCCGGGCATAAATTTGTTTTAATTGTTGAATGAAAATTATAGAAATCAATACATCAGAATAGCTATGCTATCTGGCTGCATAAACATAAGGATGAATTCATTCAGAAAAATGACATTAGCAATACGTCACTTTAGCCGGGGTTACGAATAAAAGTGTAGTGATTAGACCGGGGGTGGAGATTCTCTAAAACTTTAAATGTTATTCCTTGGTGAACTTGAATCCTAAATTATACATTAAAGATGTAATTTCAAAATCTTTTTTTTTGAATGAGCGATGCAAAAAAGCAGTATCAGAGTATTATGATAAAAGCGTTATTCAACACGCAACATGATAGGCTTGTACATTCTTAGATTATTAAAATTTGAAGAGTTTAGAGTGGGGTTATAAAGGTAAGTGAATGTCTGAGGTTTCATGCTGCGGGGTGGCTCTGGGATGATAACCACCGCCGAGGTAAATAACGATGTAATCATAAAGTTAAATTTTATAAGTTTTACGGTAGGATGTGCTACCATGCATGAAAATCATATCAGGCTGCGGATTTTTTAATTGCATCGGTTATTGATTGCGGTTGCAAATTGAAAACATCATACAACCAATAATCAAACAAAGGCAGCTAAATACAATAAACAATTTCTCATATTATGCTATTTACTGGGGTAGCAAAAGTATAATTTTGCGAAAGAAAGTGTGACAGTTAAACTTTTCAATATTCTCTGGCTAAAAATTGATATAATCCAAATTGCGATCTACCAAAATTCCGTCTACTATCTGTAAATTAAAAGTTACATTTTGCTTTGCTTTCAATTTAATAATGAAAAGATTTTCACTTCCATTTAGAGTTTGTTTATTTCCAACATTTACAAAAGTTGGATAAAGTACTTTGTTCCCATCGGTGTGTAAACGGTCGTTAGTGAAATTTTCCATTGAACTGTTGGTGATCGACTGCACTCCTAAGTATTCATATTCCTGTTGATTGTATGGTATTGCAAAACTCAATGCATTAACATTGGAAAGATTAATTCCTTTAACCATTACATCAACAGTTTCACCTTTCTTATAGCGTTGTTTGGATGTATTTATTTGTAACGAACCGGAAACTTTGGTAGCGCTGTCATTAATTTTCATCTCTCCATTCAATTGCATAGCTACCATCGAAATATCATAGGCGTCTATCAAATTATTTTTATTAATATCGCCCTTGCTGATATAGCCTTCAAAATCTGCATCGCCTTTTCTCAAACCGGTATAATTCATGTAAGAAGTAAAGTCATTATTATCAATTTTGTGGTCATTATTTATATCTCCGGGAAGATAACTTTCGGTACCGGGAACCTTAAATACATACATTTCCCGGCCAGAACCATAATTGTTTCCTGCATCGGTAACGGATAATTTAATATAGCGTACGAAAGGATGATTGGCAAATTCAAAAGTCTTCGTGGTGTTATCTCTTTTCCAATCAAAAGCTCCGGCTGGTGTCCATTTATTTTTGTCTACACTGTATTCAATACTACCTTTTGTAATAACTCCATTTCTACCACTTATGCGAGGCAAGTATTCCAATTTCTGCAATTGATTGATGGTTTTTAAATCCATTACGATGTCGAAAGGAATTGCTTTTTGACCATATTTTGTATGCCATATGTCTTTTTCATCAAAGTCAAAAAGTTTGGCAATTTCATTATCCTCCTCATCAGCAACGGATGACTGTGCAACAACATCGCGAATTGCAAATTCCAAAGGATTAACTTTCGTTTTGGCCTGAACGGTTGTCCAATCTGAATTACCGTCTTTATTTACAGCTCTTAATTTAAAACTATAATCAGTTTCCGGCTGAAGATTTTCAAATAAAAAATGGGTGTTTCTAATCGTTGTATAACGGATATCATTAAACGTTATTTCGTAGAAATCTGCATTGGCAACTGTACTCCATGTAAGATTTAGGGAATATGCCGTTTTGTTACTGTCCAACACTTGAACGTTTGTCGGCATTGATAACTTTCCTGGATGTACTTTTAAATTATCCTTTGGTTTAAATTCAAACCCTTCAATTTTTACAACGACATCACTTGTGGTAATATTTACAGGAGCGACTTTCACCCAAATCTGCGGATTTTTAATCATTTTTACTTTTTCAAAAGGACTTTTGGAAGTTGCAAACTGATTCAAGTTTGGCGCAGCATTATAAAAGTACGCTGTACTTTTTTTATTAAAATCTTCCAAAGAATTTGCTTCATCAATTTTCAGTTTTTTACCGCCAACACTTACTGAAATATTTTTGGACTTAGTTGAAACATTTATCTTAAAGATGGTTGTTTTTTGTTTTATAAAGCCAGCAAAATTTCCTTTAGTTGGATGCACATCAACAGTTGCTACATCTCCAGCTAAATCGGACTCTATAAGGGTTGTAGCGCCCACTCTATTTTTGTACGCTTCTGTTACGCCATCATCATCATATTCTGTAAAAGAAGATTCACCAAATGGATATATTTCATAAGTACGTAAGCTTTTATCAATTTCATTCACATGATTATTGGGATTAGTCATTGGGATAATAGCCCCTCTTTTTACAAACACAGGCAACTTCCAAATTGGTGCATCAAAGCTGTTGATGATGCAGCCTCCTGAATATTCCTGTCCTGAAAAATAA
>Ga0207698_10001530_pt1 | contig 13471 bp, 12 predicted proteins | sample KBSCornC22_FD_184298 | JGI IMG/M metagenome (GOLD analysis project Ga0207698, IMG submission 184298) | Corn rhizosphere microbial communities from Kellogg Biological Station, Michigan, USA - KBS Corn C2-2 (SPAdes) (version 2) | ecosystem: Host-associated > Plants > Roots > Rhizosphere > Soil ...
ATCCGGGCGGCACCAAGGAAATCACCGTCGTGACCGAGGGCAACAACCGTATCCTCGTCGAAGTGCCGGGCGTCGAGAACCCCGACGAACTCAAGAAGCTGATCGGCCAGACCGCGCGGCTGGAATTCAAGCTCCTCGATCTTTCCGCCAATCCTGCCGATGTGAAGGCCGGGCACGCTCCGCCCGGCAGCGAGATCGCGCCCATGGCTGACGGGACCGGCGCCATTGCCGTCAAACGGCGGGTGATGGTCTCAGGCGACCAGATATCCAAAGCCGTCCAGAGCTTCGACGAAAACGGGCGCCCCGATATCGCTCTGACCTTCGACTCCGCCGGCGCTCGACGCTTCGGCCGGACGACTCAGGAGAATGTCGGGAAGCCGTTCGCGATCATCCTCGACGGCAAGGTCCTTTCGGCTCCGGTCATCGAAGGACCGATCCTCGGAGGCAACGCGCAGATCACCGGCAATTTCACGGTTCAAAGCGCGCACGACCTCGCGGTCAGCCTCGCCTCCGGCCGCCTGCCGGTGAAGCTAAATGTGATCGAGGAGCGGTCGATCGGACCCGACCTCGGCAAGGATTCGATCCACAAGGGCGCCATCGCCAGCATCGTCTCGATCGTCGGCGTGGTCATCTTCATGCTCGTGACCTACGGACGCTTCGGCGTTTATGCGAACATCGCGCTGCTCGTGAACGCCTTCCTGATCCTCGGCGTCATGGCGATGTTCAACGCGACCCTGACGCTGCCCGGGATCGCCGGCTTCATCCTGACCATCGGCGCCGCGGTCGACGCCAACGTTCTGATCAACGAGCGAATACGCGAGGAGATACGGCGCGGGCGCCGGATGATCGATGCGGTCGAGACCGGCTATCGCGAGGCGATGCGCGCGATCTTCGACGCTAACGTGACCCACGTCATCTCGGCCTCGATCATGGCCTATTTCGGTTCGGGGCCGGTACGCGGCTTTGCGGTCGTGCTTCTGATCGGCGTCGTCACCTCGGTCTTCACCGCGGTCTATTTCACCCGCATGCTGGTGGCGCTGTGGATCCGCCGCGCCCGCCCTCGCATGCTGCATATTTGAGGGGTGATCAGGTGAAGCTTCTCAAGCTCGTTCCCGAGGGGACCAACCTCGACTTCATGCGCTGGCGGAACGTCGCACTGGTGATCTCGCTGCTGCTGACAGTCTCTTCGATCGCTTTCACCATCTATCGCGGCCTGAACCTCGGCGTCGACTTCGTCGGCGGGCAGCTGATCCGAGTCAGCTTCGCCCAGCCGATCGACGTCGAGCAGCTGCGTGCGCGGGTGGATGGAATGCACCTCGGCGAGGCCGGAGTCACACAATTCGGCGGCCCCAAGAGCTTCCAGATCCGCTTGCCCAAGCCGCCCGGCGGCGACGCTGCGGCAAACAACGTCGCCACGCAGGTTAAGGCGGAGATCGAAAAGGATTACCCGGGAGCGAAGATCGAATCGGTTGACACCGTCTCGGGCAAGGTCAGCGAGGAGCTGGCGAGCAGCAGCGCGACGGCGATCGCGCTCGCGATGCTCGGGATCGCGCTCTATATCTGGTTCCGCTTCGAATGGCAGTTCGGAGTCGGGGCCCTGCTGACGCTCGCCCACGACGTCTCGATGACGCTCGGCTTCTTCGCCTTCACGCGCCTCCCGGTCGACCTCAACGTCGTCGCCGCCTTCCTGACCATCGTCGGCTATTCATTGAACGACACGGTGGTCATCTACGACCGAATCCGCGAGGACCTGCGCAAGTACCGGCGAATGGCGATCCTGCCGCTCATAAACCTGTCGCTGAACGAGACTCTGGCGCGGACGGTGGTGACGTCGCTGACCGTGCTTATCGCCCTCGGAGTGCTGATGCTGATCGGGCCGGAAGTCATCTTCGGCCTCGCCATCGCCATCTTCCTGGGCGTGCTGATCGGCACTTATTCGTCGATCTACATCTCCGCCCCGGTTCTGGTCTGGCTCGGGGTCAAGCCCGACAGCTTCCTCAAGACCGACGAAAAAGACGCCGCCCAGCCCGAAACAGCTTGAGGGCCTGTTCAGCCCCTGTTCGTCATTGCGAACGAAGTGAAGCAATCCAGAACTCCGGAGAACTTGGCTTGCTTCGTCGCTCACGCTTCTCGCAATGACGAAAGTGAACCATCCCACGCTTGGCCTGCTCCGGAGCCGGCGCTAATGAGGTACCCATGCTGAAACGTTCACATGCCCCCGCACTGCTCCTTGCCTGCGCCTGCGCGGTGCCGCTCGCCGGCTGCGCTCATGGCGGCAAGCAGGGCGACACCGCCTATGTCGCTCGGGATGTGAGCTCGCTCTACTCCGCCGCTCAACGGACGATGCAGCAAGGCGATTACGTGACGGCCGCGAAGCTGTTCGATGAGGTCGAACGCCAGCACCCCTATTCGACCTGGGCCCGCCATGCGCAGGTGATGAGCGCCTTCAATTACTATCTCGCTCAGAAATATAATGACGCGATCAGCTCGGCTCAGCGCTACCTCACGATCCACCCGGGCAGCGATGAAGCGCCCTACGCGCAATATCTGGTGGCGATGAGCTATTATCAGCAGATGGCCGACGTCACGCTCGACCAGACCGTCACCCAGGAGGCTTCGGACGCCTTCAACGAGCTGGTCAGGCGTTATCCGGAGAGCCGTTACGCGGCCGATGCGCGGCTCAAACTCGACCTCCTCAACGACCATCTCGGCGGCAAGGACATGGCGATCGGCCGTTTCTACCAGCGCTCCGGCCAATGGCTCGCCGCCACCTACCGCTTCCGCAACGTGATCGATAATTATCAAACCACCAGCGATGCGCCTGAGGCGCTCGAGCGGCTGGTCGAATGCTATCTCGCGCTCGGCATCCCGTCCGAGGCGTGGGCGGCGGCTGCGGTGCTCGGGAAGAATTACCCGGCGACCTATTGGTACCGCCAGTCGCTGCGGCTGTTGCGGGATGAGCAGCAGAAGACCGGCGGCCACGCCTTTGCGGTCAACGGCACGCCGGTGCCCTTGGGTTCCGGCAAGCCGTTCAAATTGTCGAGGGGCGCCGTTTCGGCGGGCGACAACGCAATCAGCTATCCCGAACGCCCTGCCGCTACCGCCTATCCCAAGCCGAAGCCGAGGAAAGCGCCTGCGCCGGCAGCCACTCCGCCCGCCCCGCCGCCCACCGGGCAGTAAGCCTCTGGTGACCGGGCGAAGCGGAATGGGCCGGCCTATTTCGCCGGCGCTCGCCCGATGCTGAGGCAGCTTTCGATCCACAATGTCGTGCTTGTCGAGCGGCTCGACCTGGAGTTCGAACCCGGGCTTGGCGTGCTCACCGGCGAGACCGGCGCCGGCAAGTCGATTCTGCTCGATGCGCTCGGGCTCGCGCTCGGCGCGCGCGCGGACGTGGGATTGGTGCGGGCGGGCGAGGAGTCGGCGTCCGTTTCCGCCGAGATCGAGCTGCCCTCGGGACACGCAGCTTGCGCGCTGCTTGCGGAACAGGGAATCGAACTTGAACCGGGCGAGCCGCTGATCGTTCGGCGCACGCTCAAGAGCGACGGCGGAAGCCGTGCTTTCCTCGCCGGCACGAGCGTTCCCGCCGGGCTGCTTCGCGAGGTGGGCGCGCTGGCGGTCGAGATCCACGGCCAGCACGACGACCGCGGACTTTTGAACCCGAAGGGCCATCGCGCGCTGCTCGATGTTTTCGGCAGCATTGACGCGCGCGAGGTCGCGGCTGCGTGGAGCGAGGTTACTCGCATCGAAGCCGAGCTGCTCGACTCGCGCGCGGGGCTCGCCGCCGCCGAGCGCGATCGGGAATGGCTCGCGCACGCGTGCGGAGAGATCGAAGCGCTCGCGCCAGAGGAGGGCGAGGAGACTCGGCTGGCCGAAGAGCGGACGGCGATGCAGGCGGGCCTCAAGGCGGGGGAGTCGCTGACCGGACTCGACGAACTTCTCGGCGGTTCCGAAGGCGCCCTTGCGCTGCTGAGGCAAGCCGCACGGCGGATCGAACGCGGAGCCGCCGATCATCCATTGCTCGCCGAAGCGCTTGCCTCGCTCGACAGGGCCCTCATCGAGGCGAGCGAGGCCGAGGAGCGGATCGCACGGGCCGCCGACGCGCTGGCCTTCGATCCCGCCCGGCTCGAGCAGGTCGAAGCACGGCTGTTCGACATCCGCGGGCTGGCGCGGAAGCATCGCGTTCAGCCCGATGCGCTTGCGGCGCTCGGCGAGCAGATGCGCGCGCAACTCGCGGCGATTGAGGCCGGCGGCGAGCATATCGAAGAGCTGGACCGACAACTCCTCACCGCGCGCGAAAGCTATACGGCTGCAGCCGAACGGCTGAGTAAAGCGCGCTACGAAGCCGCCGAGAAACTCGACTCCGCAGTCGCCGGAGAGCTTGCGCCTTTGAAGCTCGACTCCGCGCGCTTCCGCACCGGCATCGGCGCCGCCGAGCCCGGGCCGTCGGGAACCGACCGGGTCGAGTTTGAAGTGTCGACCAACCCCGGCGCTCCGTTCGGCCCGCTGACGCGCATCGCCTCGGGTGGTGAGCTGTCGCGCTTCATTCTGGCGCTCAAGGTCGCGCTGGCCGAAGCGGGCACTGCGGCAACGATGATCTTCGACGAGGTCGACCGCGGAGTCGGCGGTGCGGTGGCGAGCGCGATCGGCGAGCGGCTTGCTCGGCTCGCCCACGAATCGCAGGTGCTGGTCGTCACCCATTCGCCCCAGGTCGCCGCGCGCGCCTCGCACCATTACCGGATCGAGAAGAGCCATGGCGCGGACGGGACGCGGACGACGGTGCGCAAATTAAATGATTCCGAACGCCGCGAAGAGATCGCACGCATGCTATCGGGCGCATCAATCACCGAGGAGGCGCGGGCGCAGGCGTCGCGCCTGCTCGACGCCGCATGACCGCCTATGTCGCGCTGCTTCGCGGCGTGAATCTCGTCGGCGAGTCCACGCTCAAGATGGCGGACCTCAAGGCGATCGCCGACGATCTCAGGCTTGAAAACGCCCGTACCTACATCGCGAGCGGCAATTTGCTGTTTACCAGCGACGAACCTGAGGAAAAACTCCGCCGGATGCTCGAGAAGGAGCTTCACGCGCGCATGTCAAAGGAAGTGCGGGTGATGCTCCGAACCGCCGAGGAGATGGAAGCGGTCGTCAGCGCGAACCCCTTCACCGATCAGCCCGGCAACAGCGTCCAGGCCTTCTTCACGAATGAACCGCCGCCCGCGGACCTGCTTGCGACAGTCCGCAACCAGGCCGAGGACGAGCGGGTTGCGACCGGACTGCGCGAGGTCTTTGTCGCGTACGGCGAAAAGGGTATCGGCAAATCGCGCCTGCGCATCCCCGCCGCCGAATCCGGGACCGCACGCAACATGAACACGGTCGCGAAGCTGGCCGAGCTTGCAAGGGAGATGTCATGAGTAGCGAACGCCGGGTCCCGCATCAGTTCGAGGGTGAGCAGCTGGAGAGCGTCTTCGTCGGCCGCCGCGACGGAGCGGCGCGGCCGACGGTTATCCTGATCCCGACGGTGATGGGCGTCTCCGACCTCGAGATCCGCTTCGGCCGGCAGCTGGTCGAGCTGGGCTACAATGCGCTCGTCGCCGACCTGTTCGGCAAGAAATTCCATGGCGCTCCGCGCGACACGATGTTCGGCGAGATGACGCGACTCAGGAACGACCGGGCTGCGCTTCGGCGGCGGTTGCAGCATGTCCTCGAGACCGCGCGCGGGATCGATGGTGTGAAGGAAGACCAGATCGTCGTCGCCGGCTATTGCTTCGGCGGCCAATGCGCGCTCGACCTTGCGCGGAGCGGCGCCGACATCGCCGCCGCGGTGAGCTTCCACGGCCTGTTCGACCCGCCGGGCCTGCCGAAGGAGAAGATCAGCGCCAAGGTCGTCTGCTTCCACGGCTGGGACGACCCGATGGTTCCGCCCGATGCGGTGGTCGCGCTTGGGCAGGAGCTGACCGAGGCCGGCAGCGACTGGCAGATCCACGCCTACGGCCATGTCGGCCACGGCTTCACCAACCCGCACGCGAGCGATCTGCAGATCGACGGAGTCGCCTACAACGCGCTCGCCGCGGAGCGAAGCTGGACGAGCTTCATCAACCTGCTCGAAGAATTGTTCGGCTAGCCCTCTCCCGCTTGCGGGAGAGGGTTGGGTGAGGGTGTGTTTCTTTCTATTGCTGCGTCATGGTCGATCGTCTCGGCACGAAGGCAAACCCTCACCCCGGCCCTCTCCCGCAAGCGGGAGAGGGAGAAGCCGCCGAGCGCCTGAAATGGCTTTCGGCGGAGATCGCGCGGCACGACAAGCTCTATCACGATTCTGACGCGCCGGAAATTTCCGACGCGGAATATGATGCGCTGGTCCGCGAGAACCGCGAGCTGGAGGTCCGCTTCCCGCAATTGGTGCGGGCGGACTCGCCGTCGAAGCGGTTGGGCGCAGCGCCGACCAGCGCACTCGCCAAGGTCACGCACGCGCGGCCGATGCTCAGCCTCGACAACGCCTTTTCGGATGAGGAGGTCGCCGAGTTCGTCGCGCGCGTCCGCCGCTTCCTTGCGCTACCGCCGGACGAGCCGGTGGCGATCACCGCGGAACCCAAGATCGACGGGCTGAGCTGCTCGCTTCGCTACGAGCGTGGGGAGCTGGTCCTGGCTGCCACCCGCGGCGACGGCACCGTCGGCGAGGACGTGACCGCGAACGCGCGCACCATTCGCGACATTCCCCAGCGGATCAAAGGCGCTCCTGACGCGCTCGAGGTCCGCGGCGAAGTATACATGTCGAAGGAAGACTTCGAGGCGCTCAACGAGCGGCAGGAGGTGGCTGGGGGAAAGATCTTCGCCAATCCGCGCAACGCCGCCGCCGGTTCGCTGCGGCAGAAGGACCCGGGCATCACCGCCGCCCGGCCGCTGCGCTTTATGGCCCACGGCTGGGGCGAGGTGAGCGAACCGTTGGGATCGATGCAGTTGCTCGCGATGAAGAAGATCGAGAGCTTCGGCTTTCCCGTCAGCGACCTCCTCGAGCGCTGCATGAGCGTCGAGGAGATGCTTGCCCATTATCACGAGATCGAGCGCGTTCGAGCCGACCTGCCGTACGACATCGACGGCGTGGTCTATAAGGTCGGCCGGATCGACTGGCAGGAGCGGCTAGGCCAGGTCGCCCGCGCCCCGCGCTGGGCGCTCGCGCACAAATTCCCCGCGGAGAAAGCCGAGACCACGCTCGAAGCGATCGACATCCAGGTCGGCCGTACCGGCAAGCTCACTCCGGTCGGGCGCTTGAGGCCGGTCGGCGTCGGCGGGGTGATGGTCGCCAACGTCACCCTCCACAACCGCGATGAGATCGCGCGGCTGGGCCTGCGCATCGGCGATCGCGTGCGCATTCAGCGCGCCGGCGACGTCATCCCGCAGGTGGTGGAGAACCTGACCCGCGACGAAAAGCGCCCGGCTTACCACTTCCCCGACCATTGCCCCGAATGCGGCAGCGAGGCGGTGAGCGAGGAGGGTGAGGTCGACGTCCGCTGCACCGGCGGGCTGATCTGCCCGGCGCAGCGCTTCGAGCGGCTGCGCCATTTCGTCAGCCGCGGCGCGCTCGACATCGAAGGGCTAGGCGAGAAGAGCATCGCCGAGTTCATTGAGCTCGGCTGGCTCAATTCGCCCACCGACATTTTCCGCCTTCACAAGCACCGCGACGAGCTGCTCGGCCGCGAGGGGTGGAAGGAGAAGTCGGTCGTCAATCTCTTCGCCGCGATCGAGGCCAAGCGTCAGCCGGACGGGCCGCGCCTGCTGTTCGGCCTCGGCATCCGCCATGTCGGGATCGTCACCGCGAAGGACCTGCTCAAATGCTTCGGTACCATCGAGGAGCTTCGCCGTGCCGCGATGTCCGAAAGCGGCGAGGAAGACCTGTCGTCGGTTCAGGGCGTCGGCCCCGTCGTCGCCGAGGCGGTGCACGATTTCTTCCACGAGCCGCACAACCGCGAAGTGCTCGACGACCTGTTGTCCGAGGTGTCGCCGCAGCCGTTCGTCAGTGACGCGAAGCAGACCGAGTGGAGCGGCAAGACAATCGTCTTCACCGGCAGCCTCCAGACGATGAGCCGCGACGAAGCCAAGGCGCAGGCGGAGCGTCTCGGCGCGCGGTCCGCCGGCTCGGTCAGCGCCAAGACCGACCTCGTCGTCGCCGGTCCGGGCGCCGGCTCCAAGCTCAAGAAAGCCGAAGAGCTCGGTATCCGCGTGATCGGCGAAGCGGAATGGACGAGGATCGTGGCGGAGGCTTAGTACGCCGTCTTCACCACATGAAACTTCAAATAAGTCCGCGCTCGCTCATCATGTTTTCGATTTTCGGTGTCATATTCGTTCCGACATTCGGCAATGGGTTCCAGCCGATTACGTGTGGCTTACCGTGCAACTCCATGATTGCTGACAAATTGCACATCCGTCGCTGAACAGAGCCTTCGCCTCTACTTTTCAGTCCAGCGCGCAAGGCCCCTTTGATAAACGCTGAGCGGTCCACGGGGTGAGTCTGGCCGCCACTCTTGCAGGCTTTCCAATATTGAAGGACACAAACTTGTAGTTCTTCGTCGGACCAATCCTCACCCATCTCGTTAGCTCCTTACTCAGCGCACCCCGCTCGTCCGGCGGATGAAATCCACGACATTGTCGTGCAGCTCCACCAGCGTCGGCAGGTGGACGTACACCATGTGGCCAGACTGGTAGTAATGATACTCGATGTTCGACTGCAGCGCGGGCGGGATCGGCAAATGGTGCATCTCCTCCCAGCCTTCGAAATAGGGCGTCGAGACGTCGAAATAGCCGCCGTTGACCATCACCTTCATCGTCGGATTCTTCTTCATCGCCGCGGCGAGGTCGGGGAGCACGTTGGGAAGCATGATCAGCGGCTGGTCGGCGCCGGGGGCTTGGTGCTTGTAGTCCCACTTGGAATAGATCGGGATCCCGGACTTGAACTGGATGTCGGGGTGCCAGTTCAGCCGGTCGCGGACGTAATTCTGATAAGCGGCGACGTAAGCCGCGCCGATCGCCGCGCTCTGCGGATCGTAGCTCGAGACCTTGCTTAAGGGATCGAGAGTCGCGCCGACGAAGCGCGTGTCGAGCGTGCCCGTGGTCAGCTCCTGATCGCCGAGCAGCTCCTTCTGGAACGCGCCATATTCGATCCTGAGGTTGGTCTTGAGGAGGTACGGTACGGAGAGGCCGGTGTAAGCCGCGAGCTGCTGCGCGACCCGCTGCCGTTCCGCGTCGGGCAAAGCATCGCCCTTCAAGAGCGCCTGCTCGTAGTCGGTAGTCGCGAAATGCTCGACCTGATCGAGGAAGGCGCGGAGGTCCGCCGGGGCGCCCGATACCTTGTGGAAATACCAGGCGGTCGCGGCATAGGTCGGAAGCGCGACGATATAGGGCATGTCGATACCCGGGTTGAGCTCAGGATCGTCGGGCATGAAGTCCCAGTTCAATATGTCCGACAGCAGCATGACACCGTTCAAGTCGACGTCGGCGTTCTGCAGCGAATAAGCGAGGCCCGCGCCGCGCATCGTCCCGTAGCTTTCGCCGAACACATATTTGGGCGAGTTCCAGCGGTCGTACTTGGTCAGGAACTGGGTGATGAAGTCGGTGAAGGCGTGGATGTCCTGGTCGACTCCGTAAAAGGCCTTCTCCTTGTCCTTGCCGGCGATCCGGCTGAAGCCGGTGCCCGGCGCGTCGATGAACACGAGGTCGGAGGCATCGAGCAGACTCTCGTCATTGTTGACCGCGGAATAAGGCGCGGGTGGGTTGTGCTTCGCATCGGTCGTGACCACGCGCACCGGCCCGAACGCGCCCATATGCAGCCAGATGCTCGACGAGCCGGGGCCGCCGTTGAACAGGAAGGTGATCGGCCGGCCGCCCGCCGGAGCGCCCTGCTTGAAGTAAGCGACATAGTACATCGACGCTTCGGGCTTGGGGCCGGTCTTGTCCTTGTCGGATGACTGGTCAGCGTCGAGCTGGTCGGTGTCGGACCAATCCTTGGCATGAACGACCAGCGTGCCCGCGACCGCGTCGTAAGCGATCGGCTGTCCGCCGACGGTGACGGTCCCGGTCGAGCGGACCTCGGTCGGTTTGAAAAATTCCTTCGCCGGCTGAGTCGAGCCGGTCTTTTTGTCCGCCGAGCCTTCGGCCTTTGGCGGCTTGGCGGCTTGGGCTTTCGCGTGGTGAGGGAGAGGGGCGGCAAGCGCGGGCGAGGCGATCAGCGCTGCCGCGGTGAGGAGCATCGGGAATTTCATGCACCAGGGTGTTGCAGCGGCTAGTCCTCGAGACAAGGGCCGTCAGGCGCGTTCGCAGACCAGCACCGGCCACTCGCCGAAGCCGCGGTCGCGGAGCGTCAGGTCCTGCTCCTCGTAAGCGGGGGCCACGGCCTTGATCTGGGTGTCGAGAAGACCCGCGAGTACGATCACGCCGCCCCGTAAGAGAGACTTTGCGAATTCGGGCGCCAGTTCGATCAGCGGACCTGCGAGGATGTTCGCGATGATCAGGTCAAACGGCGCGCGAGCGGAGAGGAGCGGCGAGTTCATCCCTTCGGCCTGCGCGAGCAGAAGCTCGCCGGCCCCATGGCCGAATTTCACGCGATTGATCGCCGCATTGTCGCGCGCGACGCTGACAGCAACCGCATCGATGTCGGTCGCGATGCACCGCGCGTCCGGCCACAGCGCCAGCGCGGCGAAGGCGAGCAGGCCCGTGCCCGTGCCAATGTCGGCGATATTCGAGAAGCGGCCGCCGTCGCGCTCGAGCCGGTCGAGGGCTTCGAGACAGCCGCTGGTGGTGGCATGCTGGCCGGTTCCGAACGCGAGGCTCGCGTCGATCTCAAAGTTGATGCGGGCCGGCTCCGGCGGAAATATCGGCGTGTGGACGGTGAAACGCCCGGCGCGGATCGGCTGGAGCCCCGACTGGCTCATCGTCACCCAATCGGCTTCGGCCAGCTCCTCCAGCCGCGGCTCGCCTGAGCCGAGCGACCTCAGCGTCTCCAGCTCCCCGGTCGTCGGCGCATGCTCGAAATAAGCGTGGATCAGCCATTCGTCGGGCCTGGACGCATCCGGCTCATCGGCGACGAGCACGGCATCCGGCAGAAGGTCGTTACCGCCGCCGATCGCCTCGCCTTGCGCGCGGCTGCAGGCGACGGTGGCGCGAAAGCTCATTCTCCCTCTCCCGCGAGCGGGAGAGGGCCGGGGTGAGGGCGCGTTTGAAGTTCCGCGAGGAGGTGAGTGAGCACGCCATCGAGGTTCTGCCGCACTTCGTTGTTCCAATAGCGGATTACTCGGTATCCAAGCCGGTTCAGTGGATGGGTGCGCGGGGTATCAGCCTCCGGCGTATGTTGCCCGCCATCGATTTCCACGATGAGCCGCCGCTCGATGCAGCAGAAATCCACGACATGCGAACCGATGGTCCACTGTCGCTTGAACTTAAAGCCGCCGAGCCTGCGGTTGCGCAGTTGAGACCACATGGTGCATTCAGGGTCCGTCATGCTCTCGCGGAGAGGCCGAACGTGGCGGCTGATACGACGCATTGGCGCAGCTTAGCCATGGTCGCACCCTCACCCAACCCTCTCCCGCAGGCGGGAGAGGGCTACTTCGGCGCCGCTTCCTTCGCCAGCCGGTCGTCAAGCATCTTGGTCCGCGAAGCCGCATAGTCGCGGCACGCGTTGTCGTTCTCAAGCTTGGCGCGCTGCAGCCGGTTGACCATGTCGCTCGCCGACGGGTGTGGCGTCAGCAGGATATCGCAGGGTAGCGCCGCAAGCTTGGCGATGCTTGCGCGAAAGGCGGCGACATAGGCTGGATGGTCGCCGAAGCGGTAGGTCTCGTCGCTCGCCGGCGTCAGGCTATCGGCATAGACGATCTGGCGGCAGACACCGCCCTGGCAGCTCCCCCAATGCCAGGTCATCGCGCCCGGTGTGTGGCCCGGGGTCGATACGGCGGTCAGGACCGTGTTACCGAGCCGGATCTGGTCGCCGTCGTTGACCAGCCGGTCGACATGGGCGGGCGGGAAGGAGTGATCAATCCCGAATTGGGGATCGTCCCTGCTCGGGCTGCCGCTGTTGATCACGGCCGCCGCGGCGGGTGAGGCAATCAGCTGAGCGCCGGTCATCCGCTGGAGCTTCGCGAGCCCGCCCACATGATCGTAATGCTCGTGGCTGTTCAAAAGATATTTGATGTCGGTGAGCTGGAAACCCAGCGCTTTAATATTGGCGGCGATGAGGTCGGCATCACTTTCCGTGCCGCCGTCGATTAAGATGTCGCCGGCGGGGTCGGTGATCAGGATCGAGGAGATGCCGCAGGTCCCGACCAAATAGGTATTGCCGAAGATTCGGACTGGGGGCGCCGGCTTGTCGCCATCGTCCCAATCCTTGCACTGGTAAGCGAACAGCGGGCCGGCGGTCTCGATCGGCGCGCGCGGACGCTCGACATTGTGGGGATTGCCGAGCGGAACGACGATCGGGAGAACCTGTGCGGCGGCGGTAAGAGCGGCGCTAGCGAACATAGCTCGCGCCGTTGACGTCGACGATGCTTCCGGTGGCCGACGCCGGCGCATCGATCGATAGCCAGCGGATCACCTCGGCCACTTCGTCGGTGCTGGCGACCCGGCCGAGCGGGATGTCGGCGACGACCTGCGCGCCGCCGCGGGCCTGCAGATATTCGGCCGTCATTTCCGACACGGTGAAGCCCGGCGCGACTGCGAAGCAGAGGATGCCCTCCCCGGCATAGCCGCGTGCGATCGTCCTGGTCATGCTGACGATCGCGCCTTTGGACGCGGCATAATGCCAATGCTGCGGCGAATCGCCGCGGAAGGCGGCGCGGCTTGCGACGTTGACGATCCGGCCCCTGATTTCGTCTTTGGCACCACCGCGGTCGAGGAAGTGCGACACGGCGAGCCGCGACAGGTCGGCTGCCGCCTGCAGGTTGATGGTCAGCGTGCGGCGCCAGGCCGCGTGCCACTCTTCGTCGGAGGCATTGTCGGCGACGCCTTCATAGATGCCCGCATTGTTGACGAGCACGTCGATCTCCCCGCCGAGCTCGTCGAGCGCCGTATCCCAGATGTCGCGCGGGGCCTTGGGATCGGTGAGGTCGCCGGCGATCAACTGGTCGCTTCCGCGGGTGGAATGCCCGACGACATTATGGCCGGTCTTCTTGAAGAGTGCGTAAGCGGCCGCGCCGATGCCGCGGCTCGCACCGGTGATAAGGATGTTCATGCGGCCGGATTAGCACCCTCACCCTCCTGCCGCTACGCGGCATTCCTCCCTCTCCCGCGAGCGGGAGAGGATTGGGGTGAGGGTCCTTACTTACGCCGCCATGCCGCTCACGAATTCCTTGGCGGTCGTCTTGAAGTTGGCGATCTGCTCCGCGAACTGGCCGAAGCCCTGTTCGACCTGATCGATGTCCTTGGCGACATTTTCGGTGTCGGCGCGGATCGCGGCGATGGTCGAGCTCATCGAATCCGCGGCGAGCGCGGTCTCGTC
>Ga0207698_10001534_pt1 | contig 13462 bp, 31 predicted proteins | sample KBSCornC22_FD_184298 | JGI IMG/M metagenome (GOLD analysis project Ga0207698, IMG submission 184298) | Corn rhizosphere microbial communities from Kellogg Biological Station, Michigan, USA - KBS Corn C2-2 (SPAdes) (version 2) | ecosystem: Host-associated > Plants > Roots > Rhizosphere > Soil ...
CGCTGCCAGGGACGCTGCCTGGTACGCTGGCAGGGACGCTGCCAGGGACGCTGCCAGGGACGCTGCCAGGGACGCTGCCTGGGACGCTGCCAGGGCCGCTGCCTGGGCCGCTGCCAGGGACGCTGCCTGGGACGCTGCCAGGGACGCTCAGAACATTCTATTGGAAGAGACGTTGAACGGCTTGAACGTGCAGGTGGTGATGCCATGACCGACCCCGAACTCACCGCCGCCGTCGAACTCGGCTGCCAGAGGGCGTACGAGGAGATTGGGATTGCGGGCCTTGACCTCAAGAAACTGCCGACGCCGCTAAGCGCCGACAAGTACGGCCTCTACATCTGGGGGCGTGACGGCATCATGATTGCCGACTTCGGCGTGCTGCGGATGCGCGGCTGGGGCTATCTCACAGGCGGCGCGTCGTTGAGGCTCCCTGAAGACTGCGCAATCGAAGTGCAGAAGGCGTGGCAGGCGGAGATTGTAAAGCGGTGCAACAGTTTCGGCAAACTGCTCGAAGTCTGCGAAGAAGTCGAGTGCGGACTTCAATTCTTTGTCGAAACTCGCGGCGACGTGGACGGACAATTGCAAGACCTGCTCGTTCGGTTGGCAGATGTTTCGGAAAAAGCACGAGGCACACGATGACCAGCCTAAACACGATCGACGAACCAATACTCACATCTGCCGGGGCCGAAATCCACGCGAACCTCGTCCGCGCTCGCAACGGTGATCCGTGCTACGAGCCGCTCGCCTACTCCCCTTGCGCCACCCGCCGCGCGGAGTTTCTGGAGGCGCACGATGAGGCCAACACGCCGTACCAGCGGATGCGGAGGCGGGCGGTTGTGGCGGAGGCGCGATGCGTGGATTTGGAGGCGGAGGTCGTGAGGCTGAGGGCGCTTTTACAAAAGGAGACACGATGCAACTAGCAAGGTTCTTGACGGGCATTCGCGAGGGAGTGGCCGCAATCGAATTCGAGGAGCAACTTCAGCGCGTGGCTTCGGAGGTATCGGATACCGGCAAAGCGGGCACAGTGACTTTCAAAATCACGATCGAGCCTGCGGGCGGAAACCGGCTGACGATCCGCGACGAAATAGTCGGCACGCCGCCGAAGCGAGCAAAGGAGAGCACGCAGTTTTTCTTCGACGAGGAACGCGGCGACCTTACCCGCACTGATCCGCGACAGGCCAACATGGGCGAACTACTGGAGATCAATAAAACACGATGAGCGAAGAGAGAACCGAGTACGACGCCGCATTTGAGCACGGCGCGGCCGTTCACGACATCCACAGCGACGGCACGACGGTACCGTTTGCAATTCTGCCGGACGCTTATGCGCCGAAGAGCCTGGAAGACCTTCTGCTGACGCCGACGCGCATTCGTGCAAAGGTCGCACTGACTGACGAAGCGTCGTTTCAGACCTATGTCGATCAGTTCAAGACGGAGAACACCCGCATCTTTGCCAAGCGCACCGAGAACTCGTTTACCGCCGTCATCGACTACCACGGCGGCGAAGACGAACCGTCATGGTGCACCCATACCGCAAAGCTGACCTTAGAGCTATCGATTGAGTGGCGAACGTGGATGAGCAAGAACAATCAGCCGATGAAGCAAGTCGATTTTGCCGAGTTTCTTGAGGACAACCTCGCCGATATTGCCGAGCCTGAGAGCGCGACGATCATGGAGAGTGCGACAAAGTTGGAGGCCAAGAAGTCGGTCGCGTTCAAGTCCGGCATCAATTTAGACAACGGTGCTGTTCAGTTCGAGTTCGCCGAAGAGATCAACGGTACGGCGACAAAAGGTCATCTCAAAGTCCCAACCAAGTTCACTCTCGGACTATCGCCGTTCGTTGGCGGTCCACTCATTAAAGTTCCCGCACGGCTCCGTTACCGCATCTCTGGCGAAGGTTTGCTGACATTCACCTATATTATCGAACGGCCCCACAAGGTCATCGAATTCGCCTTTGACAACGTGCTCGATAGCGTCGCGACGGGAACGCAAATCCGGCCCCTGCTCGGATCGTGGAGTATCTGATGACCGCCCCCCGCCCCACCACGCCCGCCGAACGCCGCCAGCACCGCCGCGCCGTCAACGCACGCTACGCGGCCGAGGAAGCAGCGGGACTGATATGCACCGACCTGCGGCGTAGCGAGCGGTTACGTCGGCAACAAAGGCTAAACCTCAGTGCGGCAGGTGTAGCGGCAAAGAGGCAGAGGAGGGCAGCGGAGTGAGCGAAACAGAGCAAGCATCAGACCCAATCCATTTACTTGACCACGTTTGGGAGACAATATGCCGCGCTGACAGCACGTCATACGCCGCGCTTAACACATCTATGCGGCAGGCCCTAGGTATTGCCGTTGGCGGCGGCATGACATTCAAGGAAAACGACTTCAACCACATCTTTGAGAATTACAAGTCAGGCTACTGGATAGGCGAGTCGTCGGAAGATTGGTACGCAATGGCGATTATGATCGGCAACACCTCTGCAATCAAGGCGTTCGAATTCGCTAAGGGCCGCGCGTCGATTATCGCAGACGACGTTTCGTTCCCGGAACGCAGCCTCGCTAAAAGCTATTGCCACGTCTATCCCCGTTCTCGCAAAAAGGAGCGGCTCGCAATCGGATTTACGTTCCCGTGGAATGGCGAAGATGTGATCGTCACGTCGTTCGGTTCGGATGAAAATGGGACATACGTCACGGCGTGCAGCCACGAAGATGGCCGGAAGCACTACGGGAAAGTGCTTCACCGTTACAAGATCAACCGCGCGAACATCTTAGCGGCGCGCAAGGCGGCGAAAGAAACGGCGGTGACAGCATGAGCAACACCCAAAGATACGAGCGATCTTACGGCACCACCAGTTCCTACATCGAGCAAGGCAGCACCCGCGACGCCCACGAAGCCCACTTAGAGGCCCGCAGAGCCGCGTGGAGGCAGCCGCGGCGCATCTATCGCCGTCAGGTGCTTGTGTTCGCGATCGGGGCTGTTGGTTTCGTGGTGTTGATGGGCTGGGCGCTGGCTGGTGTGGTGATGGGGCGATGACCACGAGACAGCAACAGCAAGACGCCGCGACTGACTACGACCCCGAGCGCCACGACGAAGGCGCGGGCGCAGTCGCCTGGGGTTGCTTCTCGGTAGTCGGGTGGATATTGATCGGTCTGGTGTGGCTGGTTGTGAAGGGGGTGTGGAGATGAGCCAGGAGACGCGAGCGATCGAAGTGTGCAGGCGGTACGTCGAGGCGCAGGAACTCGTGAAGTGTCTGACGCGCAAAATTGGCGCCGCGTTGTTTCATTGTCCGCTTTGGGGCAAGGACGAGCACGGAAACTATGCCGAAGGGCACGACGCCGTTCACCTGCGCAGAGCAATGAGAGCCTACAACACGCGCGGATACTTGCAGGCAGCTTGCGAGCACTGCCTCGCCGCCTACGACCTCATCCAGCAGCGCAAGCAGGCACGCCAGGCGTTCGCGCGCGCCAAGGCGATGATTACGAGGATAGGGAGAAGCAAATGACCACGACAACCGAGCGCACCCAAGGCGACGTGCTGCGCGAGATCAAAACGAAGCGCGACCAACTCTACCTCGCGGCCGGAATGCTGCGAGAGGCACGCGAAACAGTAGCGCGCGCCGAGGCCCACATTGCCCTGCTTGAAGCGCAAATGACCGCGCTCGCCACAGAAGATGCCGAATGGGATCGCCGCACGCGTGCGGCCAACGTCGGCGCAATCCCATTCGATTACAAACCCTCCATCTTCGACCCGAGCCGGGAGGTTGGGCGAGGGGGTGGGTGTGGGGAGGCGAGGGCAGTAGTGGTGGTTGGGAGGCACTGATGAGATTTGCCTACGCGGACCCGCCGTACGTCGGCCAAGCCAAACGGCACTACGCTAACGACCCGTCAGGCATTCCTGCCACAGAAATTGACCACAAGGCGCTGGTCCAATGTCTGCACACGATTGGCGGTGATGGATGGGCGCTGTCTTGCAGCTCGCCGAGTTTGCGACAAATCCTCCCGCTATGTCCACAAGAGGCACGGGTGATGGTGTGGGTCAAGCCATTCTGCTCGTTCAAGCCGAACGTTCGCATCGCCTATGCATGGGAGCCGGTAATTGTGTGGGGCGGCAGACCTCGCGAAAAGCGTCAAGAGACGGTTCGCGATTGGGTATCGGCCAACATGACAATGAGGCGCGGGACGCACGGTGCGAAGCCTGACACTTTTTGCTATGCAATTTTCGAGTGGCTAAACATCAAGCCGGAGGATGAATTCTTCGATTTGTTTCCAGGTTCGAACGCGGTAATGCGAGCGTTCAAAACGTGGCGCGAATCGCCAAGATTGGACTTCACTCCATGACCGGCCTCGACCTCAAGCGCCGCAGTAACACTGGCGTTCGCTACGTCAACTGGTGCGGCTGGTACGACACCGCAGACGGACGCGGCCTCTGTCTCGCGCGGTGGATGGCAGGCCACAAGAAGCGCGTGCGCAGTCCGAGAGGGGCGCGTGCCGTAGGAGCGCGGCTGTTCTTTCGCCAGCACCCGGAATTGAGAATGTGTGGCCTGCGCGCTTGGACCCGCAGGCGATAGCCATCCACCGGAACACGACGCCGAACCGCCCGGAGTGCCGCGCAGGGATCGGCCCCTGGAACCTTTCCCTCATAGCTCATAGAGAGCAGGACGCGAAGCCTCCAAAGCGGCGTTCGGGCGCAGGGGCGCAACCTGCTGAGGGAGTTGAGGAGCCGTTTGAGCATGGGAACCGAAACAGAACGAACTGCGACCGCTGACAAAGGGAGGCCACGTACGGGCGTTATTACGCCACTGGCCGACGCGTCGCACGGATATACCGCGAGGCTCCTCAAGCATTCGAAAGCGAGGCCAGACAGAATGACACAAGTACAGGCACTGACCGGCAGTCTATTTGCAGCGGCGGGCGCGGGCGCGGGGGAAGGTGGGGGAGGGGCGTGAAGCGCCAAGTACAAAACCCGGAGTGTGGCTGCGTGACCCACGAAGGCCCGCACTTTCTGCACATGGACTATCTCGACTATGAGCGCAACCTGAAGCTTTTCTCACACTTCGTGGATTGCCTGCTCCACGCGCCCGACCTGAGCCACGACTATGCACAGCGGCAAGCCGTCGAACTCTCGTGGCACGCGTGGTGCCAGCAGGAAGCGGTTCGGTTGAAGGAGTTGGCGGCCAACCTTCGGCGCGAAGGTCTTGAAACGGTTCCACCATATTCGCTACTCAGTCCCAACGACCCGGACAAGCACATGTGGATACACGGATACAAGCAGCTCATGGAAGACCGCGTGAAAGGGATACTGGGATCAGAGCAATGCCGCGAAAAACTGTACGCGTCGCTCCAAAACGAGGGCGATGGAAAGTGAAAACTGACGGATCAACCCGCGCCTACCGCATCACGAACACACTCGATGAAGCAATCCAAATCGGGCGACGTATCGCGATGAATAACGGATACGAGCTAATTGTACACCGGCAAAAACAAACCTCCCCAGCCGGTGCCGGGGAGGTAAGGGCCGGGTTAAGGCCCGATTTCAGCACCTAAATTATACAGCAGCACCGCCGCTCAGTGACAGGTCAAATTAACTTTCACCCCTTCCCGGTCGGCGGCGGCAGCGTCCCGGTCCCGGGTGGTGGGGATTGCGGGTACTTGTGCGGGAAGTACTGACGGTGAAAGGCGGCGAGCGCCTGGAGCATGATCGCAGAGCGGTTAATATTGAGCACGCTATTCAAGTCGTCCATCTGCATCAGCGCGATTTCGTTAAGCCGCAGGTTGACTTGAACGCTCTTGGCGTCTTGATCTGACATAGCAAAGTGTCTCCTTTTGTGTGCAGAGCACGAGAAAAATACATAATACCACAAAATGACTTATCCCAACGTATACAATACTGAACTGCATATGCTACAATATGGTACATTTTGAAAAGGAGATAGCGCGATGATCGAAGAGTTAGTCGCGGTCCAGCCGGAAACGGTCACGACGCCGGACGGTTGGATTGTGGATGCGGACACCGGCGAGATTATCCGCCACTCCTGCGACGCGTTCGCAGTCACGGATCGTGATAGCGCCGAATGGGTGCTGGAGAAGATGCAGGAAGTTGACGCTTCGATCGTCGCGGACGAAATTCGGTTGCGCGTCATCGCAGAGCGTATTCAATCGCGGATCAAGCATCAGGAGCAGCGCCGCAACTGGTTAAGGAACCGATTTGCCGGTGAACTCGAAGAATACGCGCAGTCGGCATTGACAGGGCAAAAGGCGCGAACGCTCATCCTGGACAACGGCAAAATCAGTTTTCGCAAGACGCCCGGAAGCACGACGGTAATAGACATGGCGGCAGCGATCGTGTGGGCCAAGAGCAATGCGCCAGATGCGTTGAAGGTCACAGAGACGGTTCTGGTAACGCCACTTAAAGGCCGCGACGACCTGCCGGAAGCCATCTTCACAGTCACGCCGCCAAGCGAGAAATGCACGATTGAAACGGGGATCAAATAATGAGCGCAGAGTTAGCGTTAGTACATGCCGGACAGTCCACAGTCAACGAGATGATCCGCCGCCGCGATATGCTGTACGACTTCACGAAGCACGTCATGGTGGACGGGCTGGACTATGGCGCAATCCCTGGCTCGGACAAGAAAACGCTCCTTAAGCCGGGAGCGGAGAAGCTCTGCACGCTCTTCAACTTCGTGCCGCAATTCGAGATCGTCAACCAGATCGAGGATTGGCAGGGAGAGCGAACCGGAGGAGAGCCGCTGTTCTACTACCTGTACCGCGCCAGCCTCTACCGCAACGGCGAACTGGTGGCCCAGGGCGACGGCAGCGCCAACAGCCGCGAGAACAAATATCGGTTCCGTTGGGTTTCCGAAGAACAGGCGCGGTACATTCCCGGCTTCGAGAACTTCGCAAAGCGCGGCGGCAGGATCACGAAATTCGAGCCAAAATTTGCGATCGACAAAGGGGAGACCGGCGGCAAGTACGGCAAGCCGGCTGAGTATTGGCAATCATTCCGAGACGCCATTCTGAGCGGCACCGCAAAGCCTGAGCGCAAGAAGATGGGCGCTAAGGAGTGGGACGGCTTTAGCATCACCGTGGATGAAACCCAGTACCGCGTTCCCAATCCTGACGTGTTCGACCTCATCAACACGCTTCAGAAAATGGCGCAGAAGCGTGCTCTGACTGCCGTCGTGCTTATCGCCGCGAACGCCTCCGAACTGTACACGCAGGATTTAGATGATGAGGTGCCCGTTCAGACTTCTCACGCCGTCGCGGATGACGGACGCCCCTACGATCCAGGAACAGGCGAAGTTTACGAGGCTCCTCCACCGCCGCCAGTGCCCACCGAGGAAGAGAAAGCCGCCGCAAAAGCCGAGGGCCAGCGCAAGGCCAAGGAACTCGGCAACGCCATCAAAGCCAAGGCCAAGGAACTCGGATACATGGGGCCGATCGAGATATTCAGCCGCATCTTGGCCGGACTTGAAGCGGACAGCAACGACAAGCCGTTACCCTCAGTTCTCAAAGCCGCCTACGACGCCGCAGACGAAGCGCGATGGACGGCAGTCGCGGATCAGGCATTCGACAAGTGGCAAAACATCCCGGCCGAAGTGCCGCCTGCCACGCTTGACATTCAGCCGACAGCCCAAGAGGTTGCCGCCACCGTGAGCGCGCAGACGATCGGAGCGCAGTCGCTATGAGCACCACAGCCACGCGCGGCAAAGCCCCGGAGCGACCGTTCGCAGCCATCTACCGCGACCTGGCGGAATACCCGTCGGAAGAGGTCACAGAGGCCATTGAAGGCCAGCGCCTCGCCAAGCGCAGCATCACGACCGCTTCCACGAAAGAGATCCTCGACAGGCGTGTGCATATCGTCGCTACGCTCGCTGAGAAGCCCGCACAGCACGATCCGGCGCACCTGGCACGTATCGCCGCCCTCGTGACGCAGAAGCGTGACAGATTAGATGAAAAGATTGCGAGATGCATGGAGCGCAAAGGGATCAGCAGGCGCGAGGAAGTGCTGTATCAGCGCGAACTTAAGCGACACCGGATTGAAGGATGGGGCTATTTACCGTCCGCTAACTGGTGGGAAGGGGAATGCTGCAAATGACCGTTGAAGAATTTGCAAAGAAAGCCATATCGCGGCTTTGCGATCGGTGCGCGGAAGGCGAAGCAGTTTGGCCGCCTGTCGCCCAGCACGACACATACGGGCATGGATGCCACACAACCAGATCAGGAGTAGACATACCGCCGGAACCTTGCCCTGCTCACGTTGTCCACGATCTCCTCAAAGAACATGAGGAGGGGCGAGCGCGGCTGGCTGACGCTTTGTTCGGGCCGAATGCAATTACGAGGCGGTGAGAAGGCTCTGGCGCGCAGTCACGATCACACGCGCCAGAGCCGCTCTGGAATTCCTACCTAAATTGACAAGGTTTAGTACCAAGTAGTTCCAAAAGTTGCGGAGGACTGGATGGAAAGCGAGAAGCAGGAAGACGCGGAGGAGATCGAGGGCATCCTATCAACTCTCTTCTTTGTGCATAGGAACGCGCACGGCGTCACTTTGAGAATTGGGCGATACATGAAGAAGTTCGGTGATCGTGGATACCACAAACGGCTAGGATATGAAACACTGTGGGACTTCATTCACGCGAACTACCCTCACATCACGCGAAGATGGTTCAGGGACATGCTTCGCGCGGCGGAGACAGTCGAAGCTATCGAAGATTACAACTGGCAATACCTCTCAGGAGTAGCCGGCGAATGATGCAGTTGCAACACCAGGAGACACCCGATGAGAACACGCTTTCATGGGAAGAGCGTGAAGAACTCCGCATATGCGAGGGCAAGATCACAGAGGGGCTGTTCTATTGGCGACAGACTGGCGAAGCCCTTCGCACCATTAGGGACAAGCGACTGTATCGCGCTTACGGCACATTTGATCGGTATCTGAAAGCGAAATGGGATCTGGTGAGGTCTACGGCTTACCAGATTATGAAGGACTGCGAACTGGCTGAGGAAATCCTTAAAAAAATGTCTACGCGCGTAGACATTTTAGCCACGGACCCGGCCTCTATTCTGCCTGAGCAAAGAACCGTTCTGCGTCCGCTCGGAGCCTTGCCGCGAGAAGAACAAGCAGACGCCTACTTAGACGCCTTTGTGGAGAACGAACATAATCCGCCGGACGCTCGGAAGATGCAGGAGACAGTGAGAGCCGCCGCACCCACCGCTGAACAGGCAACCAGTAGCCGCATCGGGAACCTGGAAGTGGATCGCAAAGCCAAGCCGACGACCTCGCCAACGTCGAAGAAGGTATTCGGCTACATTGAAGCCGATAGCGTGCAGACCTCGACCCGCGACCGCAGGTTAACCTTTACCTACTTTCGCCCGGCCTTTACCACGTTTCAGGGCAAGCCGGTGAAGGCTCAGAAGGTTGAAGGGCTGGCGATCCCATTCCGCGTTCTCGAATCGCAGGGATGGACGCCGCCAGTGCTTACGGATGAAGAACGCGAGCGCTACGAACCTGAAGACGACAAGCCCACATCATTGCTTGAAGGCCGCGACCTTTCGCAAGTCAGACGCAAGCCGCAAACGACAGTCGGCACAGACGCGTTGACACTGATGCTTCCGGCTGAAGAGGATGACGCGCCGGTTCAGTCGTTCACGGCCAATATGGACTTCACCGACATGGACGCGCTCGCCAAGCCATTTGAGGATTACGCACAGTGAGCAGGCAGCGGCTAACGTGGGCTGACGGATGGTGGCCCGCTGAAAAGGACGTAGAAGACTATCTGAAATCCAAGATACTCGAATGCCAGCCGCACGCGGAATTCTTCTACGCCGAAGATTTCATTGAGAGCCTCAAGCAAGCCGACGAAGCGGCGCGGCAGAAGCGATCCGAAGAGAATGACTAATCCGTTCATAGGCGAACCGTCCGAGGCAGAGAAGGCCGATGCAGCCGCATACATCCGGCACCGCGACTGCCCTAGCCCGCAGACAGAGACACTGGCGAGAAAAGCGTGGTTCGCATTGACGGGCGGGTTTCCGATCACAACGCCGGGTCGGTGCGCATATTGCGGATTGCACATGACGGGCAGAACGAAGTATGAGGCTTGCAGACTTTGCGGGCAGAAGGAGATCAGAAAAAATGGCAAATGAGTTGTTTGAAGTGTCCGGAACAGTTGACCGTTACTACTCGCAGGACAGTGCGCCGGAAGTCAAGACCGAGAGACAGGCGGCGGCGGCGTTCAAAAGTCAAGGCGGCATCCCGCAATACGTCAACGGCGCAGCGATCGTGGGTTTCTGCGAAGCCAGCGGCGCAGCGATCTTCGAAGACGACAAATACGAAAGTTACGCGGATGGGCCGATGGTTCTTACCGAGGCAAACCCGGAGCACGACAAGGACGCTACGATCGAATAGCATTGACACTCCCGCCCTGTTCCGCGAAAACTGCGGTCGCTGATCCTGTCGTAATACTGTCGGGGCTTAGGCCAAGCGAGTGGCGGGAGACTTAGACGGTTAGCCAAGTGGTCTAAGGCATCTGGCTTTGAACCAGATAATCGAAGGTTCGAATCCTTCACCGTCTGTTGGCGAAAGTCGAACGCGGTCTGCCCCGAACGGCACCCTGGTAAAAGTCCAGCAATCGACAGGAGATAATCCTGTTCTGCATCGCAAGGTGCAGCGCCGTGGTCAAGGGCTGAAGGACCGAGCCGCATCAACATCTGCACAAACTGTCAAAAGTGCAGATGCGGACGGGGAGCAGACTGTTACCATACCCGGCGGGGAAGAGGTTTGGAGTGGGTTCCGCGCGAAGCGCGAATGTAGACAAAATTCAACGAACTGCCTGGTACTAAAGCCAGGAGTAGGTTATCGACCCTGGAGGTTAAAACCGTGAGAAGGCCCCTTTGCAAGCACTGCGTGAAGGTGATTGCGCCGAAGTCCTTTTGTTGGGCTGAGTTCGATCACGCCCAACTCGGCAAAATCCGACACCTGTTTTGGTACTGTGATGCCTGCAAGAAACGCGCCGGTTATCCAATCCCGCGCGTTCATCTAACGGCGAGCAATATCGCTGAAGATGCGATCCCGGTAATCCATGTAGACAAGGAAGCGGAAGCAACCGAGCGAGTTGAAAAGCACAGGAAGCAACCGCGAACCGCCGCAGAAATAATGAAACTGCGGGAAATGCCTTATCGCGAATATCTGCAAACGGAACACTGGAAACTGTTGCGCGAGAAGTGCATACGCCGTGCTAAATGTCTCTGCCAACTATGCAATCAAGGTGGCACGCTGAACGTCCACCATCGAACTTACGAACGCAGGGGATGTGAGTTCTTAAAGGATTTGATAGTCTTATGCCGAGCTTGTCATGCGAAATTCCACGACAAGTTGCCATAGGGAAAACCACGCAATTCGCAGAGCCGGTCTGCCCGCGATGCTGTAGCACGACCTGGCAGTTCTACTCGGTGAGCACTTGCGGCCCGGAGAGTTACCGCAACAACTTGAGGTGTCTTCGGTGTCTGTTCAAATGGCACGTTGAAGGCAAAGTTAGCGCGAGGGAATAGTGCCGACCCACCGCCCCGCGCGCACCGAGCAGCAGCAGCAGCAGCAAGGGAGGGAGGCCGGGATGGAGCGGGGCGGGTCGGGGGAGAGTGGTGTGGTGGTGGGATGAAGAAAGGAGAGAGGGACGATGGAGTTGGCAGAGGGTCAAGACCCGACGCAACTTTCGCAAGAAGAAAAGGCGGCTTACAAAGCCGTCGCGAAGGTGAAGGGGCAAATATGGGAAATGCTACTTGCGTTTGAAAGAGGCGAAATCAATCTGACCGACCATAGCGACGATCTGAAGAAATTGATTGCGGAGTACGTTCATCTTGATGAGGAAGTGAAAGCATCGGCGATTTACCGAAAGAAGGCTGAAAAGGCACGACGCGCCATTGCTCACAACGAGCACCAATCTCAGATGATTGAATTGAAAAAACAACGACATGAATTGCATATTGCGGAGCATGAAACTAGAATTGAAATGTTGCGCCAAAAAGCTGAAGCGCAGTTCGCCGAAACGCTCGCTCTCGAAGGTCGCAAAGCCGCACTCGCTCAGTGGGCGATCTCGAACGGCACTCTAGAGCCGATTACCGAGGAACGGATCCAGGCGATCGTGAACAGCCAGCGACGGGCACGTGAAGGCGTCGTGAGGATAGAAAGCGGGGATGGAAAGTGATGTCATCCCCCAGTGACGACGACCTGAACCGCGCAATGGCGCTGGAGTGTGGGTACCGCTGGTACCGCGTCATGCGATGCACGCACGATAGCGGGCCGGAAGGTATTCCGCACCGTATGTTGGCGACAGAGGAAAGTATGTCGGAATGGGACGCCACCATCCTGGCTACAGGCGACGAACCAATCTACGATGATTACGCACAGCCGCACTACTGCTCGGACCGAAATTCCCACGGTGAGATCAAACGGGCAATCGACACCGCGCAAGCCTGGTACGACTTCTCGCACGAGATGCGAAACGTCTGCATCGGGTTGCCGGACTGGGAGAACTCGCGCACGTTCACAGTGACGTTCGCACCGCCGAGGCTGGTCGTGATAGCCGCGCTCCGGGCGTTGGGGAAGTGGGAGCCGGGTTGGGATGAGGAGGGGGAGGAAGCGTGATGGACACCTATCGAAAACTGCTTAGAATGGTAGTGGATCAGCAAAGCAGGTGCCGCTCATGTAACGCCAAGGTAGTTGCGCGAGCAGAACGAGCGGCGATGATTTGCGAGGTCGGCACGGAGGATAGTTGCCGGGGAATGATCCGCTTCCTCGTGTACGCGTCTGACGATGAGGCGCGTTATAGGATGCCGGAGTGCGATGATGTGTACCGGGCTTGCAAATCGGCGATGGAAGTGGAGGCAAAGGATGGACGCTAAAAGAGTGCTGGCGGTGTTGCGGCAGTTTGAATTCCAGTGCGGATGTTTCCCAGTGAACGAGACGTTTCCTTGTTCAACACCGCATAAAGAAGGGTGTTCGCTCGCTGCCCTCATCACCGAAGCCGAACAGGAGGCGCGAGAAGGCGGCTGGAAGCCGGGGACGGAGCCGCCTAACATTGCTCGTGTTGTAGTTATCCGCTTCCATGTCACGGATAGCTATGGAGGCGTTGCGCTGGTTGAAGCAAAAGGACTGCGCAGCCTTGACGGTTGGCGTCGTGTAGACCTATTCGGGAATTGTTATCCGGTACAGGTTATAGAGTGGCGTGAGTTGTCGCCGCTGCCGGAGGCGGCGTGATGGAATATCGAGACGCAGTTATCAAAGCCGCCGACACGATCCGCAAAGACGGCTCCCTGAGCGTGATTGACGTAGCAGATGCGCTAGTAGAGGCGTACAACGCCGGCCGCGCCGAACCGCTCGACCTCAGCCCCGACGAGCGGATCGTAAGCGCGCAGGCGTGGGAGGCGTTTCAGTGCTGGCAGCGCGACGCGGAGGCGCGTGCCGAGTTCGAAGC
>Ga0207698_10001540_pt1 | contig 13436 bp, 13 predicted proteins | sample KBSCornC22_FD_184298 | JGI IMG/M metagenome (GOLD analysis project Ga0207698, IMG submission 184298) | Corn rhizosphere microbial communities from Kellogg Biological Station, Michigan, USA - KBS Corn C2-2 (SPAdes) (version 2) | ecosystem: Host-associated > Plants > Roots > Rhizosphere > Soil ...
CGGTTAGATTCGGCGCTCCGCCGCCAGTCTCGCGGCGGAGCGCCGAATCTAACCGATCCGCTTCACCTTGAAGCCGGGCTGGCTGTTTAGCTGCAATGAGAACGACCCCATCATCCCGCGACGAACGATTACCTTGTCGCCCTTCTCTGGTGGAAGGCCGAGCTGATAGTCGTCGGTCTGAGCCCAGGTTGATCCATCGGCGAGCTTGATGGTCCAGCCGTTGTAGCCATTGTTGACGAAGGCGACGACGGTGCTGCTGATTTCCTTTACTTCGTCCTCGGCGCCCCCAAAAAGGCCGCCGAAATTGGGGATCGAGAAGCCGAACAGCGACCGCTTGGCCTGGGTGGCCCGGGCCTTGTCGATCAAGACGATTTCCTTCTTGTCGATGGCTTGATCGACAGCTGTCGCCTCCCGATCGTAGCAAGAGAGGCGCTGCGCACTGTCCTGAATTGAACGGCAATCGAGCAGTTTCTGCATCTGCGCCGGAGTTCCCGCGGAGACCGGGCCCTTCGCATATGTTGTTCCGCTGGCAAGCGTCCCAAAAGCGCCTGTAATCAAGACGAAATTCCGCATTTTCCGCGATCTCCGAGAGTGTCTCGCGACCCTACTCCCGGCGAGTGAACAAGCACAAGAAGGCGCTGTTGCAAAATTGATACAGAGCTTGGACAACTCGCGTCCGGGAAGCCTGAAGGCGTTGCCAGCGTCTCGCAGCATCACTTATCACGAGGTGCAGTTCGGCAAAGTTGCGTTTGCCGTTCCACGGCAGTCGTGCCTTGGGTGCGACTAGTGAAGGGGAAGATTTTTATGAAGCTCGATTTCCGTCAGCGCCTGCTCACGACGACCCTGCTCGTCGGCGCCAGCATGGTCGCATCGCCCGCATTTGCGCAGGATCAGGCGACGCCGCCCGATTCGGCCACGGGCAGCCAGCCGGACACCACGGCGCCTCAGGGCGGCCAGGTTACTCCTCCGACGACCAACGCCACGGGCGGAACGGTCGGCACAGCGGGTAACGACATTGTCATCACGGGCACGCGTATTCCGCAGCCGAACCTGACCTCGGCCAGCCCGGTGACGGTGCTGTCGAGCCAGGAAGTGAAGCTTTCCGGTACGACCCGTACGGAAGACCTCATCAACTCGCTGCCGCAGGCGTTCGCGACCCAGGGTTCGAACATCTCGAACGGTTCGACGGGCACCGCCTCGGTCAACCTGCGTAACCTCGGTTCGCAGCGCACCCTCGTGCTGGTCAACGGCCGCCGCCTGCAGCCGGGTGACCCGCGCGCCGGCTCGATCGCTGACATCAACTTCATCCCGGCCCCGATGGTCAAGCGCGTCGACGTGCTGACCGGCGGTGCTTCGTCGGTGTACGGTGCCGACGCGGTCGCGGGCGTCGTCAACTTCATCATGGACACGAACTTCACCGGGCTTCGCATCGACGCCCAGGCTTCGACGTTCATGCACTACAACAACGCGTCGGATAAGATCCTCAACGCTGACGTTGCCCGTGGCTTCCATCCGCCGCACGGCTGGAACGTCAACGGTGGCTCGCAAGACATCGCGGCTGCCTTCGGTGCGGCGTTCGACGACAACCGCGGCCACGTGATGGCTTACGCCACCTACCGCAAGCAGGACCCGGTCCTGCAGGCGAGCCGCGATTATGCGTTCTGCGGCCTTGCCGCACGTACGGCTGCCCAGGGCGGCCGCGGCAGCGGCACGCCGCCCCGCGACTTCAACTGCGGTGGTTCGGCGACCTCGGCGACCGGCACGTTCTTCACGAACGTCGGTACGTTCCAGACCAGCGGCACCACGCTGATCCCAGGTTCGACGCCGTTCAACTTCAACCCGTACAACTTCTACCAGCGCCCTGACGAACGTTACACGTTCGGCGCGTTCGCTGATTACGAGATCGCTCCGGGTGCGCATCCGTACATGGAAGCGATGTTCATGAACGACACCTCGAATGCGCAGATCGCGCCGTCGGGTGACTTCTTCAACACCACGACCGTCAACTGCGACAATGCGCTCCTGTCGGCCCAGCAGCTCGGCATCCTGTGCCGCCAGGCTGTCTACAACCCGGCTGACGCGACGGTCACGAACGGCAAGTTCGCCAGCACGTTCGGCAACCTCGTCGGCGGTGGTCCGATCTTCGGCCCGGACCCCGACCTGGTCCTCGACGCCAAGGGCAACGTCGTCTCGAACGGCCCGCTCAAGGCGCCGCTGCTCGGCTTCAACGCTCCGACGGTGTTCACCGATGCCAACGGCAACCAGTATATGCAGGGCATTGCTTATATTGGTCGTCGTAACGTCGAGGGTGGTGCCCGCCAGGATCACCTCGAGCACACCTCATGGCGTGTCGTCGGCGGTATCAAGGGCGACCTGCTGCGCGGCGTCTCCTACGACTCGTACTTCCAGTACGGCACCACTCGCCTGAGCCAATCCTTTCAGAACGATTTTGGGGTCACTCACTTGCGGCGTGCCCTTGACGTCGTTGCCAATCCGGCGGTCGGGGGAGTTGCAGGCGTACCCGTCGGAACCCCCATCTGCCGCTCGGTTCTCGACGGTACGGACCTCACTTGCGTCCCGTACAACGTGTTCCAGACGGGCGGCGTTAACCAGGCAGCTCTCGACTACCTGCAGATCCCGCTGCTCCAGTTGGGCCGCGTTAACGAAACCATTGCAGACGCCAATCTCACCATCGAAGGCGGCGAATACGGCATCCAGACGCCGTGGGCAGACCGCGGCATCGGCCTGAACGTCGGTGCGGAATATCGCAAGGAGGCTCTCTCGACCGATCCAGACGCGGCCTTCCGGGCGGGCGAAGGAGCGGGAACTGGCGCCAAGATCCTTCCGGTTTCGGGTAAGTTCGACGTCCGCGAGCTCTTCACCGAGCTTCAGGTCCCGATCGTCGAGCACTCGTTCATTGACGAGTTCACGCTGACCGCCGGCTACCGTTATTCGGACTACAAGGTTGCTGGGCATCACTTCAACACCGACACCTACAAGGTCGATGTTCGCCTTGCTCCGGTGGCGGACGTGTTGCTTCGCGGCAGCTACAACCGCGCCGTTCGCGCGCCGAACGTCGTCGAGTTGTTTGCGAGCCAGGCCGTCGCTCTTGGTGGCACATTTGATCCGTGCGCGGGTGCGACCCCGACCGCGACTGCCGCGGCTTGCGCCAACACCGGCGTGACGGCTGCCCAGTACGGCAACATCACGGCGAACCCCGCGAACCAGTACAATGCCTTGTTGGGAGGCAACACAAGCCTGTCACCGGAAACGGCTGACACCTACACCTTCGGAGTCCTCCTAAAGCCACGGTGGATCCCCGGTCTTGCAGTCTCGGCTGACTACTTCGACATCAAGGTGGCAGACCTAGTCGCTCCAGGCATTCCGTACCAAACCGTGATCAACAACTGTCTTGCAACAGGCAGCGCGACGACCTGCTCGCTCATCCATCGCCAGGCCGGCAACGGGTCGCTGTGGATAACGCAGGCCGGCTTCGTCGATCAGCGCAACCTCAACCTCGGCGGTCTTCGCACGAAGGGTATCGACGTGAACGCGTCCTACGCGCACCGCATCGGTGGCATGGGCACGCTGAACTTCAGCATGGCCGGAACCTACCTGAAGGAGCTGAACGTCGACACCGGTTTGCGCCCCGGAGTTACCGGCCAGGACGGCACTTATGACTGTACGGGTTTCTACGGAAACACCTGCGGGACGCCGAGCCCGAAATGGCGCCACACGGCTCGCTTGGGATTCACCCTGCGGAATGGCCTGGGTATCTCGGGCCGCTGGCGGTACTTCTCGGCGGTCGATCTCGACACGCTGAGCAGCGATCCGGATCTTGGCACGGGTGTTGCCGCTCCGGCCAATGCGAAGATCAACGCCCAGAGCTACTTCGACCTGGCACTGAGCGCCCGCATCACCGACAAGTACAACTTCCGTCTCGGTGCGAATAACATTCTCGACAAGCAGCCGCCGATCGTCGGCAGCGAAGTCGCCAACGCACCGTTCGGTAACGGCAACACCTACCCGCAGGTCTATGACGCGCTGGGTCGGTACCTGTTCGCCGGCGTGACCGTCGATTTTTGAGCGGGAAGAAGAGCTCCTGTCAGGCTGATTACGCAACCATCGAACCGCAGGCGAGATGAATCAGACTGACCCGGGTATGGCTTGGACAGGCGTTCGCAATGGCGGACCTGGATCAGGCTGAGCCCGAGAGCGGGAGAGGAGAGGGCATGGATCGCCGTGAGGATAATTCCCCTTCACGCCATGTCCTCTCCAACGACCACAACCACTTCACTGCCAGCCCAAGGAGCATAGTGTGACCAAAGAACGACTGTTGTCCGTGGCCATGGTTGCGTTCGGGCTGGTTTCCGTAATGCTATACCCGCTGGCAATGGTATGGCCGAGCGGCTGGGCGTGGCATTCGGGCAGTCCAGGGGCGAACGACTATTTCTTGATGATCGTGGGGATCTACGGGACGCTTGGTGTGCTCCTGATCCTCGCCGCGCGGGAACCGGCGTCCAACCTATCGCTCATCAAATTCGCCATCTGGTCCAGCGTGGTCCACGCTGGCGTAATGACGTTCGAGGCGCTCCGTGGGTCAGCTCACCGCGCCCATCTTTATGGCGATGTGCCGGCGCTGCTCCTCGCCGCCACTGTTCTGGGTGTGCTGTCGCGCGGATTGGCAGACGGGCCGCCACGGACCACGGCCATCTGAAGTCCTGAATTCAGTAGAGACCGGGCCTCAAGGCTTGGTGGGCACGTGGCTGCGCTCGGGCGCTCGAGTGCGTCGCGTCCGTGCGCGGCTCGGCAACATCCAGGCTGGAGCGTTGGCCGCGCCCCGCACAGGAAGCCAGAGCCTCCTTGCTGAGGCCTTTGTCAGACCTTAACCGTCGCAGGTTCATGGCAGTCGATCCGGCAGGCCGGAGCGGTCCTCGCGCGCAGGTTTAGCTCCCATGCCGCTCCTCACCAGATCCGAATGCGGTTTGCGGGCGCAAGATAAAGTGCGTCCGTCGGCCGGACGCCGAAAGCTGAATACCATTCATCCACATTGCGGACGGTGTTGCTGCGATACCTGCCGGGCGCATGAATGTCGGTTTCGACATCGTGCTGAAGCGCCGCGTCGGTTTGGACCTTCTGCCACCTGCGCGCGAAGGCCAGGAAAAAGCGCTGGTCGCCTGTCAGGCCGCCGACCATCCGGTCGGGACGGCCGTGGAGCGACAAGTGGTACGCATCGAGCGCGACCCTGAGGCCGGCGAGATCCGCCGCGTTCTCACCAAGGAGCCGATGTCCGTCGAGGCACATCGCGGGTCGCGGGCAAAGGGCGCCAAACTGTTGAGCCAATGGCGCCAATGCCGTCTGGTAATTGGCGACATCCACCTCGCTCCACCAGTTTCCGAAGCGGCCGCGGGCATCGTAAAGGTTCCCGAGTTGGTCGAAGCTATGACTGATCTCGTGAGCCATCCCTGCGCCTGCCGAACCGTAGTTCGACGCGGCATCACCATTCGGATCGAAGTAGGGCGGCTGGAGAATGCCGGCGGAGAACTGGATTGCGTTGGGGCTGAAATTGATGACTGCGCCCGGCACCTGCGGAACCAGCGCGGACCATTCCCCAGGATCCACCGGATCATCAAGTTTGGCGATTGCGCGGGCCAGGGCGAAGCGCTCCAGACGGCGCAAATTACCGAGTGCGTCATCGCGCTTGATCTGCAGCGAGGAATAATCGGTCCAGCGGTCAGGATAGCCGACGCCGATCCTCAGCGCGTCGAGTTTCAGCAACGCTTTCGACCGGGTGGCGGGCGACATCCAAGCGAGATTTTCGATGCGTCCTCGGAAAGCACCGCGCAGGTTCGCAGCCATGTCCATCGCGACCGCTTTTGACTTGGGCGGGAAGAACTGGCCGACGTAGAGCCTACCGATGGGTTCGCCGAGTGATGCCTCAGTGAGCGCCCGCGCCGCTGAGCGTGCGTCGCGCGTGGTGACTGCCTGTGGATCGGAGAACCGCTCCGGCAGGACCGCCGCGTAATGGTCAATTAGATGGACGGTGAGGTAAGCCTTCCACGCCGCTAGCGGCCGGCTTGCAACCAGCGCGGAAGTTCCGCGGACTGCGCTCGGCTGCCACACGAGGGATTGCCGTTGCCGCGAGAGCCCGGCGGTTCGGAAATATGCGACCCAGTCGAGGCCAGGCGCCTTCACCGCGAACTCAGCGTTAGTCCATCGATTATTGACTTTCGCCGGGTCGTCTGTGTCCGCACGAGAAGCATGCGTTCTGGCGATCGCTGCTTCGAGCGAGATTACCTGATCCGGCAATTGCGGGTGGTGGGAGCCGGTGAGCTTCAGCACTCGAGCGACATGCGCTCGATACCTTGCTAGCTCCGCATTTTCCCCGCTGAGATAAGAGTCCGCGCTGGAGAGGCCGAGGCCGCCCTGAACCAGGTGGGGGAGGTAATGATCGGCATCATCGAACCCCTGATGAATCCAGATACCAAAGATGCCCTCGGTGCTCGTGTTGCTGCCGTCATCCAACCTGAGCGTGCGCCCGAGCTCCTCCGACAAGGACCTGCGATCGCTGATCGCTGCAATCGCGTCGAGCTCCCTCCGCAGCCGTGAAAGCCTGAGCCGCTCGATCGCGTTTCGGTCAGCAACGCTCGTGTAAAAATCGCCGACGACTTGCTGCAGTTTGCGAACCGTGGGGTCCCGCTTTCTCTTGAACGGGACTGCAGCCTCTTCAATCAGCTTTCGGACGCGCTCGCTGTTGAGCGCTTTCAACATTGCCGTCGGGCCAAAGCTCTGTTCTCTCGCGGGAAGGGAGACGGAACTCAGCCAGGAGGCGTTGGCGTAAGAATAGAAATCGTCACCCGGGCGCATCGATTGAGCATTAGTCGACGTCGCCGGCGCTGATCCCGCAATGGTCGAAACCATCAGCAAGACGAATGAAACTGGTGCTCTTAGATACGGCATCGAGTCATCCTCTGGCACTCAGGACTGAAGGAGGTCGGTGACCTTGGCCACACGGGCGAACTCGTTGTGCAGGGTGGTCAGATGAGCGATGTGCATCGCTTGGGCAGATACGTGGCAGCCTTCTATCGAGATTTGCCCGAAGCAGGCGCAGGCGTCCTCCGCGACCGTTGTCGCGAAGCCTAGGTTGCTTGCCCTTCGCGCAGTCGTCGACACGCATTGGTCGGTGGTCAGCCCTGCGATCGTAAGGCCGCGGATCCCGGCGGTGCGTAACCGAGATTGGAGCGGCGTTCCGATGAACGCGCTGTTGACCCGTTTCGCGATGACCCAGTCATCGCAGGCCGGCTCGAATCCGGGCTTCAGGGCGTTGCCGGGAGAACCGGGGAACAGGCTTGATTGCCGATCAGCGGAATCATGCCGGACGAAGACGACTTGCCGGCCCCGATTTCTCCAGTGACGCACGAGCCGCAGTGCGCTTAGCTCCGCGCCAAGATTGTTCCGGTGACCCCAGCGAGGATCGTCGAAACCGATCTGCATGTCGATGACCACCAAGGCTTGTGCAGGGTCGGTCATTTCAGGCTCCTTGACACTTCGGTCGGCGTGCCGATTATATTTTTGAGAAAGGCCGGCAGCTATGAACAAGGCGCCAGTTCAGCAGGCAAAACGACTAAAGTTCGCCTGAACGCTATGCGAAACGAAAGACCGCGTGACGCTATCGATGAGCGGCTCATTGCGCTCCTGCGAAGCGATGCGAGGATGAAATTGACGGCGCTGGCTCGATCGGTTTCACTTTCGAGGACCGCGGTCCAGGGGCGTATCGCCAGGCTTGAGCGCGACGGCATTATCCTTGGCTATGGTGCAATTGTGCGCGAAGCTGAGGAAGACGATGTGCTTCGCGCCATCCTATCGCTCGTGTTCAGCGAGCGGCCTTGCCATCCTGTGGTCAAGAAGTTTCGGGCATGGCCCGAAATCGTCCACTATTACTCAGTCACCGGGCCGGTCGACGGCTACGCGCTGGTGAGGGTGAAGGACGCAGAGGCTCTTGCTGAATTGGTGGATCGATTCTCGGGACTTGCTGGCGTAGCAAGTGCGTCCTCAGCGGTGATGCTTCGGGGCGATTAGTCAACGACGACTGAGACATCGAGGAAGCTTGCAAGGCCGCCCTAAGAGGCTGGGACGGATCGTTGCCGCTGCCGATCGTCAAGTCACCGCTTGTAAGCGAACGATTTCTTGGCAGTCCGCCTATCCTAGTTAACAGCCTCATCTCAAAAGAACTGGCGGAGCGGGAGTCCGCCTTAAACATGGCTCTAGTGAATTGATTTAGTTTGGTTGTTTATCCGTTTTTTCAGGACGTCCCCCACATCCTTCCCCACACGGGGCGAACGCGCGGGGCATGAAATGGCAGCTTTCGACCCAAATCCGACCGTAGCGCCTTGGGTCTGATTTCGACCCATTCCTGCCATTAGACATGAAGTGTCGACCGACCAGTAGCGTAGCCCTTCGTACGCTCAAGCAAGCCTTGCAACGGAGTAGGCGAGACCCCACCTAATGGTCTCTACCAGTCGGTATCGACGGTTTCGGCGCCGAAGCGCCTTCCCCTATCCTTAGCGCCTCTTAGATCCGGCGGCCAATCTCGGTCCCGGCAAGAAGGACAAGCACCATGATTTACGGCAAAGTCGAATCATACGACAACAACAAGGGCACGGGCCTGATCACTCCCGAAACTGGCGGCAAGGGTCTTCCCTTCGATCGCGCAGCCTTCTCGTGGACGGACAAGTCCGCGCCGCCGGTCGGGCGTCGGCTGTCGTATGAGGTTGTCGAGCGCGGCGGCGTGAGCAGCGCCATCAAACTTCAGCACGCGTAAGAGGTAATGGCGGGTGGGCGGCGGCGACGCTTACCCGCTCGCCTTTTGCCCCGACATCCGAAAGGTATGTACGATGACCATTCAAGCTCCCGACCAGCCGCGTTGGCCGCTTTATTGCGGAGACAACCTCTTGGCGCGTGACGAAGTCGACATGAAGCGCGATCGCGAAGAATGGGACAATGAAGGCGGAGCTGCGAGGCTTCCGATCCGAGCAGCCAAGCGAGCGTTTGAGGAGACAATGAGCTTGGCCGACATCCTGCCTCCGCCAATCATGGCTCACCGCAGGAAGGGCACTCTGGGGTGCGCTTACAATGGTTGAGGCAGGCAACGTGCTCGGCGTCTTGGCAGCGGTCCTGTTACTGATTGCTGGCGCCGCCTGGATCAAGGTGATCCGCAGCCCGCTGCTGCAACGAATGGACGGCAGCACTGAAATGGACTCGGCTCAAGGCGAGCTGGCGTCCGAGCTGCTGCTCTGGGCAGTGGGCATGAGTACAGCAGCGGCGATTCTCGCCATTGCCGGATGGATCTTCGGATGAGTGCGCCCTCGAGTTAGGGCGCTGAGCGTAAAGCGTGTAAGGTCAGAGTATCATCGGCATCGCTGGCGCGACCGCGCGGCCGAGAGTGTACGAAGCTCGCGCCTCGATGGAGCGCAGTTAAATGAAACAGATTCACGATCGTGCGGAGGCGCAAGCCCTTGCGCTGGCGATCGTCGATACGCTCCCCGAGCCGTTCCTGGTCCTCGACGACACGTTGCACCTTCTAGCGGGGAGTCGCTGCTTTTATGAGGTGTTTGGCGAGAACGCTGCAAAGGCCCACGGCCGCAGCCTATTCGACCTGTCCGACGGCCAATGGGACATACCGGGCCTGCGCCAGCTGCTGACGACGGTTGTGCCGCAGCATACCGCGGTCGAGGGGTTCGAATTCGAACAGACTTTCGCGCATCTCGGCAAGCGCACGATTCAGCTGAATGCTCTCCCCATTCGCGACGATGACGGGGAAAGCCGGATGGTTCTCCTCGCAATCAAGGATATCACCGAGCGCCGCGTCGCGGAGCAGGAGAAGCAGCGGCTGCTGGAGCATACCGAAGAGCTGCTGGAGCAGCAGCGGACACTGCTGCGCGAGATGCGGCACCGGATCGCCAACAGTTTGCAGATCATCGCCAGCATCCTGCTGCTGAAGGCAGGCTCGGTGGCCTCTGAGGAAACCAAGAACGAACTCCGTGCTGCCCACCAAAGGGTAATGTCGGTCGCAACCGTGCAAAGCCACTTGAGCGCGTCGGATGGGATCGAGCAGATCGAGATGGGGCCGTATCTGACAAAGCTCAGCGCGGGGCTTGCATCCTCAATGGTCGGCCACAAGCAGCATATCGACATTGCCGTCGCCGCCAACGAAGGCACCCTACCTACCAGTCACGCAGTCAGCATCGGCCTGATCGTCACCGAGCTAATCATCAATGCGATCAAATATGCATTTCCAGAGCCGCGCTCCTCCGCCCGCATTCGCGTGACATTCGAAATGGCTAAGTTCGACTGGAAGCTGACGGTGGCCGACAACGGCGTCGGCCGGACCGGGGAGGCAGACTCGGAGACCTCGACAGGGCTGGGCACTGCCCTAGTTGGTGCGTTAGCAAAGCAACTCAGGGCTCAAATCACGGAGAGCTCATCGCGCAGGGGGCTCACGGTAGACGTTACCCGCTCGACATTTGACGCGCACTTGCCTGTCGCAGCCTGAGGCAAGAACGGCTGCTTGCGACCCCAATGCTACGTTAAAGGCTTTAGGTCTGATTTCGACCCATTCCGGACATTTAGAGGAAAGAGTTCGGGGCGACTCGGGCCATGATGGATCACCGAGAGGTCAGCAATAATTATAATCCCAGGTGGCGACTCAGCCCCATAATTCAACAGAATCACAAATTATTCACACTTAAATCGAGCAAACCACTGGGAACGTGGCTTTAAATTAAGGAAGCAATTGAACAATTCAAGGATGATTTTTCTTGAGTAGCGGCTTAGGATTATTTGCCTTGTATGCTATTGCGCAGACAGCGGTACTTGGTTGTGCTCCCGCACAATTAGTCGGCATCAGGAGATTTATATGTACAAGCTCGGCAAGTTCGCCGTCTTTACGATCATCACGATCGGAATGAGCACGTCCGCATCCGCCGGTGAGGTGACTGGACAACACAACAGAACGGGAGCGCCGGCACACGCTAACTCGATCTGTGCTTATTCCGGACTGGAGGATGGAACGACCCTCGTCGGCTTCGATGCGAACGGTCACCCGATCTTCGTCGACGATACGCCTTACGGCCCAGGCATCGTGCAGAATCCGCATCAGGACGGCGGAATACTCCACGATCCGGGCATCCCGGGAACGATGTGCCAGGGCGGCTCCAACCCGGAGAACCCGCCGCAATAGTCGGTGAACGAGGGTCCTCCGCTTCGGCGGAGGTCTTTTTCTAAGCCCATGTTGACCGCGGACAACGCGGATCGAGGCCCACCTAGCCCCTGCCGCGTCCACTATAGCCCGTCGCTACGTCGCTTCCTCGGGATGCCTCGCCATCTCGGCGTGACGGCCGCAGCTGCCTCAGGAACAACAGCCCTTCACTGTTCGCTTCACCGAGTGAAGGCTTTCACCTTCCGTCCTTGAAAGGTTGCTTTTGCCAAGATCTACGGTTGCGTCCCTTATCGAGCCTGACAACCCATCCGTCTCAAATCCGCCTCGCGTCAGGCAGGATTGGCGCGCTGTGCAGGCGGACCATAATGAGCGGATTGCGAAGCTTTCCGACGCTTATGCGGCGGCGTATGAGGGTGACGTCCAGTTCGCGCTCGGGCCGGGCCAGCGCTCGTACCTCGTGCGACGAGCGCGACGGCACCGGCTCGATGCCGAGCTGCGCCGCGCGGCGGCACGGGATCTACGTTCGATGGCGCGATCGGGCGCGGCGTGATCGCCTTAACCGCCGCACGAGGTTGAGGGCTGCGATTTCAGCGCTTGCGAGGACGGCGCGGCAGATCGAGCTTCGTACGATGGCGTCGGTCGAGGGCCTTGTTCGCGACCTTCGTTGCCACGGCATAGGTTAGAACGAGTACGGCCGCGCCCGCCCAGACGTTGAAATAGAACAGCGGGGCCACGGCCAGGGCGAGCAACACCAACATGACTGCGTAACGGTCCACACCTTCCCCCATGAGCTTCGCCCGTCGTTCCGTCCACGCCTGATGCCGGAGCGCGGACCGGTCGGCCGATCGTCACGAGTCATTCATCCAACAGCTGCTAGGGAAGAGCCATCACCTGAGACCGCAATCGAGCGTCCTGTGACAGGGAGACACTTCAATGCTCTCGCTCGCAGGAGACAGTATATGGAAAAGACCTATTGGCTCGGCCGCAAGCGGACCCAGCTTAAATTCGCCCAGCGGGCGACGAACTCGAACGCGCGATTGGTACATTACGACCTGGCCGGCCGCTACAGCCTGAAGGCGATATCCGCCGAGACTCAGGCAATCGATCTCGCCAACGCGGTGCCGCCGGCCATCCACTCTGCTGAATCGACCGCGATGACTGATGAACTGGGAAATGCTTGAGGTCGGCCGAATCCTCGCCCTAGTTGCGGCCATCGTGCTGGTCGTGGCCGTCGCGGCCCGGGCGGCACTACGGTGGAACGTGACGCTGGCCGCGGTGGGCGGGCGAGTGCGCACCAGTCCCGCGCCGACCGGAAGTGGCGTCTCGGCTAATGGTTCTGGCCTTTGGGCTGAGCGCGCTGGCGGCCATCCTGGCTGTGATCGCGTGAATGGGATTGTAGACATCGCCCGGCATTAGGCTTCCGCCGTCCGCCGATGTATGCTGAGACATCACCGGCAATCGCAAGGCGCGCTGGTGGCTGAGAGTCGTGCGCTCCCGCCACCACAGGAGAACGGCTATGACAGATGTCACCAAGTCCTCGACGGAGCGGTCCGCCGATCGGTGGGAAAATGAGGGTGGTCCGGCGAGCTCGCCGGCGATGCTCTCGCGCATTGATCAGCAGGCCGAGCTTGAAAGACTCGGTATTACACCGGTTCAGCTCACTGTGTTCGATTGGGGCGGGTATCGCTATTCCAACGTTCGTGACGCGATCGCTGCCGCTAAGCGACTTGAAAAGAACGCCGGCGGGAGATGACTAGCTCACCCGACCGCGCTCAAGTCCCGGAATAGGTTTGGAGTCCGAGTCGGACCGGTGCCAGCGCAATCCATCGCTAGTGTCCGCTTTCCACACAAATGCGACGCTACAGGCTTAGGTCTGATTTCGACCCAAATGCGACGCCCCCCGGTCTAGGGTCTCATTTGACCTAAACAACGAGCGCCTTAGTCTGGATTGGATCTCGAAAAATACGTCTGGCGAACCAGTGTTTCACAAGAGTATATCGGCACCCGGATTTACCGAGCCCGTCTGGTGCACGTGAATCTCGAGTTCAGCGGTCGTGTCCCCGTTGACGTCAGCGAACAATGTAATCTCGAACGTGCCGTTGCCGTTGTTGATAACGCTGAACCAGAGACCGTGCGCTGTCGGGGTAGTAGTGTTCCACGAGAACGCCTGATTACCGACTACGGACGTGTCGGCGTCGATCAAAGACAAGTCGATCCT
>Ga0207698_10001547_pt1 | contig 13399 bp, 20 predicted proteins | sample KBSCornC22_FD_184298 | JGI IMG/M metagenome (GOLD analysis project Ga0207698, IMG submission 184298) | Corn rhizosphere microbial communities from Kellogg Biological Station, Michigan, USA - KBS Corn C2-2 (SPAdes) (version 2) | ecosystem: Host-associated > Plants > Roots > Rhizosphere > Soil ...
AACAAAAAGAACATAGGAGAGATGTATGGAGATATCTTTAACGAGCTCCCCGCAGGCAATAATACGTTCGACAAAGCTCTTAAACTCAGTTCTAAACTCCTTGCGCCGTCGAGGTGGGGTCATAACGTCGCCCGTGCCATTGCTTACAATGGTGAATTCGACTCAACATTTGAGGCTGTACAGAAATATCGCGCGGGCGTTATTGATGCCGACAGGCTCATGCGGGATACATCAATCTGGTTCTACGACAAACCAGAGATCAATAAGATCCTCCAATTAGCGACGGATAAAGGGATTCCTGCGGAGGAAGTGGCAAGACGATCGGCTCTACAATTGGTGGATTTAACACTCTGGCCTTACCGTCGTGGAGCTCAACCGACGTTGTTGAGAACTGGTGCGGGACGTATCTTCGGCCAGTTTGGTATGTGGCCGTTAAATTATATGGATTTTCTCCGTAGGATGGCAACAAAGGTTTCTGACTTCCACGGACCAGCATTAAGAACCGTCGGTACCTGGATGGGAGCTAACTTTGCCGCGGCTGCTACAATGGAGGGGATCTTCCACGCAGATGTGGGAAAATGGTTCTGGTTAAGTCCAGCAGGATTCGGAGGTTCACCTCATTTAGAGCTCGCTCAAAACTTAATGAAAATGGCTGAGGAAACCCAAGACGGGAGAGAGGCACGTCGTAAGGTATTAGAGTACCCCTTAGACTTCGTCCCAGCCTCAAACGAGATAAAAACCATCCTGAAATCTATCGACGAAGGTGGACCCGCATTCACAGACGACGGCCACATCTCAGACAACTTCACGCGTATCCTAGGCTTCCGCCCGTTAAACGAAGCTCACGAACAGCGTCTGCAAGACTTGAGCCCAGAAGACAGGATAAGGTATGAGTTCGGATATAAGAAGGAGAAACCATGAACGTCCAGATGAACGTCATACCTCATCAACAACAACGGTACGATACAGCAGGTGATTGGTGGTTGGATGTGGAGACAGACACGCTGAAGATCAATGTTTCCTTTTTAGGAGACTGGAAGATGGAAGCGTGTTTAGGGTTGCACGAATTGATAGAAGCAATCCGGTGTATGGCCGATCGGGTTGATCAAAACCTTGTCGACCAGTGGGACCTAAACTTCAAGGGAAAAGGAGAACCTGGAGATGATCCCAACGCACCCTACCACAGACAGCACGTCCAAGCATCAATTGTGGAACGTACCTTAGCACGCCAACTCGGCGTCGATTGGAATAAATACGAACAGAAACTGGAGGAGTTGAAATATGAGCATGAAGCCACGAATCGGCGATAAACCACATGATATACCGGGAGTTGTTAACCAGACTAAGGATGTTGTGGAGGTGGGAGGAACGATTGTTCCCGGAACTGTAACTCAGCCGAAGGTGGAGTACTGTCACCCAATCCCAGGGACGGTTTCCCAAAAATACGAAGGAGCGGAGAAAGAGAAATGAGAACGGTTGAAGCACTCGCTGACGCGTTCATGCACCATGAAGGGTGGTTTCCGGGGAGTAGGTCGAACCGGAATAGAAATCCTGGCAACCTCCGCGCCTTTCAAAAATCCCAACCTGTTGATAGTGGAGGGTATAGGGTTTTTGCTTCATTAGTTGATGGCTATCAAGCTTTGTTAGATGATCTGTCAGCGAAGCTGAACGGTAGTCATGGGTTGACGAAGGAATCTTCTCTTCTCGATCTACTCAACATCTACGCTCCAGCTGGAGACAACAACAACCCGAGTGCTTATGCGGTGGCAGTAGCTCAATGGGCTACAACAGCACTCGGTAAACCAATTACAGTTCACACAACTTTGGGAGAGCTGCAAACAGCATGAAATTTCTACTTATGTCGCGTAGCGGAGACGGCTTGGCCCTAGCCCGCCGTCTCTCTGAAAACGGGCACGATGTGGCCGCGTGGGTTATGGATCGTCGTGCGAAGAAAAACTTCGATGGGTTGGTGAAGAAGGTAGACAAATGGTCTGACTTCATCGACGCCAAGACTATTGTAGTGTTTGATTCTAACGGGGGTGGGAAGACGGGAGATATGATGCGGTCGAGGGGTCACCACGTCATAGGTGGTTCCGTCTTCCACGACCAGTTAGAGATGGATAGGGGTTTAGCTTTCCAACTGATGGAGGAGGTTGGGATTAAAGTACCTCCAACTGAATCTTTTACAGACTGGGAAGCGGGTAAAGCTTACACCAAGAAGTTCGAAGGCCGTTTGGTCTTCAAACCCTCTGGAGAGTTGGCGAAACAAGGAGCTGATCTCGGCATCGACTCCTACGTCTCCTACGACTCCGAAGACATGATCGCGATGCTTGACTACTTCCAAACCCTCGCTGGCTCTACCCCCGCCGAGTTCGAGCTTCAAAAATTCATTGAAGGTGGGGTAGCAATCTCCACCGAAGGATGGTTTAATGGCAAAGAATTCATGCTCCCGTTCAACCACACTGTGGAAAGAAAACAACTCATGGATCAAAACTTGGGTCCTTCCGGTGGCTGTTCTGGGAACTCTGTCTGGGCTTGTACTTTCAACAACCACATCATTGACGACGGAATCGCTCGTATGGCTCCTACTCTTCGGAGTTTTAATTACATTGGACCTATCGATCTTAATTCGATCGTCAATGAGCAAGGGGTTTGGGCGTTAGAGTTCACACCGAGGTTTGGGTATGATGCTCTCCCCGCGTTTTTGGAACTTTATCAAGGGGATATAGGGGAGTTGTTGGCGAGTTTGGCGATGTTGACCTACCCGAAGGAGATGGTGTTAAAGTCGGGGTTTGGATCGGCGTTGAGATTGTCCATTCCCCCATACCCCTCTGAGGAGTATCGTCCAAAAGGTGGAGTCCCCATCCGAGGCTTTGAACGCAAAGACCGCGACCACCTCTTCTTCTACGAGGTACGTCTAAACAACCAAGATCAGTTGGTTACTTCTGATTCTGGCGGAGCAGTTGTTGCAATCACCGGGCATGGAGAGTCTATCCCCGGTTCACTCTGGGGTCCGTATGAGTTGGCGAAGGCAGCACGGATCCCTGACAAACAATACCGTACCGATATGATTGAAAAGCTCTCGGAGGATTATTCACGCTGGGAGACTTTAGTTCAAATCGGTAAAACCTTAAGCAAAGGAGCTTGATATGGGTACTACACCATCACCAAACCCCAACCCTCAGCCTGCAGTCTCAGCAATTCCTCTACCTTGGTGGGTAAGTTTCTCCATCAACTCTGGAATTGCCGCATTGCATCTGGCGTTGAGAAATCCCCACTATGCTGTAACACTTCAAGAGACGATGTATGAACTTCGTCAGGCAATTGATGCAACCTACGGTCCAGAACAACTGTAGTTGAACTGCCCTTAGGTATACGGAGAAGGTGTACTTCAAGGGAGAAACAACATGGTTGAATGGATAAATCACAACTACCCTGCGATGTGTGCTATAGGGGGACTGGCGGTAAATTTAGCTACCTTGGTTATTATGGGGTATCAGCATAGACTGATGTGGAGGGATTATCGCCATCGACACAAAATCAACGGGAAGCATACGCAGTGAGCGTGGGAAGCGTTTCGAGAAGTGGGTTAGGATGAGGATAAAGAAAATCCAAAGGAGGATGTTTAGACGGTTCAACCATATAGAAGGGGAGAGGTACAAATTTAACTTCAAACACACAACCTGGGAGGTTATTAACCCGATGAATGTGTATAGAACAGGGAGATAACCTTCTTCACCATCAATAACATAACCAGCTAGGGTGATGAAGATGGCAGACATCACCAAGGTGCCAAGCAGATCCACCCACCAGGTGACAAGGGTGAATTTGGATGGGAACCAGTCGAAGGTGATCATGAGTAGGAGAGTGGTAGTAAAGCTATACAACGCCATTATCCAGACCACCTTCACCTTACGTGTGATACATGTGTATAGAAAACCTAGCTCGATGAAACATTTCAAAACCCAGAGTGTTAAAGTCCAATTAGACATAAGGAGATTCTCCCATGAAGTTGATTGTTAAGGTTGTTGCGTTTGTAGTTTTGGCTGGAGGTTCGATATACGGAGGAGTTACCCTCTGCTGCGGTAACCCCCCTTGCCAGCCGCCGATTGTGTGTAAGGTTAAGTAGATAATTCCTCATCAGGTTGCTCCCCCCGGAGAAAGGACCGCACTTGGTCTTTGTAACTCTCCGGGGATTCTTGTTCTTCGATTGTAGAGAGGATGTCGTTGAAGTCGAGAGAACGGAATGTGTGGCCGAGTAGGTTGATCTCCGTTCCTAATAATGGTGGAAAGTATACCATCTGACCCACTTTAAAGTTTTCTTGGATAAGAGGGTCGATAGAGGTAGCGAGGATAAACCCAATTGAGTTGCGTGGTCTCTCCTTCTGCGCTGCTACACCTATAAGCCCTGCACGTTTATATTTCTCTTCGATCGTGAGGGTAGAAGTTATAGTACGGACGATAATCCTCCCACCGATTGGTTTTGGGATTTTGATAGTTGGAGTTATACCTAAAATCGCTTCCATACCTTCGTGTCAAGCCCCTTTACCCCCGCTGTATTCTCAAACGGGTGTTTGATTTGTGAGAATGTGAGGAAGATTATCTTCCCGGTTTCTGAGAGAAGTTGTGCGTACGACTCCTCAAGTATATACATCTCCTTCTCATCTTGGAAGACGGTTGAGGAGTGAGTGATACGTTGAACATCACACCAAACCCCGTCGTGCAGGTATTTACTCCCGAGCTGAACTGACGTCGACACCGACAGCCTCCAGGTTTTGAAGAATGCGTTTGTATCTATCATCCGGGTTATAAGGTAACCATTGAGCATTGAAATCACATTCAGTTCCAACTTCATCCCATATAATTCCATTATCAGGATGAGTTAAAGACAATCCGTGAGTCCACGCTCTCCACACTGGTGCAGAAGAGTCGATTGAGTCACATTGTGCATCCCTCAACATATTCAACTCATTAACGTTGCCCTTCACCATTCCGAAAGCGTGGATGTAGAGTTGGTCGCCTTGGTAACGCCGTTTAAGAAACTCACACGCTCTCACACGTGTTAAAGGGTCGATGTAGTAATGGGTACAGAGAGCTCTGGGGAGGCCAATTCCATCCAGTGGTAGCTCCTCCACCATCCTAATCAACCCCTCCATCCACCCTAGGATGTTTCCTTTTGTGGTTTGGGGCACCCCGATAAACTTGCAACCCAGTTCGCGAAACTCATCATAGTGGTGATCAAGGAAGTGTTTCGTCGAAGCGTAAGTACGTTCCCAGTCTTGGTATAGTTCGTCGGGACACACGATATACGCTGGTTTGTAGAAACGAGCGGCTTCGGCGAACTCTGTAGAATTGACTGATTTCCCGAGTTCGTAGGCTCCGTTATCCAGGATAAGAGTGTCCCCATTTTCTCTCCTTGCTTTGTAGAATGAGCGGTACCTCTCATCCTTGATCTGGGCTAACACCAAGTGGGTTTTGGAGAGTGTTGCATACCTCTCCAACCCCGCTATCGGACAAATAATCGCAAAGTTCATTAAACTCTCCTTCGTAGAAGTTTCGGTATTTGGAGATTAAAGCTGTTGAAATGTCGAGGAGGATGGATAACTCCTTGATAGTTGTGGTCCATATCACCCTCTGGTCTAAATGAAACAACTTCGCTCTTTGGTTAGGACTGTAACGCGCACCCCCTGTAGGTCGACGATCAATCTTACAGTGCTCGAGTCTGCGTATAATCGTGTGCATACCATAATTCAGCCTCCGGTGGAGTTCTTCGATTGATAGATGTTGAGTTGTGTAGAGATCGGTCCACATGGATTTTTCATCCGTGTAACCGAGATCACGCGCTACCTTAACCCAGTTTTCAGCCATTGTTTGTTACCTTATTCCAGAATATAAACATGCCCCAACACCCCATTCTCCTCTCTCAACTGCCCCGCTTCCTTGAGCGACGAGATAACGGATTTGACTTGGGTTGCTCCAAACTTGTACTGCATCTTCCTAATAAGATTGGAATGTGCAATCGTCCCACCTGCAGCTCGAATAGCTCGCAGGATGATTTCAGCATCTTGACCCGCTTGAGTTTTGAACAACTGTCTAAAGAGATTAGGCAGGAACTTTTCGTTCCAGTCAAGTATTTTGACAGCTCTCTCAAAGCACTCCTCACAGATCGTGTGGATGTCGTATTCATAATGGGTTCCTACGTGGAGGCACATCGCCAAACGAACGACATGCCCTTGTTTACGTTGATAATACGTCCCTAACAACTCATGTTCGGGGTGTTGGGAGTCAATCGTGTGTTTGCGGTACCACGTGCAGAATTTACATTTACAACCGGGAATACCCGTATGGCCTTCGATTTTGCAAGCCCCCATAAATGTATGGAACCAGGCGAGTTGCATCATCAGTCTTTCTTTGATAGTCGGGTCCCCAGGCCTGGGTATTGGTTCACAGCGCGCAGAGGACTCTTGGACGACAAGAAGATTTCGTGCGACAAATCCACCACCAAATGTATCCTCCGGGATGTTAGTAACAAACCAATCAGGGGTGGAGCACATAAGTACGGAGATAGCGATGTTTCGTAACGGAGTCTTACCTCGCATAATCGTACCAGAAGCCCATTCGTCCGGACAGTCCATAAACCGAGTAATAAGTTGTACCAACCCTTCGTTGTACTTCTGTTTATTGAGAAAAACGGCCATCTCGGGAGCATATATAAGTCCAGTCGCATTTTCACCTTTCATGGAGTCGATTAGGGCTTCGGGAGTTAATTTCTCACTGTAGATTGGAGTGATCTGGAGTTCTTGTAACATCTTAACGATAATATCCGCTGCGGAGGTTTTCCTAAGGCCGGAGGGCCCCAGAATAATAACACCCGTCGCAGGGTAAAAGTTAAAGTACCCCATGTCGACCCAGATCCTGCGGTTGCATACCGCTGCCACGCCGACAACTGATGAGAAAAAATGGTATGGGAGAGGCGCTTCCGCCCGAGAGGTATATTCCACGTAATCTCGAAAGAAACCAGTTTCAGGAATGAGAGAGTTAAGCTCCCGCTCAGCCAACTCTGGATCGTAATTGGAGCGTTTGTAGTTTGCTCCGACTTGATTCCCGTTAAGGGAGGAGTTGGAGTTCCCATTCCCATTTTGTATCCCATACACCACCTCAATTAACTCATCGGTTGAAATCTCAAAGGTTTCGCAGACGAGGGATTTTAAAGCGTCCCGTTCGTCCACCGGCACCGACCCCGCGTGTAAAGTTCTCAAAAACTCCGTTACACGCCCGAAAACCTCAGAAGAGCGTGGGTATTTTCTACCTCTTATCGCTTCCTTAAACTGTGCTAACTGCTCTAGCACTGTTCTGCTCATACCAGCTCTCCTTGGTGTGGACGTTTTGCCAGTTGGTACCTATCTTCGTCTCGCATCGCAAGAAGAAACCGTTCATTTCGGGGATTGGTCTGGAGAGGGTTGAGCTAACGAGTTCACATGCATTTGATGCCACTTCAACACGTTTAGCAGCCCCTTGGATATTGCAGACAACTGAGTCATGGACCGAAAAAAGAACTCTTGATCGCTCCCCGAAAGTTCTTGGGAGGCTTTCTGTAAGTGGGAGGATAGCGTTTCGAATAAGGACGTCAACAAGAGTTGTCTGTCCTGGGAAAGCGAGGATTTGGTTATGCTGTCCCCTTGGGTTAGGGAAACGACGCATTCTCCCAAAGACAGTTTGTAGATATCCATCTCTTGTCGCTCGAAAGATGAGCTCACCGTGGAAGGGAGCAACTCTAGTAAACTTTTTATGGTACCAGTCCAGTAACCATTTATATTTAGACTCCACTGCTCGTCTACCGTAGGTGAACCCCAGAGGGTAGCTCTTCGTAACAAGAAGCTTCCAGGGTTCGATGTCTTTCCGGGCATATTTCTTCTGCCGCGGCTTTCCTTCTTGGAAATACGGCTCTTTCCAGATTTCTTCGTGGAAGAATCCATAACAGTAATCTCCGCTTTCGTGGATGGTTAACAACTCAGGGTCTTGGGTGTACCAGGCGTAGATGAAGAATTCAGCTTGGCTGAAATCACTGACGAGGATGAGATCATCGGGATGGTCTGGGATGATAAGACTTCTTGGAAAGGTTCCACCAAGTGTTTCGGGAATAGTTTGGAGAGATTTATCAACAAGCTGTATTCTGCCACCTGCTTGTCCGTGCAGCTTAGCTCTAGTTCTAACTCTCCCATCACGATCCGCCAAGTCAACAAAATCTGAGGCTTTTCTAAGGGTGCGCATTTCTCTGATGAGTGAAGCAAGTTGGACTCCTTTCTTTGCTAGGGTTTCTAACGCTTCATCATCCATGCAAGGGGTGAAGGTGCCGTTAGGTCGCTTTTTCTTTGGGACGTTTAACCCCATTGCTGTGAATAGAGTGACTAACTGTTTGGGAGAGCCCCAATCAACTAAGGGTAGCTTCTCGTTCCAGAACTTCTCATATGCTGAAAGAGTTTTCGAAAGCGTTACCAACATCTGCATGGAGGCTTTGGTGTCGTAGTTACAACCCTTAGTGCGCCAAGGTTCAACGGCTTTGATGACAGGCATAAGGGACCAAAAGAGCTCTTCCATATTGGTTTTCTTACGACGCATCTCTTTAAGACATTCCTGTCCTATCTGGAGAGCCCCGTAAGTATCACGGCAGTTCCCTATAGTGTTGTATCTCATTGGATCCAACTTCCGCCAGTTTTTGTAATACCCAAAGTTACAGTAGTAAGACTCTGCGGTAGCTAGATCAAATGACATAATATCCGACCACAGAAGATAAAACGCAATCATAGCATCGGCGGGTTTAATACGGTTAAGGCTCCATCTTTTCCCGAGATGGAGAAAGTCAAAGCCACCGTTGTACGCCCATAGTACGACTTCATTCGGTACTCCATCGCCGAACAGTGGATCAAGCAGATGGAATTGATCAGGATGAACTCCGATACTTTCTCCAACTGCAGCTGAAAGCCCGATAAGGCTAATAGGAGTCTCGATAACTGAGTCCAACTCATCTTCATCAACAGAGGCTTCCGGAGTCTCAATATCAACTGCGCCTTCGCGTTGTAGGATGATCCGTTCAACGTATTCAATAACTTCCCTGTCAGATGCGTGTTCAGTAAAATTATCTGGTGGGATGATTCTAACACCTTCCGCAAACTCTCCAGCACGCTGGACATCATGCTCGAATGAAGGTGCATTGAGAAATCCTGACCGCATGACAAAACTTGGGTGCACCGCACCGAGAACAATCCGTCCGTCTGCCAAACGGAGGGGACAACCTCGAAGCCACGCGGAGGGGTTTGATTCAGCTGATTTTCTGTTATGGACAAATTTAATATCCTTTCCAGTTAATCCATCAAAAGCTTCCTTACCAACTGTAAGTATTGTTTTGCAGTTAGGGAGAAGGTCCATCTCGCGGTTGAGGAGAGGTCTGCAGTGTTTAACCGCCGCCGGCTCCACTTTCTCTCCCGCGGGTACATAACACTTAACCATATTACTAACGTAATTCTGGGCCCGGGAAATACCAGCTTTTCGAAGTGCAGTGTTAAGCACCTCACCCGAGGGGCCTGAGAACGGTTTGCCCGACTCCCTTTCCCTATCACCCGGAGACTGTCCGAGGATGAAGAGCTGAGCTGCGGGGTGGCCGTCTCCTCGGACCATGGGGCGATCGAAGTAGGGGCAACCGGTGCAGGTGGAAGGCTTTTCACTCATTTACCGTGCCCGTTTCTAGCGAGTTCGAGGAACCGCCTTTCCTGATCGGGGTCCGTCTGAAACTCTCCTCGGATGCTGTAGGTTCTGAAATCCCCCTTGGTGTGAACCCCTCGTATCTTGGCGCATCCGTGTTTTCCAGTGACGACACATGCCGCACCTTTACATTTTGGGAGGACTTCGTAGATTTTATCGATAACGTCATTTGTGAACTTCTCCTGGAGGATTGGACCACGGTTGATGTCGTGGAGTAGTCTAGCTAACTTTGATAGACCAAGAACATGTCCGTTAGGGATGTAGGCTACATCTACAGACATCTCAACAGGGAGGAGGTGGTGAGGACAAAACCCCCATATCTCATGCCCACGGAGAAGGATGAAGTTGTTGTAGCGCTCTTCAAATGTAGGGTATTCTACATCCGGACAGTTGAATATTTCGTGATACATGCGTGCAACTCTATCTGGCGTTTCGAGGAAATTCTGGTCTTTAGTGTCACAGTTCAACCCCTGAAGGATTAACTTCACACCGCGTTCGATTTTACCGTGGTCCACTAGTTAGCTCCTTCGTGCGACGTTCGATCTCCCGTTGGATATACCAAATGGCCTTTTTAAGGTCTTGGAGCTCGGTGGAAGTAGAGGTGCCTTTAGATTTGTGTGGAGCCCTCCAAAGGTATTTAATAGCATTACCTACATTGAAGGGTAGCCATTCAACCACATCAATACATTCAATTCCTGCAGGGTGAGTATTGTAATGAACAGGATGGTTAACAGGATCAGAAGTTGTTTTACTGCGGTTAACTCCGACACTGTCAAGCCGTTCTTGTACACGTTCACCTTGAATAGCAGCAGTGTTAAGTATTTCCCTAACTAAAGGGATAGCATTTGATCTATCTCGAGCTGCCTTTTTCGCGTTAAACCTCGCCCGACGTTCCGCTGACCATTTAGACGATGATGTTTTTCTTTTCTTCGATATAGCCATGTTTCTTCGCCTCTTTCTGTAAGTATTTCTGGAGTTCAATCTCCCAATCTTGTTTTTCTTCTGTCTCGGGTGCTCGGGTCATATCAGTGAGGAAGGCTTCCCAGAAAACAAGGGCTTCCGCTTTGGGGTCGGTAGACCCAGCATCTGTGTTGTAGTGACGTGTACATTCTTCAGAGGTAACGGTGTTGATAGCTCCGACGATCCAGCATTCTTTACCCGCGTGGTGGTAGTGACGTCCGAGGTACAGGTAGTATTTGTGAGACCAAGACATTGTGTCTTGTTCGATGATGCATTTTGGTTTGCGGAAGGAGATGTGTGGGTCGCTCATTGTAACCCCAATAACTTATGGAGCTGGCAACTCAACCTCCATGTTGGGTGGGATTGTAGAACTGCGAGGGCGAGTTTGACGTTCTCTTGGTTGATAGTTTTTTCTCCATTTATGGGAGAAACAAAAACATTTTCCATTCCAGGGTGAAGCATCACTGCAACTTTTTCTTCATCCCATTCTTTATCCACAAGGAATTTTATCTCGTTCGCTAACATCATCATACTGTCAAGACAATCCCATTTAGGGGAGACAGTAATCCACACTCGTTTGTTGTGTTGAAGAGCTGATATAAGGTTAATTGTTCCAGAGGTTTCAATGTGGATTTGGATCCCCTTCCGAAACGCTTGTTGGAAGAATCCCGAAGAGATCAAACTTTGTTGATGGATGAGAGGTTCCCCCCCGGTAAGACAGATGTGTTTTTCCCAGGTTTCGCCGATGAGTTCGTCTACAGTTTTGTAGGTGTGGCAGGAGAAGTCGGTGTCGCAGGTGAAGAAGCGGCCGTCCCAGGTTTGGCACATTGAACCTGTAGCTCCTCCAGATAAGATAGGATGACCTTCTAAAGCATTGTGTTTCTCTCCCCAATCTTTAGAAGCCTTCTTCCCTACAGGACATCCCGCCAAACGAATGAAATGCATTGGGGTGCCGACGTAGGTCCCTTCTCCTTGCAGACTATGGAAAGTCTCCGCGATAGGCAACCCTTTATCTCGACTTGTAGGCGTTGTGGATTGTTGTATCGTGCTCATACACCTTCTCCATTTCTAATCTCAATGGGGGTTTACAGAGATGACAGATAACCCAAGGTCCTCTTACCTTCTGTATCTCGGTTTGTATAAAACCCGCCAACGTCCTTAGGTTCTTGAAGTCGTACAGGATATCAGCGGGATTGGCTTTTTGTAACAACACCATTAGTCCTGCGATACGGTCTACTAAACTCGTAGGGAGGATGATGTCAGCGGTTGGGGTTTCACTCATTTTAGTACTTCCCCGGTCGTTGGGACTTCTTGGGTTTCTTTTTGGTTTTCTTGGGACTCATAACGTCTAATTATCTCCTTTCGTAGGGCTGAACGTTTACGTGTGTGGTGGGAGCGATGACAGGAATCGTGACACCACACGAGGTTCTCCGGTTTGTTGTTCTCACGGTTTTCGTCGATGTGGTGCAGGGTGATGTCTTGAGGGAAACGTTGGTGGTGTCGGTGTCCGAAAGTTAGGCCTTCGACTAATACTCCTATACGTTTGGGCGAGTCGATGAGATAACACTGACAGAAGTAACACTTCTTGTCGTGGAGGAAGAACCAGGCGATCTCTCGTAACATCTGGAGTTCGGATTTGGTGTCAGCCCGCATTATTGTTTGCCTAGTTGATTGAATTCTTCCCAAGTTAACAAACACGACACAGTACACGTCTCATCTAATGTTAACGACGAAAACACTTGGCCACGTTTGACAATTTGGCGAGCGATTTCGATCAGGAGGTTTTCTGAGGTGGGATTGAAGAACTTAAGTACCCCTGGCTTCTCCCATATAAGCCATCCTACACCTTTAATCCCTCCCGATTCTGGTTTGTGGAGAATAGTGACTCTATCTGTCTCCCAAGCTCCGAGATGTGCATGGTCTAGATCATCAATAATCGGTTGGATAGAGGATTTTATATCTCCATAATCAACTACCATACCTGTTTCTTCATCCACAGGCCCGCGGACGTAGACTGTTAGTTTCCATGAATGGCCGTGGAGGTTAGAACACTTCCCTTTGTGGTTGGGTAAAACATGAGAGGCTTCAAACGTGAACTCCTTACAGATCTCCATTAAACTCTCCAAAAACTGCAGAGTGAGCATCGCCAGAGCTGGGTGCTCACCCCGCGTTAGTTTTTAACTACTTCAACCCTAACCGTTTACGTCGACGATCGTTAAACCGTCGTTCATAACGGTTTTCGTAGAGCACCACAAAGATGCACCAGAGGGTGATAAAAACTACCCCCGTCATGCAGCTTTAACCGGTTTGAGGATCAGTCGGTTTTCACCAATTTCGTGAACCCGAAAGACAACTCCTTTTACGGTTATTTCTTCTCCTTGGGAGAAGAGGAATTGGGGTGAATTCTTTCGAAACTCCTCAACTTCTGCTGGAGTGTCGAGTGGACGGAGTTCGTTACTTCCTGGATCGTATCCCATGTTATTTCCCCTTTGGATTGGAACCCTTACCTTGTTGCATTGAACGGATAGACCAGGGCGCGACGTTTGCGTATTTCTTGTCCCCGTCGGTGTTGTGTACGATGTAGGCATAAAACTCCCCATCCTTAAGTTTCTCGGGATCATGCCCTTCAGGACCAGGGTTGTAACCTACAGCTGCGTAGTAGAACTTCAACTTCGAAAGC
>Ga0207698_10001552_pt1 | contig 13381 bp, 10 predicted proteins | sample KBSCornC22_FD_184298 | JGI IMG/M metagenome (GOLD analysis project Ga0207698, IMG submission 184298) | Corn rhizosphere microbial communities from Kellogg Biological Station, Michigan, USA - KBS Corn C2-2 (SPAdes) (version 2) | ecosystem: Host-associated > Plants > Roots > Rhizosphere > Soil ...
AGTCCGTCGCGCGACGTCCACCGGCAGATTGCGCACCAGCATGCCATCGACATACAGGCGCCCGTTGTAGTCGACCGGCGCAAACGCACCCGGCACCGCCATGCTTGCGCGCATCGCGATCGTAAGATCGCCTTCATCGAACACCTTCATCTCGCCGCTCTCGAGGTCGGTGGCTACTGCGCGAAAAGGGATCGGCAGTTTGTTGAAATCGCTGCCCTGGCGTGCACCTGCTACGATGGACCGGAACAGACCCTCCACCTGATGCGTGGACACGAGGCCGCCCGGACCCGTCACCTTGCCGTTCTTCCAGCCAAGCTCGAGACCGAGCGTAAAGATGAAATCAAGGCTCTTGCGTTGCACCGGTATGTCCTGGCGCGGCGCGCTGGCAAGAATTTCCTTCCAATTGATCGCGGTAATAATTTTTTCGATTTCCTGCGACGAAAGTCCGGTCGCATACGCAGCGCCGACAATCGAACCCATCGACGTCCCGGCGATGCAATCGATGGGTATGCGCAATTCTTCGAGCACCTTGATGACGCCGATGTGAGCGGCGCCCTTCGCGCCTCCACCGCCGAGCACGAGACCGATGCGCGGCCGCCCGTTTGGCACGTTCGTCACGTTGGGCGTAGCAGGCGCATCGGCCGCTTCGACCACATGCAGGGTGGCCAGCAGTGCCGCCGCGATGAAGCTGCAGCGAATTAGTCTGAACCAACTTGCATGGCCCGACCGCGGATGACTTATGTTTCCCATTATTTCGCTCCTGTCGCAGACTCACTGCGAATCAATTGCGAGAAATTGGCGGCCTTGTCGGCTGCCTGCGCGCGCGCATTGACGTGGCTGCGCCGCTGCAACTCGGTGAACGGCACACTGTTGTCGAGCCGTCCGGAGTCGTACAGATACTCGGGCACGTAGCCGCTCAACAGCACTTTCCACGAAAGCGTGAGGTGATCGGCGTTCACCCAGCTATGCTTCCAGATGCCGGTAGTGCAATTGGTCGTGAGCGTGTTATAGAACGCGGGCCTGTCCTTGAGCGAGTTCATCGCTCGAACATAGTCGAGCAGCAGCCGTTTGCTATTCTCCAAGGGGGCATGCACGCGGTAAACGTAGACATCCTCTGGGGGATCTTTGCGGTAATTGGTGCGCACGCGAATGACATCGCGTTCGTCGGCCACCACATAATAGATTTCGTACTGCTTGAAAAATCCTGCGATCGTCGAGTAACCCTCGCCGCGCTCCTTGCGCGTTTCGATCGAGATCGCGAGATGCTGCCCGTCGTTGAAGGCAAAACTTACAAAGACGTGTGCAACCGCAGGCCCCATCCAATAAGACGCAACGATGTCGGCGCCAGCCAGCTCACGGATGTCGAGAGTCCGATCGTAGTATGCGGGCGTGAAATCGGACTCCGTTCGGTACTCGAAATTGCGGATGTTGTGCACGGTAATCAGATCGCCATTGATCGTCGCGTACGAGACCACCGCCACATCAGGCTGCCAGTCGCGGTCGTTCGACGGTTCGATCGTGCTCCACCACGCGACGAGCACTACGAACAATGCCGCGAAGGCGCCGGCGGCGCGCCAGCGCCAGCGCCAGCGCGGCCATAACAGCGCAGTCAGCGTGACAATGCCCGCCGTCCCGAACGCCACGGCAAGGACTGTTCGTATGGCGTCGCTCCGGATATCCGAGTAGTGGATCGCAAGCACGCCCCACGCCGTGGTGAGGACTATCGCGAGGGCGCACAGCGCGAGAAAGAACACTGTGGCGGCGAACTTCAATTGAGCCCGCTTCGGCGCTTTACCTCAGCGAGCTGGACGGCACTTTGCAGCATTTCACGCTCACGCTAGTGCGGCCAGGTTGTCGGCCGCGATTTCCTGAATCGTTTTCGCGCGTGTACGCAGTGCCGCCATCAGAATTGTTCATGGTTCTCGTACCTTGTCGCCGTCATTTCGCGTCAGCAGCTCTATCGGCAAAGTTCTGCTGGCGAAATGACCGCATGTCAGCGCATTTCCGCTGCCGCAGACGGTGAGTCGGCCGTCAACTTCTCGGCCTCTACCACCCAGCCCCCGCCCATCGACTTGTAGACGTTGATGAGAGCGAAAAACAGTTGTCCCTGCGATTGCGTGTATTGCAGATCCGCGTTGAAGAGCTTCGTGTCGGCATCGGTCACTTCAAGGTAACTGGTAAAACCGTTTTCATAGCGCAGCCGCGCAAGACGCGCGTAATCGCGCAGCGATGCCACCTGCCGCGCCTGCGCGGCAAGCTGCTCGCGGGTTTTAACCTGATCGATCAGCGAATCGTTGACCTCCTGAAACGCCGTGATGATTGACCTCTGGTAGCCAAGCAGCGCCTGTTTTTGCTGCGACTCGGCAACCAGCAACTGGCCTGTCAGGCTGCCACCGGTGAAGATAGGCTGCGTGACCGCGGCGCCGTACGACCAGGTCCGCGCGGCACCGCTGAACAGATTGCCGAGCGCGGAGCTTGCAGTGCCGAGGAACGCGGTCAGCGAAATGGTCGGGAAGAACTGTGCCTTCGCCACGCCGATGCGTGCGTTAGCGGCAATCAGCTGCTGCTCGGAACTGCGCAGATCGGGCCGCCGCTCGAGCAGCGAAGACGGCAGGTCAGCCGGCACTTGCGGCAGTACCAGCTGGTCGAGCGTACTGGCTCGCATGATCGGACCCGGATTGCGGCCGAGCAAAACCGACAACGCGTTCTCCTGCTGCGCGATCTGCTTTTCGAACTGCGGGATGGTCGACAACGTAAATTCGTAGTCGGAGAGCGCCTGATTCACATCGACTTCCGAGGCAACTCCACCTTCGAAGCGCAGCTTGATGATACGGTAATTTTCGCCGCGCGCATCCGCCGTGCTCCTGGCGATCAGAAGTTGACGGTCGAGATCTATCAGCGTCACATACGAAGTTGCGACGCCCGTAGTAAGCGAGAGGATCACCGTCTGCCGCGCCTCGTCGGTTGCGAGCAAATCCGCACGCGCCGCTTCCGTTGCGCGGCGAAATTTTCCCCACAGGTCAATCTCCCAGGCCACGCCGAGATCCAGCGCGTACGTATCAAACGTATTGTTCTGTCCAGCGCGCAGGCCCGGCTGCGTTGCATTAGAGATGCGCTGGCTGCCGGCGTTGAATTGCGTGGCCACTTGCGGGAAGAGCTGGGAGCGCGTGACGCCGTAGCGGCCGAGGAATTCCTCGATGCGGGCAGCGGCGATTCGCACATCCTTGTTCTCGGCGAGCGCAGTCTTGATGAGCTCGTTCAACACCGGATCGTTGAATTGCTGCCACCACGTGGTGTTGATCAGATCGTTCACCGGAGGGAGTTCAACGCGGTACGTGTTCGGCGTCTCGACTTCAGGCCGCTTGTAATTGGGTCCCATCATGCAACCCGTTAGCGCAACGCCGACCGCCAGGCCGATCAGCAATGCACGCATGTCAGTAATCCTCATGTTTCGCGTGAGGGACGGCCAGCGCCGGTGTGCCGCCTCCCTCGAACTCGGGCGGCGGCTGATCCTCTTTGCCCCGCGATGCAAGCTTGTCAAACAGGAAGAAGAAGAGCGGGACGAAAACGAGCGCCAGGGTGCTCGCCCCGATCATGCCGCCGATGATGCCGGTGCCGAGCGAATGGCGCGCGTTCATGCCGGCGCCCAACGCTATCCAGAGCGGCACGCACCCGAAGATAAACGCGAGCGAAGTCATGATGATCGGACGCAGACGCATTTCGCCCGCCTCGACCGCAGCGTCGAGCGCTGACTTGCCGGACTGGCGCAACTCAATCGCAAACTCGACGATCAGAATCGCATTCTTGGCGGCGAGGCCGACGAGCACCAGGAGACCGATCTGGAAGTAGACGTCGTTCTCGAGCCCCCTGCCCCAGGTAGCAACGAGCGCGCCGATCAAACCGAACGGCACCGCTGTGAGCACAGCCCCCGGCAATGACCACGACTCATACATCGCCGAAAGAATCAGGAACACAATCAATATGCCGAATGCGAAGGCGACGGTCGATGAGCTTCCCGACTTTATCTCCTCGTACGCCATGCCTGACCATTCATAGCCATAACCATCAGGCAGCACGCGCGCGGCGATCTCCTGCATCGCCTTGATTGCATCGCCGGAGCTGAAGCCGGGGGCTGCGGCGCCGATCAACTGCGCTGCCGGAAACCCGTTGAAATGCGGCACGATGTCCGGGCCCTTCACGTACTCCGTGTCGACAATCGCGGACAGGGGTACCATTTTGCCGTTGGTCGAACGTGTATACAGCTTGGTGAGATCGGTCGGGCGCTCGCGATACGGCGCATCCGCCTGTAGCACGACGTTCCACACGCGGCTGTACTGCGTAAACTGGCTGACGACGATCGAGCCGAACTGGGCCTGTAGAGCGTTGTTCACGTCAAGAATCGGCACACCGAGCAACACCGCTTTTGCGCGGTTGACGGTGGCGCGCATCTGTTGCGAAATGCCACGATAGGTCGTCGCGACGCGTCCGAGCGCCTTCTCCTTGGTGGTTTCAGCAATGAACTGCTGCGTGATCTCGTCGAGACGCACCGGATCGCCGCCCAGCTTGTCCTGGATCCAGAATTCAAAGCCGCTGCCGGTGCCGATGCCGGGAATCGCCGGCGGCGCAATCGGAATGAAGACGCCGCTGTCCACATGCTGAGACTCCGCAAAAACGCCTTGCAGGATCGCCTTGACGTTTTCCTTCTTCGCCACGTCGGCCGACTTGTAGCGCTCCTCGAAATCACGGAAGGTGACAAAGAGCGCCGCAACGTTCGGCTTGTATTGGCCGTCGATGAAACTGAAGCCGTTTACTACGGTACGATCCGCGACCGCGGGGTTCTTCGAAAAGATCTCGTCGATTTTTTCAGACGTCTCGATCGTGCGCTTCATGCTGGCCGCGTCGGGCATCACGATCTGCGCGAACGTATAGCCCTGATCCTCGTTTGGCACGAAGCTGCTGGGAATCACCTTGAAGAGATGAACGATCCCATACATCATGACGCCGAACACGATGAATGCCATGCCCATGCGCCTGATGGTCAGGAGTACGGTGCTGCCGTAAGCTTTGGTCAGGCGATCAAACTGGCGGTTAAACCACGCGAACGGTCCTCTGGTCGGCGGGCTGGTGTGCTTGAGCAGAAACCCGCACATCGCCGGCGTCAACGTCAGGGCGACGAAGCCCGAGATCGCCACCGACAACGCGATAGTCAGCGCGAATTGCTTATACAGTTGACCGGTCGTGCCGGGCAGAAACGCTGCGGGCACGAACACCGCCGCAAACACGAGCACAATTGCAACAACCGGGCCAGAGACTTCTTCCATCGCCCGGATGGTCGCCGCTTTTGGCGCGAGATGGTTCACGTGCATGTTGCGCTCGACGTTCTCGACCACGACGATTGCATCATCAACGACAATGCCGATCGCAAGCACCAATCCAAAGAGGGTCAACAGGTTGATTGAAAACCCGAGCGCGAGCATGCCGAGAAAGGTGCCGATCAGCGAAACGAAAACGGCGACGGTACAAATGATGGTGGCGCGGAAATTCTGCAGGAAGAGATAAACCACCAGCACGACCAGCACAATTGCCTCGATCAAAGTGTGGATCACTTCTTTGATCGACAGCCGCACGAAATCAGTGGTATCGAGCGCAATCGCGTACTCGATGCCGGCCGGCAGCGTCTTCTTCAGCTGCTCCATCGCTTTGCGCACATCGGCGGACACCGTCAGCCCGTTCGCACCGGGTTGCTGATAAATTACGATCGGCGTTGTGGGCTTGCCATTGAACTTGTTGTCGTCGATGTAGAGGCGGCGTGCGGTTTCGGCGCGCGCGACGTCCTTTAGGTGCACGATTGCGCTGCCGTCCGGATTAGCGCGCAGAATGATGTCCTCATATCGCGACGGTTCGACATACTGCGATTGCGTTACCACGGGAAACGTCATCTTCACGTTGCCCGCGTTCGGCTCAGCGTTGATCTGACCGGCGCTCACCAGTGCGTTCTGGTTTGAGACCGCAGTCGCTATGTCCGTTGTCGTAATGCCCATCGAGGCCATGCGGTTCGGATTCATCCAGATGCGCATTGCCTGGTCGGGCTCGCCGAAGATCCTGGCCTGGCCCGCGCCGTTCACGCGCTTGATAGCGTCAAGCACGTAGACGTTGGTGTAGTTGGTCACGTACTCAGGCGTGTAGCGGCCATCCTTGTCGAACATCGCGACGATCATCAGAATGCTCGCCGACTTCTTGTCGACCGACACACCGAATTGCTTGACGGCGTCCGGCAGCGACGGCAGCGCCAGATTGACGCGGTTTTGCACCTGCACCTGCGCACTGTCGGGGTTCGTATCGAGCGTGAAGAAGACCGTGATGGTCACCTGTCCCGTGTTCGAGCTGACTGAAGTCATGTAGAGCATGTTGTCGACGCCGTTGATCTCGGCCTCGATCGGCGAGGCGACGGAGTCGCCGACCGTTTTTGCGTCGGCGCCCGGGTAGGTCGTCGTTACCTGCACCTGTACCGGCGTAATTGTCGGGTACTGTGCGATTGGCAGCACTTTCATGGCGACCAGGCCCGCGATGCACAGAATCAGCGAAACGACGGTTGCGAAAATGGGCCGTTCGATAAAAAACTTGGAGAACATGCCTGAGCGCCCCGGTTATTTGTTCGCCGGCGCCGCTTCGGACTTCGGCAGCGGCGGCAGATCAGATACGGATTTCGCGGTCTTGTCAGGGGGTGACGCTCCCTTGCCGGGCAGCGGTGGCGCCTCTTTACCTGCTGCGACTTCAACCGGTTTCGCTACTTGCGGTGTGTCTGCAACTTTCGCCACGTATGGCGTTGCCGCGACCTGCACACCGGCGCGCAGCTTTATTGCGCCGCCGACGACGACCTGCTCGCCTGCTCGCAGGCCCTCGTTGATGAACCACTGATCGCCATACCAGTCGCCCGGCTTCACCGGACGGTTCTCGGCTTTGCCATCCTTGTCGATGACCCAGACGAAATGGCCTTTGCCGCCCTGCTGCACCGCGCTTTGCGGCAGCAGCACGGCATTTGGGCGCTGCGCGCCTGAAATGCGCGCACGCACGTACTGATTCGGCCGCAAAAGGCCTTTCGGGTTGTTGAACGTTGCGCGCAACAGGAACGTGCCGGTCTGCGGATTGAACGACGGGTCCATGTAGGTGATCTTGCCGGTTTGCGGAAACGTCGTGCCATCGACGAGCACGATTTCGATGGTGAAGTTGCGGTCTTTCGGCGGCAGGATCAGCCCTTTAGCGACCTGCTCGCGAAACGCCGACAATTCGTTTTCCGAGATGCTGAAATTCACCCAGATCGGATTCAACGACGACACGGTCGTCAGCATGCTGCTGGTCGGGCTCAAGTACGCACCTTCCGATTGCTGAGCCGCAGCCGAGATGCCGCCGATCGGCGACCTGATCGTCGTATACGAAAGATTGAGCTTGGCGCTGTCGACGTTCGCTTTAGCCGCGGCGAGTTGCGCCGAGGTTGCTTGCTCGTTCCCGGTCGCGTCGTCCAGATCTTTTTTGGACAGCGCATTCTGTGCGGCGAGCGGCTTGACCCGATTCAGGTTCGCAAGTGCGGTGTCATGCGCGGCCTTGGCTTTTTCCCAGCCGGCCTGCGCTTCGCTGAGCGCCGCGACGAACGGCTTCTGGTCCATCTGAAACAACAGCTGTCCCGGCTTGACGATCTCCCCTTCGGTGTACGCCCACTTTTCGAGAAAACCGCTCACGCGCGCGACGATGTTGACCTGCTTCGGACTTTGCGTCTGCGCGATGTATTCGTAAATGATCGGCGTATTGCGTGGCTCGACTTTCAGCACCGTCACTTCAGGCGGCTTGACGACCGGCACTTCGGGTTTGCTGCAGCCGGCAAGCACAGCGAGCGCGGCGAGCGCAAACCACTGGCGGCACGGGCGCGCGACTACGCCCGTGCGCTTAATAGCAGCCGGGGTCCGGATAGCTGGGATCATAATGTCCTTCCTTTTAAGCTCGCGGGCTCCGTTGTCACAACGGAGTGCAAGCGCCGGACAGCGCAAATACGCCATCGCGGTTGACCAGCGTGCCGGTCATTGAACCATCCTGCGCGTTGAGCACAGCGCGAACATATGAAAATTCAAATGTGCCGGCGTAACTTACGCGAACACCATTGGCGATCATTCGATCGGCGTGATTTTTTGACCAACCAGATCCATGCCCGCATTCACTGACGCCGCTCTGGCCGGAACGTTCGCGTATAGCACTAATGCGACGATGGCAAGTCCCAGAGTGACTATCGCCAACGTAGTGCGCTCAAGCGTTTTCATAACTCCCTCTGAAAAGAATGCACTGGTCGTTTTATGGATTGCATCTCGCCAGAGCTGTATAACGCGTTCGTAGGTACGATTATTCCTTTACTGCTGCTGTTCCAAACTGGCTCTGAAACAGTCGTGAAGCTCGCAATTCATTTAACCACACAACGAAATTCTCATCTGGACGGTTCCGGCACAATTGGGCTTTGGTCCAATAGGCCGTGCAATGGGTACATCACATCTGCTGCCGCGCTGCTCCGAGTTCTTTCGGATCGGATTCGAGCGCCGTGCTGACGGCCTTGATCAGTAGCTCATCATTAAAGGGCTTGCGTAAAAAAGCCACTGCGCCCCCGGCCAGCGCCTGATCGCGTACTCCGACGTCATCGTGAGCGGTGATAAAAATGATGGGTATGCCGCTGCGCGCGAGACGCTTTTGCACTTCGAGGCCATGGAGTCCTGGCATTTGTGCGTCGAGGATTATGCAGTCCGGACGATATGATGGTATTGCCGCGCGGTGCACCAGAAAATCCTGGCCGCTCAGGTACGTCTCAGCGCCTATGCCGAGAGCGCGCAACAATCGCTGCGTGGCGCGACACACCGATTCGTCGTCGTCGATGATGGCGACGAATGGTTTGCCTCCTTTCGGCATATATTTTCTCGGGGCGCAAATGTGTGCTGCGAAGTAACCTTCGCGTAAGAGAAAATAAGACCGATCACGTGTCCACGCTATTGGCCTTTGGTCTAACGGGCGCGCGGCGGAGCCGTCGCCCGGCTTGCGCGCCCGGGCTAGCGCGCTGCAGGAAGTTCCACGCCGGCCGTCTCAACGGCGCGGACCAGTGCCGCCACGGAATGGACCTGCATCTTGGTCATGACTCGGGCGCGATGCACCTTGATGGTTTTCTCGACCGTGCCAAGGTCGCCCGCGATCTGTTTGTTCAGGCGGCCTGTCACTACGCGCATCATAACCTCGCGCTCGCGTGCGGTGAGCCCGTCTATACGGGCGCGCACGGTGTCGCGCTCCACCTTTTCCTTGCGCGCCTCCACAGCATACGAGTGCGCGCGCTCGATCGCGCTCAGCAGGTCGTCATCATGCACCGGTTTCGTCAGGAAGTCCGTGGCGCCGGACTTCATGGCATGCACGCTGGTCGGAATATCGCTACGCCCGCTGATAAAAATGATGGGCAGAATGGAATTCTCGTTTTTCAATTCGCGCTGCAGTTCCAATCCGCTCACTTCGGGCATCTGCACATCGACGACGAGACAGGCGGGACGTACATCGTCGCGAACATGTTCGAGAAAGGCGCGCGCCGAGTCAAATGTGTGCACGCCATGGCCGGCGGCGCTAACCAATCGGGCTAGCGCTTTACGGACAGCGGCCTCGTCATCGATCAGATATACGGTTGTCGACGAGTTCATCATGCAGCCTCCCCTTGTAATGTTGATTGTACGGCGCCCACAACCGGAAACGTAAAATAAAACGTGGTGCCGTCGTCGCGGCTGCTGTCGGCCCGCAGGTAGCCACCGTGCGCCTCGATAATCGAGCGGCAAATCGACAGGCCCAGCCCGAGGCCATCCTTCTTGGTCGTGAAGAAGGGCTTGAATATCCGCTCACGCATCTCAGTGGACAACCCGACACCTTGATCATGAACCGCAATCTTCACCGCGGCATCGCCTTCCCGCGTCACTTGCACTACGGCCAAACGCTGGTGATGCGGGACGCCGGCCATGGCATCGAAGGCGTTGAGCAGCAGATTCAGCATAACCTGCTCTAACTGTACCCTGTCACCGAGCACCATCGGCAGGTTCGGCTGTATATCGAACTCAAGCTGGACCCCGCGCATTATGGCATCGCTGCGCATCAATTCACCGACTTCGCGCATGATAATGCCAAGTTCGATCGGCGCCACTTCGAGTGGACCTTTTTTGACCAACGCCCGCATATGGCTGATGACCTGGCTTGCGCGCTTGCTCTCGTGCACCACGTCCTCGAGCGTTTCCCGCACCTCAACGACATCCATCGGCTTCGCGTTCATGAAGCGCAGCGCTGCCTGGGTGTTGCTCAGAATGGCGGTCAGCGGCTGGTTCAACTCGTGCGCGAGCGACCCCGCGAGTTCGCCCATTACTGAAACCCTCGCGACATGGGCAAGATCCGCGCGGTTACGCCGGGCGTCGGATTCGGCCGCCTTGCGCCGTGTAATGTCCGTCGATGCACCCAAAATCTGATTTACCGAACCGTCCTTCTCGACAATCGGGCGTTTTACTGTCTGCAGCCAGCGGATGTTGCCATCGGCGTCTGTAATTTTTTCTTCCGCTATGAAGCGCTCCTGCAATGTGTTCATTACCTCGAGATCGACCTGGCGAAAGTGCTGCACCTCGTGAGTATTGTCGTCGAATTCCGCATCGGTCTTGCCGATCAGCTTATCGACCGTCGTGCCGTACGCGTCTGCAACGGCTTTGTTGGCCATGGTAAACCGTCCCATGCGATCTTTAGCGAATATGAAGTTCGGATTGATGTCGATGACCTGGCGCAGAAACGCGTGCTCCTTTTCCAGTTGCTCCTCGGCAGCCTTGCGCTCGGTTATGTCGATGCAAGTGCCGATGTAGCCGAGGAACGTGCCGTCGGACGAGTGGCGGGGCACGCGGCTGCAATAGACCCAGCGGTATTCGCCATCGTGCCTGCGCAGCCGGCATTCCGCCGTAAATACGCGCCGCTCTGCGCATGCAGCGACGTGCGACGCCATGTAACCGTTGAGGTCTTCCGGGTGAACACCGACGCCGCAATCCTGGGCGACTTCCTGCTCGAGCGTACGGCCGGTGAAGTCGAGGTAAGTCTTGTTCACGAACGTCAGGCGCGCATCCGGTCCACCCATCGATATCATGATTGGCGCCGTGTCCGCCATGGTCCTGAATCGCGATTCGCTCTCCTGCAGATTGCGTTCAATGGCGCGCCGGCGTGCTAACTCCAATATGAGCAGCGAAATGCATATTGCCTGGAGCAAGAGCGCGCCAATAATTACGCTGATCAGCGTGCGATTCTGCGTCCACAAGGATGGCGGGCGGAATTCGATTGCTACGCCGGGCGGAACCAAATCCTCGGCAATGTTCCAGTGCTGTAATGCGCGCCAGTTCACGTGCAGTGACGCTGGCCCCAGCTCGACCTGGCGAGCTTCAAAAGGTTGTTTCGCGAGAGCGCGCGAAACCTCCATCGCAGTGAGGCGCCCCAGCGCCGCATTGTCCGTGATAGCGGCGCCGACCGCCCCCGCTACAAGGTGACGTTCGAAAGTGCCGAATATAGGAACGGGAGACACTGCAGCAAGCCGCGCGACCACGTCTTTGCCGACATACGAGCGGCCTTGGACATCCCTCGCCATTGAGGCAATCAGGACCGCGCTGGTGGACGGCAGGTCGCGCACTTCCTGCTCTAAGCTTTTCAGCGGCATGGCGCCGACAGCGCGGAAGTCAAGCTTCGGTGAAAAACTTGCGATTGCATTGCGGGCGTCATCGAGCCGGCGAAGGTCGAACTCGGCGGTACCGTGAACGACTACTATTTGCTGTAGATCGGGCTTTAGCGCCCGCATCAGCTCGACCGTGCTGCGATAGTCGTAGGTAATCGATATCACCTGCACACCGGCGGGCATGGTACGGCCGTCGAGCCAATTTTTTTCGATCGACGCCGCTACGATAGGCACGCCCGGAAACAGCTTCGAGCGATTCATCAGCGCAAAGTCGAGCGCGGACTCGGTAAATGCGACCACCGCGTCGATGCGCATACCGAGATAGCGCTGATACAGATGGCGCGCAAACGCCTGCTCCGGCGTCGGCCCCGAAAAACGTCCGGAATCGAGATGTTCGACAAATAAATCGTATTCGCCGTCCGGACCCGTCAGGGTCTCACGCATTGCTTTTTCGAACGGGGGAATCGAGGGCAGATCGCTGCGTTCACCGCTAAGGACGAGCACCGCTTTTCTCGGCGATGCAGTGACCTCCCCCGCATACGACAAATCAGCCGCGATGCAGGCGACCAAAATCGACAGCATCAGCCAAACACTTCGTCGATCCGATACAGCTGCTTTCCCTGTCACAAGCGCCACCCATCGCTGGTCAGCAATCATGCGGTTAGATTCCGCCTCGACAAAGCAGGACACCGCAGATCAGGCTGTTACTTCATTTTTGTCGTTTCAGCCTCGACTATAGTAGCGCGCAATTGTTCACATTTCATTACATTTTTTTCATATGCCTGAGGCACATGCAAATCCTCCGCATGTGGGAAATGGGACTCATGGGTATTCGAAACAGGACTAACGCTATGACGAGCGCGACTAGCGCGAATCACTTCGTTTTGACGCGCGTCGCCGGTGACGCGAAAACAATCGCTATATCTGTGGATAACCGCCGGCGCGTCGCCCGAAACTGTCGCCAATTACAATGACATGACGCTATGCGACGGCCCTCGCACCCTTGACGATATTGGGCGGTAATTTGTCGGTTGGCACCGGGTACACGTGAAAATACTTGATATTCTCGAAAGGCAGTAGCAGCAGCGCGCCATCGACTTCGATTATCAATTGGCGGTCCTTAATGACCTCCTTCATTTTGAGTACCGCCGCGTACTCATTTTCGGTCTGCGCCGGAAATTCAAACTGCATTGAAGTGCCATCGACAAAATGAATCGTGAGGCCGCGTTGCCGTTTCATAAGCAGTTCCCCTCAAATTTATCGTTGTAACAACAAGGTTAGAACCTACGTCAGGTGCCCGACATTGGACTTTGGTCCATGGAATATATGACGGGGATTGCAGGATACTCTTCCCGTAACCGCCTCATCAGGAGAACGCATATGAGGACCAGACCCATGCCGTATGATGACAGCCACCCGCATAGCAGCGCCGCGGTCGAGACTCCTGGAACAGTGGCCGGCGTCGCGCGCCGGATCGGCGCCCGGATCCTGCACGAAGCGCGGGAAGCGCTGCCGCCAACACTGTTCTTTCTTGTTGGCTTCCACTTCATCGTGTTTACGACCAACCTTCTCGTCGCCCAGTACGCCGTTGCAGTCAGCACCTTTATGCTTGCTACCATTGCCGCGCTGGTT
>Ga0207698_10001555_pt1 | contig 13368 bp, 2 predicted proteins | sample KBSCornC22_FD_184298 | JGI IMG/M metagenome (GOLD analysis project Ga0207698, IMG submission 184298) | Corn rhizosphere microbial communities from Kellogg Biological Station, Michigan, USA - KBS Corn C2-2 (SPAdes) (version 2) | ecosystem: Host-associated > Plants > Roots > Rhizosphere > Soil ...
CCGTAAGCGCAGTGTGTATAGGCCGCTGGCTGTGGTATTAACATTTAGCTTAATCACCTCATTATCAGAGCCGGGTAATGGAATTGTATTAATGCAAAGTGCCACATTATCTTGCGATCGGGTTGATAAGCTTGCGGCTCCCGGTCCAGCTTTATATAGCGCATCTACGTCATCAGTATAAGTCAGGGATGCCTGATCTTTAAAACGGATCAATGTCTGTTCACTTATAGTCGAATCCCGGCCTGTCAATTGTAATCGAAAATATTGATTGTTGATGGTTATCAGAGGAATACCCATTAACAGATGGGCATCAGTTGGTAAAGAGGTTGTTTTGGCCGACTCGTAAAAAGTTAATGTAGCACAAGAGCATTTTGCCATAACAAAAAACCCTTGCCCGCTGGCTATCAGATTACTCACAAATGACTGGCTGCCTACACCCCCTGATCCTGCTATATATGAACCATACGTTTTGGTCACTTCGTCCAATACATACATAGTACTGAGGATTTGATATCCATAGATTCCCGAGCCAGAGCTTGTTTGAAACTTATCCCAGTTAATTGAACTGGCATAAGGATTACCTACCAGGTTATATCCCTGTATACTACTGTTGCCGGTTGTGCTGGTATAGCCAAGGTTAGGAGATGAAGGCGTATACCAATCCTTTACGGTAATGGAGTCGGTATTTAAAGTGCCGGTGGCCGTTAATGTAGCGTGTACGGGAACGTAAGTGGCGGTTGTCTCTGCGGAAAGCGAGGCAGCGCTCCGGTCGCCCCTAAAAAAGAAAAGGTAGCCATTGCCAACCGGTATGTTGGTGGTTGGATAGCTTGTATCATCCATCCCGTAAAGCGGCGCAGTAGAAATATTGTTAATACCCCTGAAGGCACTATTAAGAAAGGTTGTGTACATCGGGGCAATATTTTCGCGAAAAAGATATATTGTAGGATTGCCCGTTTTATCAAAACCACCTGATGTGCCATTTGTCCCGGAGAGGAAACAAGAGCTACTGAGGTAATTAATGCTGTAAATACCACTTCCCTGGTTAACAGGGGATGACATAAGCCTATAGCCCCTGCGTGATAACGATCCACCCGAAAGGAACCGTTGCACGCTGACATTCCCGGTAATTTTGGCTCCGCCGGATAAAGCAGCTACAGTTGCCGATCCCAGAGTATCAGAGTTTAATGTCAGATTGCCGCTTGCTGCCAACGAACTGCCGCCAATCATCGTCAAAACAGATGTGCTGGATACCGAGAATGCTCCGGATGACATCGTCTTGACCCCGGCACCGCTGAAGCTGACATTATTAAAATTAGTACCCGCAAGGCTGGCATCCTGCAATGTTTCTGCCGATGACCCGTTGAACAATGTGGTTCCTGTACTTTGGGTATAGGTTCCGCTATTAGTGTAATTTCCGCTTATTGAGAGGTTGGCCGTACCCAAAATCAATTTCCCCGAGTTTGTAAGAGCTCCGTTCACAGTTATAGCTCCGCCGGTTTGTTTCAGGGAATCAATATTGTTAAAAGTTCCCGTGATGGTTATACCACCCGTCGCACTGCTTCCCTGGCTAATAATGCCCGAGTTGGTAACGCCGCCAGACGCCGTTATGGCTCCGCTGCCAGTTTGTGATATAGTGCTGGTTGTTGATGTATTAGTCAGTGCCCCGCTTACTGTAATATTCCCCGCAGTTTGAGTTATCGTGCCGCTATTGCCTAAGGCTCCTGTAACAGACATCCCGCCTGTTGAACCGCTACCCTGAGTGTAAGTTCCGGCATTGGTAAATCCAGCTGATGCAGTGATAGCTCCCGTGCTTGTTTGCGATATAACACCTGTCGTAGCTACATTCGTTAGCGCACCTGTAAAGGTAATATTGCCGCTTCCGGTTTGGTTCAATGTACCTGCATTGCTCGAAGTACCGGTAACAGACATAGTACCGGTCCCGCCCTGGTTAAGTATAGTATTGATATTTGCGGTATATGTACCTCCCACGGTAACTATAGGGCTGTTGGTTGCAAAATCAGCTGTGGGTGTGCTGGAAACAGAAAGGATAAAATTATTACCTACTGTAAGATTCCCAGCATCAGCCTTTTTGGTTGACGTGCCTGAGAAAACCAGGTTTTGATAAACAGATGGCGATCTGTCGAGGCCCTTTGCGTACTGCCTTGTACCCGCAGCAGTATAAGCTGATGATGTAGTATAAACCTCCTGATTACCACTTGCGCTATAATTTACCTGAGAGGTGCCTCCAGCGGTGCCATAAAAATCGACATAGCCGGCATTGCCATCCAGGCTTAAAGGATTTGATCCGTTAAAATATAAGATACTCGAATTACCTGTAGTTGGGTTCATCAAAAATTGCGCGCTGCTTGAGATGGACGCGTATGTGACTACGATAATTGTAAATCCTGATAAATTAACATCATTAGCATCCACGGTTTGAATAACGTTACCAACACTTACCCACCCACTGTTCAGATTGAAAATAGGGTTATTTACATTGGCCGACGGGAAAATATTAACCACCGCGGAGCTTGACGTTGTGGTTAAGACTACATTTTGAACAACAGTTAATCCTGATAGTGAAAAATTTAGGGTAGTCTTAGCAGTCACATTAGCTAAGCTAAGTATCGGAGTAGGGGGCGTAGTGCTATCGCCCAAATAAAAGTTAGTACATAGCATACTACCGGTGCCTGTTATACTGGTGGTTACGCCATTTCCGCTCCCATCGTTTTTTTGTGTAAAATCTCCGCTTACAGACAGCGCCGCATTTATTGTTAAAGTAACTGAAGCAGTTTTGGTACCAATGATGAGTGTTGCAATACTTACAGCACCTGATATTGTCGGTTGGTTAGAGATTGTATTAGATACCCCGATTTGGGCTATATCTGTTGATGACACTCCGGGATAATTCGTTGTTTGGGTTACACCTCCAACTTTCCAGTTGCCGGGTGTGGTCCAGCTACTACTTGTTGCACCGGTCCAGTCGTAGGTGGTGGCACTATGTGCTTCGGGTATTAATAAACACTGTAAAATGCAGGCAATGAAAATGGTCTTGTAAAATGGTGTCATAGGAACGGCTAATTAATAAGGTAACTAAAAGAACGTTCTATACTCCCTGTAACGAGTATTTTACAATATGGTTACCTAATAATTTAAGTTTACGTTGCGTTTTGGGAAAAAGTTTAGCCTCAAACACCGGATTTTATACCGTTAAAACACGGTATTTTCACTCGCTTTTTGCTGATTTAGGGCCAGTTTTGTTAACTAATGGATAAAATATTAAAGGGGATAATTAATAAGAGCCTCATTTTCATGAAGCTCTCATCTATAATTGAAGCAACAAAAGGTTATGTGCTTTTTTACAATTTTACGAACTTATTTTCGCCTACAAGATTCTGTGTCTTATTGTCGAATACCTGAATAATGTAAGTACCAGGTTGTAAATTTTCAGTAGATCCTGTCCAGTTAGGTTGGGAAGATGTTGCTTCCTTTACCAGCCGACCAGCACTACTCGTAAACCTGATCTTATATGAATTACCTGATGTGGTTTGCGAGGTAAAAGATAAATTGATGTTATTGCTTACCGGGTTTGGATAAATGCTAAGGTTATTACCAACAATTCTGTTACTTAAGTTGGAGTATTGTATGGTTACAATTTTAGAATAGCTGATTGTATTGTTAATATCTTCCTGTTTCAGGCGATATAAGTTATTTCCATTTACAGGGTTTGTATCCATAAAACTGTAAGTCCCTGCTCCCGTTGCATCCACACCTCCCAGTATAGCAAAGGTATTGCCATTATCCGTGCTGCGTTCAACCGAGAAATTGGTATAGTTCTCTTCATTCACCGAATTCCAAACAACCTGAACCTGTCGCGCTTCCAGCATTTTTGTAGCATTGAAGTTAACCAGGCGATAAGCATAGGCTGGATTTTGACGAATGATCAGCGTAAAACGCTTGTTGCCATAGCTTGAGGTATCGGCTCGGTCGAGATAAAACTGATAGGTAATATTCTGTCTCATATCCAGCGAGTCCTTTTTGTAATTGTCCATCAGCCACACATCATAAAGGCGCGGTATAGCAACAATATCCTTCAATGTTAGTTTATATATACCGGTTGCGTTAGCATTTACATTCAAACCATAGCTTTCCGCTTGTAAGTGGGGCAAAGCGATCGATTTTATGGCAACGTCAATTTTGTCATTTGTATAACCTGCTAATGATACAGCGCCACTTCCCTGCTTATAAGGAGCGTCAACATTATTAATAAAATTCAGCGAGCCATCATTTTTTACCCGTATCATCGTTTCATCTGTGCTCAGGTTGTCTTTAATCATTTTAATGCGAAAATACTGCAAAGGTGCACTAGCTACAGGTTTGCCAAGCATCAGGTTAGCGCCCGTTACCTGCGTTGATGTTTTCGCACTTTCATTAAATATGAGTTGCGCACCGGAGGTAGTAGCCCTTACAAAAAATCCTTCACCACTAGGTATAACGTTAGTTGCATTATTGGTACCTATTTGATTGTTGCCTGCAATGTAAGCACCATAGTTTTTACTAATAGGGTCAAACATATATATCGTATTGTCAATGCTTACGCCATAGATCCCGGACGTGCTTGTAGTTGTCTGAAACGTATCCCAGTCTATATTGCTTGGGTACGGATTACCAACAAGGTTAAAACCTCTTACAGCACTGTTTGCAGTAGCCGACGTATAACCCAAATTAGACGATCCTGAATTGTACCAATCTTTTGCGGTTATTTGGCCTACATTTAATGTGCCCGATGCACTGAATGTTACCGCCTCGGCGCTCGTTCCGGCAGTGTATTTATTGGCCAGGTTGGTAGTCCTGTCGCCTCTGAAGAAAAACAGGAACCCGCTTCCGGGCATTAGGTAATAATTTGTTGCAACACTATTGAGCTGAACATTATATGTTGGGCTATTGTTGATTTTACTTACACCAGGAAAATTCCCCGCACCGAATGCCGTATTATTCGGTGCCGCATCCTCACGGAAGAAATATATTGTTGGGTTGCCGGCTTTATCAAATCCATTGGTTGTTCCTGAGGTACCTGTTAACAAAGCGGAGGCCTTTATGTAATCCAGGTTATAAGCTTTATTAGCACCAACTGTGCCCGCATAAACTGGCGACGACAATAAACGATAGCCACGATAGGTTGAACTACCGCCGGTAACATAGCGCTGAACGTTAACTGTTGTACCTGAGGTAATAAAATTTGTAGCGGTTACCGCCCCGACAGAAGCTGAACCCGTCGCATCCGACTGCAAGGTAAAACTGTTGGTTGAAATGGTCAGTTTTGTACCACTTACAGTAATAAGCGAAGCAGGGGCCATAACGAGCGAAGAAGATGCGTTGCCGGTTATTACCGCTGTAGAACTTGTATTAACTGTAAGGGCAGAGTTGATTGTTAAAGTATTGCTAGTTACGGTTAAGGTTGGGGCGGGACGAAGAGAACCAAATGTAATAGAACGTACAGTAACATTTCCTGCAGTAATCGAGGGTTCCTTATTATTTGTATAAGCATGTGTGCCAATTTCTACATCGTCGTTAGTAATAGGAGCAACTCCAGTACTCCAGTTTCCGGCAGTTGCCCAGGCCGTCGTGTTGCTTCCACCTGTCCAGTATAGTGTCTGTCTGCATTCCAGGCTAACGGTAGTACTTCCGTTGCCGCTTGCATTATAGGCTGTTATAGTATATGTAGTAGGAGAAAATGAGGTGGTGGGGGTCCCCGTTATGCTACCGGTACTGTTACTAAAGCTTAAGCCTGGTGGCAATTGAGGACTTATAAAATAGCCGCCGGTAAGGGTATATTTATAGACCGCATTACCTGAATAAGAAGCGACATAGAGATTACCTTTGGTATCGGTTACAATTCCCTCCGGGTCAGTAACAGTTATTGTGCTCAATGTAGTACCAGTCGGGCCATAAATGGTTACTTTATTATTTCCGCTATCTCCTACATAAACATTATTTGCCCCGTCGACCCAAAAACCGTACGAGGTGCTAGATAGACCACTTTTGAAAGTAGATTGAAATGTACCTGATGAATTATATTTTGTTACAGTTCTGGCTGTCAGATTTAATACAAAAACGTTTCCGGAAGCATCAATGGCTACGTTACTCGGGCCGCTGATATTGGATGTGATTGTTAATTGTAATGTACCGCCACTATTGTATTTTTTCACAGCGTTGTTACCGTAGTCAGCTATATAAATATTGCCTGAGGAGTCAATAGCCATACCGTAGGGTGAGCTAAAACCCGAAGCAAAAGTGCCCAGCGAGGTTCCGCTTGAATTAAATTTAGTAATGTTATTGGCACCTGTATTCAATACATAAATGTTGCCAGACGCGTCAGCAACTATCGTCTCAGGCCTGTTATATCCGCTGCCAAATGTGGCTGTAATTAATGTTCCTGTCGAACTATATTTCTTAACTGTATTATTGCTGTAATTCGGAACATAAACATTTCCAGATGCATCCACATTTAAATTTGAGGGACCGCTATAGCTGCCTCCAAACGCAGTGGCTGAACTATAAGCAAAAGCAGTTACCGCTCCCCCGGAGTTGGTGGGGTTCAAAGCAGTTATTGCTGTGCCTGTTGTGTAGGAATTTGTTGATGGACTATAAGAAATGTTGGGAGCCTGAGCTCTGGCGTTTACCGATAGTATGAATAGTAATAGTGCTGCAAACGAGTACCTGAATTGTTTTTTCACAACAATAAGTTAGTTAGGGAATATTAACTCAAAACTAAGACTTTTTGACATCCTTTTTTATACGAGGATTTGGGATGATTTGTTGTAAGTTATTGATTATCAATAGTATATTTGCTTATTCGTTAATTGCGACAACTTTTATTGTAATAATAATTAACATGAGAAATAATAGTTAACAAATTGAGCGTATATTGCTTAATGGGCAACATGAGTCAATTAATCAGGAATTAACTAAATTGTTAAAAAATGTGGAAATGTTGAAAAATAGTTAACCGAATTTTACTCGCCTGCAAATGTTTTCAGGTATTTATACAGAAATATTCCGACTTAATAGGGGGAGAATAAAAATAAAAACACAGATTGTATGATGGGAAATTATTCATACAATCTGTGTTTGGAAAAGATGGGTTATAATTTTACGAACTTATTTTCGCCTACCAGGTCTTGTGTGCTGTTATTGATAACCCTTATCATATAGGTGCCCGGCTTCAAATCGCTTATGTTACCTTGCCATGTAGACTGAGACGATGTAATGTCTTTTACCACTAAGCCAGAAGTACTCATAACCCTGATGCGATAGGCAGAAGGGGCCGAAGTCGCTGTTGATATCGCAAGATTTATAGTATTATTTGCCGGATTAGGATAAACATTAATTTTCCCTCCTGTCAGTTGATTGCTCAGGTTCGAATATTGAATAGTAACTATTTTTGAGTAAGATATAGTATTGTTAATATCCTCCTGTTGTAACCGATACAAACTTGTGCCGTTAACTGGTGCTTTGTCAATGAAACTGTAGTTGCCCTGACCGGATGCTTTCACACCTCCAATTATCTGGTAAGTTTTGCCATTGTCTATGCTGCGCTCAACAGTAAAATTGGTGTAGTTCCCTTCGTTTACCGTGGCCCATGTCACTTCAACCTGGCGCGAGGTGGTTACTTTGTTAGCCGCAAAATTTATCAGTTGATATGCCAATAATTGATTCTGGCGAATTACCAGTGTGAACCGTTTGGCGCCAAAAGAAGTACTGTCTGTCTTGTTAACATTAAAGCTGTAAGTTTTATTAAGCCTTAAATTAACTGAATCAGCTTTGTAAGCATCTTTTAACCATATGTCATACAACTGGGGAACTTGTACTACGTCTCTCAATGTAAGGGTGTACCTGCCACTATTTGTAGCATTGAAGTTAAGTTTCACAGCCTCACCGTTCTGTTTAGGGAATGGGATATTGTTTATCGAAAGGTCCACCATATCAGATGATTTGCTTGATAAGCTGGCTTCGCCGAAACCCGGCATAAAGGCAGCGTCTACACCCCTGGTAAATTTCCCTGTGGCCATATTATTAAATCTGATCATGGTCTGATCGCCTATGGTAGAGTCTTTGCCCATCAATTGCAGCCTGATAAATTGATTATTAATCATAGCTATGGGTTGTGTGCTTTCCAATAATTTAACTCCGGTATTCAATTTTGTTGTTTTGGCTGACTCGTTGATGACAAATTGCCCACCGGTTGTGGTAGCTACAATAAAGAATGCCTGCCCGCTGGATATCACGTTGCTGACATAGGCGGCACTGCCTACCCCGCCCGAACCAGCTACGTATGAACCGTAAGTTTTTGTTACGTCATCAAGCACATACATCGTATTAGTTACATTCACGCCATACATACCTTGCGTTGAGGTGGTGGTTTGAAATGTATCCCAATCAATCGCACTTGCATATGGATTTCCAACTAACTGATAACCCCTCACCCCGGAAGGTGAAGACGCAGAGTAACTTAGAGCTGTTGTTGTTGGTGTAAACCAATTACGGAAAACAATTTGACCTGCATTTAACGTGCCGCTTGTGCTTAATGTAGCTGTTTGAGGAACATAACTTGAAGTTGTTTCAGTAGCGAACGAAGCAGACGCCCTGTTCCCTCTGAAAAAGCACATGTAACCATCGCTGGCTAAAATATTAAATGGCCCGCCATCAATATCCAATGTGTAATTTGGAGAGGATAGAATATTATTGATCCCCCTGAAGTTGCCACCGGTAAATGTGCTATTATCTGGTATCAGGTTTTCACGATATATATATAACGTCGGATTTGCAGCCACAGTATTGTCAAATCCTCCATTTGTGGTTGTACCAGTAAGGTACATTGAATTTTTGAGGTAATTTATACTATAAATATGATTGCCATTTCCATCTGTTGCATTATAAACCGGAGAAGATAATAAACGGTAACCCCTATAAGAAAGACTGCCGCCAGTTAGGTAGCGTTCAACAGTAACTGTTCCTGTAATTGATGCAGAGGTAATCTGCCCCACCGAAGCATCACCTGTCGAATTTGATTGCAGCGTGAACAAACCTCCTCCGGACATTGTGAGAGCAAGTGTGCCGCTACCATTTACATTTAACGTTGAAGCAGGAGCCAGGTTCACCAGGCCGGTTCCACTCATAGTGGCCGAAGAATTGGTATTAACTACCATAGAACCCTTAACTGTTAAGGTTTCCGGGTTATTAACTGTTAATGTTGCCGCCTTTGCCGAACCGAAAGTTATAGAGTTGACGCTTACATTGCCTGTGGTTGCATCGATTGTTGGTTGATTGGTAAAACTTACCACGCCAATTTGTACGTCATCAGTAGAAACTGGAACAGTGCCCGTGCTCCAATTTGACGCAACGCCCCACACACTGCTTGTTGTACCCAGCCAATCATTAGAATTACCACATGACAAAGTTACAACTGAACTACTGCTACCCCAGTTATTGAATGCTGAGATTGTATACTGGGTAGCTGCAAAGTAATTAATAGGAGTACCAGCAATAGTGCCGGTGCTTGTATCAAAAGTTAAATTAAGATGTAAAATAGGAACTATTGTAAAGCCTGTTAGTACAATCTTACGAATGGTAGAGCTACCAGCCATACTGTCCCCTACATATAAGTTGCCTGCATAATCGTAAGCTATACTATAGCATCCGTTAAACTCTGCATTGATACCTATAGCGTCCTTCTCATTTGCTGTGCCATCTCCGGCCAGCGTAAAGACAGCTCCGTTAGGGGCAATCGTTCTCACCAGGCTATTGCCTGCGTCAGCCACTTCAAGGTATCCTGACTGGTCAATTGCAATGCCAGTTGGGTTAGAAAGGCCGGCAGTTGATGCAACAAATGTTGATACCGCATAAGGAGATGTTGTGCTAACTTTTCTAATTGTTTTACCTAATGCGTCTGCAACATATAAATACCCCGTCCCGTCATATGCGATGCCAGCGGGTCCATTGAATTTGGCGGAGGTGCCGGTGCCGCTATCAGCCTCTCCGGCAGAGCCTGCAGTGCCTGCTATTATAACAGTTGCGCCTGTATTAATGTCAACTCTTCTGATGGTATTGCTACCGTAACTACATACATATAAATAATTTGCTCCATCGAATACTATACCCGCAGGATTTTGAAATCCGGCGGCAAGTGTCGTAACGGTATACGGAGCTGTAGAGCTTATTTTTCTGATTGTGCTTCCCGCCAAATCGGCCACATATATATATCCTGCTGGATTATATGCAATCCCCCATGGCTGATTAAATGAAGCCGATGTACCTGTAGTGTTATCACTTTCACTAGCAGACCCATTGCCCGCTATTAATGTGGCAGTGCCGCTTGAATTGATTTTATAAATTGCATTTCCTCCTAAGTCTGCTTCATATATATTCCCTAGGCCATCTACAGTCATGCCTCTCGGATTATTAATGGCCGATGATGCGGGCACAAAAGTAGTGACTGTGCCGTAAACGGTTGACGGTACAGCACCACCCGAATTAGTAGGGACTATCGGTGTTATAGCCGTATTGATAGTGAGGGAATAAACGGATGGGCTATAATTAATACTAGGGGCATTACCAGACTGGCAAGACAACGTTACCGTTGTTGAACTTGACCCGGATGCATTGTACCCGGTAATGGTATAAGCGGTGGAGGCAAAAGTTGCTATTGGTATGCCCGAAATTACACCTGTTGTAACATTAAAGCCGATGCCATTTGATAAGGCCGGGCTAATTGTATAACCTGTTATCAATATCTTCCGTATAGTCGAGCTCGCATTCTGGTTATCACCTATAAATAAATTACCTGAATTATCATTTGTAACCGCATAAGGGCCATAAAATTCGGCTAAAGTACCTATGCCATCCCTCTGACGATTGATGCCATCACCCGCAATAACTGCAACCGCTCCAGAAGTTGTAACACTTTTAATTACACTATTACCCAGATCGGCCACATACAAATTGCCCCCGGCCATTGTTATACTTACTGGCGAAGAGAGACCGGAGCTAACAATTGTGGTAACAGGATGTAAACCTGCAGTACTTACTTTCCTTATTGTGTTCCCTGTCTTGTCAGTAACATATAAAAAAGCAGATCCATCATAAGTAATGCCAATGGGGTTATTAAATTTGGCCAAAGTGCCATTAGCATTGTCCGTTTCTGCGCCTGCCCCGCTTGATCCCGCAATGGTAGTAACGGCACCTGTATTTACATTAACTTGTCTAATGGTATTACCATTATAATCACATACATAAAGACTGGTCGATCCGTCGAATACCATCCCTGTAGGATATCTGAAGGACGCGCCAGATCCAGTTCCGTTTACTTCCTGATTTATGCCCGATCCGGCAAGCGTAGTAACTGCATATGGAGCAGTAGTACTTATCTTTCTGATGTTAGCGCCAGAAAAATCGGACACATATATGAATCCTGCGGAATTATAAGCAATACCCCACGGTTGATTAAAGCTGGCTGAGGTACCTGTGGCATTATCGCTTTCAGCGGCTGTTCCGTTACCGGCTATTAGTGTAGCCGTGCCACTTGCGTCAATTTTATAAATAGCATTTCCAGCTATATCAGCTTCGTAAATATTCCCGGCTCCATCGGAAACTACTCCTCTTGGATTGTTTATTGGTGACGATGCCTGTACAAATGTAGTAACAGTACCGTAGACTGTAGCGGGCACTGCTCCGCCGCCGGCAGTGTTTGGAGATAGGGTTCCAATTGAGGTGTTTTTTGTAAAAACACTTGTTGAGGGACTATAGCTGATGTTTGGCGCCTGAGCCAAAGCATTTATAATAGTCAGAAATAATAAGGGTGCGGGTAATAAAAATGGTAGATATTTTTTCACAATAACAACAATTTGATTCGGCTATACGAATGTAATTAATTTTAGTTACACATTTCCTAAGGGTTAATAAGGTGTGTTAATTGGTAAGGAATTTTCTTTTTATTTTAAGTTAAATGTGCGTCATTCGCTATAACTTATTGATTTGCAGATCATCATTGATCGCTATGTAAAGCGTTTTTTTTGGCTCAGATTGGCAAATATTAAAATTAACTTATAATTAATTATAATATATTTTGTTGAGAATATGTTGAAAACTAATTGATATTAAGAACCCCAAAAAATAACTATTGGGATAAAAATATAAAAGGTTGCCATATTTAATGGCAACCTTTTATGAGTTCAATTCAGGAATCGGCTTATAGTTTTACAAGCTTCGACTTGCCGATAAAGGATTTGTCTTTATTATTAACTACTTGGATAACATAGGTGCCCGGAAGCAGATCGTTTATGTTGGCTTGCCAGTTTGCTTGTGCTGATGTACCTTGTTTAATCACCAGGCCGTAACTGTTTGTGATGGTAAAATTATAAGTAGTGGAGTTACTTTTAACGGCAGTGTTTACAGCCATGTATACAGTGCTGCTCGCCGGATTAGGATAGATGTTGATGTTGCTATTAGCCAGGTTATTGCTTTGGTTTGCAAAACCTACCGGAATAATATGAGAGTAGGTTATATTATTATTTATATCTTCTTGTTTTAGACGGTACAAGTTGTTTTCACCCGGAGTTTTATCGAGCAGGCTGTATTTGCCAGCGCCTGTTGAAGGAACCCCGCCTACTACATCGTATGTAGTACCGCCGTCGGTGCTTCTTTCTACGGTAAAGTTGGTGTAGTTGGCTTCGTGCTCAGCCACCCAGGCTACCTGAACTTCTCTTCCGGTTGCTTTGGTTGCTGTAAAGTTAAGCAGATGATAGGCCAGTGCCGGATTTTGGCGCATAATCAGTTTGAAGCGGTAAGCACCATAGCTGGCAGTATCAGTTTTAATTACATCAAACAAGTAAGTTTTATTGTGACGCATATCCACAGAGTCTTGTTTGTAAGCATCCATTAACCATATGTCATACAGTTCAGGCACACCCTGGATTGAATTCATGTTTAATGAATAAGTACCATTAGTAGTTGCTCCTACCTTTAATGGGATCATTACCGATTTTTGACTAAGGGGCGTATAATTTATTGCTAATAGTTTTTGATCACTTGACAAACTGGCCAGACTCACTTTACCAGAACCTGATTTGTATAGTGCATCCTCTTTCATGTCAAATGAAGGTTTTGCACTGTTATTAAAGGCGATCACAATATCATCTTTATTTGTATTGTCCATAGCCATCTGAAGCTTCAGATATTTACCGTTTGTGGCCAGGCCCGCTGGTCTGCCCATGTATAAATTAGGGCCGGTATTTTGTAATGCAGTATTTTTTGCTGATTCATTGAAGATCAATTGAGCGCCTGTGCTCTTGGCTAATACGAAAAATCCTT
>Ga0207698_10001556_pt1 | contig 13367 bp, 10 predicted proteins | sample KBSCornC22_FD_184298 | JGI IMG/M metagenome (GOLD analysis project Ga0207698, IMG submission 184298) | Corn rhizosphere microbial communities from Kellogg Biological Station, Michigan, USA - KBS Corn C2-2 (SPAdes) (version 2) | ecosystem: Host-associated > Plants > Roots > Rhizosphere > Soil ...
ATGATCGCGTCGGAAATGTCGGCGAGGCTGCCGCCGCCCTTGCCGAGCACGCGCAGCGGCTGGATCTTCGCGTTGAACGCGACGCCGGCCACGCCCTTGCTGTTGTTGGTCAGCGCGGCGATCGTGCCGGCGACATGCGTGCCGTGCCAGCTCGAGTTGTTGCCGTTGTACGCATCGCCCGGATCGGCCGGATTCGAGTCGCGGCCATTGCCGTCGTTCGATACCGTGGTGTCGCTGATGAAGTCGTAGCCGGCGACCGTCTGACCCGACAGATCGCTGTGCGTGGTGATGCCCGTGTCGATGACCGCGACAACGACGCCGCTGCCGGTCGAGATGTCCCAGGCTTCCGGCAGGTTCATGCCGGCGGTCGACTCGAAGTAGTGCCACTGCTCCTGGTAGCGCGTGTCGTTCGGCGCCAGCGCGACCTGCATGCGCAGGTCCGGCTCTACCAGTGCGACGTCGGGATTCTTCGCGAGCTCGCGCATGATCTGCTCGGCCGAGGCCGCGCGGCGCGCGCCGTCATTGCGCACTTCAAACACGAAACCGCCCGTGGCCGTGGGCCGCACGAGCACGAGCGGCGTCGACAGCGCGCTGCTGACGCGCGAAAGATCGGCCTCGACACGCTTGGCCGCGCGATCGGCGACCTGCGAATGCTCGCGCGTGCCATACAGACTCGCGTCGACGTAGTGCACGATGAAACGCGTATACGTTTCTCCGCGCTGGATCGCCTCGAGCGAGACGCGGTCGCCGCTGGCGGCGCGCTCGGTCCAGATCGATGCGGCGCCGGCCATCGAGGCCGTGCCGCCGAACAGTGCGGCGGCTGCGAGACTCAGCGCCGTACGCCGGCCCAGTTTGCTGCTGACTACTTTGTTCACGAGTTCACCCATTTTACTTGGCGATTTATGGTGTAGACCGCACCCTCTCCGCGGTCCGCTCGTCCGTTTCGTGGCGCAGGCACGTCCCCCGACGCCGGTTCTGCCGGCGTCGCTTCCTGACGGATGTCGCTGTGCTGGCCGGCGCTTCAACGTGGCACCCGGCTGCGTCACGGCCGCCGCAACCCCCGTCGCGACGACGCGTTGACGCTACGCCCGACCGCACGCGCCACGTATGAGCGCGCGGCATGCAGGAGCAATCGTCATGGTGCTTGCCAAACGGCCGCAATCATCCGCGTGTTGACATGATTCGATAATTCCGGAATTATCGAATCATGAAAACCGACACCGCCTTGTCCGCCCTCGCCGCGCTGAGCCAGGAAACACGCCTGTCCGCGTTCCGCCGTCTCGTAGAGGCCGGCCATGCCGGTCTTTCCGTCGGCGAACTGCGCGAGTTCCTCGACCTTCCCGCGGCCACGCTGACTGCGCACCTGAACGTGCTGCGCGGGGCTGACCTCGTGCACGACGAGCGCGAAGGCCGCGTCATCCGGCTGCGCGCGAACTACGTGCAGATGAACGCGCTGCTCGCCTACCTCACCGAAAACTGCTGCGCCGGCGACGCGTCCTGCGCACCGGCAGCCTGCACGCCCCGCAAGAAGACCGCACGCAAACCAGGAGCAAGCCGATGAACCGCTTCCATGTCCATCTCAACGTCAGCGATCTCGCCGCGAGTATCCGCTTCTATTCCGAGCTGTTCGCCGCCGAGCCTGCGGTGCTCAAGCCCGACTACGCCAAGTGGATGCTCGACGATCCGCGCGTGAACTTCGCAATCTCCAACACGGGCCGCGCGCCCGGCATCGATCATCTCGGCATACAGGCCGGAAGCGCGGACGAACTCGCCGAACTCGGGCGCCGGCTCACGGCGGCGGGCAGTCAGATCGAACCGGAGCCCGGCGCGCTGTGCTGCTACGCGCAGTCGGACAAGCTGTGGTCGCACGACCCGCAAGGCACGCGCTGGGAGTCGTTCCACACCACCGGCGAAGCCACGACCTACTACGCGCCGGATGCCGCCTGTGCGACTGCGCCGGCCGCCTGCAGTCCCGCTGCTGCAGTGGTGGCCAAGCCAGCAACGCCGGCGTGCTGCGCCGGTTCCGCGGCCTGCGCCTGAGCCGGGGCGACCATGAGCAACGGCAACCCCACACCCGGGCATCGCGCGCGCGTGCTGTTCGTCTGCGTCGAGAACGCCAACCGCAGCCAGATCGCCGAAGCGTTCGCGCGGCATCTCGGCGGCGACCGCATCGAGGCGCTGAGCGCGGGCTCGCGCCCCAGCGGCACGATCAATCCACGCGCCGTGCAATTCATGGCGGAAGTCGGCATTGAGCTGGATGCGCACGCGTCGAAGTCGCTGCAGCAGATGCACGGCGAATTCGACGTCGTCGTGACCATGGGCTGCGGCGACGAATGTCCGTGGCTGCCAGCACGCATCCGCGAGGACTGGGCACTGCCCGACCCCAAGCACCTGCCTGACGACGACTATCGCGCGGTGCGCGACGACATCGCCGCGCGTGTCGCCGCATTGCTGGCCCGCCTGTGAGCTCGTTCCGCCAGCGAATCGGCGCCGAATTCGCCGGAACGGCCGCACTGCTCGCCGGTGTCGTCGGCTCCGGCATCCTCGCCACCACGCTCGCCGGCGGTAATGCGGCGCTGGCGCTGCTCGCGAATGCAGCGGCGACGGCGGCGCTGCTGTATGTGCTCATCGCCGTGCTCGGGCCGGTGTCCGGCGCGCATTTCAATCCTGCGGTCACCGCCCTGTTCTGGCTGCGCGGCGAACTGCCGCGCCGCGATGCGCTCGGCTACACGCTAGCGCAAACCGCGGGGGCCGTTGCCGGCGTCGTGCTTGCGCATGCGATGTTCGGCCTCGCGCTGCTACAGGCAGGCACGCGCTCGCGCCATGAGCCGGGGCTGTGGCTCGCCGAGTCGGTAGCGACACTTGGCCTGCTACTGACCATTCTTCTGGGCCGGCGACAGCAGGCGCACTCGATCGCCGCGCTCGTCGCGGCGTACATCTTTGCGGCGTACTGGTTCACCTCGAGCACGTCGTTCGCGAACCCCGCCGCAACACTGGCGCGCGCGTTCACGACGACGTTCGCGGGCATTGCTCCCGCCGATGTCGCCGGCTTCGTCGCCGCGCAGATGCTGGCGACACTGATCGCGTGGCTGATCGCCGGACGCCGCGAGCGCGCACCTGTGTAGCGAGTGGCCTGTCTCGCACGCGCGGACGCTGTCCGCGTCCGCGGACACGCCCCAGCGAGTACTCAAGTGCGGCAAACCGCACAACGGCGCCAATGCCGTATCGTTCGCGAATTGGCACGGCCGTTGCGTATAGCGTGTACGTGCTACTACTTGCGAAGGAAAGCTCATGCCGCACTCCCGACCGCCGTATCCGATCCGCGCGATGATTGCCGCCGCGAGCGCCGCACTGCTCACCGTGGCCTGCTCCAGTCCCGTACGCAACGAAACCGCCGCAACGAAACCGGCACTGGGCGCTCCGGCTGCGACGGCCGCATCCGACGCCGTCGCCGCGGTCAACGCACTGGCCGACCGCTATGTCGATGCGGTGCTCGACTTCGATCCGACCGTCACCTATTTCACCGGTGTGCCGGTGAAAGCACATGACCGCCTGCCTCGAAATTCCGCCGCCGAAATTGCGGCCTGGGAAGCGCAGGAAGACTCCATGCTCGCCGAACTCGCACGCATCGACGCGACGCCGCTGCGCGGCACGCCGAACGCGGTGAGTTATGCGGTACTGCGCGAAGGCCTCGAATCCGGCCGACAGATGCGCATCTGCCACCGCGAGCGCTGGTCGATCAGTCACATGAACGGCTGGCTCGCGAGCCTCGCCGAAGCGGCACAGGCACAGCCCGTCGGGACGCCCGAGGAACGCAGTCAGGCGCTCGCGCGCTGGGCCACGCTCGGCGGCTTCATCGACAATGACATCGCAAACCTGCGCACGGGCCTGGCCACCGGCTACAGCGTGCCGAAGAGCGTCGTCGACCGCGTGCTCAAGCAGCTCGACGGCATGGTCGCGGGCAAGCCCGAGGACCTGCCGTTCTATTCGCCAGCACAGCGTGCCGGCGATGCCGCGTTCAAGACGCAGCTCGCACAGGTCATGCGCGACACGGCGCAGCCGGCCATCGCGCGCTACCGCGACTTCATCCGCAACGAATACCGTGCCAAGGCACGCGACAGCGTCGCGCTCGCAGACCTGCCCGACGGCGCGGCCTGCTATGCCGCACTGCTGCGCAACAGCACGACGCTGACGCGCAGCCCGCGCGAGGTGTACGAACTGGGCCAGAAGACCGTCGCCGACAACGAGGCCATCGTGGCCGACATCGGCCAGCGCCTGTTCGGCACGCGCGACATCAAGACCATCATCGCCAAGGTCGACAAGGAGCCGAAGAACCACTTCGGTTCGGAGAAGGAACTGCTCGACTATTCGCGCGCCGGCCTCGAGCGCGCGCGCCAGCTCAGCGCGCCACTGTTCGCGCGCATGCCGAAACAGCCGGCCATCATCGAACCCTTCCCCGAATACCAGCGCGGCACCGGCGTCAGCTCGCATTACATTCCGAGCACCGACACGAGCAAACCCGGCGAATACCGCATCCAGCTCGAGAACTGGAAAGTCGACACGCGCGGCTCGGCCGAAATCACGCTCGTGCATGAAACCTGGCCCGGCCATCACCTGCAGATCGCGCTCGCGAACGAGCTGCAGCCTCCGCACCGCGTCGCCAAGCTCGGTTTCAATTCGGCCTATCTCGAGGGCTGGGGACGCTATTCCGAACGCCTGGCCGAAGAAGCCGGCATCTACCAGACCGAATACGCGAAGATTTCGCGCCGCATCTGGCCGGCACGCGGCATGGTCGCCGACCCCGGCATGCATCTGTTCGGCTGGACCCGCCAGCAGACCATCGACTACCTCGCCGCCACCGGCCGCTTCGGCAAGGCCGGCGCAGAAGACCTCATCGACCGCATGGCCGTGATGCCCGCGCAGCTCACGTCCTACGACTCCGGCGGCCTCGAAATCTTCGCCCTGCGCGAACAGGCCGAGCGCGAACTCGGCGCGAAGTTCGACATCCGCCAGTTCCACAGCCAGGTCATCGACCAGGGCGTCGTGCCGCTGGAGCTGCTGCGGGAAAATGTGGAGGCGTGGATCAAGTCCACAAAGTAGACGCCTGGCTTCGGACGCGTTTAGGCGCCGCTGCACTCGTCGTCGCGCGCTTACGCCACCGCCCTCTGCGCCACGCTCGCCCACCCCGGCGGCACCGGCCATTCGCCGGCTTCGCCGAGGGCGAGCGTGCGGCGCATCGCGCGGATCTCCATGTGCGGCGCGAGGTCGGCGACGAGTTCGAGCGCCGGCTCCGCAGGGCTCGTGCGTGCCGGAAACGCGGCCCACGCGATGCAGGTGCGGAAAAGGTCGCCGACGGGCAGCACGCAGAGGTCGTCGTCGCTGTCGCGGCGGTAGGCGGTCTCGGCGACGATGCCGATTCCGAGGCCGGCGCGCACGTAGGCTTTGATCAGGTCCGCGTCGCCGCTCAGCGTCGCGAGGTTGGGCCTCAGGCCATGCACGGCGAACGCGCGAGCGAAGTCCGACAGCGGATCGCGCGCGGATTCGTAGGTCACGATCGGATACGCGGCGAGGTCAGCGATCGTCAGGGCGCGCGCGAGGCGCAGCAGCGGGTGGCGATGCGGCACGAGGGCCAGGCGCTGCCAGCGGTACAGCGGCACCGAGGCGACGTGGCGCGGACGCAGACCCGGTGTGCTCGCGAGCGCGAGGTCGATGCGGCCGCTCTCGGCCCAGGCCAGCACTTCCTCGTCGCCATCGACCGTAAGGCTCACCTGCAGCTGGCTATGTTCGCGCTTGAGGCGCTCGAGCGCCGCGGGCAGCACGTAGCGCGCCTGCGTCGGCGTCGTGGCGATGCGCAGCGCGCGGCTCATGCCGCCACGGCGGCGCAGCGCGAGGCTGTGAATGCCGCTCATCTCGGCGAGCACCGCGCGCGCATGTTCGATCACGCGGCTGCCGCAGGGCGTCAGTGCGCTCAGCGCGTAACCGCGGCGCTGGAACAGCGGCAGGCCCATTTCGGTTTCGATCTGCTTGAGCTGCTTCGACAGGGCGGACTGGGTGGTGTGCACGCGTTCGGCGGCGCGCGAGATCACGAGCCCGGCGTCGACGATCGCAACGAGATAGCGCAACTGGTTCAGCGTCATAACCAAATGGCCTAAGCGGACCCGTGGACGCTCAGCGTGGCCGCGCGGCGCGCCGACGTTCCTGCCCGGCGCACTCAAATTTGTCTCAAGAACCGCTCAAGCGCGCTAAACGTGCGCTCAGTGCGACCCGCGCGGCAGTGTCTTGCGGCGCGGCTCCGACCGTTTCGGAACACGTCGTGTGGTGACGCGTGCGCACGTTTCGGACGGCCACTCGACGCCGCAACGCCGCGGAGTACCATGCGCCGGGGGGAGGGACATAACCGTGCAGCCATTGAATCCAGCCACCTGGCCGGCGGATACGCCGGTCGTGCGCGTCGGCGATCTCTGCGTCGACCTGCGCTATCGCCGCCTGTGTACCGCGGAGGGCGAAGTCGAACTGAGCAGCCGCGTGTTCGATGTGCTGCTGCTGTTCCTCGCCGAACCCAACCGCCTGCACACACGCGAGTCGCTGCTGGAGCGCATCTGGGCCGGTGTCGTCGTCGAGGACGGCAACCTGACGCAGACCGTTTCGGTGCTGCGCCGCCTTCTGGGCGAGGAACGCAAGCTCTGGATCCGCACGGTCGCCAAGCGCGGCTATGTGTTCGAGCCGCCGGGGCCGGTGATGCCGCTGGAACTCGACGACGAAGGGCTGCGCCTCGCCGGCGGTGATGTCGTGTCCGCACCCGCCGCAAGCGTTCCATCGGCGCCTACGATCGCTGCACCGGCAACAACACATTCACGACGTCGCACGCTGCGATGGGTCGCGGCGGCCGCGGTCGTGTTCGGCCTCGCGATCTCGTGGTTCGCCGCGAGCACGCCGGCGCTCGGCCGCCGCATCGCGTTGCTGCCGCTGGACGATCCGGGCGCAGGCGCGGACACGCGCTGGCCGGCGACCGTGCTGCAGAGCTGGCTCGAATGGCAGCTGTCGCTTGCGCCGGAGGTCATCGTGCTCAGCGCGGCCGATCTCGCCGCCGATGCGAGCGACGGCAGTGGCGTCGAAGTCGTGCTGCTCTCGGCGACGCCCGCCGGCGCTGGCCGCCTGCGCCTGCAGGCGCGCACACCGTCGGGCGCCAATCGCGAGGCCGAAGGCCCGCTCGAATCCGTCGACGAACTCATCGACCAGGTCAGCCAGGCCGTGCTGACCGATCTGCTACCGCAGCGCGCGCGCGAAGCGCGGCCGGCACTGCAACTGAGCGCGGAGAACGCGCAGCGCTATGCGCAGGCGGTACAGCATCATCGCCAGCGCGAGTGGACGCCTTACCTGGAACGGCTGCGCGGCGTGGTCGAGCAGGAACCCGAGTTCGGCCTCGCGCGATTGCAGCTCGCGCAGTCGCTGCTGACGTTCGGCCAGTACCGCGCTGCCGACGAACACTTCGCGCGGCTGCAGTCGGCCGCGGGCGACTGGCCCGACGACGCGCGCGCGCTGCTCGCCGCGCAGCGTCTCGTCGTCGCACAGCGGCACGGCGAAGCGGCGCAGGCCTTCGCCGCACTCGCGCAGCGCTATCCGAACCAGGCGCAATTCGTGCTCGACGAGGCGCGTGCGCGGCTGCGCGCCGGGCATGCCGCGGACACGATCGCGCTGCTCTCCGCGCCGCGCTGGCAGCGCCAGCCCGTGGCGCTGCGCATCATGGCGCAGCTCAACCTTTCGGCCGCGTACGGCAACCTCGGCGATGCGAGCAATGCGCGCACGGCGGCGCTGGCGGCGCAGCAGCTCGCGCAGGACGCCGGCTGGAACTACGAAGGCGCGATGGCGGCGCAGGCCGTGACGATCGCCGACTGGATGCAGGGCGAAGGTCCTGCCATCGCCGCGCGTTTCGATGCGGTCGCCGGCCTGTACGACAGCGCCGGCGATCCGCTGCGCGCGCACCTCATGCGCTTCTACGCCGACCTCGCCGACCCGCAGCGCGAACCGACGCACCTGCCCGCGCTGCTGACCGCGGCACGCGCGAGCGGCCACCAGGCCATCGAATTCGAGGCGCTGCGGCGCGCGTCGTACAAGTTTCACCGCCTCGGCGACTTCGCCGCGTACCGCCAGTATCTCGACCAGGCCGCGAGCCTCGCGGCCGCAAGCGGTGCGCATACGCAGCTGCAATCGATCTCCTTCGACCGCATCAACGAGGACTACCTGCGCGGCGATCTTTCCGCCGCGCTGCGCCACGCCGAAGCACTGCGCCCGCAGCCTGGCAAGGACGGCCTCGACACCAACCTCGACGTGCTGATCAGCCTGATCCATCTGCGCCAGGGCCGGTTCGCAGCGTCGCAGGCGGTGCTCGAGCGCGCCGATCCACAAGGCACGATTGTGGACAAGGCGCTGCGCCGCGAGGCGCCGGAGATCGCGTTCAGCCTGGCCTGCCTGCGTGGCACGCTGGCACTGCTGCGCGGCGAGACCGCGGCGGCCGAGGCGGATTTCTCGCGCTGCGCGAATTCGGTCGATCCGTCCGTCGGTCTGTTTGGCCGTCTCGGCGGTGCCGAACTCGCGCTGCTCGGCGGCGACCGCGGCCGCGCCGCTACGCCGCTGAACGACGTACAGGCCGGGCTCGGAAACATACCGGGCCTCGTCGCGCGCTGGAGCCTGTCGCTCGAATGGGCGACCCAGGCCGCACGCCACGGCGACGCGGCGCAGGTCCGGCGCGACATCGAGGCATTGCTCGCACCGATACAGGACTCGGGCTACCGGCTGCTCGAACTCGACGCGCGCCTGAGCCTGGCCGAAGCGAGCCTCGTGCTCGGCGAGCCGCTGCAGGCCGCGCGCGAACTCACCGCGGCGCGCGCGCTGCTGGTCGCGGACGACTGGCTCGGACGGCGGCGGCTCGACATCGCGAGCGCCGGACTCGCACTGGCGCAGGGCCGCGCCGACGACGCGGCCGGCTACGCGCTGCCGCTGCATGCGGCAGCGGTGGAATCCGGCGACGTCGCGACCGAGCTGACCGCGCACGACCTGCTGCAGCGCGCCGGCCGCGCGTCTCCGTGCAGCGAATCGCAACATGTGGAACTGTTGACTAAATCCGGCATGCGCGGCGCGACGCTCGCGTGGCTGCTGCCGCCGGCGCTGCGGCGGGACCTGGCGCGAACCTGGCGCTGACGGCCAGGTATCGCCGCCCTTCCGCTAACCCGTGAGCATGTCCGGCGTCACGAACACCCAGACCTCGTTCGGTTCGCCGCCGCCCCAGCCGTGCCACGCAGCGACCGCGCTGCCGGTCTCGTACGGGCCATTGCCCAGGATGTTGAGGTTGCGGTTGTAGTCGAAGTTCGGCCGCACCGCGAAGGGCACCTGCAGTTGCACGCCCGGCGATTGCGTCGCGAAGATCAGCGGAACCAGCGCACCGATGATGCCGAGCTTGAGCGCTTCCTTCGCGGCGGCGGAAAAGTCCGGCTCGACCACGTTCCAGATTTCGTCGGTCGCATAGGTCAGCGTGCCGTCGTCGTCCTTGTAGCGCAGCCCGAGCGAACCGTCGCTCTGGCTGGCGGTGAGCACGCGGCGCTGGCCGCACATCCAGATCGCGATGTTGCCGTTGCCGTCGATGCGATCGATCTGCCAGCGCTGCTCCGGTTCGTCGGAACGGTAGAACGCCGTCGAGACGAAGGCATTGGAGCGCACGCTGAGGCACAACGGCGGCGGCGGACCGAGCGCGGAACAGATCAGCACGGGCGGCAGGGACTGGATATCGTCGTAGGTGGACATGGCAGAACTCCGGCGGGACTGATCCACGCTTGCGTAGAACGGAGACGGCGACTGTCATGCGCCGATGCGATCGGCGCAAAAAACAACGCCGCGTAAAAACGCGGCGTTGTTCACTCCCGGAGCGGCGAACTCAGGCTGCCTGGGCGGCAAACCCGGTATGCGCAGCCGACTTCTCGGTCGACGCGCTGAGCTGGCGCCAATGCGGCGGCGCGGGCCAGTCCGGCGTCGTGACGCCGTCGAGCACACGGCGCAGGCTGCGGCGGTCGAGCTGCGGCGCGAGGTCGGCGACCAGGTCCAGCGCGTAATCGCGCAGCACGCGGTCGCGACGCAGGACGACCCAGGTCGTGCACAGCGGGAACAGGCCCGGTGCCGGCAGGGCCTTGAGGTCGGCCATGTCTTCGGGCAGCAGCGCCATTTCGGCGAGCACGCCGACGCCGAGTCCGGCGCGCACGTAGGTCTTGATCAGGTCCGCGTCGCGCGCCGTGATCGCGATGCGCGGCAGCAGGCCGGCGCCGAGGAAGGCGCGGCGCAGCGACGAATCGGGTTTCAGCGACGACTCGTAGCTGACCAGCGGGTATTCCGCGAGCTCATCGAGACGCGGCGCTTTTTCGAGCCGGGCGAGCGGATGGCTGCGCGGCACGAGCACCTGGCGGTCCCAGCGGAACAGCGGCACGGCCATGCCGCCGGCGGGCACGCTGCCTGCCGTCGAGACGATCGCGATATCGGCTTCGCCGCGTTCGAGCAAGGCCAGTACTTCGGCATCGCCGCTGGGCTTGAGATGGACGCTGACCTGGGGATAGCGGCGCTTCAGGCTGGCGATGGTACGCGGCAGCACGAAACGGGCTTGAGTATGGGTAGTTGCGATGCGCAGTTCGCCCTGGGCTTCGTTGCGAAGATTGGCGGCGAGGGCGCGGATGTTGGCGGCTTCGGCCAGGATCACGCGGGCGCGATCGATGACTTGTACACCGGCAGGAGTGATGCGTTCGAGGCTCTTGCCCTTGCGGGCGAAGATCTGGAAACCGAGTTCATCTTCCAGCTGCTTGAGCTGCTTGGAAATGCCCGGCTGGGTGGCGTGTACGCGCTCGGCGGCGAGCGTGATGTTCAGGCCGGAATCGGCAATGGCGATCAGGTAACGGAGCTGTGTGAGTGTCATGACGGCCTTCTCTGGGGAGATCGCAACAGTTCGGATTCAAGCGAGCGACGCCAATTGGTAATTACGTAATGCATACAGAATCGCGTGGCGTAATGGGTCGGTTTCATTCGTGTTCTCCAGTGTGGTCTGACCTTGACGAAGGCCTTCTGTGGCGCCGCTCTCGGCACCGTTTTGTTCAAGCGGGGTGATCTGACTATAACTACTGATCATTTGGCCGTCTATACGTCTGTCCTTCCGCACATGCCGTGACGGCATATCGGCACAGCCAACGCTCACTTCCCTGTCTGCGGGCAGGCGCCCAGCATGGTTCCCGAAGACACGTCCGAGGTCGTGTCGTTTACCGCCACAAGCGCAGGAATCGGTGCCGAAAACGTCATGTCCGCCGTCCGACTCTATCCCATCTTTGCCGACCTTGCAGGCCGTTCCGTGCTCGTCGTCGGCGGTGGAAATGTCGCCGAACGCAAGGTGACGGCACTGCTGGAAGCCGGCGCCGCAGTCCACGTCGGCGCGCCTGAATTCACGCCGAAACTCGTCGCATGGGCCGAGACCGGCCGCATCTCGCTGATTTGCGGCGAATTCGACGCGGCTTGGCTCGACCGCCAGTGGCTGGTCATTGCGGCCACGTCGGATACCAGCGTGAACGCCGCCGTGGCAGCCGCGGCCGAACGGCTGCGTATCTGGGCCAACGTCGTCGACGACGCCGCGCTTTCGAGCTTCCAGGTGCCCGCGGTCATCGACCGCGCGCCGCTGGTCGTCGCCGTATCCACCTCGGGCGCCGCGCCGGTGCTCGCGCGCCTCGTGCGCGAAAAAATTGAACAAATGCTGGATCCGTCGCTGGGTGCGCTGGCGGCGCTGGCCGAACGTTGGCGCGGGCGCATCCGTGGGCGCCTGACCGATCTCGGACAGCGCCGTCGTTTCCTCGAACGTTTGTTTCAGGGCCGCGTCGCGGAATTCGTGCGCCGCGGCCAGATCGGCGTCGCCGAAGCTACGCTCGCACGTGAACTCGACGGCGCGGCTGCCGCGCCCGCGCAGGGTTCCGTCGTGCTCGTCGGTGCCGGGCCCGGCGATGCGGGGCTGCTCACGCTCAAGGGTTTGCGCGCGCTGAACGAAGCCGACGTGATCCTGCACGACCGCCTGGTCAGCCGCGACGTGCTCGCGCTCGCACGCCGCGACGCGGACTTTGTCGAAGTCGGCAAGGAAGCCGGCACGCATCACACCACACAGGACGGGATTCACGCGCTGCTGCTGGAACATGCGCGCGCAGGAAAACGCGTCGTGCGCCTCAAGGGCGGCGATTCCTTCGTATTCGGCCGCGGCGGCGAGGAACTCGAATTCCTGCAGGCGCATGGCATCGCGTTCGAGGTCGTACCCGGCGTCACCGCGGCACTCGCGTGCGCGGCCTATGCCGGCATTCCGCTGACGCACCGCGATCACGCCCAGTCGGTGCGCCTCGTCACGGCGCACTGCAAGGCATCCATGGATACGCTGGACTGGACCGCGCTCGCAGCGGAACGGCAGACGCTCGCCGTCTACATGGGCGTCGCCGGACTCGAACGCATCTGCGCCGGCCTCATCGATCACGGCCGCGCCGCGACAACACCGGCGGCGCTGATCGAGAACGGTTCGCGCAGCGGACAGCGTGTCGTGCTCGGCGATCTGGCGAGCCTGCCGCAGCGCGCACGCGCGCATGCGGTCACGTCGCCGGCGCTGCTGATCGTCGGCGAGGTCGCCGCGCTCGGCGCGCAGCTGCACTGGTTCGGTGCCGCGCCGCTGGGCGATCTGCCCGCGCAGGCCGCCCTACCCCGTGCGGCCTAGCACTCCACGTAGCACCGAGTTACCAATTGCACCTGTCCACTTCGAGGCGAGCATGATCTACGACACCATTCTCGACACGATCGGCAACACGCCCATCGTCAAGCTGCACCGCCTGCCGCCCAAGCATGTCGACCTCTACGTAAAGGTCGAGGCGTTCAACCCGGCCGGCTCGGTGAAGGACCGCCTCGCGCTCGCGATCGTGCTGGATGCGGAACGCCGCGGCACCCTTGCGCCGGGCCAGACCATCGTGGAAGCCACGTCGGGCAACACCGGCGTTGCGCTCGCTGCGGTCGCCGCGGCGCGCGGCTATCCGTTCGTCGCGGTGATGACGGAAACCTTCTCGATCGAGCGGCGCAAGCTGATCCGCGCCTACGGCGGCAAGGTGATCCTGACGCCGGCAGCCGAACGCGGCTCGGGCATGGTACGCAAGGCCGCCGAACTCGCGCAGAGGCACGGCTGGTTTCTCGCGCGCCAGTTCGAGAACGAGGCCAATCCGGCCTGGCACCGCAGCACGACCGGGCCGGAAATCCTGCGCGACTTCGCCGGCCGGCGGCTGGACTATTTCGTCAGCGGCTGGGGCACCGGCGGCACGATCACGGGC
>Ga0207698_10001561_pt1 | contig 13352 bp, 11 predicted proteins | sample KBSCornC22_FD_184298 | JGI IMG/M metagenome (GOLD analysis project Ga0207698, IMG submission 184298) | Corn rhizosphere microbial communities from Kellogg Biological Station, Michigan, USA - KBS Corn C2-2 (SPAdes) (version 2) | ecosystem: Host-associated > Plants > Roots > Rhizosphere > Soil ...
CAACCTTGAGAGGGCCGATTCCGCCGCACGGATTGGTCGCATGCGCCGCGGCGTCAACGGTACCTAAGAGCTGGAGGGCGCCGGTTGAAGAGATCCAGTAGCTGTCAATCTGGCTTCCGTTGAGCCCGAAAAGGTAGTGACTGTTATCCCAGAGATCCTTGATGTCGTTGTTCAAGGGAGTGCCTGGGACCCGGAAAAGACTTCCGTCCGAGCGGGCTCCGTAGGCATAGATGTCGTGCTTTGGGCTGGTATCGGGGCTGACGAGGTTAGATACGTAGACCCAGGCAACGGGAGTGGGGGACGCGGTGGTTTGGGCGAACGAGGTGGCCGCAAACGCGGCGACACAGGCGATGGAGGCAGTACGCAGCATGGGTATCTCCTTTGATCAACTTGCCTGACCAATGAAGATGCTGCAGGAGGTTCGGGGTTGTATGCGCACTGTTTTGAAGTTCCGCCGCACCCGCTCATCGCAATGAAGCTGCGATGAGCGGAGCCTGGAAGGGCTTGTAACGAAGCGAGCTATTGGCCAGAGTCGGGCAGTTTGTAGGGCCGCGAGAGCCACTGACGGGCCTCGTTTACCGCGCCCTGGGTGTTGTCGTTGGTCTGGACGGCGAGCCGGTATTCCTGGACGGCGCGGTCGCGCTGACCGGTGATGTCGAAAATTTTGCCTAGGGCGATGTGGCTCCAGACTTCGGTCCAGCGAGGTTCACCATTGCCACGGAGAGCGTCCCGGTAAGCGTTGACTGCGGCCTGGTAGTTGCGCTGGGTGAAGAGGACTTCGCCGATTCGATAGCTGGCGAGAGAACTCTGCGAGTCAGCCTGGAGCGCCTTCTGATATTCAGCGAGGGCGCCAACGAGGTCGTTCTGAGCGACGAGTTGCTGGCCTTTGAGAATTGCGATGCGGACCTGTAGATCAGGTGAGGATTTAAGGACCCAGTCGCCGGGATCGACTTCGATGCGACGTGGGCGACCAAACGTGTCGACCACGTACTGCGAGTCTGTCCCGACCACGTCGACTTTCTGATCGACGGTCTTGCCGTCCGTTTCGACGCGGAGGTTGACGGGCATGTTGAACAGATCAAGGTCCTGATTGATCTGGCCGATTGTCCGAAAACCCTTGTTGTTTCCCAGCCGATAGACTGCGTACTTGTTAGTGAAGGTAGGTGCTCCGGTGCCATCCACCCACTGCGAGAAAAACGGGGTGAGCTGCTGCTGGCTCTGGGCTTCGGCGACTTTGTAGAAGTCGGCGGCACGAATCCCCTTGTCCGTGTACTGACTGAGCGCGCCTTTCAACGTGGATTCGAAGGTCTTGTCGCCAAGTTCCCAGCGGAGCATATGGAAAATCATGGCGCCCTTCTCCAGGGTCATCGACTGAAACTCGGGAGAGAAGGGATTGAGGCGCGCCGCGCTGGAGAGGGGGATAGTGTCGTAGGCGAGTGCTCCCGCCGAAACGTCCTGCATGGCCGTTTTGAGGGCCGTTTTGCCGTTTTCCTCTTCGATGTACATCAGCTCGCCGTAGCGGGACATCCCGTTCGTGATCCACGCGTCGTTTAGCGTTTTGGGGCTGATCTCGGATCCCCACCAGAGGTGGGCGATGGTGTTGGCAAGAAGACGAATGCCTGATTTGTCGCCAGTGCGCGAACCCATGATGCCCGCAAGTTCAGGGGCCCAGATCGCCGGAAGCGTGTCGTCGGGAAGTTCGACAATGTTGATCCGACCACTTTCCAGAGCGCCGAATTTATCGGTAAAGAATGCGAATTCGCGGCTGGCCGTCTGAGAAAGCTGGCCTGCGGCAGCCTGGTGATTCACGGTGAGGTAGACGTTGGGACTGCCCATGCCGGCGGACACCGGGCCCACGAAACGTCCGGCAATGATAGTGCCCGGGAATCCTGGTTTCGTCCAGTTGAAGTCGAATTGGTCGCCCGGTTTGCCGTCAGCGAGTTTGACCGGGTGCGACTTACCCTGGGCGCCGCTGCCAAACACTTTCATACCCTGCGGGACACGAATGTGAATCTCAGCGGTGAAACGATCGGTCATGAAGCCGGTGCTCGGGAACCACCGCGCTGGGTAGAGGAGATAAGTGATGGGCTCCTGGATCGCAGCTAGTTTGAGGCCTTCAACCGGCCCGTCTTCACCGCCGGTGATGACGCCGTCGTATTCGAAAGTCCAGTGCATGGGCTTGTCGGCGACAGGCGGAGTTACAGGGGTGACGCGAATCGTGCCGTCAGCCGACCGCTCACCGGTGAGCACTTTGCCGTTATCGTCGGTGATCTTTTCAACCTTCAGGGCCGGGTGGAATCCGAAGCTGACCATCTCGGCGTTTTCAGGCGCGGTCAGGGTAAGCGTCGCCTTGGCCGTGAGCCGGTGCGTCGCGGTGTCGATTTCAGCATCGATGACGTAGCCACTGATGTCGAGGGCAGGACGCTCGGGGCGTGGGGTTGGCTGCGCAGCAACAAAGGGAGCGGCAGCCAGAATGGGCAGGGCAGCGGCCCAAAGGAGGCCAGTCGTCCTGCGGAGGTAAGTGTTCAAATTGAGCATTTCAATCATTAGACGCATGGTTATTCCAGTTGCGACATAGCTTTAGATGGCGTTTTCAGCTCCATCATGATCCACCCGGGCCGGAACGGTGGAATTGAGGTGCTTGAGGGCAATGGTAGCCACCCGGCTGATGGCTGTTTCCATATAGTCCCCAAAATCGCTTGGGGGAATGGTGAGGGAGCTGCGAATGCGGGCGAGCTCCATCTTCATGGACTCGCGAACCGCGCCTTCCGGTAGCAGGGGCTCGATGTGCCGGACGATGTTGCCGGCCGTAAAGGCGTTTTGAATCAGCTCTGGAACGACCATTTTGCCGGCGATCAGGTTGGGCATGGCGACGAATGGAACTTTGACGACGCGGCGGGCAATTTCGTACGTAAGTTTCGACACCCGGTAGACCACAACAAACGGATTGCCCAGCAGGGCGGCTTCGACCGTAGCGGTGCCGCTGGCCACGACCGAGGCCCGCGAGTGGTAGAGGGCCGCACGTGCATCATCCACAAGATGGACGGGTAGACCTTCGCCATGGTGTTTGACAAGTCCCGCAAGCATCTTTCGTTGGGATGCATTCAGAGTAGGGGCAAGAGGGATGATGAACTCGAATTCCTTGCGGGAACCCGCGGCGCGGGGACCACGAAGCGACAAAATGCGGGCGGCCGCGAGCATCTGCGGCAGGTTGTCGCCGATCTCTTTAGCGCGGCTGCCGGGCAGGAGAGCGATCCAGGAGCGTGTAGGGTTAAGACCGGCTTCGCGGGCGAAGTGCTCTCGCGAGATTTCCGGCGTAGAAAGGTCGACCAGCGGATGGCCGACAAACGTGACTTCAACGCCATGGTCGCGATAGAAAGGCTCTTCAAAGGGGAAGATAACCAGCATTTTGCTGACGTACTTCTGGACGAGTTTGATCCGGTGCTTCTTCCAGGCCCAGAGCTGAGGGCTCACAAAGAAAATCACGGGGATGCCGAGACGGTGGAACTCCTGTGCCAGTTTGAAGTGGATGTCAGGAAAATCGATGAGGATGGCGATGTCTGGGCGGTGTTGGCGGATCGAAGCTTTAAGGCGGCGGAATTCGCGATAAATGCGGGGAAGATGGCGAACCACTTCGGTGATTCCCATGACTGCGACATCTTCAGACCTGACAACACGGGTGAGCCCGGCCTGGACCATCCGGGGTCCGCCCATGCCGATGAAGCTGGCATCGCGTCCGGAGACGGCCAGCTGGTTGCGCAACTCATCGATGAGGAGTGCGCCATAGTGCTCGCCACTGGCTTCACCTGCCGAGATAAAGATGGTGGGATCGGACATTCGTGCGTTGGCCTTGGTCCCCAGGGCGCTGATTCCAATGATAGCGGGGGAGGCTGGGGCACCGAAGGGAAAGAGCCAACAAGGAACGAAGCGACGGCAAAGCTAGCTCTGTCTTGCCGTAATGACTAGGGATCTAACTGTGCTTAGGCTCTTGCCGTAGTTTGGGTGGCTTCAATGGGCGGGGCAGCGATGTTCTTCAGTCGGTGAATGAGCCCTTCCATTTCCATGTAGTTCCTCCCATCCTGCAGCTGACCATTGCGGACGATCAGGACGGAACAGCCTTCGAGCGAGACTTTCTCGAACGTGGGTGAGAAGCCAAGGGAATCGCCGAGATGGGTCATTTTGGCAGTCCAGGTGACGGCTACGCGATCACCTTCGCAGACAGTATCGCGAATAGATATATGAACGTCCGGGAAAGCGCCCAGGAAGGTTCGATGAACGGTCTTAAAACTTTGCGGACCGACAAGGACACTGTCCGGTTCGGGTATGCCGAAGGATTTTCCATCTGCGGCGAACATCTCGTCGATGGCTTCTTCTCGCTGCTTGTTCCAGACTTCTTCAAACCAGCGGTGGACCAGCTCACGGTTCGCAGTGGACATAGGGAACCTCCGTGCGCCGAAGCATAGCAAAGACGCAGGTGGCGCGACAGCGAAATTTTGGAGGAATGGAGCGCAGCCACGAACTGCTATGTTCTAGCACCTAGCTCCGAGTGGGTAACCTTGCGGTCAAGAGATTCGCGTCTCTTGCGGGTGGCTGCGGCCAGTTCTTTCAAGAGTGGGTAAGTCTGGCTCCAATCGATGCACGCATCGGTGATGCTCTGGCCGTAGGTGAGCAACTGGCCCGGGAGCAGCTTCTGCGCCCCCGCCACGAGATTGCTCTCGATCATGACTCCGACGATGTCAGGGTTCCCCCCGGCAATCTGCGTTGCGACGTCGCGTCCGACGATCGGCTGGCGATTGTGATCCTTGCTGCTGTTCGCATGGCTGCAGTCAATCATGATCCGCGGCTGGAGGCCGGCTCGCCGCATGGCTTCACCGGTTTGCGCCACAGATTCGGCGGTGTAGTTGACCATCTTGCGGCCGCCGCGCAGGATGATGTGCGTCTCGCGGTTACCGCGGGTGACGAAGATCGCGGACTGGCCATGCTTGGTATGTCCGAGGAAGGTGTGCGAGTTGGCGGCGGAAAGAATCGCATCGATCGCGACCTGAATGTCGCCAGAGGTGCCGTTCTTGAAACCAACGGGACAGGAGACTCCCGAAACGAGCTGGCGGTGGACCTGGCTCTCCGTGGTGCGCGCACCGATAGCTCCCCACGAAACGAGACCCGCGATGTATTGCGGGGAGATCATGTCGAGGAACTCGGTGCCGGAGGGGACGCCCATATCCGCTAGATCCAGCAGAAGGTTGCGCGCAAGCCGCAGACCGTCGTTGATCTTGTACGACCCGTCAAGGTGGGGGTCATTGATAAGACCCTTCCAACCGACCGTCGTGCGCGGTTTCTCAAAGTAGACGCGCATCACGATCTCGAGGTCGGCGGAGAATTCCTTGATCGCAGATTTGAGGAGTGCGGCGTATTCAACCGCAGCTTTGGTGTCGTGGATGGAGCAGGGGCCGACGAGGACAAGGAGGCGCGGATCGCGATGAGCGAGTATGCGCGAGATGGCCAGGCGCGCGTTGAAGATCGTGGCGATGGCGTCGTCTGAGACAGGCCGCTCTTCCTCCAGGAAGACGGGAGGGAGGACGACCTTGGTCCACTGGATGCGAATGTCTTCGATGCCTGGGTTCATGGGTCTCTGGCTTCAAAGACCCCGAGTTACCGGCTGAGGAAATCAGACAGCAAACAAAAGGGATCTTTGTTCAAGATTAGCAAGGTTGCCGCAGAACCATCACTCGGGCTCAAGACTTCTTAGCGAATGGCGCCCATCCGTGCCGGCAGTCCGCTCGGATCTGTCCCAACCTCTTTGTTTTCGCATTCATCGCCAATCAATGCGACGCATTCTGTTCTCCGCTCGCTCCAGTGTCAAAACTTACAAACGCAAAGTGCTTCCCATCCGGCGCCCAGTTTGGCGTGTTGTCGCTACCCGCGCCGCCCACAACATCCACCACCGTCCGAATCTTTCCATCCGCCACATTTAGGATCCTGAACGCAATATCCGTGTTTGTCGGATGCCCCTTCACGCCCTTCGGATAACTCAGAATCAGCACCGACTTTCCATCCGGCGATGGATGCGGCGTCCAGTTGCCGTATTCATCGTTCGTAACCTGCTCCGCGCCGCTCCCATCCGGCTGCATCCTCCAGATCTGCATCGACCCGCCCCGGTCCGAATTGAAGTAGATCCATTTCCCGTCCGCCGAGTAATCCGGATCGTCGCTGATTCCGCTCCCCGAGGTTAGCGCCTTCTCTGCTCCACCCTCAGGCGGGATGGCAAAAATATTGCCGCCCCCTTTGTGATCCGGCCGCGTAAACGCAATCGTCTTCCCATCCGGCGACCAACCATGGAAATAGGACCACCCCGTCTCCGTCACCAGCTTCGGCTCTCCGCCCTCCGCCGGCACAATATAAACGCGCGTCTCCGGCTTCCCCGGAGTGCTGCAACTGATCGCAAGCAGCTTTCCATCCGGCGAAAATCCGTGGCTGCCCGTGCACTTCGCCGCATCCCGCGTATTCACAACCGAAGCCTCTCCGCCCTCCGCTGGGATTTTCCAGATCTTCCCATCCCGGTTGAAGATCAGCGTCTTCCCATCCTTGCTCCAGTTCGGAGCCTCCATCCGCCCCGGCCCCGTCGTTACCACCAGTGCCCGCCTGAAATTCTCCTCAATCCCAACAGTCTGCAGAGTGCTGGACGCAACCGTCTGCTCCGGTCCGGCGGCTGCTGCCCCGGTCTCCAGCTTCAGATTGCTGAACTTCGCGCTCTCCACCAGATCCTTGTTATGCGAACACACACCGATCCCCGCATAGAACGGCTCCTGCAAATGCAGCTTGATCATCGCGCCCACCGAGTGCAGCGGTTCCCCATGGTTGCTCAGATACATCGTGAACGTGTCTCCACGCTTCACCAGTTTCAGACGCTGCGGCAACTGCTCACTACTCAACTCAATATCCTGCGTCGTCGCACCTGGCTCTGTGCGGTACTGCAGCGCCATCAATCCCGATCCATGCTGCGCCGCATCCACATACACCCCATTCGCATCCAGCCCCTGCCTGAAGATCAGCACCGCCTTGCGATGCGGATCCGCATGCTCTGATGCTCCAAATGTAATATCCGCCGTCAGCGCTGCATCTCCCGACATCTTCTTCCACACAAAATGAAACGCATCCTCCCGCGCCCACATGTTCGCCCCTGCGGCGGTCACGGTATATACACCGCCATCGAGCTTCGCTGTACCCGGCGGGGTGACCGTCCCCACATCTGACTGCCCTTCGAAAACTCCCAGCGCGGCACCCGCCTGCTCCTGCGCATAGGTCGCCCTGACTGCCAACACCGTCACCGAGCCGTATAGCACAACAGTCTTCAGCCTCATCGATCCCAATATCATCCCGCTCTCCTTGCTCGCCTACTCCGCCGGCGTCTTCGCCGTCTTGAAGTTGATCACCGTGTAAACTGCCGGCTCACTCCCCACATTTTTCAACCCGTGCAGTTGATTCGAAGCGTTGAAGATCACGGATCCCGGCCCCACGCGCTTCCACTCGCCCTTCACCAGTGCTTCCACGTTCCCTTGCCGGATCACCAGCATCTCCTCGTTCGGGTGCTTGTGGGGCGCATGCGGCATCTTGCCCGGATTCAACGTCGTCTCATGCACTTCCAGTTGATCCAGCGTGGCCGTTTTCATCGTGAAGAACGACCGTACCTCCCCAGCCGCCGTCGCCTTCGACGCAATCGTCCCTCGCTCAAACACCGCCGGTCCTAGAAACGGCAACTCATCCGCCGCCGCGAAGCCGCCCGCCGTACACGCCGCAGCAATCAGCGCAACCATCACATCTCTCCGCGTAATCATCCTTCAGCCCGCCTCTCGTACACGCTTCTCACTCAGCGAACCGTTTTACTACAACCCACTCATCTCCGAACACCGCCAACCTTGGCGCTGCCTCCCGCTTCAGCCCCATTTAATCTTGGTGTATTCATAATCTCCCTGTGGAGACTGCCGCAATGCGCGTGCTGCTCGTAGAAGACGAGGTCCGTCTCGCCGACAATCTTTCCGCCGCCCTCCGCGACGGCCCCGGATTCGCCATCGACTGGGCTGCCGACGGTGAAGCCGGCGACGACGCGGCCCGCAATCTCTGCTACGACCTCGTCATCCTCGACCTCATGCTCCCCAGACTCGACGGCCACGGCCTTCTCCGCCGCATGCGTTCCCGCAAAGACCCAACACCGGTTCTCATCCTCACTGCCAAAGAAGGTAAAGACGCAATCATTCAGCTACTCAACGCCGGCGCAGACGACTATCTCGCCAAGCCCTTCGACCTCGGCGAACTCATCGCCCGCGCGAAGGTCCTCATTCGGCGCGGCAAGGGTGCTGCTCACCCCACCCTCAAAGCCCTCGACATCGAACTCAACTCCCTCGAGCAGACCGTTCATCGCGGCGGCGTCCTCGTCGATCTCTCCCCCACCGAGTACCACATCCTCGAGTACCTCCTCCACCACCCCCGCAAAGTCGTCAGTAAGCAGGAACTACTCGAGCACCTCTACGACTACAACTGGGAGCATCACTCGAACGTCATTGAGGCCCACGTCTCCAACCTGCGCAGAAAACTCGACGCAGCAGTCGCCAATCCCGACACCGTCATTGAAACCCTGCGTGGCCGCGGCTACCGCCTCTCCCCCGAGCCCTCTTCATGACGCGCCGCAGCAGCACCTCCCGCAGAAGCATCGCCCTTCGCCTTATCGCTGCCGTACTGTTCGTCGAGTTCGCCTCTGCCGTCCTGGTCATACTCCTCGTCTGGGGCTATGAACGGCACACTCACTTCCGCTCCTTCGACATCATGCTCCGCGGTCGCGCCGACTCCGTCCTCGGCGCCGTCCAGGATGCGGAAGACATTGGTGACAACGTCATGCTTGATCTCGCCGACCTCCACGTCCCATCCGAAGATGTCTACGAAGTCTGGGACGGTCGCGGCCATCTCCTCGGCCGCTCCGCAAACTGGCTCGGCAGCACCGCCATCCAGATCCCTGTGGCTAACGGCTTCTTCGCATCGGAAATTGACCACCATCGCTACCGTCTCCTGCGTCTCGCAGGTACGCGCATCGTCGATCCCGGCGAAGTTGCCGGTGGCCACCTCCGCTTCGTCACCATCCTCTACGGCTCACCCACCGAGCACGTCTGGCACTCCATCCTCGGAGCCGTAGAGTTCTACGCCGCCGGCATGCTCCTCCTCGTCATCATTACTGGGCCCCTCATCGCATGGGTCCTTCACCGAGGTCTTGCGCCTCTTCGCGAACTCGCAACCCTCGCCGGCAACGTCTCCGCCGATTCCTGGACCTTCCATCCTCCCGCCTCCGCCCGCGAAACCTCCGAACTCGCTCCGCTCACCCATGCTCTCGAAAGCGTCCTCCAGCGACTGGAGCGCTCCTTCGATCAGCAGCGCACCTTCATCTCCGACTCGGCACACGAACTCAAAACCGCCGTCGCCGTGGTCAAATCTTCTCTCCAACTCACCAGCATGAAGCCCCGCACCGCAGACGAATATCAAGTCGGCAATCAGCGCGCCCTTGCTGATACGGAACGCATCGAAGACCTCGTCGCTAAAATGCTCACGCTCGCCCGCCTTGAAAGCACAGGCAGTGTGCCTGATCTCTCGCAGAGATGCGGCAATCTACACCACTGCGTCTCCACCACCGTCGCCCAGCTCGAAACCATTGCTGCCGCTCGCGAGGTCCAGATAGTCGTTCATCATCTTCCTCCAAATCCCTGCAACCTCTCGCTCGCTTTTGACGACTGCTCTCTCGTCCTCAGCAATGTCCTCCTAAACGCCATCCAGCACAGTCCGCCGCAATCACAAGTAGAGATCCGGGCCGCGCTCCAATGTGATTCCCTCGAAATAACTGTTCAGGACCACGGCGAAGGCATACATCACGACGATCTCCCCCACATCTTCGACCGTTTCTATCGCACCGATTCCTCCCGCGCACGCACCACGGGTGGAACCGGTCTCGGTCTCGCCATCTCCAAAGCGGCAGTCGAAAAAGCCGGCGGCACCATCGCACTCTCCAGCGAGATAGGGAAGGGAACCACCGCAATCATTCGCCTGCCCTGCATCTCCTGACCCAATCGTTTTCCTCGGCATTATTCCCGTTTGTTCTCCAAACCCCGCAAATGAGCCTCTACATCCGCATGCCCCTCATGCCGAGCCCAATCCGCTGGCGTCCCCTCCCACATCAGATCCCGCATATTCGGATTCGCCCCGTGCTTCAGCAGCAACCGCACCAGAGCATCGTTCCCAATCAATGCCGCCTGGTGCAGCGGGGTCGTATGAGAGTGCCCTCCGATCGGGTTGTAGCGGTTCGGATCCTCTCCCGCATCCAGCAGCAATCTCGCGACCTCGATCCATCCAATCTGGCTCGCCATAGCCAGAGCCACATGCCGCTCCTGCTTCGTCGCCGTCGCCAGCAATCGCCGCACCTTTTCCATATCGTTCAACGCCGCCGCCACCGGCAGCGTCATCCGCGCTCCCTGTTTCAGCAGAGCTCTCACCGCCAGCAGACTTCCATGCAGCGCCGCTGCATCTATCGCCCCATCCGGATCTGCCCCATACTCGCAAAGCAGCTCAATCAGCGGCACCGCCAAGCCCATCCTCAGCGGTACGCTTCCCGTCGCCACCAGCGCGAGCGTCGTATCGCGCGAAGCCTGATCCGGCCCCTCTTCCAGAATCACCCTCGCAACCTCGACAATGCTCTCCGGCAACTTTCCATGTCGGATGGGATTCTCCGCCACAAACTCCAGCAGCGTTGGATTGCGAAAGTAATTCCACCCCTCAAACTCCACCCGCTGAAGCAGCAGCTTCTTGTGCGCTTTCAAGTGCTCCCGCAGCCCTGCCGCATCTCCCGCATCCAGCAGATCCACCGCTTGCCTGAACGCCGCGTCCTCAATCAACTCATGACGCGGCTTCTTGATTCGCTCTGCCAACTCCGGCTTGTCCACATAATCCTTCAGCCTCGGCCAGCTCTTGAATCCCCGCTCCCGCGCAATCGTCAACTGCGCGTCCGCAAGGCTCATCTTCCGATCAAAAATCGCCTCATCCGTCAGATCTCTGCACTGCGGATGAAACTCCCTCATCCGTTGCGCCGCGCCCCGATCTCGCGCGGCATGCAGCTTCTTCAGGTCGCGCGCCTGATACTTCAAATGCTCAAGATCTGGATTGGATGGTAGCTGTCGTACCGGCATGACGAACTTCCTCTCAGATGCCCAGGTCCGCATATAGAGGGCAGAAAGTCAGTTCGCTGAATCAGATTGTCGATTGCAAAAGGTGGACTTCTGTCCTTCCCGCGGACCGGATGCGCCCTTCAACGCTCCGAGAAGCGTACCACATAATCCGCCACTCCCCCGGTATCCCTCAGGCCTGCAGGTCCCCATTTCTTGCCTCTGAGCCCTGGGACTATGACCCGGGCACCGTCTCGGGCGGAAAACCATCGACCAGCACCTCCCGTTCCGCCCATCGAGCATCCAATTCCCTGAGGGAACAAGGCTTCCGGTATCTTGCGATGTGCTATACCCGGCATGCACTGTCCGGAATGACCGAGTCGATCTGAACACCGTCAGTTGAATTCCGGCCGCCCGGAGCGTAATCATGAGTCCCTGCTGTTTCCAGTCTTCCCGCGATAGCCTTAACTTCGAGCGCGTCGCCGCACAATTTGTCCCAGCCATTCCAACCGCCTCCGAAAGAAATCTGCCATGAGTAGCTTTCCTGACCATCCGTTGTCGCAGCCGGTCGCCACGCGCGATCCTCATCCGGCCTCATGGCGTCAGAAATTCAAGCAGACTCTCCAGCAGTTCAACTGGAAACGCAATACCCAAATCCCACCGGAACCCAGGCACGCAGTGAAAACTTCATCCTCCTCCCGCGCCCCCAAGATCCTCATCGGCCTCGCCATCGCCGTCCTCCTGATCATCGCAATCCCCATCGCCCTCATCATCCGGGCAGAATCCAATCACCGCCACTACTACAAGCAAGGCAAGAGCGTCGTTGCGCGCGGCGAATCCATCCTTGGTATGAATCAGCAGGCCAGCGCGAAACCTAAGCCCTCGCCTTACAAATACACTCTCGCCACACCCATCACGCGTCCCTCCAACCCCGTCGTCTTCACACCGCCTCGTCTTCCCAACTCCTCAGCGGCGCTCCCGCAGCAGGCTCCTTCTCAGCCGCAGTACGTTACTCCCGCGCTCCCGCAAACCGCGAACGCGATGCCGGCCCCTCCTCCCGCCGTTTCCGCCCGAGTTCTATTTGCCCCCGTCGTCTACCCCGCCCGTCACGAAAAACATTTCGGTGGCTGCTCCGGTCAGCTCACCCTCAACACTAGCGGCCTCAACTTCCACTGCGCCGAAGATCCCGGCGACAGCATTCAAGTCGCACTCAATGAAATCGGCGCCATCGACGAAAACGGGATCCAGACCCTCTCCGGCAAGAAGTACCACTTCACCATCACCGGCATGAGCAAACCCGCCGCCCAGCAACTCTTCTCCAACTGGCTCCGCCAGGTCCGCTGACCGTTGGCCTCTCGCGATCAACCGGAGGGACCCGCAGTTGCTCCTTTCGGCATGAAGGCCCCTTCAGACTTCCTTAATCCGGATCGTGGCACAATCCTTTTGCCCGCACGAAAGGTCCCAGCCATGCTCGAACTTGCTCTCCGCCGCCTAACTCCAGCTATCCTTCTCGCCCTCATCTCCCTGTCCGCCCCCGGAACTCCCGCCCAAGGTCCCTACAAGGTCCTCGACCACTGGAGTCTCTCCGACTCCGGCGGCTGGGACTACCTCCTTGTTGACTCTGCCGCCCATCGTGTCTACATCACCCGCGGCGACCACGTGGACGCCATCGACTCCGCCTCCGGCAAACTTCTGGGCACCATCAGCGGCCTTCACGGTACGCACGGTGTTGCCCTCAACCCCGACGGAAAAACGGGCTACATCTCCGACGGCCGAGGCAATGCCGTCGTGCTCTTCGATCGCTCCACCTTTTCCACAACCGCCACCATCCCCGCCGGCACCAATCCCGACGCCATCCTCTGGGAACCCGCCACCAAATCCATCTGGGCATTTAATGGCCGCAGCAACGACATCTCCGTAATCGACGGCGACTCCCGCAAACTCATCGCCACCATCCCTGTTCCCGGCAAGCCAGAATTCGCCGTCTCCGACGGGAAGGGAAGTGTCTACAACAACATCGAAGACAAAAATGAAATCGTAAAAATCGACGTCCACTCCCACAAAATCGTCGCTACCTGGCCCGCCTGCGAATCTCCATCCGGACTCGCCCTCGACCCTGATGGCAACCGCCTCTTCACCGTCTGCGGCGGCAAAGAAATG
>Ga0207698_10001567_pt1 | contig 13334 bp, 8 predicted proteins | sample KBSCornC22_FD_184298 | JGI IMG/M metagenome (GOLD analysis project Ga0207698, IMG submission 184298) | Corn rhizosphere microbial communities from Kellogg Biological Station, Michigan, USA - KBS Corn C2-2 (SPAdes) (version 2) | ecosystem: Host-associated > Plants > Roots > Rhizosphere > Soil ...
CTTGGCGCGGTTGGCCCGCTCGGCCGCTTCCTTGTCGCGCTGCATGCGCTCGAAGGCATGCTGCGCGGTCACGTCGCGGCAGGTGCCCACGAGGCCGATGGGTTGGCCCTGCGGCCCGTAGCGGCCGCGCACGGTGACCTCGAGCACCGCCGCCACGCCGTCGGGCTTGATCAGCCGATAGCGGGTCTCCAGCGTGGTTTGCGTGGCCAGCGCATGCTGCAGCCCGGCATCCACCGCCTCGCGATCGCTCGCATCCATCGATTCCAGCCAGCGCGCGAGGCTGTAGCCCTGCAGCGGATACCGGAGCCCGTGGTTGATGCAGGCGCGCCGGTCCATGCTCATCATGCCGACGGCCAGGTCCGCTTCGGCGATGCCGATGCCGGCCGCGTCCGCCGCCATCTCCCAGCGCTCCTCCGAGCGGCGCAGCGCGATCTCGATCTCCTTGCGCTCGGTGATGTCCGCGGTGAAGCCGTGCCACAGCGTCGCGCCATCGGGCATGCGCTCGGGCGTGGCGCGCGTCTCGAGCCAGCGCAGGCCGCCGTCGCGCCTCACGATGCGGTACTCGCGATGAAAGTGCTTCAAGAGCCGTGCCGATTCGCGCAGGCTGTCCATGAAGCCCGAGCGGTCGTCGGGGTGCAGCACGCGCAGCGGCACCGATGGGTCGGCGTCCTCGCCGTCGAAGGGCGCCTCGGCGCCGAACATCTCCTGCAGGCCGTCGCTCGCGTAGGGGTACGAGAAGCGCCCGTCGGTGCCCATGCGGAACTGGAAGATCACGCCCGGCACTTGCGACGACAACTTGCGCAGCAGCATGTCGTGGGTGCGCGAGCGGCGCGCCGCGTGGATCTGCGGCGTGATGTCGCGCGCGCTGCCGCGGTAGCCGCGGAAGGTGCCGTCGTCGTCGAACACCGGCACCGCGCTGCGCGAGATGCACATCAGTCCGCGCGGCGTGGGTTCTTCGGTCACGACGCGCGAGAACGGCGAGTGCGTGCCCAGGCGCTCGGCGAGCCCGGGCGCTGTCTTGCGATCGATGCCGTCATCGACCAGCGGCTCGATGGGCAGCGGCTGGCCGACGAGCGATGCCACCGGCTGTCCCGTCACCGCCTCCACCTCCTCGGACAGCCAGGTGAAGCGCAGCTGCGCGTCCGTCTCCCACATCCAGTCGCCGGATGCGCGGCCGAAGTCTTGCAGCCGGCGCCGCTCCACCTGCAGCGCGGCCAGGCGCTGGCGGCCGCGCAGCAGCTCGGCGGCGATGCGCGTGAGGTTGAGCAGCGCGTCCCGCTCGCCGTCCGACAGGCTGCGCGGCCGGCGGTCCATCACGTTCAGCGTACCGAGGCGCACGCCGTTGAAGTGCAGCGGCACGCCGGCGTAGAAGCGGATGTGCGGCTCGCCGAGCACGAGCGGGTGGCCGGCGAAGCGCGCGTCTTCCAGCGTATCGCGGACCTGGAGCAGCTCATCGTCCGCGATGGCGTGGGCACAGAACGAGGACGCGCGCGGTGCCTCGCGAAGCGCAAGACCGAAGGCCGCCTTGAACCACAGCCGCGTCTCATCGGCGAAGCTGACGAGTGCGATCGGGCAGTCGGTGAGGCGTGCGGCCGTGCGGGCCAGCGCGTCGAAGCCTTCCTCGGCTTCGCTGTCCAGCACACCCAGCTCCCTCAGCACCGACAGCCGATGGAGTTCGTCGGAAGGGGGAGGTGCCGGATGCATGTGGACAAATGCTGTCGGCGATTGTCCGGCCTTGCCATGCCATCCGCACACCCCAAGACCCTGTCGGCCTCCCAGGTGCGTGCAGATGTCTCGTCCGTGCGCGTGCTGGCCCCGGGGCTCTGCGTGCGGGCGCGCGAGCTCAGCCGCGCGCGAGCCGGCGTGCCACGAAGTCCAGGCGGTCCTGTCCCCAGAAGAGCTCGCCGTCGATCACGAAGCTCGGCGCGCCGAACACCCCCGCGGCGATCGCCTGCTCCGAGTCGGCCTCATAGCGCTCGTGCACGGCCTGGGAATGCGCGTCTTCCAGTCGCCGGGCCGGCAATCCTTGCGCCGCGAGCAAGGCCGCGAGTTCGTTCGGGTCGGCGATGTTGCGGTCTTCCACCCACACCGCGCGAAGGATGGCGCCGGTCAGCGCCATCGCGGCATCGGTGCCTTCGTGCATGTCCACCGCGATGATCAGCTGCGCCGCATCGTCGGCATTGACCGGGAAATACTTGGGCTGGACGTTGATCGGCTGGTTCAGGAATTCGCCGAACCGCTTGAGCTCGAGCAGCCGGTAGGCCTGTCGCTGCGGCGCACGCTTGGCGACAGGCAATCCGCCGCTGACCGGGAAGACCTTGCCGCCCAGGTCCACCGGCAGCACGCGCACCGTGGCCTGGGCCGCGCGGGCGATCTCGGCGAAGCGCTGGTGCCCGAGGTAGGTCCACGGCGATTGCGGCGCGAAGTAATAATCGACGGTCAGGCTCACGGCGTCTCCTCCAGAAAGTGGGCGCAGTCTAGCCATGCTTGATGATTCACGCGCAACCGATGCGCGCCACCGCGCTCGCGGCTTTGGTATTGGGCGGCCGCCGCCGGCTCAGCTCGATTCGGTGGCAGGCTCTTGGCGCGGCTTGCTGCCCGCCTTCGATGCCGGCGCGCTGGCCGCGGATGCCGCTGCGCCGCATGGGACCGCGGGCGCTGCGGGCACATCGCCCCCGATGCAGTGCATCAGCACGCTCAAGCCTTCGTGTGCGCGGCGAAGCTGCTCCTGCGTCATCCCGTGCGCCGCGGTCTCGATCCAGGCCGGATGCGACTGCGCCACCTGCAACAGCGCCTGCAGCTGCTTGAGGACGTCATGGCCGGTTCGCTTGGTTTTCACGCTGTCGGTCGTCGGGGGTATGGCGCGCGATTGTATGGATGAGCATGCGCCGTGCACCACCCCTGGGACGGGCGGTTGAGCACTATTCACGAACGGCGCGCAGGAAGCGCTTCCCGAGGCGCAGAGCCCGGTCGGAATGCTCAGACGAGGGGCCAGTCGAGGCGCTCAGCCAAGGGTCTCAGTCCAGAAGAGGCTTGAGATAGTGGCCCGTGTGGCTCGCCGGGTTGGCCGCGACGTCTTCCGGCGTGCCGCTGGCCACCACCGTGCCGCCGCCCGCGCCGCCCTCGGGGCCCATGTCGATGATCCAGTCGGCCGTCTTGATGACGTCCAGGTTGTGCTCGATCACGACGATGGTGTTGCCCGCGTCGCGCAGCTGGTGCAGCACGCGCAGGAGCAGGTCGATGTCGGCGAAGTGCAGGCCGGTGGTCGGCTCATCCAGGATGTACAGCGTGCGGCCGGTGTCACGCTTGGACAGCTCCAGCGCGAGCTTGACCCGCTGCGCCTCGCCGCCCGACAGCGTGGTGGCGCTCTGCCCGAGGCGGATGTAGCCCAGGCCCACGTCCAAGAGCGTCTGCAGCTTGCGCGCGATGTTGGGCACCGCATTGAAGTAGCCGTGGGCGTCCTCCACCGTCATGTTCAGCACTTCGGTGATGTTCTTGCCCTTGTACTGGATCTCCAGCGTCTCGCGGTTGTAGCGCTTGCCGTGGCACACGTCGCAGGGCACGTACACGTCGGGCAGGAAGTGCATCTCCACCTTGAGCACGCCGTCGCCCTGGCAGGCCTCGCAGCGGCCGCCGGCCACGTTGAAGCTGAAGCGGCCCGGGCCGTAGCCGCGTTCGCGCGCCGACGGCACCTCGGCGAAGAGCTCGCGGATGGGCGTGAAGAGGCCGGTGTAGGTGGCCGGGTTGCTGCGTGGCGTGCGGCCGATGGGCGACTGGTCGACGTTGATGACCTTGTCGAAGGCGTCCAGCCCGTCGATCGAATCATGCGGCTCCGGCTCGGCATGCGAGTTGTAGAGCTTGCGCGCCACGGCGGCGTACAGCGTGTCGTTGACCAGCGTGCTCTTGCCCGAGCCCGACACGCCGGTCACGCAGGTGAAGAGGCCCACCGGAATCTCCGCCGTGACGCCCTTGAGGTTGTTGCCGCGGGCGTTGACGATCACGAGCTTCTGCGCTTCGTCGTCGGGCGCGGCGCGTTCATGCCGCGCGGGCACGGCAATGCGCATCGCCCGCGCGAGGTAGCGGCCGGTGAGCGATTCGGCATTGGCGGCCACTTCGTCGGCCGTGCCCTGTGCGATCACCTGCCCGCCATGGATGCCTGCGCCCGGCCCCATGTCGATCACGTGGTCCGCCGCACGGATGGCGTCTTCGTCATGCTCCACCACCAGCACGGTGTTGCCGATGTCGCGCAGGTGCCGCAGCGTGCCGATGAGCCGGTCGTTGTCGCGCTGGTGCAGTCCGATGCTCGGCTCGTCCAGCACGTACATCACGCCGGTCAGCCCCGAGCCGATCTGCGATGCGAGGCGAATGCGCTGCGCCTCGCCACCGCTGAGCGTGTCGGCGCTGCGGTCCAGGCTGAGGTAGTTCAGCCCCACGTCGTTGAGGAACTTCAGCCGCGAGCGGATCTCGCGCACCACCTTGTCGGCGATCTCGGCCTTGGCACCCTGCAGCTTCAGGCCCTCGAAGTAGGCGAGGCATTCGCGCAGCGTGAAGTGCTCGACGCGGTAGATCGGCTCGCCCTTTTCATCGCGTTCGTCCTGCAGGAAGACGTGCCGCGCCTCGGTGCGCAGCCGCGTGCCTTCGCAGTCGGGGCAGGGCTTGGCGCTCTGGTAGCGGGCGAGGTCTTCGCGCACGGCGGCGGAGTCGGTCTCCTGGTAGCGGCGGGTGAAGTTGGGGATGATCCCTTCGAAGGTGTGCCAGCGCTTCACGCTGCGCGTCTTGCCCTTGGCGCCTTCGGCCTCGTAGACGAACTCGATCTCTTCCTTGCCCGAGCCGTTGAGCAGGATGTTCTGCGCCTTCTTGGGCAAGTCCTCGAAGGGTGTGTCGATGTCGAAGCCGTAGTGCTTGGCCACGCTTTCCAGCAGCGAGAAGGTGTAGGCGTTGCGCCGGTCCCAGCCCTTCACCGCGCCGCTGGCCATGCTCAGCGACGGGAAGCTCACCACGCGCTCGGGGTCGAACACGGTCGTCAAGCCCAGGCCATCGCAGCTCGGGCAGGCGCCCACCGGCGAGTTGAACGAGAAAAGCCGCGGCTCCAGCTCGCTCAAGGAATACGCGCAGATCGGGCAGGCGAACTTGCTGGAGAAGAGGTGCTCGTGGCCGGTGTCCATCTCCAGCGCCATCGCGCGGCCCTCGGCGATGCGCAAGGCAGCCTCGAAGCTTTCCGCGAGCCGCTGCTGCAAGCCGGGCTGCACTTTCACACGATCGATCACCACATCGATGTCGTGCTTCTCCGCCTTCTTCAGCTTGGGCACGTCGGCGGCTTCAACCGTCTTGCCGTCCACCCGAAAGCGCACATAGCCCTGCGCCTGCATGTCGGCGAAGAGCTCGGTGAATTCGCCCTTGCGGTCGCGCACCACCGGCGCGAGCACCATCAGCTTGGTGTCCTCGGGCAAGGCGAGCGCGGCATCCACCATCTGGCTCACGCTTTGCGCGCGCAGCGGCAACTGGTGGATGGGGCAGAACGGCGTGCCCGCGCGGGCGTACAGCAGGCGCAGGTAATCGTGGATCTCCGTCACCGTGCCGACCGTCGAGCGCGGGTTGTGGGAGGTCGCCTTCTGCTCGATGCTGATCGCCGGACTCAGCCCCTCGATCACATCGACGTCGGGCTTGTCCATCAGCTGCAGGAACTGCCGCGCGTAGGCCGAGAGGCTTTCCACGTAGCGCCGCTGTCCTTCGGCATACAGCGTGTCGAAGGCGAGGCTGGACTTGCCCGAGCCGCTCAGGCCGGTGATGACCACCAGCTTGTTGCGCGGGATGTCGAGGTCGATGTTCTTGAGGTTGTGCGTGCGCGCGCCGCGGATGCGGATGGTGGGCGCTTCGATCGAAGCGTCGCTGGCGGGGGCTTTGGCGGGCTTGGCGGCAGGCATCGTGGCGCGGGGGCGAAACCGGCCATGATACTGGCGCGGGCCCTCCGCGCGAGCCTCAGGGTGCGAGCTGGTCCAGGGCGCGGCGCAGGGCCAGCAGCTCGGCCTCGCTGAGGGTGACGGTGAGCGTCATCGATGCATTCGCCGGGTCCGCGCCCAGCCGCTCCCAGCGCAGCACGTGGCCGTCCAGGCGAAGGATGTGCACCGGCTGGCCGTCGTGCAGCAAGCGCACGGCCGGGCCCGTCGCCAGCTTGTCGCGGAAACCGGCCGAATCCGCGGACACGCGGCCCTTGGCCGATGTTTCGGCCAGCCCGGCGGTGGCGGCCTGCCAACGATTGGCCGCCACGCTGTCCACCTCGGCGAGGAAGGCGCTGAGGCTGTCGTCGATGCTGCGCGGCGCGCTGCCGTCGCGCGACCACCGCCACGGCGCCGGCTCGGCCGCGAGGGTGGCGCGCAGGTTCACGAAGGACCGTTCGCTCGGCGTGGCGCTGACCACGCCGGCTGCAAAGCCCGAGGCCAGCGGGACGGAGGCCGGCGCTGGTTGACGCAGCGACGGCGCGACCTGCGCCGATGGGGCCGGCGTCGAGCGCGCCATGTTGGCCTTGGGCGCTTGATTTGTGGGGGCGGGCACCGGAGTTTCGACCGGTGCCGGCGCAGGAGCGGCCACCGGTGCGGGCATTGGTGGTGGCATCGGTGTCGGCGAGGCCGTCGCCACCGGCGCAGCGGTCAGTGGCGCCACCGCCTCCACCGCCTCCACCGCCTCCACAGCCGGCGCCGCCGGCGACATCGACTCTGCCGTGCGCGCGACCTTGGCGAGGGCATCGGGCGGCGCCTTTAGCGTCGCGCGCTGCTTGTCGTCTTGCAGCGCAGCGGCGGTTTGCGCTGGTTCGGCCCGGCGTTCCCTGGCCTGCGCGCTCTCCGCGACGCGCGCCTGTTCGAGCGCCTCGCGCTTCTTCTCGAGCATCGCGGTGGCCGGCTGGGCCGGCTTGCTGGCCTTGGCGGCAACGCCCAGCCGATCGCGGCGCAAGGCGGTGTCCGCATCGGCCGATGGCGCGACGGGCGCGAACTGCCGCGAGGCCTCACGAGGCGGCGGCGAAGCTTGCGTGGCTTGCGCAGGCGCCGCCGCGGACGGCGTGTCCGCCGGCATCGCTGCCGATGCGGCGTTCGGCAGCGCCGACACCGGTGCCGACGGCGTGTCGAGCTTGGGCCGTGGCGACATGTCGTCCAGTGGCCGATTCCACATCATCACACCCACCAGGCTCGCCAGCATCACGCTGGCGGCGCCGGCGCCCACGGCGGGTCGCGCCATCCAGTCCCAGGCGCGAGACCAGAACGGCACGGACGGCCGCGGCGTGGCTGCTGCGGCAGGCTTCGCCTTGGCTTGTGCTTCGCGAAGAATCATCTCGCTCAACGATGGCGGCGGCGCCACGTCCGCATCGGGCGCGTGGCGCAGCGCCTCGCTCAACCAGGCATCGCGGTCGGCATCGGGCGGTGGCACGGTGGGCTTCATCGAAGCTCTCCTTGCGCGGCTTCGGGCTGCAGCGGCGCGAGGTGCGCGCCCATGCAGGTCCTGAGCTTGCTCATCGCATAGCGCAGCCGCGTCTTGGCCGTCTCGAAGCCCACGCCCAGCGCTGCGGCCACCTCGGCCAGCGGCAGGCCGTCGTCGTGGTGCAGCAGGAAGGTGCTGCGCTGGGGCAGCGGCAACTCATCGAGGCAGTGCAGAAGCCGCTCGCCCGCGCGGCGCCAGAAGGCGAGGTCTTCGCTCGGCACCACGGCGCTGGCGGGTGCGGGCCAGTGCTGCCAAGCCGCGCCTTGCGGCTCCCAGGGTTCGTCGGAGTCGTCGTCGGTCTCGATCGACACCTCGCGACCGCTGCGCCGCCACAGGTCGATGACGCGGTTGTTGGCGAGCGTGAAGAGCCAGGTCCGAAAGCTCGCGCCCTGCGGATCCCATTGCGCGCGGGCGTTCACCACGCGCAGCCAGGCGTCCTGGAACACCTCGTCGGTCTGCGCAGCCATCGACGGCCCGAGCAGCCGGCGGATGAAGCGGTACAGGCTGGCCTGGTGCCGCGCGTACAGCGCCTCGAACGCCGACGCGTCGCCCGCCGCATAGGCGGACATCAGCGCGTCGTCGTTCAGGTCGTGCATGGGTCGCGAGTCTGCCTCATTCGATGGTGATACGGCCGGCTCGCCACAACGGGGTGAACCCGGTGGCGGTTCAGCCGTCCATCGGCTCCAGCACCCGCAGGATCTCGCGGCCGTAGGCTTCGAGCTTCTTCGCGCCCACGCCGCTGATCTGCCCCAGCTCATCGAGCGAGCGCGGCAGTGCACGTGCCATCTCGGCCAGCGTCGCGTCATGGAACACCACGTAGGCCGGCAGGTTGTGCTCGCGCGCCACCTCGGCACGCCAGGCCTTCAGGGCGGTGAAGCGCTCGGTGCCCGCGGCGTCCAGCGGCACCGGCGGGGCCTTGGGCGTCGTGCTGCTGCCGCGCGTCATGCGGCCGCTGCGCGTGCGCTTGGGCGTGTCGGCGGGCTGGCGCAGCAGCATGTCCACTTCGCCGCGCAGCACATGCCGTGCCGTCGGCGTGAGCTCGAGCGTGTTGTATTCGCCTTCGGTGCGCACATGGCCCAGCGCGATCAGCTGCCGCAGCACCGCGCGCCACTGCTGCTCGCTCACATCGGCGCCGATGCCGAAGGTGGACAGCCGCTGGTGGCCGTACTGCGTGACCTTGTCGGTCACCTTGCCGCGCAGCACGTCGATCAGGTGCCCCGCGCCGAAGCGCTGCCCACCGTTCTGGTGGAAGCGGTAGATGCACGACAGCGCCTTGCGCGCCGCTTCGGTCGCGTCCCAGGTGGCCGGCGGCGAGATGCAGTTGTCGCAGTTCCCGCAGGGCGTGCTCTTCTCACCGAAATAGTCGAGCAGCCGCACCCGCCGGCAGTCGTGCGCCTCGGCCAACGCAAGCAATGCATCGAGCTTGCCGCGCTGCGCGCGCTTGAACTCCTCGCCGGCCGGGCTCTCGTCGATCATGCGGCGCTGGTTCACCACGTCGGCGAGGCCGTAGGTCATCCAGGCATCGGCGGGCAGGCCGTCGCGCCCTGCGCGGCCGGTCTCCTGGTAGTAGCTCTCGATGTTCTTGGGCAGGTCGAGGTGGGCGACGAAGCGCACGTCGGGCTTGTCGATGCCCATGCCGAAGGCGATGGTGGCCACCATCACGAGGCCCTCCTCACGCAGGAAGCGGTCCTGGTGCTTCTTGCGCACCGCGGCGTCCAGCCCGGCGTGATACGGCAGTGCGTTGATGCCCTCGCTCACCAGCCAGTCGGCGGTCTCTTCCACCTTCTTGCGCGACTGGCAATACACCACGCCGGCATCGCCCTCGTGCTCGTCGTTGATGAAGCGCAGCAGCTGCGTGCGGGCATTGTCCTTCTCGACGATCGAATAGCGGATGTTCGGCCGGTCGAAGCTGCTGATGAAGATGCGCGCCGACTGCAGCTGCAGCCGCTCGATGATGTCGGCCCGCGTGAGGTCGTCGGCAGTGGCGGTGAGCGCGATGCGCGGCACGTCCGCGTAGCGCTCGTGCAGCACGTTCAGCGAGAGATAGTCTTCGCGGAAGTCGTGGCCCCACTGGCTCACGCAGTGCGCCTCGTCGATGGCGAAGAGGCTCAACAGACCGCGCTCATGCAGCGAATCGAGCTGCGCCAGGAAGCGCGGCGTGGTCACGCGCTCAGGCGCGGCGTACAGCAACACGAGCCGCCCACCCATCATCTCGCGCTCGATCTTCTGCGTGTCTTCCAGCGTCAAGGTCGAGTTGAGGAAGGCGGCGTGAACGCCCGCTTCCTCGAGCGCGCCGACCTGGTCGTGCATCAGCGCGATCAGGGGGCTCACGACGACGGCGACGCCGCGCTCCTGGCGGTGCCGCACGATGGCCGGCACCTGGTAGCACAGGCTCTTGCCGCCGCCGGTGGGCATGAGCACCAGCGCATCGCCGCCGCCCACCACGTGGTCGACGATCTCGGCCTGCGCGCCGCGAAAGGCGGCGTAGCCGAAGACCTCCTGGAGGACGGACTGCGGCGAAAGCGAACTGCGCGGGGGATTCACGGGGGAGGCGGGGCGGCGGAGGAAAGGCGTGATGGTACGGGAGCACTGGTCGCCGCCTGATCCCCGCGATGGGTGTCGCACCGGCGGGGGCGCCCGCGCGAGGGGTTACTCACGAAACAGGCGAAAGGCGATAATCCGCGGCAGCACTTCCTGGCGCCGGCATTCGCAGGGCGCCTCCGTTTTTCCCCTCGGAGCAGCATCACATGGCCTCGGTCAACAAAGTCATCATCGTCGGTAACCTGGGCCGTGACCCCGAGGTCCGCTACAACCCCAACGGCGGCGCCTGGTGCACGGTCAGCATCGCCACCACCCGCAACTGGAAGGACAAGACCTCCGGCGAAAAGGTGGAAGAAACCGAATGGCACCGCGTGGTCTTCAACGACCGCCTCGCGGAAATCGCCGGTGAATACCTGAAGAAGGGCCGCTCGGTCTACGTCGAGGGCCGCCTGAAGACCCGCAAGTGGACCGACAAGGACGGCGTCGAGAAGTTCACGACCGAAATCGTCGCCAATGAAATGCAGATGCTCGGCGGCCGCGAAGGCATGGGCGGCGGTGGCGGTGGTGGCGACGAAGAAGGCGGCTACAGCGGCGGCAACCGTTCACGCGGCTGCGACGACCGCGGCGGATACAGCGGCGGCGAAGGCCGCAGCGCCCCCGCCTCGCGCCCGGCGGCCAGCAAGCCGGCGCCCAAGACGGCGACGGGCTTCGACGACATGGACGACGACATTCCGTTCTGATCGAACCGACAAGCCGAACCAACAAGAGCTGCCCGGCCACGCCGGCGCAGCCACAGATGGCGGGAAGACTGCAGGTCTCCCGCCATTTTTCTTTGAAGAACTTGCTTACCTGTTCATGCTCGATTTTTCTTGCACCTGACGCAACGTGAGGCTCTAAGGTGCGAAGCAGGCCGTGAGGCGTCGAACTCATGGCTGAACACCCTGGGAGCTGATGAACATGTACGACGAACACCTGAGCGACAACGATTCCAAGAGCAGTCAGGCCGCGGAAGACGGCAGCATGCCGCATGCCGACGCGGCCTGGCCCGCGCTTGACGCCGACGTGCGCGACGCGATGGCGCGCGCATTGCCGGCCGACAGCGAGGCGGCGCAGGCCCTGGCCTGGCGCTGGATGCGGCTGGCGTCACAGACGAAGCAACGAACCATCGATACCGACCACGCGCTGCTGCGCTGGATCGGCGAGGCCTTCGTGCATGCGCGCTGCAGCCTCTTCGCCAAGCACCTGAGCCCGGCGCAGACCGAGGAAGTGCGCCGCCGCCAGCTCGCCGGCCTGGCCCACATGCATGCCTGGCCTTCGCTCGTGGCCGAGCTGCGTGCGCTGATGGAGTCGGACGCTGACATCGAATCGCCTGCCGTGCAGGGCATCGTCAAGCGCTGGCAGCAGCTGTTTCGCGACAGCTACTGCGGCGACGATGCCGCGCTCGAATCGGTGGTCCGCGAGGCCCTCGTGCTGGAGCCCGAGCTGCAGCTGGGCGTGGGCATGGACGAGGCGCTGCTCACCTACATGCATCGCGCGCACATCGCTGCGCACCACGTGCCGCTGGCCAATGCCGGCCCCAAGCCCAGCGCGCTGATGGTCGCGGTGCAGCGCGCCGCCCACCAGCTGGTCGACTCGCCGCGCGTGTTCGACGATCCGCTGGCGATCCGCATCCTCGGCCCCGAGGGCGCCGAGGCGGTCACCGGGGACCTCGGCCGCTTCCGCGAGCCGATGGCCATCGGGCTTCGCAGCTCGGTCGTCGTGCGCAGCCGCTTTGCCGAGGACGAATGGGCCGCGGCCATCGCGCGCGGCGTGCGCCAGTATGTGGTGCTCGGCGCCGGCCTGGACACCAGCGCCTACCGGCATGCCGGCGCGCCCGGCCGCATGTACGAGGTGGACCTGCCGGCCACGCAGGCCTGGAAGCGTGCGCGCCTGGCGGACGCGGGCATCGAGACACCGCCGTCGCTGCACTACGTGCCGGTCGACTTCGAGACGGTCCGCCTGCCCGAAGGGCTCGCGCGTGCCGGCTTCGATGCCTCGCAGCCGGCGTTCTTCAGCTGGCTGGGCGTGACGATGTACCTCGACGAATCGTCGATCGTCGAGACGCTGCGCTTCATCGGCCGCTGCGCGCCGGGCAGCGCGGTGGTGTTCGACTACATCACGCCTTTCAATAGCCTGCCGATGATGATGCGCGTGGCCATGACGCAGCTGGCCAAGCGCCTGGCCGCGAGCGGCGAGCCGTGGAAGACGCACTTCGACCCTGCGGCACTGGCCGCCACCCTCGCGTCGCTGGGCTTCTCGAACAGCCGTTCGTGGACGCCCGAGGACTTGAACGCCCGCTACCTGGCCGGGCGCACCGACGGCCTGCACATGGGGCCGGGCCCCGGGCGCTTCATGCTCGCGATGGTCTAGCACCGCCGATGATTCGCGGATGATGAAAGAACCCGGCAGCCGCCGGGTTTTTTCATGCCACCCGTTACCTCGGAAACCCGGCCCTGGCGGCACACCGGCGCGATCTGGCCCTAACATCGCTGCCACCCATGAAGTGCACCCCCATTTCTTCGCGTCCGACGCCCGGTGTTCGCACCCGTCGCGACGGCCGCTTCTGATGCGCAGCGTCGGGCTTCGCAGGCGCTTCGCGGTGCTGGTGGTGGCCGCCATCCTGCCGCTGGCGGCGATGTCCGGCTTCGGCCTGTATGCGCTCGTGCAGCAGCAGCGCGAGCAGGCCGAGCGCGCGAGCCTGGAGCTGGCGCGCGCCCTGGGCACCGGTGTCGAAGGCGAGCTGCGCAGCACCGTCGCCATCCTCGAAGGGCTGGCCACCGCCTCCTCGCTGGACACCGACAACATGGATGAGTTCTACCGCGTCGCGCAGCGCGTGGTGGCCACGCGGCCGCAGTGGCGGGCCATCATCCTGCACGACCCGAGCGGCCAGGTGACGATGCACACCGGCTACCCGCAAGGCCGTGCCGACCTTGCGATCTCCGAGCCGGGCAGCTTCGACCAGCTCGTGCGCACGCGCGCGCCGCTGGTGGGCCCGATGCGGCGCGGCCAGCGCGGCGAGCAGGGCATTCCGGTGCGCGTGCCGGTGCTGCGCGACGGCAACCTGCGCTACGTGCTCACCGGCGTGGTCAACCCCGATGCGATCGTCGACGTGGTGGCGCGCCAGAAGGTGCCCAACGACTGGATCGTCTCCGTGTTCGACGCCAAGGGCTCGCGCGTGGCCCGCTCGCGCGAGCACGCCAAGTTCCTCGGCGGCCCGCCCGCGCCCAGCCTGCAGCGGCTGATGGGCGCGGTCGGCGACGAAGGCGTAGGCACCACCTACGCGC
>Ga0207698_10001579_pt1 | contig 13299 bp, 8 predicted proteins | sample KBSCornC22_FD_184298 | JGI IMG/M metagenome (GOLD analysis project Ga0207698, IMG submission 184298) | Corn rhizosphere microbial communities from Kellogg Biological Station, Michigan, USA - KBS Corn C2-2 (SPAdes) (version 2) | ecosystem: Host-associated > Plants > Roots > Rhizosphere > Soil ...
AGCCTCGTGGCCCGCCTCGTTCAATTGCTTGCAGATTGCACGCACGTCCTCGGGGACGCGGTGGAGAAGATCCTTCACCGATCCACTCCTGGCACGATTCGAAAGCGTTTGCGACCGTCGATTCGATACGTCGAGAAATCGGCCACGTCGATCGTGAAAAAATCGCATGGCGCAAGAAAGCGGTCCACGGTCGCGATGGTAATGTGATCGGCATCCACGTAGTACGGCAGTTTCCAGCCAAGCGATTTTACAGCGGCGTCCGCAGCCTGGCGAGCCGACGCGGGCTCTGAACCGATAATCGTATGTTCGCGGTTTGACTTGTTCCATACAGGCACAACTTCAACACCGCTGGAGCCCGCATTGATACAGGCCTGCAACTGCGCTTTGGCCTGGTGCGCAAAGCGGTCGCCCGTTCCGACAGAATATTTATGAAGCTTCAAAATTCAATTCTCCTTTGATATTCGCGCCTCAAGACGGCTGCGATGGGCCCATAGCCCCAAGCCGGGGTTGGGAACGAAAAACATCTTTTCGCCATCCACCGTGTTCCATCCATATTTGAGCTTTTCTGGATTGTAGTGCGACGTCATTGTCTTGAGGTCGCCGTACGAAAAGCCCACCCTTTCAATCTCCGCTCTGGTCAGTTGCCCGGGGCACCAGGTGATCTTAAAGCGGCCTTCTGAGGATGCGTGTATTAAGTGCGCCGCAGCACTGAGATCGGAGCCGAGGTCAGGGTTGTCTCGAACGGCCTCAAGCGTGTGCGGAGTTCCGCGGTAGCCATACTTCCGGATCAGTTTGTCGATCCCCTTGTCCTCGCCAAACTCGTGCACCCCGGGCGCCAGGATGATGAGTTCAGCGTCATCAGCTAATGCCATGCGTGTCCGATACACGGCTTTGTTGCCGATCCATGTGGAATGGAACTCGCTCGGATCCAGGAAGACCACGGCCTTCTTGATCTGCTTCTCCAGAGTCTCGAAGTTGACCTTGAGGCTGAGCTCAGCGGCAGCGAGAAAGCATTCGATATCGTCGCCGATGAAAAGGCCGCGTACCGCCAGGCCACCATTCTGCTTGCGGCCAACAACCGTGTGAACGTAAACAATCGGCAAATGGCGAAGGAAGTGGTCGGAGGCGTAGTTGAGCACATTGCGAACCGGATTTTCCGCACGGCCCATGATGCGTTCCATCCCGTAGACCGCGCCGAGATAGTGGCTGCGATTGATCCCTTCGCGGCCGCCGGCCCCTATCAGAATGTTCTTGGTATAGTTGGCCATACCGATAACTTCGTGCGGCACCACCTGGCCAATTGAAAGAATCAGATCGAATCCGCCGCTCGAAATCAGCTTATTGGTCTGCGCCGGCCACGAGTAGTCCAGCTTGCCTTCAGACTGCTCCCGAATGAACGCCGCCGGAACTTCGCCAATTGTTTCGATATCGGTGCGCCAGTTGTGGACACGGAAGAGCTCGCCCGGAACACGCGGGAACATGTGCGCAATCTGGTCCGGCCGCATGGGCGTGTGCGTCCCAATGGCCGGGAGCACAGACTTCAGCTTGTCGCCATAATACTGGTGCACAATGCCGGTAATTTCACCGGCGCGCGAGTGCTCCCTGCTTTGGTCGGGAGGCACGGCAAGCACGTTGTTCCTGGCGCCGAGCTTCGCCAGGCTTTCAACAACCAGCTCGCTCAGCTGCTGCGAAGTGATTTCGGTGTCGATGCTTCCCGTTGCGCAATAAAGGCTCATGCTAAATCCCCAGATCTTTAGAGCCGGTAGGCCTTTTTGACTAGTCCATAGGTCAGTTCGTACGACACTTCAAAAGCCTCATCTTCATCGAGCCGATGCTGCGCTACCAGCGTGCCGAGATAGGCGCAATCTACGCGCCGCGCTACATCGTGCCGCGCGGGAATAGACAGGAAGGCCCGGGTGTCATCGTTGAACCCCACGGTGTTGTAGAACCCGGCGGTTTCAGTCGCCAACTGGCGGAATCGCATCATGCCTTCAGGGCTGTCATGGAACCACCACGGCGGACCCAGACGCAGGCACGGATAATGGCCTGCCAGCGGCGCCAGTTCGCGGCTGATCGTTGACTCATCCAGCATGAAGAGAATGATGGTCAGATTTTTCTCGTTCCCAAACCGATCGAGCAGCGGCTTCAGCGCATGGACATATTCTGTTCGGCCGGGGATGTCGGCACCCATGTCGCGCCCGTACTTCTCGAAAACCAGTTTGTTGTGATTGCGTACGCTGCCCGGATGAATCTGCATGACCAGGCCGTCTTCAATACTCATTCGCGCCATTTCGGTCAGCATCTGCGCGCGGAACAACTCGCTCTGCGCCGCGTCGGCGTTGCCGGAAAGTGCAGTGCTGAAAAGCGATGCGACTTCAGAAGCAGACAGATCGGCAGTTTGAGCCGTCGGATGCCCATGATCGGTTGAAGTGCAGCCGAATTCCTTAAAGCAGGCGCGCGCTTTACGAAGCGCATTCAGATAGCCGCTCCACTTGGAAGTATCTTCACCTGTCCGTTCGCCGAGTTTTGCAACGTTGGCCGAGAATCCTGGAAACTCAGGATCGACCACTGAGTCAGGACGGAATGCCGGAACGATGCGGCCCTTCCAGCCAGAATTGCGAATCGCCTTGATTGCGTCGAGCGAATCGGTCGGCGCATCGGTGGTCGATAGCACCTCAAGATTGAAGCGCTCGAAGAGCGCGCGCGGAAGAAACTCCGGTGTCCGCAGCTTCGCGTCGATCGTATCGTAATAGAGATCCGCGGTTTTTTCTGACAGTCGCTCTTTCAATCCAAACAGTTCCTGAAAGGCGTAGTCGAGCCAGATGCGGGAAGGCGTGCCGCGAAAGAGGTAATAGTGGCTCGCGAAGATGCGCCATACTTTGCGCGGGTCTTCTATCCTGGCCTGGCCTATGCCAAGATCGTCCATTGAGACGCCCTGGCTATAGAGCATCCGGAACACATAGTGGTCGGGTTGAACAAAAAGAGTTGCCGGATCAGGAAACGGCGTGTTCTGCGCAAACCATGCTGCCTGCGTGTGTCCGTGCGGGCTGATGATGGGCAGATCCTTGATCTTTGCATAGAGCGCCTTGGCCATCTTGAGCGCTTTTTCTTCGGCTGGAAATAGACGATCTTCGTGTAGCAGCATGGCTGTAATTCTACCTCTCGGAAAATAGGCACTGGGATTCGGCCCAGGTTGAGGTCAGACCACAAGTATACACATTGAGAGGGATTGCGGGAGAATTCCTTCGAGGTTCGAAGTTTCTGCGCAAAGCGAATTTGGCCGCGGTGTTAATCTCATCGTGTCCGGATTTTGTTGAATCTGAGGAAGGTAAACCACTTTCTATGCCGCGGACCAAGCAAGACGAACCAACGACCCATCGTACGATGCAGGTGGTTAACCACATCCGCTCGCTCATTGAAAACGGGACACTGCAACCAGGAGACAAGATCCCTCCTGAACGGGAATTCGCCCGACAACTCAAGATCAGCCGCGCAAGTTTGCGCACGGGAATAGGATATCTCGCTGCAATGGGGGTAATGAAAATTCGTCATGGCGTGGGGACCTTCGTCGCTGACGGCCCGCCCGAGTTCGGCAAGGCAAGCCTGGGAATGATGGGCGCCCTCCACGGATTTCAAACCTGGCAAATGTTTGAGGCCAGAACCATCCTGGAAAGTAATATTGCCGCACTCGCGGCGGAACGGGGCAAGGACGAGCATCACGCCGCGATGGCCGAGGAAGTGGCGGAAATGTTTGCCGCCATGAACAGCCCGGCGGATTTTCTCATCCACGATCTTTTATTTCACCGCATTATTTCGCAAGCTTCCGGCAATCCCATTCTTGCTTCCGTCATTGAGACCATCACATCTGCCTTGTACGACAAGCGCCGCAAGACCGTCGAACGATCGACTGACATGCGCCAGTCAGCCGAAATGCACCGCGAGATCTATCGCGCTATCCGGGGCCGCAAACCGAACGAAGCACGCAAACTTATGGAAGAGCACCTGCACCAGGCGCAAGTGGCGCAAGGGCAGGAGCGCCCGCCTGATCGGAAATCCGCGTTGGTAGCAACCGCCAAATAGTGCCGACGATCCCCAACATCACGTGCCGGGCTGAGTATAGGGAACCTGCTCGATGAGCCGGCGTTCTCCGCCGCGCGGATCATCTACCAGCCGGGAATGTGCGGCAAAGCTCATCGTGGTTCTTTTCGCCAGATCGTACGGTCGCCACTCAGGCAGGCTTTTGTGGTTGGGATTTCCCGTACGCGCGAATGCGATCCAGGTCTCGCTCATTAGAGAGGCCAGTTGAACTGCCTCAGGCCCGTCCCCCGTCATGCCATCGGCAACGGCCACATTATCTAATGCCAGCGGGATATCCAGCGTATGCGGCGCTCCCCACTTGCCGCCGTCGATCGGGGAGCGCCAATCCAGTTCGTACACCCAGGTATGCGGTGCCGCCTCGGGCTGCACAGCGCGACGTTCGGCTTCAATCAGCTGGCCGCGCCAGGAACGAAACGCGGTCGTTGCCGCAAAGAACACGTCGGATGCGGAGTAGCCCGGATACATCGCCCGATATTGACGAATCACTTCGTCCGGCGTTTTATCCCCAAGAAATTTCGCGATGACTGTTAGCTTGCCGGGCAGAGTTTCCCAAGTCAAATTGAACGTCGTCGGATCGCCCCCGCCGATAAGCCCGCGAGTCTCATCGTGCGTATTCCCAAGGATCATCGGAATGTGTTCTGAAAGCGGCGGCGCATCAGGATCGAAAGGATCGCGCACCAGGTTCCGTCCGTCTTTGACCGGCCCATAATAGCCCGCTGCGCGCGATGCTTTAACCAACTGCTCCATTGGTATCGTACTCAACTCGCCAATTCGCTTCTCCTGCAAATTCAACTCCTTGAGCACAGACCGCGTGCGTTCGGTAGCGCTTTCCCGACGCGACGCTGTGATCTGTTGTCCACTCATCGTAATCACGCGATGAAAAAGGCCCATCGCAGCCGGTATCGCCATCAGCGTTGCGCATTTGGCTCCGCCGCCGGATTGGCCGAAAATCAGCACACGCTTCGGATCGCCCCCAAACTCCTCTATGTTGTCGCGGACCCACTCGAGAGCCAGCACAAGGTCCAGCATGCCGGTGTTGCCCGAATCTTCAAAGCCGGGCGCGAGTTCGGCGAGATAAAGAAAGCCGAAAAGATTCAGGCGGTGATTCAGCGTGACAAACACCACATCGCCACGATGGCAGAGATTCATGCCGTCGTAGAGCACGTTATTGGCCGAGCCGCTTGAATACGCGCCCCCGTGGATGTAGACCATTACCGGGCGCTTGCGGCCGTCGCGCAAGCCTGGCGTCCACACATTCAGGTGGAGGCAATCTTCGCCGATCGGTCCCTGTTCAGGTGGAAGATGGTATCCGCGCTGGGGACTGAGGCTCCCGTGCGCGCCGGGTTGCGGGGCGCGAGGCCCAAATGCGGTGGTTTCGCGCACGCCGGTCCACGGAGTAGGCCTCACCGGCGCCATGAACCGACGTTGCGATGTGTCACCCCCATACGGGATTCCCTTAAAAACGAAAACACCGTTTTGCACGGAGCCGAGCACCGCGCCGGATCTGGTCTGAGCTTGCGGCACGGTACCCGCAGGCGATGCTCCGAACAGACTGCGCGAAAGCACCGCACCTGCAACTAGAGAGGACTGCTTAAATAGAACGCGCCGATTCATGTTCCTTCCATCCAGAAATTTAGATACTTCGACAGCTGAAATCATGTTTCCAATTTCCGCCGCAGAAATGATCCCGATCGGCTCTATAGTATTCCTCCAACCCTATTGGTCTGACCTTGACAGCGAAACGACGGCCTACGTTGGAGGTACAAAGCACTGATTTTCAAAGCCTTTAATTTCAGGCGGTTTTTGCCCATATCTACCGGTTGACAAGCACTGGGCGGCTGAACGACACTATTGCAGCCAATTAGGTGAGGTCTGACCACGCTTGCCAGTATCCCGAGATCCTGGGTGGCCGGAACGATGCGATGGATATTTCTTTGATTGTTTTTTGAGGAGGCATTTTGATGAGCAACAGGTTCTTCGCTGGAGACAACAAAAAGCCGCTGGGAAGGTTCCCGAGTTTCAAGCGCGGCATGGTCGGCATGGTATGGTTGGGAGCCTTCATATCGCTATGCTTTTTGAGCTTTGCAGTCAGCGCAAACGCACAGCTTAGCGGAAAAGGTTCGGTTACCGGAACAGTCGCTGACGCGTCTGGCGCTGTAATTCCAAACGCAACCGTAGTTGCAACCAACGGTTCGACCAATATCAGCACTGAAACCAAAACAACCGGCGCAGGCGCCTACACTTTTCCAAACCTCGATCCCGGCATTTACAGCATTACGGTTAGTGCCGAAGGCTTCCAAAAGCTGAAGCAGGAAAACGTGCACGTCAATGCGATGGAGTCGCAAAGCTTTAATCCGGTGTTGACCATCGGACGTGCCGATGTTCAGGTAACGGTCACTGCTGAGCCGCCGCAGATTGAAACCAGCAACGCCACCCTCGGCGCCACCATGGAGCAGGAAACCTACGCGGCTCTTCCCGTGGAAATGGGCGCATATGGTCAGGCCGATCAGCGCCGCGCCACCGACTTCGTGTATCTGATGCCCGGTGTGCAGGGCAACAATACCAACGGCAACGCCACGACCAACGTAGGAGTTGTTAACGGTTCCGGCAGCAGGGGCGCAGCCTCCGCCGTCTATGTTGATGGACTTCCTTTTGTGCGCGCCGGCGGTAACGGCGACCCGCGCTTTGTGTGGACAGCTATCTCGGTCGACGCAATCGATCAGTTCCAGGTGCAGACGACCGGCTACTCAGCCCTTTACGAAGGCCAGGGTGTGATGAATTACACCGTAAAGCGCGGTGGATCCCAGTTCCATGGCACAGTCTATGAATTTCTCCGCAACACTGCGCTGGATACCTGGGGATTTTGGGGCAAAGCACCCAATCCTGCGACTGGAACGCCAGTCAAGCCGGTCGAGCATAGCAACGAGTACGGCATCGCTATGGGCGGTCCGCTCATTCCGTTTGGCGGAATCAAGAACAAGCTATTCTTTTTCACCAACTACAACGGCTTCCGCTATTCGAGCGCTACGCCCACACCAATCACGTTCCCTACAGCGGCTCAGCAGCAGGGCGACTTTACGGCCGCTGGTCTGCCGGCAATTTATGATCCGCTCTCAATTCATCCTTGCCTCAACAGCAAGGGCCAAACAATCAATTGCCGTGACCAGTTCAGTTACAACGGCGTAAAGAACGTCATTCCGCCGGGAAGGTTCTCTTCGATTGCCAAGGCGATGCAGAGTTTCCTGCCAAAAACAGGAATCGGCACATCGCTTTCGAACAATTACATCGCACCAAACTCGACCGGTTTAAATAACTGGTCTACCACAAGTCGTATTGACTACATGATCAGCTCAAAGGACACGTTTAGCGTGATTGCCGCTATCGGTCGCCAGGCGAGCTCTGTTCCTGTTGGTCAAACGACTGCCTCAAGGAATGTGGGACCAGTTCCGTACAACTACGGCCAAGCCTACGCACCCAAGACCGCGGTCTGGATGCTTGAAGAAACCCATGTATTTACACCGAATCTTGTGAACCAGGTAAAGTGGGGCTACGCGCGCTATAACGGCCCAACATTCACGCCTGATAAGGGCGGAAGCTTCGCCGCATCGGCCATGGGCATCAACGGCACTCCGGTGGGACAGGCAACCGACAACTTTCCTATCGTCACGTTCTCCGGAACCAATACTCCAACTCAATGGGCCGGTACCACTGAGAATTCGACGATCGCGCAGAACTACACGTTCCTCGACAACCTGCAGTGGAATTTTGGCAAGCATTCAGTCACATTCGGCGGGCAGATCGCGTGGATGCTTTACAACACGGCCAGTGCTACGGGCGGAACTACTCCCCTCACTCTGGCAAACGCAAGTACTGAGACTGCGCAATTCGCTGATTCCAATACCAACACCAGCGGCTTCACCATGACCTCCACCACCGGTGCTGCGTATGCCAGTTTCCTTATCGGCCAAATCGATAAGGGCAGCTTTACTGATTACTCGCTGCACCCCATCTACGGAGCGCGTTTCCGCGCCATCTCTCCCTTCGTGCAGGACGACTGGAAGGTGACGCCGAATTTGACCCTGAACCTGGGGCTTCGCTACGACTTCTTCCCGACCGTTCGCGAAGTGAATGACATCGCAAGCTTCTTTGATCCAAATGCGACCAACCCGGTTACCGGCCTCAAAGGGGCACTCCAATACACAGGTACTGGAGCAGGTACTTGCAACTGCAGCACTCCAGTCAATAACTACATGAAGAACTTCGGACCGCGTATTGGATTGGCCTATCAGCTCGATCCCAAAACGGTCATTCGTGCCAGCTATGGTGTGATGTTCACGCACGGTGATGCAGTGGGCGGCCTTGCGTCCTCCATCGGAACCCTCGGATTTTCGTCTGCGCCATCGTTCTCTTCCACCAAGTCTCAGACCACCATGACGAGCTTCCTGGCGGGTGGAAACGGAGCTATTCCCAGTTACACGCCTGCAAGCGGCGTCGCGTCAGGTCCCGCTTATGGCACCGGCTATACAAAAACCACCGGCTACACGTCCGCGCCTTCATCAGGTGCGAACTATGCCGATCCGTACTACGGTGGACGCGCTCCGGAGTACATCAATTGGAGCTTCGGCATTCAGCGCCAGCTTTCCAATGCAGTCGCCCTGAATATGAGCTACGTGGGATCTGAGGGCCACTTCCTGCAGTTGGACAACAATTCGGCCCGAGGTTACTGGTCGAATAGTCTCGATCCCAAGTATCTGTCACTCGGATCGCATCTCGGCGATACCGGAACCAGCATCAACACGGACTGCGCGACCTACGGCTTGGATTGCACCGGGTTGAGTGTCTTCAACACGAGCCAGCCACTCAGCCAATTGCTCAAGCCGTTCCCGTTCCAAGCCGTAGCTGACGCGTTCGGTTACGTGGGCAATTCCAACTACCACGCATTGCAGACGGTGTTGAGCATGCGGAATATGCACGGCTTGACCACGACCGTGAACTACACCTGGTCGCGCGCAATCGATGATGGCGGCTACTTCCGTTCAGGCTATGCAATTCCGGCCGGAACAATTTACGGCAACCCAACCGCATCATTTCCTGCTGACCGCATTGAGCGGACGGTATCCACTAGCAACCAGCCGCAGCACTTCGTTACGACTGCTGTGTGGAGATGGCCGTTTGGCAAGTCAATGTTGGCAGAGAACGCGATTGAACGAGCTGTCCTCGGAGGCTTCAGCTTCTCCGGCGTTTTCCAGGCCTACTCGGGTTCACCGAAGATGATCACCATGTCAAGCTGCAATACCAACCCGGCCACACCCAGCAGCAGCTTCTGCCCGCCATCTTATAACCCAGCGTTCACCGGGCCGGCGCGCATCAATGGGAAATGGGGCAGCGGAGTAACGCTCGACAACTACAACACCAAGTCGTTCATTGATTCGAACGCGTTTGTCAAAACGCCAGATTACTATTTCGGCAATGTGCCTCGCACGGCTCCCTACAACATCTACGGTCCTGGCAATTATCAGCTTGACCTTGGCATGTCGCGTAGCTTCCCGCTGCACCTCTCTGAAGCATCCAAGCTGGACTTCCGCGCCGAATGGTACAACGTCACAAACCACACGCTGTTCGATGTCTCCAGCACCGCATGGGGTAATTCGAGCTTTGGTAAAGTAGCCAACAATTCGTCTGCTAACCGTAAGGCTGCGCAGTTCTCGGCCCGTGTTTCTTTCTAAGCGGCGCCCTGTCTCGAGCGGAAGGGCTGCCGGCCTGTGCCGGCGGCCTTTCCTTTCGGTTCAATTGCCAAAAACCCTTTGCCGGAAACGTGTGTAGATGATCCTGCGCTCAAAGTACAAATCGACTCTCGCCCTTTTCCTCCTCGCATCGTTCGGGACCGCTCGTCTTGCCTTGGCAAAGGAAATAGGAACTAACCCGCCCGCCGAATCCATCACTCGCGAGCGGATCGCGAAACTCCCGTCCGCGGAGCGCGTCGCGTGGCTCAACTATCTGGAGCAATCTCGTCGACAGAGCCAAACCGATAAAGGTGCATTTCAGGCAGAGCTGAAACGCGCAGGAATTGCCACTCCCACGGATCCGTCGCATGGATACGGTGCGCGAAGCATTCCGCTCGACCGCGACGCAGAGTGGTACAAAAGTACGGATGCGCTCCGCCTCGCGGATAACATCATGTCCTTTCAAACGCCCGCCGGAGGCTGGGGCAAAAACCTGGATTTCAGCAAAGGCCCGAGGCAACCTGGTGAGAAGTACGGGCCCAACAATGTCTCTCAATTCCTCTCCCCTGGCGATTTCGACGCGCCGAAAGATCCAGAGTGGAATTACATCGGCACTATCGATAACGACGCCACGATCACGCAAATCGAATTCCTCGCCAAGGTGATCTCCGCCAGGGGCGTTGCGAAGAACTCGCCTTATCTCGCTGCCTTCTTACGTGGCATTCGCTACTTGCTTTCCGCCCAATTTCCGAACGGCGGCTGGCCGCAGGTTTGGCCGCTCGAAGGCGGATATCACGACGCCATCACCTACAATGACAACGCCATGGTGCAGGTGATGGAAACCATGCGGCGCATCGCAGACGGCCGTGAAGAGTATGCCTTCGTATCAGCAGGAATTCGCGGCCAGGCAGAGGCCGCCTATCAGCGCGGTCTCGAATGCATCCTTGCCACCCAGCTTACAAGTGCGGGAAAGTTGACCGGGTGGGCGCAGCAATACGACGCTCTCACTCTCCAGCCCACGTCTGCGCGCGATTACGAAATGCCCGCGGAGTGCAGCAGCGAGAGTGACGACATCCTCATCATGCTCATGGATGACCTGCCGAATCCGACCCCAGAGCAACAGCACGCGATCCGTGCAGCCGCAGAGTGGCTCAAGCGGACCGCGATTTACGGACAAATCTACGGGCCCACTGCAACCGGTCGCGGACTCACGCCAAAGGCCGGTGCGGGGCCCATCTGGTCGCGTTACTATCAGATCGGTACTGACCAGCCAATCTTCGGCGATCGAGATAAATCAATCCATGATGACCTCTCGGATTTGTCCAGTGAGCGGCGAAATGGCTATAAATGGTTCGGCTCAGAACCGCAGATTGCGTTGGATCGCTTTCAAAAGTGGTCACAGCAGTACCCGGAGTTGAAATGAGATCCTTTCGGTTTCTCGCTTTGGTTTTCGTTCTCATCGGGGCGACAGGCAAAGCGTTCGCTGCGGATCCGAGCAGTGATCAGCCTTGGTCGCAGCGCGCATCAGATTCTGCAATTGCGCGTTGGCCGGGCGGCCGCATCAATCCCGCGGGACCCAGGTGGGCTTACGAACTCGGAACGCTCCTTCAGGGTGTCAGCGCTGTGTGGCTCAACACCACTGATGCGCGGTACTACAACTACATCAAGACTTCCATCGACCAACTCGTCACTCCCGATGGAAAAATACCCACCTACCGCAACGAAATCAAAGAGCTCGACAGCATCCTGCTTGGACGCCAACTGCTTCTGCTGTACGGCGTCACGCACGATAGGCGATACCTGACCGCAGCCTCTCTGCTGATAGATCAGCTTGCCAACCAACCGCGCACCGCTTCGGGAGGCTATTGGCACAAGCAGCGCTATCCAAATCAGATGTGGCTCGACGGCCTCTATATGGCCGAGCCATTTCGCGCTGAGTACGCCCAGCTTTCCCATCATCCAGAAGACTTCAGTGACATCACGCATCAGTTCGCGCTGATTGAAGAACACGCGCGCGATGCTAACTCGGGGCTGCTCTATCACGGTTGGGACGAATCGAAGCAGCAGCGCTGGGCAAACAAACAGACCGGTGACTCGCCCGAGTTCTGGGGACGCGCCATGGGCTGGTACATGATGGCGCTCGTCGATTCCATCCCTTACTACCCCGACAACGATCCCGGCAAAAAACAGCTCATTGCATATCTGCAGCGTGACGCGGCAGCGCTCGTCAGGGTTCAGGATGCAAGCACCGGCCTCTGGTATGAAGTGCTCGACAAGGGCGGCGCAAAAGGGAACTACCTGGAGTCGTCGGCCTCCAGTATGTTTGTCTACGCGCTGGCAAAAGGCGTGCGCCGCGGCTATCTTCCCGAGACTTTCCGCGCCAATGCAGATCGCGGATACCGCGGTATACTCTCGCATTTCATCAAGGCCGACGGCGAGGATGTTTCGGTGACCGGCACCGTAAGTGTTGGCGGACTCGGTGGCGATCCCTACCGCGACGGAAGCTATGCCTACTACCTGAGCGAGAAGGTAGTCGCCAACGATCCCAAGGGCGTCGGCGCCTTCCTGCTGGTGGCAACTGAGATGGAGAATGAAGCGAACGCGAAACTCGGCCGCGGCAACACCGTACTGATGGACGGCTGGTTCAACTCGCAAAAGCGCACCGACGCGTTTGGCAAGGAAGTGCTCTTTCACTACAAATGGCACACGCAGGATGATCCCGGCTATTCCCTTGTAGGTCGCATCTTCCGCAACTTCGGCGCGCAGACCGAGGAACTCGATGCGGAGCCGACCGTCGAGAACCTGAAAGGCGCGCAGCTGTACATGATTGTCTCGCCTGATAACGCAGCCAAAAACCCGCACCCAAATTATGCAAACAGCAAGGACGCGGAGCAGATTGCGCAGTGGGTCAAATCTGGCGGCGTGCTGGCCATCCTGGAGAACGACACGACCTTCGCCGACCTCGATCACTTCAATGTGATCGCAGAGAAATTTGGGCTGCACTTCAATAGTGTTTTGCGCAAGCAGGTCATCGGCTCCAACTGGGAGCAGGGCAAGGTTGTGCTCGACGGCGGTGGACCAATCTTCCATCATCCGCACACGATTTATGTGAAGGACGTGTGCACCATCTCGGCAAAACCGCCCGCAACTTCAGTCCTGAAGGAAGGCGATGACATCTTTATGGCAACGGCTAAATACGGCAAGGGAACGGTCTTCGCGTTCGTAGATCCGTGGCTCTACAACGAGTACACCGATGGCCGCAAGCTGCCCGCCGAATATCAAAACTACGCTGCCGGAGTAGAACTGGTCCGTTGGCTCCTCGAACAAGTACCGCATAAATAGAGCCGTGTCTCCATTTGACTCGCACTCATAACGTTTCGGAGAAGAAGATGCGCAAGCTCTTGTTACGTTTCATAACACTCGCAACTCCGTTGCTGCTTGCATTCGCGCTTACAGCACAGGACACACGCAAAGTCGT
>Ga0207698_10001581_pt1 | contig 13288 bp, 12 predicted proteins | sample KBSCornC22_FD_184298 | JGI IMG/M metagenome (GOLD analysis project Ga0207698, IMG submission 184298) | Corn rhizosphere microbial communities from Kellogg Biological Station, Michigan, USA - KBS Corn C2-2 (SPAdes) (version 2) | ecosystem: Host-associated > Plants > Roots > Rhizosphere > Soil ...
CGATCTCGACGATGCCGACGGCAAGGCGTTCCTCGAACGCGGCACTGGCGATCGCCACCATTTCAGGTTCATCGTCGCCGCGGAAGACGGCGCCGAATACCAGGATCTGAAACCCATGATCAGACGGCTGATGGCGGACGCCGAAAAGGACCTCGGAACCAGGCTCGACTGGATCGCCGTCGACCACTTTAACACGGGCCATCCGCACAGCCACGTCCTGGTCCGCGGAAAGGACGATCGGGATCAGGACCTGATCATCGCCCGCGAGTACATCACCAAAGGGCTCCGGCAGCGCGCCGTTGACCTCGTGAATCTCGACCTCGGTCCGCGCACCGAGCTCGAGATCATGCGCGCCAACCTTCGCGAGATCGAACAGGAGCGGTTCACCGGCATTGACCGGCGCCTGTTGCGCGCGATCGACGCCGACGGTCTGGTCTCACCGCACAATCTCGACAGCAACGAGCAGAGCCTTCGGGCGGGTCGGCTGGCGACGCTCGGCCGCATGGGGCTCGCCGTCGAGGAGCGAAAAGGCCGATGGCGTCTGGCAGATGAGATGGAGCCGATCCTCAGGGCCATGGGCAAACGCGGCGACATCATCGCCACGCTGGACCGCGAAGTCCGGGCGCGCGAGCTCGCCGCCTCGCCCGCCGATTACGCGATCTACGATCTTGCCCGTCCGGACGCACAGCCGCTGATCGGACGGATCGCCGCTCGCGGCTTGTCGGACGAGCAGGCCGGGCGCGAGTATCTGATCGTCGACGGCATCGACGGTCGGGCTCACTATGTTGAACTGGGGCCAGCTGGAAATGAGCAAGGGCGCGAAGGCGCAATCGTGCGGATCAGCCCGGCGCCAGTCGTCGTCCGAGACGTCGACCGCACCGTTGCCGAGATCGCCGCCGCGAACGGCGGCCGCTACAGCGAGAACATCCACTTCCGGCATGACCCAACCGCGAGCGAGCGGTTTGTGCAAACGCATGTCAGGCGTCTGGAAGCGATCCGCAGATCCACTGGCGGCGTCGAGCGTGAGCCGGACGGCACCTGGAAGGTCGCCGCCGATCATGTCGAGCGTGCGCTCGAATACGAGCGCGGGCGAGCTACTCGCGAGCCGGTCCGGATTGAACCGCTTGCGGCGATCGCACTCGAGCAGATGCCGGCGCACAATGGCGTCACCTGGCTCGACGAGGAAGCGGCCGCCGCGGCCGCACATGGACCATCCGGCAGTTTCGGATCAAAGGTCGCGGACGCGATGCGTCGACGGCGGCAGTGGCTGATGGAGCAGGGCCTAGCCGACAGGCCGGACCGGCTCGAAATCCTTAGGCGCCGCGAGCTGCAGCGTATCGCCGGACAGCTCTCGCGTGAGCTCGGCAGCCACTTCGTCGAGGCTGAGCCCGGCCTCCCGATCGAGGGCACCTACCGGCGCTCGGTGCAGGTCGGAATGATGCGCATGGCAGTGATCGAGAACTCCCGCGAATTCACGCTCGTGCCGTGGCGCCCAGTGCTCGAGCGGCAGATCGGCAAAGAGGTTTCAGGGATGATGCGGGGAAGGGATGTCTCCTGGACTTTCGGCCGGCAGCGCTCCGGACCCGAGATCTGATGGAGATTCGTCGAACAGCACCGACGTGCGACCGTCGGCATCTGCCGTTAGCCCGTGCTCCACACCAGAATTAGCGGCGTGAAGACCTTCAAGACGCGGCACCAATTCTATCTACCCGACGACTTGTCGGAGAAGCTGGAAGCGCTGGCCGCAGAACCAGGGTCATCGAAGACTGCGATCCTCACCGATGCTTTCCGCGCATGGCTGGAACGTCGCGGAGCGACAGAGCTCGACGAAAGATTCGGCCTCCGCCTCGACCGACTGAGCAAGGCCGATGAGCAGCTCGACCGCAAGCTCGACTTTATTGCCGAAGCGCTCGGCACATTCGTGCAGCATCAGCTCACTCTCGTCGCACACCACCCGCCCTTCGAAACTGAAACGGGCCAGCTTGGACTGCAGCGATATCGTGCGTTCGTTGAGACAGTTGGCCGAAGACTGGCTCGGCCCGATCAATCTCCGATTGCCGCTGCGTTCTCTAGAGAGAGGTCGAAGGATGGCTGAACATTTGGCGCCCGGCGAGATACATCGGCCGGTGCCAATCACCGTTCGCGTTCCTGATGCTTGCCGGCTTACCGGCATTGGGCGTTCCAAGCTTTACGAGTTAATCGCGGCCGGCGAGATCGAGATCATCAAAGTCGGGACGATTACCCTCATTCCAGTCACGTCGCTGACTGACTTTCTTCATAGGCATGCGGGGTGATGGCCGGGACCAGTTTCACACCGCTGAAGTGCTGGGAACGTCGTAGTTCTTCTTCGAGAAGAGTGACATTAATCTGTGATCCAGAAGCGCTTGAAAGATATCGGCGCAAGTCGCTTCGGACGGAATTATGCGGCCCGCCGGGTCATAGTTGATAGTAAGTCCAGCTTGCGTGTGATCGGAGCGCAACGCGTTCATAAACGCGGCATTTTTGTAATGACCCTTTTGCCGAATTGCGACCGCGCGGCGAAGCTGAATCTTGTTGCTGCCGACATAATTTACGATCTCGGAGATGTCGCTGAACACGCCAGTAAACTCAGGCTCCGACTGCAAAGCGAGGAATTCGTCGGCGTGCGCCTGCTTGTAGTTCAACACGCTCTCGAACGCGGCCTTGTCAGAGATCAGCACGTCGTCTTCGACGATGAAAAAATCGAAGTATTTGGACAGCGTAAACGCCGGTGATTCTTCTAGCTCAAGTTCCTCGTCGGAGAAGACGACGGGGAGCAACCCGCCCGCCTTGCGAGATTTCCAGGAGTCGTTGGCCCGCGCGATGGCATGCAGGGTCTGACCACTGCTCACGATTTTCACGGAGTAAAAGGACGTGTTCTGCAGGTCCTTCAATTTGTCGGCCTTCTTGCTCGGCAACTCATCCTGCGCAGCTGTGACAATCAAGTCGCCATGAGTCTCTACTAGCGTTAGTGTGAGGGCGCTCCCCTCGTTGTTTTGCGCCAGCAGATCATACTCGATCGTTTCGGTGATCGCGTCGCGCGCTTCGACAATGGCATTCTTAAGGGCCTGCTCGAGAGTGGACGTGATGCCAACCCAGTGCCCCGTGAATGTAGGCGCCGGCACCCCTTGTCGCTGCGACTTCCTGAAGGTCCAGAGATTGAGTGAGCCGCCGAGAACATCGAAGTTTTTGAAGGTTTGCAGCGCAGTCAAAGTTTTCCTCCGCTATTTGATGATCAAGACGTCTTGCACGCTCTGAGCCTTATAGGTCTGAGATGGTGCAAGCATAGACGCGGAGTCATAAAGTGCCATCGATGTGAGTACGACTTGCCCACCGGGAGACCTGTATTTGATCTCATGAAGCTTCCAGCCGAAGACCGACAGTGCCGGATTCATGATTACCCGTTCGGACTTGAAGGTGACAAGGAACATCCAAGATAGGAACACTAAGAACCCGATGAACTTCCCAATGTCATTGTAATCGATTCCCATGAACGCGACGACGTACGGCAGCACATAGTTCATCAAGTCCGCTGGAATGTGTTTGGACTCCAGTACCTCGATAGATTGCCGAGGTTTGATCGCTCGCAGGACCACCAGGGTGAAAAGGAAACACGCGAAGCACACTGCAACGAAGGAGAGACTCAGAATCGGTTGCCGAAGTGGCATTAAGCATGTGCTGGAGGGCGACCAGCATAAAGGAGTGCCCCAGAGTTCGTACTTGAAGTTTTGTACAAGCAAAATGACGCTCAGCGGCAGGTATGAGCCGAGGAAGAGCAGGAAGGCTGCGTAAGGCCTCAAACCCATTATAGATGCCCTTTGTCGCGGCCGGTCAGCGGCTAATTAGACCAAGCGAATGCCGGCGTCCGAATCGCCGTTGCCCGATGCGTTACTCCTGAGATGGAGGAGGATGTCATCGAGCTCTTGTGCGGGCACGTGCAGCTGCACGGCGACGTGATCGCGGGTGACGCGCTCACGCCACAACGTCGAGAAAACTTGCGGCCACAACGCAGAAGCTTCGGGCTCCAGCCCTTCCGGTTCCTGGCGTCGATATCCACGGCTCGACATTTCCACGTTGAGGCTCCGGTTTTGCCATTCCCGGGTAATGCCAAGCTTGTGAAGCCTATAAGCTAGCGCTGCGACGGATACGCCCCATCGCTTTTTGGCTTGGATGAGACTGTCTAGATCCGGAACCGACCGGATTCTGCTCAAGACATCATCAGCGGGCATAAGGAAAGCTGATGCAAATCGATCGGCCTCGCTTTCGGCCTCGCGACTATCCTGGGGCGCTCCATGCTTGTGCATAACGAGGTGGCCCAACTCGTGCGCCGCGTCGAACCGGCTCCGCTCAGTGGACTTGAAAGTGTTCAAGAAGACGAATGGCACGCAGTCGCGCCAGCACGAGAAAGCGTCGACATTTTTGGTGTCCTCTGAGAGCGAGAATACGCGAACTCCTTTGGACTCCAGCAGCTTGACCATGTTCGAGACTGGCGCCTGGCCTAGCCCCCAGGTTGCCCGCACAATCTGTGCGGCGCTCTCAGGTCCTGCTTCTCCTCCTAGATAAGGGACCTCACAGAGTGGAAGGTTGAACCGCTCGGCGACCCAATCGTGAAGCATATATGCAATGACGCCAGCCGAGAGCGCGGCGTCTCTTTCTTTCGCCGTCATCGAAGAGAGGCTGCGGAAACTTGCTGCTTCCGCTGGTAGCTCATCGAGATCTTCCCCGAAGAAAAACGTCTTCGGAAACGATAAGGCAGCGGCGATTGCCTCGATGGTTTCGTCCTCGGGCTCGTTTGCACCATTCTCAAGGCGTGAGATCGTAATCGGCGAAACACCAATCGCGGTCGCTAGGGCGCGAGCCGTAAGCTTGCGCCGCTTACGGCCAAGGATCAGTCGCTGCGGGTTGAACAACAACCTTCAGCCCTTGCGAGAGATGGTCACGCCGTAATCGGCTGGCGGCTCACCATCATCAGCTGTCGGTGAGGGACCATCCCATTCGCCTTTTTGGACGAGCAGAATGCGCTCGTGAAATCCGTCGAATTGCTCGTCGTTGATTGCAATCGGACAGGACAGTTCTGCCCGCACGTCATCGCCATCAGCGTAGACAAACAGAACCCACGTCGATGCAGTGATCTCAGCAACTTCCTTTTCTTTGTCCTCGGGGAATAGCTCGTACTGTCCCAATTGGACCGCGCGCGCAGACCCGGCTCCCTTCTTTGAAACCGCCACCGGATTGAACAAGGGATCGCCAGCGCGCTCGGCATTCTGGAAGACGATCTTGATGCCTGCATCGGCGTTGTAGACCGACTCGATATTGTCGCGGCGACAAATTTCCCATCCAAGCGGCACGAAAACACGGCGCAGTTGAGCGGTGCCCTCGATCCACGATAGCAATCCGCCCGCACTCAAGGGATGATATCCGGTGCAGTTCCGCCTGCCGCCGACTGCAGCGCGAACCACCTCGAGCAAGGCCGATTTTGGGGCTTCGAGCTGCGCGAGCCGCGGCGCGATGTAGATTTCCTCTTGGTGGATGATCATTTGCCGCGGTCCGTGTTAATATTTCCGTCCTCATTTGAGGCCTGGGAACTTAACATGTCAAGGAAATTCGTTTCGCGGAGGTTCTGCTGCGTTGCCTGGCGGCCGTCCGAGTTAGAGCTACGGGCCCGCCGGCTCATAGTGCGCCAAATCATAGTCGCGCAGCGCGTGGCGATCTGACAAGTTAGAATTCATGGGAAACAGCCGATTTGGATTTCCGGAAACCGCCGCAGAAAGCTTCTTGCGGGAGGAGCGCGAGCGCGCGGCACTTTTCCGCAACGTGCTTGGCGGCGGTGCGATCGCTGAGGCGATCCGCCAGGCGACCGAGCATCAGAGGCTGCTGCGCGGCCTCGATGATGGAGCATATCAGGGTGTGATGGACGTTCTTGAGCGGGACCGGAAGGAGCGTGAAGCCTTCAAAACGCTCACCAGCACGGCTTGGGCGCTGTCGGTCACCGAAACGGCTCGTGGAATTGCCGAGCGGCATGCCGGTCTCGTCGAAGAGCAACGGCGGTTTTTTAGCAGTGTCCTCGACACGGTGAAGACGTTTGATGCGAACCGCTCGCTCGTCGGTGCGGCGTTCGCGGCGGCATCGGCAGACGACAGTTTTAGACGAATAATTGCCGACACCCTTCCCCGGATGTCGATGTTCGGCGCGATCGCCGAGCGTATGTTGATGGTCGATATTGCGACGCTTCGTGCCAGCGATAGCGTGGCACAATCGCCGACCGCCATCACGGCGGAAATGGTGATGGAGGCGCAGCGGATCGCCGAAGCGATCGCCGAAGCGCCAACCGATGAGGAGGGCGCGCGCCTCTACGAATCGCTGATCGTTGTCCTCCTGCGCTTCCTGACGAAACTCGGTCCGAACACTATCGCGGAGCTGCAACGAATGGGCCTGGTTGGCTTTATCAGCTTCGTTACCGGCGTTCTGTCGCTCTACTCACTGATCCCTCAGCAACCAACTCAAAGCCCACAGGATAAGGCCGCGTTCGCGCAGCTAAATGAGAAAGTCGATCAGCTGCAGGAAGAAGCTCGGCACTACTATGAAGTCACGGCCGAGGGTGAACAGCGCTATGTCGCCAACTTGCCTCGGGCAGAATTGACGCGAGACGCTACATTTCGCCGAAGGCCAAGGCGCGACGGCGAGGTGGTGCTGAAAGCAGCAAAGGGGATGGAGGTGGCGATTGCCCGGGCTCAGGGACGGTGGCGGCTCGTCGTCTTCCGAGATCCCCTTTCGAACCAGCTTGCACAGGCCTGGGTTTACGCGACAGCGGTGACGCCGGTAGCTCCGCCGTTGTCAATCGGCGAGCGGTAGCCGAAGTGACCGGCCGCTTACTCCACTTGACCGGTTCGAAACCGCGAAGAAGCTATCAGGCAGATCGCACGATCACTGTGCTGGACAACTTCCGCCAGTCCGTCATAATCCGCCGTTATCCGGTGGTTTCCGGCCCCTGACGTGGGTAAGAATGTGGGGAAGCAGCCGGGTGGTTTGAGAAACCGTAGGAAGATCAACTGCCTACGGGGAAGGTGATAATCCCTCCGTCGCTGACGTTGGCCGCCCTGTTCAATAGCAGTCTCACTGCTGCGAACGGCAGCGGGGCGCCGAATAAGGACCAGCGGGCGCCGACACCGATCCGGCTTCTGCTTGGGGCGTGGGAAGTTTTCGGCTGCCGAAACTTCCAAATGTCATTATGGGAATTTGAGCGCCCCGGATTTCCCATAAAACATTTGCGCGCCACCACCACATTAACGTGCGAATGTTTCAGGTTTGAGTTGCCGGTTCCGTTCTCTGCCTGTTCATGCTCAAATCGGGGTTATGAATCGTGGTCCGGCGCCGTCTCTTGACGAACTAATTACGGCCGTCGCGCGCGGCATGTCCGTCGATTGGGCGGGTGCAAAGGTGCCGGGCGGGCAGATCTCGGCCGCGCTTGTCAGCGCCATGGCATCGGGACAGGCAGCGGCTGCGATTTCGATCGTCGGCGCGGAGATCATTGGCGACCTGACGTTCGATGCGGTCGGCGACGAAGGCCGGCCGAGACGCCTTCAAATCCTCAATTGCCGCGTCGCAGGAGGGTTTCGAAGCCGAGGGTCTCGCTGGCGCAACCTGATGATCGCCCGCTCTTCCCTCGAGTTTGTCGATCTGAGCCGCTCGGCAGTCGACGGCGACGTCATTCTCGAGGTCGTGGAATGCCGGACCTGGCTGGCAATGGACGGGTGTCGCGTCGGCGGAATGCTGTCGTTGCACGAGTCCACATTCGACGATGGCGATCGCATGGAAGCGATCAACCTTTCGAATACAGAAATTGGCGGCGAGATCGATGCGCGCGACCTTCGGACTTCCGGGGAATTCAAGGCACAGCGGGTGACTGTCGGCGCCGACCTGCGCCTCGACGGAGCGAACCTCGACGATTCTCATTCTGAACCCGCAACAGCCCTCGATCTGCACGGAGCGCAGATCGGTGGGCAGGCAAGGCTCTGTCAAGGAACCGAACGTTTCCAGGCCGCCGGAACCATCGTCTTCGCTTCTGCGAAGCTTGGTTCCCTGACGATGAAGGCCGCTCAGATCGACGGACGTGGGCGACCCGCGCTCGTTGGCGACCAGCTGGTGGTGAAAGAGACGCTCGACCTTAGCGGACTTTCGAACGATGACGAATCGCAATTCGAGGCATCGGGTGCCGTTCGTCTGGGATCGTCTGTAGTCGGCCGGCAGGTTCAGATTTACGATGCGGCGATCTCCGCGCCCGGGCCGGCTCTCATCCTCCACGGCGCCTCGATCGGAGGCGACCTCATGCTTGGCAATGAAGGCTGCACAACCGCGATCCTCGGCGGGGTCTTGGCGGACTTGTGCAAAGTCGATGGGATCGTTCGATGCGCGATGCTCGAGCTCCGCGGCCCCGAAAGCGCATTCTCTCTTCGGCAGGCACGGATCGCGCAACAGATCGCGCTCTACGACCTCGTCGCCGACGGCCCGGTCAGGCTCGACAATACCGAAGCGGCAGCGATTAGCGTGCAGGGATTGCACTGCAAAAGGAGCACGCCGGTTCAGCGATCCGCGGACGTGCCGGAATCCTATGCGCATGCCGACGATGCCCTGCTCGATTTCACATTTGCTAATATCCGGTCCGACCTTCGTCTCGAGCAAGTTGCCATCGAGGGCGGCGACATCCGGATGAATGGAACTCGTGTGGGTTCGGCCATCCAGGTTGGGATGATCAGCGTCCGTCCGGATGCAAAGTTGGCTCTGCTCGGTCAGGCGCTTGAAGTTGGTTCAGGCATCATCATCGAGGGGAGTCCGGAGCGCCCGGCAAGCTTCGCCGGCGAGGTTCGCCTAATCGGAGCAAGGATCGGCGGCGACCTGACATTGGTACGAGTGAACGTCGGAACGGCCTTTGCCCCGGCGGATCTTATTCTGACGAGCATCTCGGCGGACCAGATCACCCTCGTCCATTCTGAAATCTACGGATCCCTGAACGGCGCGAACTGCCGCGTAGAGGGCGATCTCCAGTTGAACTCCTCACGCTTCCTCAATCCCGGAAAGGTTGCGATCGATTTCCGGCGCGTTCGGGTCGGAGGCAAGCTTCAGCTGGCCGCGGCGACCTGTGCTGAGCCAGTTTGGTGCGAAGTGCATGGCCAAGTGACGGCCGACGCCGCAAGCGTCGGAAGCCTCGCCTGGCATCACTTGAAGCTGAAGGCGAACAGCAAGCTCGAATTCACGAACATCGCCATCGAGCGGCAGCTCGAAGCCGATCGCCTCGAGGCCGAAGCGCCCTCCCGTATCGATCTTGGCGGAACGGCGACGCCGCTTCTTGCCGACCGCATCGACCATACGGAGGACGGCTGGGGAGCGGGACGAGCCGGGCTTGGCCTCGACAATTTCAACTATGCGAGGCTGAAGACGCCATCTGGAAGCGATGGCGACGACCCCTCCACAATCCGCCGCTGGCGAAGGGCCTGGCTTGCCCGGCGCTATGATCCGCGGTCGCCAAGGCCCGGACGCCAGCTTGCGCGAGCGCTCAAGGACCAGGGCCTGTTCGAGGCTTCCCGCCTAACTCTGATCGACGCTTTCGCTGCCGAAGGACGGCTTCGTCCCACCCCTATCGGACGCGCCTGGTCGTGGCTATTCGGGGCGCTGTTTGGTTATGGCCTCAGCGGGCGCAGCGCAGCGGCGACTATTTTAGCCCTCTGGCTCGCCGGCGCAGCAGGGCTAAGCTATCTCGACGACCGCGGACTGCTGGTCGCGAATGCGTCGACCGAGACCCGACAAGTCCAGTGCCCGAAGTCGTTCGACCCACTGCTAACATCAGCCGACCTCATGATCCCGATCGTGGACCTCGGATATGATAAGACATGTGTCCTCGGAACGGGCGATGGCGTGTCGGGGCTTCGCGCAGGGCGAAGCATCCGCGGCTGGCAATTTTTTGGAGAACTCGCTTCCTATCGGGCGGCCCTGGTGGTCTTCCAGATTGCTGGCTGGATAGTCCTGTCGCTCGCGATAGCCACCTGGTCGGGGTTGTTCAAGCGCGGAGGACGCGACTGAGCCGGGTGCCCGCGATGCTGAAGCCGTGCCGGTCGGACAATGCGCGAACAAAGTAGCGCTTCTAATCCTGCCTGTTCGAGCCGTTCACATCCGTCATCTCCTCATGGAGTCTCACTTAATCCTACACGATTTGTGGGGCTGAATGTGGGGTCAACAACCTGGCTTTCGCAGAAAGACTAATACTTGCAGCAGGTTACGAGGAAGTTAGGGAAACTCCCGCTCCGCTTACCTGAATGACGCTTTCAAACGGCAGGAGCGGCTGCCGTTGTCCAGCCACAGGCTGTCATCGTCGAACCTGACGCGTGAGACATAGACCATAACTTCGCCGCGGCCATTCTGGATCAGGAGGTCGCGGTCCATCGCCGAGATCTTGTAGACGGAGCCGGCTTTGATCGACTTGTCGTTCTGTGAGTCGAAGGTTGCCGAAGCGCCTTCGTCGCCCATGCTGTTCGCATAGACGGCGGAGAATTCGAACGCTCTTACGGGCTTTCCGGAGTCGTTGCGAACCTGCACGTCGAGATAATGCTTGCCGACGCCGCCGTGATTGACCTCGTCGATTTGCCGCTGGAGCTCGCTTGTCGTGAGCGTGTCGACAAGCATGTGCCCGAAACTGTCGCCAGCCGATACCTTGACGAGCGCGAGAGGACAGGACTGTGGGGCCGACGCGGTTATGGTCGCTGGAGCGCTAGCCGGCGCGTCTCCAGTCATCGTGGGTGGCATGGAATTCGAGGCGACGGAATCCGCAGGGATCGTCTCGCCCGGCGCCAGCTCGAGATTGGGCGAAAGTTGGTTGGATCCCTGCGGCGCGCACGTATCGAGCTTGGTCCCGTCCTCGAATTGCAGGAGGAGAACGCCTCCCATCTTGATGTTCTGCATCATCGCACGAGTCCCTGGCGGGAGCATTGCGAGGTTTACGCTGTTGAGTGTCTGGTTGGCCTTGAACCCTACGACGGTGGCGATTTTTCCGGCGTAAGCGAGGTTTGGCTGAAAGCTATTCGGCACGCAAAGGGCGATCCGGCCGACCATCACCTTTTTGCCTCGAAGCAGCGCCAGATTCTCCGGGATGGCCGCTGCTGCAGAATCCTCTGTAGACGGAACGGCTTTGGTCGTGACCGTTGGAGTAACAGGCGCCGGTCCGGGTGCGCGCTGCTCGGACTGTTGTCGGCTCGAAGCGTTGAGCGGCGTCCACTTCACGCTGGACTGGGCCGCGACGCCTTGGGCTGCGATCGCCATGGCGACAACGAGCAACATTCTTAGCATAGGCCCCCTAGCTCGACTCGTGTCGGATCGAACCCGAAAGAACCTGACTGACTTCGCTAAACTTGCAAATAGCCGACCTTCCTTCGTCGGCCCCTTGGGAGAAAGTCGAATGGGCGATCGTGATGGATCTAGCTCCCTGGAACGATTGATCGAGCAGGGCTGGGCGTATCATGACCGGGAAAGCGAGCGGTTGGCGGTTGAACTCGAGCAGGCGGCCGACGAGGGCGTGGCGCCGGAGTTGCTCGCGCCTTTTCTCGACATCGCCGTTCATACCATCGGGGAGCATCTGGGCGATTGGAAACGCGCGCTGGTCCTTGGGAAGCGGGTCAGCGCCCGGCATGTGCCTGACCTGGAAACGGCAATGGTCTGGGCCCGGCTTTACGTCGCCGCGATCCTCGCCGGCGAGCCGGTCGACGCCGCGGACTTCGAATTGTCCTATGTCGAAGCCGCAGGCCAGGGCTTCGGCGCTGCCCTGGACGTGCGCTTCATGCTGGTCGACGCATTGGTCGCCTCAAACCGTCTTCGCGAGGGCGGACGGCTTTATCGCCGGGCCTTGCATCTTGCCGACGTGCTCGGTGATAGCGCACGCCTCGACCGCATCATTGCCGCTACCAGCAACAACATGGCCTGGGAGCTCCACGAGCTGTCTTCCCGAACGGCGGACGAGAATGATTTGATGCGGCTTTCGGCCGAAACGAGCCTCGGATACTGGCTCAAGTGCGGCAATTGGATCAACGCCGAAGGGGCACATTATTTGAACGCGATCGTCGCCAATGCGATCGGCGATTCTCGATCGGGCTTGGACCATGCTGACGCCGCACTGGCGATCATTGCCGCGAATGGAGAGAGACCATTGGACGCAGCGCAGCTTCATCTCGCGCGAGCGGCCTCATTGGCCGCTCTCGGAGACGCCCTCGGCACTGCGGAGGCAATGAGAAACGCGGACGCCGCGGCGGCGAAGCTGCAACCGGAGCTAAAAGCGCAATTTGATTCCGTGCGAGCGAAAGCCGTTGCCGGCAGCGCCTAGCACCACCTTGTCGCGCGCGGATCTTTCGCCGGCCGCGTCGAAGGTGATTCAAGCTCCCCTGGTCCTGCCCGCCGCGCGGTCATTCGCCCGGCGGCGACGAGCTGTTCCCCGCGGTTATTTTCTTTTCGGCGAGCCGGGCGTTCGGACGGGCTAGCCCAGCCACTGGGCGACGCCACCGTGATGACTGCAGGTGCCGCGGCGATGCTCGCTGAAGCTGTACGTTCCATCGCGGCAGCGGGCGCTTGCGCCGGGCGGCGCTTTTGGTGCGCGGACGGGCCGATGAACGCAGTGACCGCTCGAGTTGATGTAGGAGTCCGGTCCGCAAATGCCGGCCGGCCTTGGCCTTGCGGCAGCCGGATTGTCCGAAAATGACGGAAACGGCGCGGCCAGCGCAAGAAGCGCGAGCGCAAAGATGCCCGGAAAACGCATGGCAAATCCCCCACCTGGCCGAGCGAGCTCAGGAAAGGCCGCAGCCGTACGGGAGTCAAGCTTCGCAGGACGTTGACCTGGAGTTGCGCTGCGGAGCGTTGGTCTTTGCGCCATGCATGGAAATAAGGCGGGCGTTTAACCCTCTGGCTACACAAAGCGCTATAAAGATCAGGTGCCATCACGACGGGCCGGATGTGGCCAGGCGGCAGGGAATTGCGACGATGAATGCATTAGGACCGGCACGGACCTTCAGACGCTTGCGCGCCCAGCGAGCGCCGGTTTCCATGGAAGCCTCGATCGTGACCATGAATGCCTATCAGTTCGCCGAGCTGGCCGACATCTCGCAGTCGGGAGCAAAGCTCAGGGGCTCGCCTCTACCGCCCAAGGGTTGCACCGGCTTGTTGCGGGCCGGCGCTCTGGAGGTCCTTTGCCGGGTCGTCTGGGTCAAGGGGGACCAATGCGGCGTCCGCTTCGAGGAGC
>Ga0207698_10001586_pt1 | contig 13259 bp, 22 predicted proteins | sample KBSCornC22_FD_184298 | JGI IMG/M metagenome (GOLD analysis project Ga0207698, IMG submission 184298) | Corn rhizosphere microbial communities from Kellogg Biological Station, Michigan, USA - KBS Corn C2-2 (SPAdes) (version 2) | ecosystem: Host-associated > Plants > Roots > Rhizosphere > Soil ...
AAACGCTGGCGGCTGAGATCGACTGGTCCGTCCGGAGCGTTCAAGACTTCACCAAGGTGTTGAAGGCGCTCGGCATCATCAACGAACCCCGCGTGCTGCACGCGCGTGGTGTCCTGCACTACGAGTTGGGCCCTGCGACGTACGCAGCACTCCGCGAGTTTCGCGACGCGCACGCGTTTCGTCGTCGGCCAGACCACGATGCCGAAGAGCGCATCGAGCATCTCGAACGTGAGAACGCGGCCCTACGCGAGGCCGTTGCTTTGGGCGGTTCCGGAGTTCGCATAAGATGCAGACCCGCAACCACTGCCGATCGACTCCCCCAACCAGCGGTAGCTTCGCAGGAAGCTAACTCTTTCTCAAGATCAGAAGATCCTTCTTCTTCTTCGGTCCCGCGCGAAGAACAAGAATCGATTTCAATTTCGGAGGACGACAAGAGCGCCGCGCGCTCCGCGCTCGTCGCACTCAACGCCAAGCGCTTCAAGACTCCGGTTCCGCTCGTCGTCGCCGCCGAGCTCGTGATGGTCGCGCGTTGCGCTGCGCTCATCGCCGGCACGCTCGAGCAGAAACGCGAGGCCCTCGAGCAAGCCATCGCCGGCGCGATCTCCACGTCGAAGGGGGCGCCGACTGCGAAATACGTCTTCGCGGACGCGGCGCATTTCCGCGATCACCTCGCACGCGCAGCGAAGGTGCCGAAGCCGAAACCGCGCGAGCTCGAGCCGGTCGCGCCCGTCGAGCTCGTGCCCGTCGCGACGATGCTCGCCGACGTCGCGCAAATGTTCGGCCCCCCACGGGCTGCAGCTGGAGGCACATGAAACACATCGCGTTCGCTCTCGCACTCGCCGCATGCGGCGGAACCATCGACACCACGGCCGACGCCGGCGACGACGCCGGCCGATGCGAGCTCCTCACCTCGAGCGGCCCGAGCTTCGCGTGCGACGTCGGCGACGTCGACTGCACGCCGTGCCCGAGCTCGTGCACCGTCAACGGCAAGCCGGGGTTCTGCAAGTGACTGTCCGCGCGGCGCCCAAGCTCGGCACGGAGCGAGCTCGCGCGATTCTGCAGCACGCGATCGAGTCGCGCGCGAAGGGCGAGCTTTTCACGACGGTCATGAACAGCGAGCTCGAGGCGCTCTCGCAAGAGCTCGTCGACAACCGCGGCGCGGTCGGCGTGATGTTGAACATGACCGACGCCGAGCTCGCGCACGTCCGCGCCGAGCTCCTCGAGCTCGTCGCCCGCGTCTCAAAATCCTCCCCCAAAAACGACCGCGTCGACGCAGGGAAAATCGTCCATGCGCCGGGTGCGTCTCGTAAGTGAACTATCGAGCCAAATGAGCAAGTGCGCCGTCTGCGGAAAAAAGGAAACGCCCGGCGACTACTCGGCGCTGTGGGTCTACATGGGGAAGCGCGCGTACTGCGCCGAGCACGTTCCGTCGCGCAAGACGCTGCGTCGGAAGGTGCGCGAGCTCCGCGCGACGTCGAGGACCTCCGCGAAGGTGACCTTAGGTAACGCGACGTCGGCCGACTCGAAGTTACCTAAGGTAGGACGGCGCTCGAGCACGTTACCTAAGGGCAAGGCGGCGGGGGACCTCGGCATCCCGACGAAGGCAACGCTTCGCCTCGAGCTCGTGCTGTGCGGGAAGGGCAGCTGCAAGAAGCTCCACGGCCCGTATTGGTACGCGTACTGGAAAGAGCGCGAGCGAACGCGAAAGCGCTACGTCGGAAAGCACCTGCCGCACGCGCTCGCGAGCGCGCGCGAACGAGCGATGAAGAATCGACCGCGCTACTTGCGCGCGGACCACGACGCGCGCGTGCTCGAGGAGCTCGAGCTCGGAGGCGACGAATGAAGTTCAACGTGACCGCGTCGAGCGACGACGCCAACGTGTGGGCGAGCGAGCCGCAGCCGTGCCCGTTCTGCGACGGCCTCGTGCGACTGATTTTCCAGCGGACCATGGTGAAGAGCTCGAGCGTCGAGACGACGCTAGAGGACCTGCACCGCGCGATGCTCGCCGGCCGCGTCGGCGTCGGGCACAAATCGCCGACGTGCCCGCGCGTGCTGAACATCAACAGCCCTCGCAAGAACGGGCCGCGCGAGGACATGATGGAGCTGCTCCACGCCGTCTTCAGCGTCGACGTCGACGCGTCTCGAAAGTAGGCTTTCGAGCGATGAACGCGCCCCGCCGTCAACGCTTCCGTTGCCCGTGTTGCCGAGCGGCGCTCGTGCCGAATCAAACGGTGGTCTGCACGACGTGTTGGCCCGTGCTGCGACTCTTTCGCGACGCGCTCCGCGATGCGCTGAGGCTCGACCCGCTGTGAAAGCGCCGAACTTCGAGCAGCTCGCGATCGACATGCGCGAAGGGCAGGAGCTCGCGCGCGTCCTTCGCGCGAACGCAGACAAGCTCGTCGGCCTCGGCCTCGACTCGAGCGCGGCGCACATCGCGTTGATGGCGCGTCTCTACCTCACGCCGGGCCCGCTTGAATTCGTCGTCGACGGTGTCGCGCGCGAGTTCTCACGCGAAGCCGTGAAGCACGCCGCAATGCTCATGTCGGCCGCGTTCGTGCGCGAGCTCGCGCCGAAGACGAAGCCGCGCAAGCGCAGAAGGAAGAAGAAGCGATGAGCCGCGAGCTCGGGTTCAGAGAAGAAGTAGCGTTGCGCATCTTCATCGCGATCGCGGAGCGAGGAGACGACGAGCTCGAGCAGGTCATCGAGAAATCGTTCTCGCTCGCGCAAGCGTTCGCGAACGCGTGCTGCAAGAAACACGGTCACATGTCGACGGGCAGCGGCTGCACGCGCTGTGGAATGGAGCCGAAGCGCGAGGTGGGCGAGCACGGCGAAAACTGCCACTGCATCAACTGCGAGCGCGCGCGGCGACGTCGAGAGTTCCGATGATCGCGGCCTACGTTCGCGTGTCGTCACTCACGCAGAACCTCGCCACGCAGCGCGACGCGATCACGCGCAAAGCAACGATGCTCGGCGACGTCGACAAAGACGGCGCGCCGCACTTCGCATGGTTCGAAGAGAAAGTCAGCGCCAAGACGATGAAGCGGCCCGAGCTCGAGAAGCTCCGCGAGCTCGTGCGCGCCGGCGCCGTGTCGCGCCTCTACGTGTTCCGTCTCGATCGACTCTCGCGCACGGGCATTCGCGACACGTTCGAAATCATCGAGGAATGCCGCGGCAACCGCTGCGAGCTCGTGAGCGTCGCGGACGGGTTCGACCTCGCGGGCCCCGCGGCCGACGTCATCATCGCCGTCATGGCGTGGGCGGCGAAGCAAGAGCGGCTCGTCACGCACGAACGCATTTCGGCGGCGCGTCAGCGCATGAAAGAGAAGGGCGACCCGTGGGGACGGCCGCCGCGCATGACGCCCGCCGAGCTCGACACGGCGACGAAGATGCGAGCTCGAGGCGAGAGCGTGCGAACCATCGCGGCAGCGATCGGCGTGCCGCGCGCGACGGTCGGCCGCGCGCTCGCGAAGTAATGGAGCTAGGCTCGCGCACATGGCGGACGTGAAGTCGTACGGGCCGATGCAACAGGTCGACGTCGACGCGCTCATCGCGCGCGCGAAGGGGCAGGGGTTCGACGTGACGGGCAACGGGCCGTGGACGATCGACACGCACAAACAGGGCGTCGTGCTCGAGGCGAGTTACGACCCGTCGCAGCAGCGCGCGACCGTGCGCATCGCGAAACGAAACTTCTACGTTCCTGTGCAAAAGGTGTGGGATCTGCTCTCGCCGCTCATGGGCGCGCCCGCTGTGTCGGGCGAACCGAACGCGCTCGACGTTGCGATCCTCGACCTCGCGGCGCGCATGAACGACCTCGACTCCGCGCTCGCGTCCGCATCGCAATCGCCCGTGGTCGGCTTAGACTGGAAGCCGCCGAGCTCGGGTGAAGGAACGGAAGCGGACGTCGGCTATCTCGAGCGCGCGCAAAAGGCCGTGAAGGAGTCGCTCGAGCGCGCGAGCTCACTGCCGTCTGAAGAAGCGGCGAAGGTGAAGAAGTTTGCGAAGGCAGCAGGCGAAGCGATCGACAAGGCGGCCGAAAAACTTTTGTTCGAGGGCGCGGCCGGCACGCTCACGCCGGAGACGCGCAAGCGAATCAGCGACGTCATCGAAGACAACAAAGGAACGATCGCCGCGGCCGGCATCGCGTTCACAGCAACGCAGGTTGCGATCGCGTGCGTCGCCGCGTGGCTTCTGTTGAAGCACTAGCCCGCGCGCCGCGCGGCTTCGCTCTCGTGCACTTTCTTGAGCATCACGGAGCGCACGAACGCCGCGACCGATAGGCCGCGCTTCGTCGCTTCCGCCTTCACACGCTCGAATTGTTCCTTCGTGCATCGAACGAACACCACGTGCTCTTTCGACTGCTCTTGCTTCGCACGCGGTGGACTCATGTAGCGCCTCGCTAGCGTTGTGGTCGCTATCTGCAAGTGAATCACGTTCGCCCCGATTGTGGCAATTGCGCAATGGAGCGCGAATTGCGCTCATGGCAAAGCGCTCGCGTCGTCGCTCTGGTGGTCACAAATCGATGGTCGTTCGGCGCGCTGCGCCGGTTCAACACGGCCGCTTCCGTCGCGCGTTCTCTCGCGCGGCCGAAGACAAACACATCTTCGTCGCGGCCGCGGCCGCGGGCGCTCTCGGTTACGCCGAGCGCGAAGGTTGGTCCATTCCGCACTTCGGCGCGGCCGGCGAAGCGGGCACGCTCGCTCTCGCTGGTTACGTGCTCACGCGCTACGGCGGCGTGAAGTCGCGCGTGCTTCGCCACGCAACCACCGGCTTCGCGTGCATCGCGGCCTATCAGCTCGGCAAGGGCGAGATCGGTCCGAAGAAGAAGGCCGATGGCGACATCAACGGCGGCTACCGCATGCGCTGAGCGCACGCGGAGCTCGAGCACGAAGACGAAGAAGAACGACGACACCAACCACAAAGGGATCACTCACATGTTGAAAACGATTTTGGCTCTCGGCGCGGTCGGTGCGGCGGACGCCATGAGCTTCGGCACTCGCCTCGAGCAGCGCATCGAGGCGCACGCGAACGCGAACGTCTGCGACAACCGTTTCGCTGTCGTCGGCTACGACCTCGACGGCGAAGAAATCGTCGGCGACTCGCGCGGCAACCTCGTTCACTCGCGCAACCTGCGTGGTGGTGGTGGTCACGCCATGCAGCGCGGCGGTGGTCACGGCATGCAGCGCGGCGGCGATCACGGTGGCATGCAGCGCGGCGGCGGCTACGGGCAACAGGGCGGGATGGGATATCCGTTTCCGCAAGGCACGCAGGTCCCGCCGTGGCTTCGCGGTGGGTTCGGCGTGCACGCTCCGAACGAGCAGCTCCACGTCATGCCGCTCGTTCCGCAGAACAGCGGCAACACCGGCATCTTCACGAACGCAGTGACGAGCATCGAGTTCATCGCGCGCCCGCAGAAGCCGTTTCGCGGCGAGCGCTTGATCTCGAGCGTTGCGCCGAGCTCGGCCGCGACGGCCGTGCCCGTGAGCTCCGGCATTTTCGTCGGCGTCGATCTCCAGCAGGTCGAAGCCGGAAACATCCCGCTCGCGACGTGGGCGGCTACGGCGTTCGGCGTTCGCCTCGCCATGGTCGACGCGCTCCCCGGCATCGAAATTCGCATGCCGTGCACGCTCGTCGGCACGATGACCGCGGGCGACACGATCGCCGTCGCGCTGACCGTGCTCGGTCGCGTGCTCGCCTGACGAGCTCGCGCTCGTCGTCGTTCTCAACGTTTCGCGAAAAGGAGCTTCGATGCGCATCCGCTTGACGGTGCCGGGCAAACACGTGGACGCCGACACCCTCGATGCGGCGCTCGAAGCTTCCACGCGAATTGCGCAAAAAGAAGTCGCCGCGGGTGACGTCCCGTCGATTCACGACGCGATCGGCATGGGCGCCGTTCGCTGGCGGCCGGAGCCCTCGAGTCAAGGATTCGAGGGCTTCGATTTGCCTTCCACCGTGCTCAAACGCGGCTGGGGCGATTGCGATGATCTCGCGGCGTGGCTCGCCGCCGAGCTCCGCGAAGAGGGCGAGGACCCTGACGCGCAAGCGATCGTCTACCAGTCGGGGAAAGACCGCTGGCATGCCGTCGTGCAGCGCGGAAACGGTGACATCGAAGACCCGTCGCGTTGGGCGGGCATGGGTCGCCCTGGTGGGCCGCTTCCGGTGACGACGCCGATCGAGACGAACATTTCCACCGTGGGCTTTCGCGCGCTCGGCGACGGCGCGCGTTGTCGCTTCGACGTTCCGATCGTCGGCGACGGCTGGGCGCACGAGCTCCGCGGCGACCTCGGCCTGTGCATCGAACGCACGGGCCGCAATCAGTGGGAAGCTCTCGGACGCGCTGCGCACGGCGCGTTTCATGTTCTGCTGGAGTGGGGAGCTCCCGACGAGGTGCTCGCCAAGCTCTACGCGATGCACGCGCTCATGCGCGGCGACCACCTCGACGACATCGAGGGCGTCATCGGTTGCGAAATCGACGAGCTCGGCGAGCTCGTGGGCGCGATCGCGAACCGCGTCGGCGCGAAAATGACGTTCATGCCGGCCGGCAATGCGGCCGACATCGCAGCAACGATTCTCGACCCGCTCGGCATCCGCAATCTCGTCGCGCCGCTCGCGCACGATTTCGTCTCGAACTACGCGAGCTCGCTCGCGCAGCGCGGGAGCTCGAGCAAGGAAAAGGACGACGACAAGATCAAGACGACGGGCGACGTCGGCGCGCGCGCGGCGACGCGCGGCGGTGCGCGCGGGAGCTCCTCGCGTGGCTCCTCGAGCTCGCGTGGCTCCTCGAGCTCGCGTGGCGACCGCGGGACGAGCTCGAGGCAGCAGCAACAGCAGCAAGACCCGTACGGCGGCGATTACGGCGACGCGTGGGGCAGCGGCTACGGCTACGACGATTGGAGCAACTACCAACCGTGGTTCGGGCAGCAACCGCAACAGCAGCTCCCGCCGCTCACGCCGATGATGGCTCCGACCCCGAATTTCTACGGCGGGGGCTACCCCCCGGCGCAATATTTCGATCCGAACGCGGCCGCGGCCGCGAGCTACTACGCGTCGATGAACCCGTACGGGCCGACGTTGCCCGGCACGGACATCGCGCCCGATGCGTACGGCGGTTTCGCGACGCCGACCGCTTTCTCGAAGTACGCGCAGCAGTGGCGCGACGAGCAGAAGCACAGCGCGTTCGACGGTTCGATTTTGCTCGGGCAAGACTTCACCGAAGGCGACGACGGGCGCACGCGTCACTACGGGCCGATCAGTGAGGGCCGCTTCGCGGACATCCTCGACGAGCTCGAGCGCGCAGGCGTGAACGTGGACGCCACGTCGCCGGCTCGAGCTCGCTGCACGAAGGGCGCGACGCGCTTCATCATCGTGCGCGACGACGACCAAACGCGCGTGCAAGCGCTGAGCGACAAGCCCGAGGACGTTTGGTCGCTCGTCGAAGCTCACGGCGTGCACGGCGACGATGACCCTTGCCCGCGCGGATGGCACTGGGAGAACCGCGGCGGCATCAACGTTTGCGTGCCGGACCGATGAACCTTCACGGCAGCGCGCACCTTCCGATCGTGCCCGTCGTCGTCGCCGGCGTCGGGCTGCTCGTGCTCTTTCTCACGAACGACCGCAAGGCGACGGCGAGCGAGCTCGGCAAGGCGCTCTTGTGGGGCGGCGCGTTCGCGGCGCTCTTCGCCGCGGCGGGGAGCTGCTCGTGAACTACTCGCGCCCGGTCGCGCAGGACTATCCGATGCACGACGAGGAGCTCGCCGCCGAGCTCCCTGGCATGGACCAATGGCCCGCGCCGTGTTGGGAGCAGAACGGCGGCGAGTCGACGGCCGGGCAGTTCTACGATCCGATCGTCCGCTGGGGCGACCAGAGAAATCTTTTTCTCAAACACATCGGCATCGGCTCTGGCACCGTGCAAAAGCCGTCGGGGCAACTCGTGCAATACGAGGTTCGCAAGCCCTACGCGACGCGCGTTTCGCTCAACGCGACGAGCCCTGACATCGCAGCGGCGAGCGCAAATCTCTTCGTCACATGGACGGTCTACATCGGCGCGGGCGCAGCGCAACGCACGTACATGTTCGTGCAGCAGGTGCAGCCGCTTCCGACGACGCCGACGACGGACCTCACGCTTTCGTTCGCTGCAGAAGTCATTCGCGTGACGGCCGTGGCGGAGTTCAATGCGTCGTTCGTCCCGCAGCAAGCGAACGTGACGGTTTCAGCGATGTGCGCACCCGAGAGCTACATCCCGGACGACGAAGTTGGCCCGCGGCGCGTGCGCGGAGCAGTGAGGTAATCATGGGTCACGGAGCAACTCGACAGGGACCGCGCAGCATTCCGCATTGGCTTCGCTACTGGAAGCCTGAATCGCTCGTCGCCGTCGCGCGCGACGGAACCGAGCACCCGATCGCGATTCAGCACGTCCGCAACAAATGGATCATCGCCATGCGCGCGCTCGAGGAGCTCGGCGCGACGGCCGTGCGCGCGCTCGACAAGAAAGGCAAAATCATCGCGTCGACGGAGTGCGAGCTCGACGACGACCTCGAGGACCTCGAGGAGCCGAGCGAGCAGCAATCACGCGCGCTCGCGAATGCGCCGGCGACGCCGTACGGTGTCGACGTCGCGAGCGTCGTGCAAACGGTCGCGCAATCGGTGACGAGCTCGAACATCGAGCTCGTGAAGGCGGTCAGCGCGACGAACGAAGCGGCGTTCAAGGAGCTCCTCTCCATCGTGCGCCTCGTCTCCGAGCGTCTCTCCTCGATGGAGCAGATGATGCACGAACAAATCGTGCGACAGCTCGAGGCGGCCGGCGAAGCGTCGAAGAGCGATCCGCTGATGGAAGCCATCATCAAGGAAGCCGGGCCCGAGGGCGTGCGCACCGTGCTCGAGCACATCGGGTTCAAGAAGAAGGCGCCCGCGAACGGCGCAACGAACGGAGCCAAGGCCAATGGCGGCGGGTCTGGGTAAAGTGCTCCCGTTCGTCGCGCTCGGGTTTCTCTTCCTCGCCGGCAAGTCGAAGGCAGGGGGGAGCTCCGTGATCACGTCGACGGGTCCGAAGAAGACGAAGACGAGCACGAGCGACGGCGGCGCGAAGACGTGGGCGCAGAAGCGCTACGAGCTCGCGCACGACTATTTCAAGAAGTACTGGGGCGACGCGATGGACGACGAGGCGGCGAAGCAAGCCGCGCTCAGCGTGCTCGCGCATTGGTCGCTCGAGACGGGCAGCGGCGCGGGCGAGTACAATTTCAACGTCGGCAACGTGCACGCGGTCGGTAGCGAGCCGTGGTTCTCGAGCGGCGACACGTCGACGGCTGGGAAGAAATACACCGCGTCGTTTGCCGCGTTCGACACGCTCGAGGACGGCGTGCGCGCGTACTTCGACTTGCTCGAGAAGCGCTACGAGTCGTGCTTGCAGCAGCTCGTGTCGAAGCCCGAAGAGGCGGATTGGTTCAAGTGCCTCGGTCGCAACGGCTACTACGCCGCGACGATGAAGGGGAAAGACAACATCGAACCCGCGGCCGCGAGCTGGGCCGCGCGCCGCGCTCTGCTCGCGCAGTACGCGAGCTCGAGCTCGTGATGGAGGCGACGCGATGACACAGGGAGTAGTTCTCGGGCGTGAGGTTTTCGGAGGCGACCAGGGCGGCCGCACGATTCTCTTCACGCAAGTCGACGATGGGAGCTCCGGGCTTCTCACGATGCCCGGCATCGTGACGCCGGAGCAGTTCGGAGCTCGAGGCGACGGCGTGACGAACGACTACGCCGCGATGCAGCTCGCGGTGGCAACCGGAAAGAATGTGTTCTGTGGGCAACGCTATTTGCTCAATGGCGCATCGCCCGCGATCGCGGTCACCGTCGACGGGCAATGCATCTTTGGCCCGGGCGAGCTCCTCACGACGAGCGACATCACCGTCATCAAAGTCACAGGAAACATTCGCGCGAATGTTCAAGGGGTGACCATCACGGGCAACTCCTCGGGCTCCGCGCAGTTCGGCATTGCGAGCACCGATCTCTCGGGCGGCGTCGGCACGCACCAGCTTCGCGTGATCGACGTCACGGTTCGCTCGCTCGCGACGGCCGGCATTCTTCTCTACAACGCAACGGGCGGTCTGAACCACGGCCCGATCGTCATGGGGTGTCGCGCCTTCAATTGCGGCATCGGCTTCTGGACGCTCACGGAGTACACGCAATTTTCGGAGTGCCTTGCGTACGCATGCGCGACGGGGTTCGAGTGCGAGGGCGGCAATCAGCTCTACGTGAACTGCGTCGGCGTGAGCTGCACGGCCAACGGGATGAAGATCGATTCTGCCGGCAACGACGGCCACGGCGGCATCATCAATTGCAGCTTCAACCACAACACCTGCAACCTGCGGTTCCTCGACAACATCACGCTGGGCATGCCCATCATCGGCTGCAATTTCTACGGGACGCCGGGCACGATCGAAATCGGCGCCGTCGGCGGAACCCTGGGCGTGCTCGGCGCGCGTCTCATCAACTGCGCGATCGCGTGCCCGCTCAACATCAACGACCACGCCGACGCAGTCATCGAAGGATGCCTCTGGCCCGTGACGCCGGTGGTCGCCATCACGATCGCCGCGACGGCCACAGCGCGCTTCGACCCGTTCAACGTCGACCTGACGGGGCAAGTGCCATCGAACATCGCGGCCGCGCAGGCCGCGCATCCCACGGCGTTTCTGAGCACGCTGCAGGGCGTCGTGGGGATTCTCCCCGCGGTCGCTGCGCCGGCCGCGCCGGCCGTTGGTTACTATCTCTACGTCGACGTCGCAGACGGAGTTTTGAAAGCGAAAGGAACGGGCGGCACCGTCACCCCGCTCGCAACGCCATGAGCATGCCCGAGCACTACGAACATTTGCAGCAGGCCGCGGCCGACGCGACCGGCGACGAGCTCGAGCGCATCGAGAAGATGCTCGAGCAGATTTGGTCGACGCTCTCCGACGAGCAGCGCGCGAAGCTCACGCCTCCGAAGTTGCACGAAGACGACGACGGCGCGACGATCGCTCCATGAACACCGCATCCGTTTTCGCGTCGCCGGCGACCTGCATCATTTGTCGCGTGTGGTGCGGCACGCCGGGCGAAAAAGCTTTCACGCGCGGCGAGCAGCTCAGCGCGGACAACGTCCACAGCGCGCTCGTGCTCGGCTTCTTCGTCGGCCTGCGCGCCGGCGAAATCAAGGGCGGCGTTTCCTTCTGCAGCGTGCACGCGCAGATGATGAACGAGCACGAGCTCGCGCGCGACGTCGGCACACTCGGCCGCGCGATCGCGAGCGGCAAAGATGCGGGCCTCATGGAGGCGATCGCCGCGACCACGAAGAAGTCGTGATTTTCGTTTCGATCGTTGCGTACGTTCGCGACGCGAACCCCGACGTCCTCGAGGAGCTCAAGATTCGCGAGCTCGCGGCCGGGGAGCGCGCCGAGCTCCCCGCGTTCCGAACCGTGAACCGTCTCCGCAAGCTCACGGAAGTGACCTTGCACATCGAGACGCAAACGCCCATCGCGCGCGCTAGGAGCCACGCAGCGGGCGTTTTTCTTCAGACGGGGCTCGATGACTGGCTCTCGCTCGACGGCGATCTAGACGTCAGCGAGGAGGCGCTAAAGGCCCTCATCGCAGCGCGCGGCGGCCGCCGCATTGTCTTCGGCGCGTACAGGCTTCGTCGTCGGCCGTCGCTGAGCATCGCGACGAGCTCGGCGACCTTCACGCCGGGCCGTCCGTTCCCGATCACCGCGGGCGGGTTCGGCTGCGTCCTCGCGCCGCGCGTCGCGCTCGAGCTCGTCGTCGAACAGCACCCCGAGCTCCTCGTCACCGAGCCGGCCGGCTCCTATCCGATGGTCTTCCTCGAGCGCGTCGCGACGAGCTCGAGCGGCGGCGCGTGGGTAGGGGAAGACGTCGCGTTCTGCGAGCGAGCTCGCCGCGCGGGCGTCGACCTCGTCGCGGTGCTCCACAGCGGCATCCTGCACGACGGCGTGCCCCCGTTCGACGCGTAGCCACTTCGGCCCACAGCGACTCGCTCGAGGCGCGCGTGGAAGTATCCTTCCATGCGGTAGATTACGTACACGCGAGGGTCACCTTGGGCCGCGTCGTGTGGCTCGGAGAGGCTCGCGAGCGTGCTTCACGAGCCGTTTCATTATGTGTTTTTCGCGCACAATTGCGCTGTGACAGTGCGGTTTCGCAATGCAGTGCACCACGGCGGAACGTTGACCAGCCCCACAGTGCATGCTGAAATCAGCCGAACGCACCACCCCCTGTTGCGTAGTCGACCAACCCGCGCCCCTCGGAGCTCAACATCCCGAATGCGCGGGTTTCGGCTTTAACTAGACGCTTGTGCAGTACGCGTGCATTCTGCATGCGTTGAGCTCTGAGGGTCGGAATCACAGGGGTTTTCGGTGAAGGTCGCGAACGGCCTTGACGACGTTGCTCGCTCGCTCGAGCACTCCGTCGACTTGGTCAAACGCGAGCTCGCGATCGTGAAGTGGGCGCGAGGCCGTCGACCCGAAAACGGCTACGAAGAAGCTTCGGTGTGGTTCTACGTTCGCGGCGAGCTCATTCGCATGCGCGGCGAAGGGCCGTTCGTCGCGATCTCCACCGTCGACGGCAGCGGCCGCGCGGACTTTCGAACGCTCTGCGCGTTCGTCGATTTGTACTTCGAACGCGACGCCGATCGCACGATCGCGTTTCTCGCTGAGTGCGCTGGCTACAAGGAAAAGACGGTGCGCGCTTCTCTTGAGCGCTTCGCCGGTCGAAAGCTCATCGTGCGCAGCGAACGCGGCTGCGCGGGTTACGCGCTCGGGCCTGGATTGCTCGAGGCGATCGAACGCGTGATGAAGTTGGACGTGAAGGAGCTCGCGCGGCGACACGCCGCGCCGTGATTGGCCCGCGCAGGTCGCGGACCGGAAAGCAGCGACGGAGATGGAACCCCAACAGAAAGAGCGCGACCCGGCGGGTCTGGTTCGCGACGACGAAGTAGAAAGGCGGCAGCTCGCGCGCCGACTCATCTACTTCGTGCAGATGGACTGGAAGCGATTCTTCAAGCTCGGCGCATTCGCTGAGCTCGGCGCGGGCGAGAAGGCGCTTTTCCTCGCGCTCGTCGGCTACATGAACGACGAGACGATCGAGGCGTTCCCATCGCAAGAAACGCTGGCGGCTGAGATCGACTGGTCCGTCCGGAGCGTTCAAGACTTCACCAAGGTGTTGAAGGCGCTCGGCATCATCAACGAACCCCGCGTGCTGCACGCGCGTGGTGTCCTGCACTACGAGTT